>WNFO01000397.1_pt1 | contig 38718 bp, 32 predicted proteins | sample 5400251 | NCBI WGS metagenome assembly WNFO01 (sample SAMN13153354, study PRJNA577476) | soil metagenome | isolation source: 100 cm saprolite under Madrone tree | place: USA:California | collected 2016-06-14
AACTTCATTTTCTCATATTCGATGTAAATTTCCACTATCCCCCGATGAATACCATGGTGCGGGAGGGTGGTACGAAACCAGGCTCATTGATTCGATGCCCCTCCTCTTTTTCCGTGACAATCGAGCTAATGTAAGTGGCCAAGTCCTCGTCGGAGGCTCCTTCACGCAGCAGCGACCGCAGATCATGATCGTCCTTGCTGAAAAGACAGGTGCGGAGCTTGCCGTCGGCAGTCAGCCGGATGCGCGAGCAATGACCGCAGAAGGGCTGTGTCACCGGTGCGATGAGGCCGATTTCGCCGGGCGCGCCATCGGCAAAGCGGTACTTTCGAGCGGTTTCGCTGCGTTCGTGGGGGATCTGCTCGATCGGCCAGCAGGCGTGGATACGGCGGTGGACTTCGGCGGCGGGAACAACCAAGCCACGAGTCCAGTGGCGGTCGGCATCGAGCGGCATGAATTCGATAAAGCGCATGATGACGCCGGTTTCGCGGGCGAACAAAGCGAAGGCTTCGACTTCGTCGTCGTTGATGCCGCGGACCAGGACGGCATTCACCTTGGCGGGGGGGCGAGGCGTGATCGCTGTGCGACTTCGATGCTGTGCATCACGGTTGAAAATGACTTGGTTCTGGTGATGCGCTCGAATTTCTCCGGATCGAGCGAATCGAGGCTGATGTTAATGCGGCGAAGGCCGGCGGCGAGGAGGCGGTCGCAGCGTTCGGCCAGCAAGTGGCCGTTAGTGGTCATTGAGAGGTCTTCGACGCCGAGGGTATGGAGACGCGCGATGTAGTCTTCGACGCCTTCGCGCACGAGCGGCTCGCCGCCGGTGATGCGGATTTTGCGGATGCCGAGGCTCAGGAAGATTTTAGCGAGACGGTTCAGCTCGGGCCAAGAGAGAATTTCGTCGTGGTCGCGGTAGTTTTCGGGGTCGGCGGAGCGGCAGTAGACGCAACGGAAATTGCAGCGGTCCGTGATGGAGATGCGCAGGTCGGTGATCTGGCGGCCGAATTTGTCGTGAAGGCTCGTCATGGGTCGTGGTTCTTAGATGCGGCGCCTAATTCCCTGGACGCACTAGACTTCTAAAACAAAACCGCCCGATCCAGTGCTGGTAATCGGGCGCTCGCCGAAAATGTGCGCATTTTCGGGGATCGCTCCTTTCCAAGCACGGGAGGCTTAGGCGTTTCCGCCCAAACCCTCAGCCCCGATGATTTCTCGGGGCATCGCCCCGGCAGCCATGGGGTTATCTCTCCCGTAGGCGGCAGGGGTCGGAGTTACGACCCCTAGTGTATGCCTGTGCGAAACGAATCGCAATTCGGTAGAATCGGCGCGTGCCAACTGTCCTGAGGACCGGCCCATATCGCTTTTATTTTCTTCAGCCACGAGCCGAACGAACCCCGCCATATTCATGTGAATAGAGATGCTTTATCGGCGAAGTTCTGGCTGGAACCGGTCGGACTGGCGGTGAACTTTAGGTTTAGTGCCGTCGAGCTCCGTAGAGTACAATCATTGGTGGAAACCAATCAGGCCAGGTTCATAGAGGGATGGGATGGGATGGGTATTTTGGCGTTGAAGGCTGACGAAAGGGTAGCGAGCGTGAGCTTCACGGACGACTCGCTCAGTGTTGCGTTGAAGGATGGTCGAACCATCAGTGTGCCTCTCGCCTGGTATCCACGGCTCATACACGCTTCCAAGACGCAGCTAAACAATTGGAAGATTTCGAGCGGTGGGTACGGCATCCACTGGCCGGATTTGGACGAAGATTTGAGCACGGAGGGGCTCTTGCGCGGAGCTCCGGCCCCACATCATCCCACCAAAGCATAATCCACCGGCATTACAAGCCCACGGTCTGTGATAGAGTTTTGGCCACGCCATGCGGATCTTCGTTTTAGGGGCCGGGGCGACCGGTTCCCTTCTCGCACAATTGCTGGAGCGGCAAGGACATACGGTCTGGTGCGGCGACCGCGACCCGGAGCGCGCGCGGCGCTTCCTGGGCAAAAAGAGCACTATCGCGGTAACGGAAGTGAACGCGCGAAACCTGCGCGGAATCGTGAGAGCCGCGAAGGGCTGCCAGCTTATCGTCAACGCTTCGGCATCGGTCTTTAACGAGATTGTCCTGCGGGCAGCGTTGCGCTTGCGCGCGCATTACATGGATCTAAGCTCACATTTGACGCGCAATCCCTTTAGGGCCGAGCAGTTCCAATACGCGAAGAAATTCGAGGAAAAAAACCGCGTCGCGCTGATCAATACAGGTGCCGCACCTGGTCTGACCGATTTGCTTGTGCAGCGCGCGGCGGATTTGCTAGACGAAATTGAAGCCGTGCATATCCGGCTGTACGAGAGTACTGAGAGCGACGACCCCATTTCCCAGTGGTCGCCGGAAGTGTCGTTCGACGAAGCCATTTCCCACCCGCGAGTCTACCGAAATGGGAAGTTTCGGTTAGGCAAGCGGTTTTCGGAGGTCGAAAAGTTCCGCTTCATCGATCCGATTGGGACGGTCAGCGTGGTGCTTGCGGCTCAGGATGAAGTAGCCACTCTTCCCCGCGTCATTCCGATGCGCGAATTGGATGTAAAGATTGGCGGTAATGAGATCGACCGCCTGCGGCGGTGGCATCGCCTGGGACAACTCTCAAAGTCGCGCGGGATGCTGCGGCGCCATTTTCCGCAGACTTCTTCTCCTCGCATGATTGCCAAGCTGATTCGGCAGGGGATTCTGCAGAACGCGCGATTCGCATCGGCGGTGCTGGTGCGGGGGATCAAGAAAGGAAAGAAAGAAGATCAGTTCGTGCTGATTCGCAGCGATTGTATGTTTCCCACGCTCTATCAGATACGCCGGCAAGGACGATTTACGACGCCGGTGGCCTACGCGACTGCGCATATCGCTGCGCTATTCGTTAAGTTCTTCCCGCGGGATCTTGCCGGCGTTTTTGCACCGGAAATGCTGCCCGTTGAAACCCGGCGCGCTATTCTGGCCGGAATCCGGAACCACAACATCCGAATCACACACAAAATAACCGTTCTGAAAACTCGCGGCGAAGATGACGAGGAATTCTAGCCAGGCAGCCGCGCTTTGTCGGAGGGCAAGCAGGGGCTGCCTGGGACCGGCTAGCGCCGAGGTCAGTCCGCAGAGGCGGCCTTGGCATTTCCAGAAAAGTGGATAGTGATCAGGAACCCATTCGTTCCATCGTAAGAAAACTTGTGCCCGTCTCCTTCGAAGGCTTCGTGTTTGCTCTTCCACATGCGGAAGCCGTCGTTGGACTGCGCGCTCCAGTATTTCAAGTTGTGGATGACGACTTCGTGACTGGAATTGTCGCCCTTGACGCGTTCAAGGATGACTTCGCCTTTGCCGTCGCTCATTTTGGCGTGCGCCACACCGGTTTTGGTGTCTACGTCCCACGAAAATGCAGTGTTGCTCACTGCTTTTTTCTGAAAGGGAATCGCCGAATAGAGCTGGGTGAGAACGTCAAGAAGAGCTGCCTGTTGCTCCTTGCTGACGCTGGGATCGAAATTCACCACCAGCCAGGAATCCTTGCCAGTGCCCCAGTCGCTGCCAAGATCGCTCCCGAGCCAGACCTTAGCGCCATCCAGCTTGACGTCTTTGTAATTGCCTTTATCCACTTTGAGAACAAGGTTGGCACGGCAAAAATGCTCTTCCGCATGATGCTCACCCATTGCCATGTGGTTGGTGGAATGATCGTTGAAGTAGCAGGGACAGAACATGTCGCAACTACAAGCTTCGATGTAGCTCGCAGTCATATCAAAATCGGGTTTGGAAGTTTTCTCCTGCGCAGAAGAATTGAAGTAGATAAGGCTAGCAGCAAGCGCAAAGAGAGGAAGCACCAGGATTCGAGACAGACGTGGCATTTTTCCCTCCTGAGAAAGTGTGTTGTGAAAGGCCCAACCAAAGTTGGGATGAGTCTACGCCCGAGAGTCAACGGCGACAAGCCCTATGCTGCGTTAGCTTCAACAGCAGCGATTGGGCCTGGAATAGCGGCGGTTGAGCTGCTCGACGTAGAATTCGGCCGGCGTGAGCTTGCGGCCCGAGCTGAGCTGCGCGCCGTTTGAACGAAGGTAGCTTTCGTAGGCGGCATCGCCGGACCATTCACGCAACCCACGCCAAATGCGTTTTGCCATCCGGTGCGACCAACTTCTGAAAACAGACAGGCTGAAGCCTGTCCCACCTTTTTGGATGCCGCGGCAGAAGCGGCGCAGGAGGCGGGAGGTGGTGTTTACGGCGCGTTTCATCAATCGTCTCCACGGGCGGCGCCCGAAAAGTCTGCAGCCCACCGCGTGGCAATGTACGGGGATTCGTGAAGCGCGGATTCCTTGCGGCGGATGAGGATCGCATACCAGTGGACGAGGGCTTCGATGATCAAAACGAGGATCATCGCGGCAAGAACGCCAGTGACCGCGGCATCGAGACGCTGGTTGAAAATGAGGCGCTGGGTTTCGGCAATTTTGTCAGCGGGAATTTTTCCAGCTGCGATTTGAGCGGCAAGAACGTTGGCATAGGCCAGAAACCCGATGCGCGGATTGGCATCGAAGACTTTCTGGTAGCTCGCGGTCATAGTGATCGTGACGAGCCACGCCATCGGCAGCAGTGTCACCCAAATCCAACGCAGGCGGCCCATTTTCATCAAGATGGTGCTGGCAACAACGAGTGCGACCGCTGCGAGCAATTGATTGGAGATGCCGAAAAGCGGCCAGAGCGAATTGATGCCGCCAAGCGGATCGACCACGCCCTGATAAAGAAAGTAGCCCCACAAGGCGACGATAATGGCGCTAGACAACAAGACGCCGGGCATCCAGCCGGTGCGCCCGAAGGGCTTCCAGACGCGGCCGCCGAGGTCCTGCACCATAAAGCGCCCAACGCGAGTGCCCGCGTCGAGTACCGTCAGAATAAAGAGCGCTTCAAACATGATTGCGAAGTGGTACCAGATGCTAAGGAGGCGCTCGCCACCGATTGTGCTCGAAAAGATTTGCGCCATGCCAACGGCCAGTGAAGGCGCGCCGCCGGCGCGGTTCCAAAGCGTGATCTCGCCGACCTTGTGGGCGAGGTCGGTCATTGTTTGCGCCTGTAGCGGGTAACCCCAGCCGCTGATTGTCGAGGCGGCGGCGTCCCCGGCGCTCCCGACAATGCTGGGCGGGCTGTTGATGGCGAAATAGACGCCAGGAGGCATGGCGCACGCGGCAACCATAGCCATTACTCCGACGAACGATTCGAGCAGCATCGCGCCGTAGCCGATGAAGCGGGCGTGGCTTTCACGAAGGATCATCTTCGGCGTGGTGCCGGAAGAGATCAGCGAATGAAATCCGCTGATCGCGCCGCACGCTATGGTAATGAAGCAAAAGGGAAAGATCTTTCCCGCGAAGACCGGGCCAGAGCCGTCGATGAAGCGTGTAAGCGGCGGCATCAAGACTTGCGGCCGGACAAACAGAATGCCGGCAGCGAGAGAAAAAATAGCGCCAGCCTTGATGAAGGCGCTGAGATAGTCGCGCGGCGCAAGCAGCAGCCAGACCGGCAAGGCGGATGCCGCGAAGCCGTACGCGATAATAGCGAAGGCTAGCGCGACGCCGCTCAGGGTGAACACACGGGACCAAGAGGGAGAATCGGCCACCCACTGCCCGGCGACTACTACAAACAGAACGAGCGCGACCCCCATGACCGAAGCTTCCAGGACGCGGCCGGGCCTGACGAATCGAAGATAGAGCCCCAGAAGGAGCGCGATTGGGATGGTCATGGCCAGTGTGAAGGTAGCCCACGGTGAGGACTTAAGGGCATTCACGACGACGAGACCGATGACCGCAAGAAGAATCGTCATGATCGCCAGCACAGCGAGTTGCGCGATGAAACCGCCTCGTTCGCTGATCTCTTCACGCGCCATCTGGCCCACGGATTTTCCGTCGCGGCGAATCGAGCAAAAGAGGATGACAAAATCCTGCACGCAGCCCGCGAATGCCGCTCCGGCAATCAACCAGAGCGTCCCCGGTAAGTAGCCGAATTGCGCGGCAAGTGTGGGCCCGACGAGGGGGCCGGGCCCCGCGATGGCGGCGAAATGGTGCCCGAAGAGAACCCATTTGTTCGTGGGCACGAAGTCGCGGCCATCATCGTGGCGCTCGCTGGGAGTAGCGCGCGTGTCATCGAGCGCGAGAACCTTGGCCGCAACAAAGGCGGAATACAGCCGGTAGGCCACCAGAAAGCAGCAGACTGCCGCCACAACAAACCACGTAGCACTGAGCGGCTCGCCGCGATCGAATGCAATCTTGCCAAACGCTCCTGCGCCAAGCAGGGCAACCGCGAGCCAGACGACGATGCCGAACAGGGGCTTCATTTCGCCGGATTCGCGGTCATGCTGGATTTAATGAACTGAGCAATATCCGCTTTGAGTTTGGCCAGCGACGGCGGGTGAACGTACATCATGTGGCCGGCTTCGTAATAGGCGCCGCTGAGATGGCTACGAAGCGTGGGGTCGAGGCCGAGATGATCGAAAGTGTAGTCCGCGGCAAAGAACGGTGTGGCCAGATCGTAGTAACCCTTGGCGACAAAAACATGCAGGAAGGGATTTTGCGTCATGGCGCTGCGCAGCGTCTCAGTGACGTTGACGTAGCGATTTTCATACGGCGCATAGCTCCACGGCCGTACTCGGCTGGTGAGGACTTCGTAGGGCAAGTCGCTGTCGAACTTGAGGTCGTTGCGCACATAGTTGTTCAGCATGCCCGAATATGGGCCGATGATCGCCGCGATGCTGGGATCGAACTCCGGCCGTTCGCCAGCGGCGTCGCGATCAATGCCTGTAAAGCGCGCGTCGATGCGGCCGATGGTGCGTCGTTCGCTGCGCAAGAGTTCTTTCGTGAAGCGCTGGATTTCGATGCGCAGATTGGTGCGGTCGATGTAATCCGGCGAAAGTCCGGTCAAGCGGGCGAGCTTTTGCATGGTTTCGGCGCGCCGGGCGGCGGGCAAAGCGTCACCGGTCATGAGGGCGTCGGTGTATTCGCCAACGGCGAACTTGCGTGATTCTTCGACCGCTTTTTGCACGTCGCCGCTTTGCAAATCAGCTGGAAGTTTCTTGTGATACCAGGCGATGGCGGTGTAGGTCGGCAAATAGAGGATATAAGGTAGATCGTTGCCGGTATCAAACTCGGCAGTCTCGAAATTCAGGATCGAGGAAATCAGGACGATGCCATTGAGATACATGCCGTAACGCTGCTGAAGATAGCCGGAGAGGCCGGCAGCGCGCGTGGTGCCGTAGCTTTCGCCAGCCAGGAATTTCGGCGAGGACCAGCGCTTGTTGCGCGTGGCATAGAGCCTAATAAAATCCGCCACGGATTCGACGTCTTGCGTGACACCGTGAAATTGCTGCGGCGCCTCGCCGGGAACAGCGCGGCTGTAGCCCGTCGAAACTGGATCAATGAACACGAGGTCGCTGATGTCCAGAAGCGACACATCGTTATCCACGAGCTTGTAAGGCGGCGGAAGAAGCGTGCCCGCATCGCCCATCTGCACGCGCCGCGGGCCAAGCAAGCCGAGATGTAGCCAGACCGATGACGAGCCTGGGCCACCGTTGAAGCTGAAGGTAAGCGGGCGCTGGCTGGCGTCGCTGACATCGTCCTTGGTATAGGAAACGTAAAAGATGCTGGCCTTGGGAGTGCCATCTTCGAGCTTCAATAGAATGGTGCCGGCTGTCGCGGTGTATTTGATCTCCTGCCCGCCGATTTTGATGGAGTGTTTGGTCTGAACGATTTTTTCTTCAGGGGCGGGCGGTTTCTTTTCTTCTTTCGGCTTTTCGGCGGCCTTATCCGTCGCTGGCTGCGCGGGTGGCTGCTGGGCAAAGCTGAGATTCGTCACAAAAAGAAATAAAACGGCGGCGCTCAAAGGACGAAATGGAAACTTCATAAGCGGCGGAGCTCCTTACGCTAGAGAATACAAAACTATGACGTGCGGCATCGTATGCGAGAGTACGGGCAGCGTCAATCGTTTGGGATGCTGCTACGAGGTCAGCCGCTCCTCGATTTCTTTTGCATCGAGCGAATTCGCGGATAGAATGCGGCCCTCGGATGGAACGAGCATTCAAAGGAGCGCCGCATGCGCCGCGTTGAATTGCCGGCCGTCATTTCATTGCTTGCAGTCGCGTCAGTGTTGTTCATTCCGGGCCTTGGCGCCGCGCAGCAAAAAGCTGAACTGCCGCGCCCGAAGACGCTTCAGGAACTGCAGCAGGCGATGAAGGAAGTTCTGGACAAAGAACATGTTCCCGGAGCGGGCGTGGCGCTGGTGGCGAATGGCGCGGTTCTCTGGTGCGGCGGAATCGGCGAGGCGGACATCGCCGCGAAACGCCCCGTCAATTGCGACACGGAATTTCGCGTAGGCTCGATCAGCAAGACATTTGTTGCGCTCGCTCTGCTGAAATTGCAGGAAGATGGCAAGATCAATCTTTACGCCCGGTTGCAGGATGTCGCGCCGGAAATCCCCTTCAAGAATCGCTGGGAAACGACTCATCCCGTCCGCATCGTGAATCTGCTGGAGCACACAGCAGGCTTCGACGACATGGAGCCGAGCGAAGTTTACAACGTGCACGATCGCTACGATTTTCCTCTTCTTGAAGTTTTCAAACGATTTAGAGAGCCTCAAATCGTGCGCTGGCCTCCGGGAACGCGCATGTCGTATTCGAATCCAGGGAATGCGGTTGCAGGCTATTTGATAGAGAAAGCCACGGGAAAGCCCTTCGATCAGTACATCCGGGAAACATTTCTGCGGCCGATGGGCATGGAGCATGCTGACTACCCTTTCACCGAAGCAAACAAAGCCCTGCTTGCCACCGGGTATGAAGGCAATCCGGCGAAAGCTTCCGGTTATCCCTTCATCTATTTGCGGCCGGCAGGAGACCTAAAAGCCTCGCCCGGCGAACTGGCTAAGCTCGTGCAATTCCTTCTTCGGCGCGGGAAGGCGGGAGACTCGCAACTGGTGAATACCGAATCCATCCTGCGGATGGAGGCGCCGGAAACCACGCTGGCCGCGAAAAACGGCCTCCGGCTTGGCTACGGCCTCTGCAATTATTCGAGCGTAGAAGGCGGCGTGGTGACGCACGGCCACGATGGCGGAATCGACGGTTTTATTTCTTCGTATCGCTACTTGCCAGAGCAAAATTGGGGTTACGTCATTTTGCTGAACAGCGACAATCCGCAGCAGGCGCTCGAAAGTTTGAATCACCTGGCGATTGATTTTCTTTCGAAGGATTTCCCGAAACCGCAGCAACCGGTAACAGCTATTCCTGCAAAATCCTTGAAGATGTTCAAAGGTTACTACGCGCCGCGCGCGCCGCGCAGCCAATTGTTTGCGTTCGTGGATGACTTGACCGGCGGGACGCGCATCCGCGTAATCAACGGCAAGCTGACGCGCTCCGGACTATTCGGCCGGCCCCAGCCGCTACTCCCCGTAGGAAAGAACTTGTTCCGTGAGGAGAAAGAGCCGGAAGGCACAACCGTTTTTTTCTTCACGGAAGTTGGTAATTTGGCAGTGGTCGGCGACGGACTCGATGGCATCGGCTACAGCGAGCGGAGCTACGTCGCCTTCCCCTTCCTGAGGATTGCGTTGCTCTCGCTTTGCTTCTTCTTCCTGCTGACCACCTTGCCTTACGCGCTCGTTTGGCTTTTCATGAAGCTCATCGGCGCAATGAAGGAGGTGCGCCACCTTTCGGTACGCGTTGCGCCGTTGCTTGCGACGCTTTCGTTGGTGATCGTGCCCCTCTGTCTCATAAAACTAAGCGGCGCGCAAATCGGTTCGTTTAACTTCTGGACTGTGGGAATTTTCTTGGGAACATTCTTTTTCCCGGTCTTTTCCATAGTCGGACTCGTCCTGGTTCTACGGGTTCCGAAGGAGGAAATTCACCGAGCCGTGAGGATTCATTCGCTCCTGGTTTCCTCCGCGTGCTGCGTGCTGACCGGCTTTTTTTGGTCGTGGCATTTGCTTGCGCTGCGATTGTGGGCGCCATGAGAGAACGCGCCGATATCAGGAAGAACGATCTGGCCTGGTGAGATTCATAGCCGCTTTCCTCTTCCTATTCGGGCAATGAAGTGAAGCGCACCAGCGGATAAAGATCGCGAAAGACTTTGGCCGCTTCACGCGGAAACCACGCGCGCATGGCGGCGGAGGGAGAGAATTTGCGGCGAACGATCCAAGCTTGGAGCTTCTTCCACTCGTCAGTAGAAACCGGCCAACCAGAGTGTTTCGTCCATTCCCCCTTCACCGTCTTGTACCAGTAGCTTTCGTAACGCCGGCTGAGGCGCTTCTTTTGCTTTGCGACCCAGCGTGAATCCGCCATTACGCGCGGCTCCGCGATCAGCGCAATCGTGGACTCTTTGCGCTTCCCGCCCGAATAGATGCGGAAGCCCGCCGTGACTGTATCCGTTGCGAGGCCAACATAAAGCTGGCCGGTTTCCCGCTTGGCCGGCGGGGGAACGGAAAACTTCAGATACATGTGCGTTTTGTAAAGCGTCTTGTCCTTCGCAAAACGCGTGTCGCGGTTGATCCGCGAGAAATTCGCACCGGCGCGGCCGGAAGTGTCGAAGCGCGAATCGAGCTCGAGCACCCCCGGCGCAAGTTCTTCCAGCAAGCGCCGGAAGGGGTGAATCAGAGCACCCTGATAGCGCTCGCGGTTCGCGTCCATCCACTCCTTGTGGTTGTGGCGGCCGAGATCCTTGAAGAATTGAAACGTCTCGCGAGTGAACACCGGCTTCTTCGTTTCCATGGGAGCCTCAGTTTCGAATATCGATGCGGCGTAGGTCCCACAGGGTACACGATCCCTTTATGGGGTCAATTCATCGGGTAATCCAGATTGGCTCTTGCCGCGGTCCGCCTGCAACCGCTAGTCTGCATGAATGAGCAACTTTACCCCCACCGAAAGAACGAAAGTCCGCCGCAAGCCCGAGCGCGGCAGCTACGACCGCGAATTGATTTACCGCATTCTTGATGAAGCCTTCGTTTGCCACGTCGCGTTTATCGTGGATGGCCAGCCTTTCCTGGTCCCAACGAATTATGTTCGAGTCGGTGACAAACTGTTTCTCCACGGCTCCACGGCAAGCCGCCTGATGAAAACCCTGTCGAGCGGTGCACCGTTTTGCTTGAGCGTGACGTTGCTCGACGGCATCGTATGCGCCCCGTCGGCGACGGGCCATTCAGTCAATTACCGCTCCGTCGTGGTGATGGGCAAGGCCGAGCTGGTTGAAGGCGAAGCCGCCAAGCTTGCCGCCATGCGCGACTTCGTCGAATACGTAATTCGCGGACGCTGGGCGACGGTACGCCCACCAACTGAGCAGGAATTGAAGGGCACCATGGTGCTTTCCGTGCCGCTCGTCGAAGCCTCGGCCAAAGTTCGCACCGGCTTTGCTGTGAATGATGATGAAGACTATGCGGCGCCTGCGTGGACCGGCGTAATTCCAATGAAATGGTCGTCGCAAGCGCCGGTGCCAGACCCGCGCGGCAACCCCTCCATCGCGGCGCCGCCGAACATCCAGCAGTATTCGCGCCCACAGTAGCCGGAAAAATCAGTTGCAGCCGCACCCGCCGCCGCAACAGCTGCCGCCTCCGCTCGAAGAACCGCCGGACGACTTAGCCGAAGCGCCGTTACTCGATCCATTCGCCGAGCTAAACACCGAAAGCTGAATCGCGTTCTTCTTCCCCGCGCATTTCGGGCAGGCAATCTGCTACGTCTTGTTCAGCACAATTTTCTCGAAGTGCGTCTGGCAATCCTCACAAATGTATTCGTAAATGGGCATGAACCATATCCTCGTTGCGCTAATGCTAGATTACGGCGAATTCAGGTGTGCAGCAAGCCTGTCAACAATGGCGTTCTTGTGCCCTTCGGGATAGCTTTCAAACGCGAGTTGCACCAGACCGTCTCGGCCTTGTTGGTCGAGTCCGCTATCTGCCTTCATCGCTATGGCAAGCAATTGCGCTTTGCTTAGCGAGAGTATCTGCCGCTTTAAGCGCCTGGTTTCGACCGCTCTGCTTAGAGCTCTATCAACCCAATAGACACCGTAGAAAACGGCTGTGAGAACCCCCACCCCCAGAGCAATTTTTAGGATGGCTAGAAGCAGGCTGAGAACGGCTATGGTCAGTACCTCCTATAAACGCGGCAATCCGAGATTTGGGGTTGGCGCCTCAACGATAAGTTCCTACCAAGGAATTGGTCGACAGTTTATGTAAAGATTGATTGACCCTAGCTCTTTCACTTTTTCTACTAAGTCTTTGACCCCTCTGGCGCTTATATCTTGGTTCCTGAGAAAGGCTTCAAGCTCAGCGTCACCAATGAAACTCTTGGATTCGTGTCGCAAAGGTGGAATCGAGATCGGTTGGGACTCCACTTCGAATTCAGTCCCATCGAATGGAGTGTGTTTTTTGCTTTGCCTAATAGAATGAACTGTAGGGGTTCGCTGGCCCATTATTGCCTCCTGCGAGGAAAAAACCGCGCCTTCTGCACGTCTTCCTCCATGCAGAGATTTTCATTTGAATTTTACAGGGGCGGTAAGTCAAAAACAACTGGCTCCCCGGACCCTCGAAGAGCCAGTTGGAATCTGCGGATTGGGCCCGGATTCTTAGTCGCCGGCGACGGCTTCGGCTGCCTTTTCGTTCGTCTTGGCTGCGGCGCCGTTGCCGTTGGAATGGCCATTGCCATTCGCTGGAGCGATAGCCACCGGCTTGCCCGCGTTCGCGAAGTTGGCCGGCACAGCCTTGGCGATGTCGCTGACCGTGCCAATCTGCACGACTGTCGGCTGAGGCTTCTTCAGCACCAGCTCTTCGTAAATCGCGCGAACCTTGGCCTGCTCTTCGTAGGCCTTCTTGCGGCGAGCGCGTTCTTCTTCGGCCGCGGTCAGCGGAACGTCGTGCTCCAGGTGACGAACACGCGCTGCGTCCTCGCCGTCGATCTTCAGCGAGTGCTCGTAGCTATCCAGATTGACCTTCTTGCCTTTCGCGTAAATTTCATGCTTGCCGTGGGTCTTGTACCACTCCGCCACGGTCGCGTTCTTATGCATATTCTCGATGATCTGCCGCCAGCCCACGCCGGTGTTGTACGCGCAGAAGCTGATCTCACCCTGCTGCGTCGCGTACGGAATGATGCACATTTCCGTGCGGCGGAAGTCATAGTTGAACAAATCCTGGAACCACATCCCCGCGATGAACAGGAAGTTCCAAGGATCGGTCTTCCGGCGCTTCATGGCGTCTTCGTACGTGCGCTCGGGAGAAGTCCGGCCGTATTTCTTTTCCGAACCCTTGGTCAGCGCCCAGGTCTTATCGAATTTCTTGAAGAGGTCATACAGCTTCAGCCCCTTGGGTCCTTGAAAGGGCTTGTAATTCTTCAAGAGCGCCATGGCCATCATGAAGTTGGAAAAATTCTTGCCCCGCGCCGCGTCGGTAATGTCCGTAACATCCTTCGTAAGCTGCACCGCATCCAGGAAGCGCGGAACGGGAGCCCATTCCTTCGTCTCCTTGTTGATCATCAGCGCCGTGCCCACCCCGCAATTCGGATGGCAGCCGCAAGAGAGCGAACCCCATTGCGACTCCTGCCCCTTTACCATGTCCGAGAATCCCGCGAACGTGCTCACGAACGAAATCGGGAACCAATCGCGCGTCGGCTCGACTTTCCCCACCTGGTTGCTGACGTCCTTCGCCAGGTGTGAAAGCGTATAGCGCTGGCGCAGCCGACGTTCCGGAGTGATGTCTTCGTCGCGCCCGGTAAACGAAACCGGCTGGAAGCTCACAAACGCGATTTTCTTGGGGTTCTCCATCGCAAACTTCACGACCGTTCCCACCTGGTCGTTGTTCACGTTATTGACGATGGTCACCACCAGCACGATTTCGATGCCCGCTTCGTGCATGTTTTCAATGGCGCGCAGCTTCACATCGAACAAATTGCCGATCTGCCGGTGGCTGTTGGCGTCGTTGCCGATGCCGTCAAATTGCAGGTACGCGTAGCGCATGCCCGCTTCAAACGCCTTCTTGCAGAACTCCTTGCTCTTGGCGAACTCGATGCCGTTCGTCGCCGCCTGCACGCTGTTGTAACCGATCTTGCGCGCGTAAGCGACCGCATCAAAGAAGTACGGGCTCATCGTCGGCTCGCCGCCGCTGAACTGCACGGACATCTGCCGCCGCGGCTTGATCTTCAGCGCGTTGTCCAGGATTTCCTTAATCTCTTCCCAGCCCAGCTCATGCACGTAACCAACCTGGTTGGCGTCCATGAAGCACGGATCGCACATCATGTTGCAGCGATTCGTCAGGTCCACCGTTAGCACCGACCCGCGGCCGTAGCGCACAGTCGAGGAACCGTGCTTGTGCAGGTCTTCGTCGTTGTGCGCGGGAATGTCGCGGCCCGGGTACTGGCGTTCGATCCAATTCAGCCACTTGGAATCCACCGCCATCATGTCTTCGTAGTGCCCGTGCAGTGGGCAGTCCTTCACCATCCATACTTGCCCATTGCGCTCGATAATCTGTGCCTTGATTTCGCCGACCTTTTCGCTCATCAGGTCGCGCCAATCCTTCTTACCCGCAATAATCGCCTCGCGCGCTTCTTTCACGCACGCGGGGCACAGCGAATCGGTCTGCCGCGGGAAGCCCAGCGTCGGCTTGGTCTTCTCCCAGGATTTCAGCAGCGGCTTATCCGACCATTTCGGCGTGACGGAAGGATTCGGATTGCGCTTGTTGAAGTACTGGATGGTGTCAAACGTGATTCCAGCCGCTTTGCAAAGAACCCAATCAAACGTCCTCGCGATTTGCGTGCCTACTGTATTCGGCATAAACCTCTATCCTCCAGTTTCAAAAATGCCAACTAACTTGGCCCTTGAGTTAGATGGAGCCCACTCAATCGTTGGAGCCAAAGCCCAAACGACTGCCCCCGGGCTCACTATGAGTACCTAACAACCGTACCACGAACACTAGGTACGTCCAATAAGTCTTTGGACTCCTATAGTTTGAAGGCGACGCGCGGCGAACGCCAGTACCTTGCACCGAACGGTCATTTTGTGGGGCTGAACGGCAATATGATGCATTAAACGGCGATTTCAGGAGTCCCAAAAAGGGGTTATCAGTAGTACGAGCGGGCTGGAACTTTCCACTTCCGTGGAAGATTCCTGCACACTCCCAGGCGTGGTTTTTCTATTCGTTGAGGGCCGGCCGTAGGACCGCGATGACAAAATGCGCGAAATTTGACGCGCCTTCATCCAACTGCAGCCACCGGACCACGCAGTGTTCCGCAAGATATTTCGCCACACGGGTTTCCGGAATTCCCAAATGCTCGGCAAGCCGCGGCTTAATCGATTCCACTCCGCGCCGGCTCGAACCGCGCAATAAGTTGGCGATGGCAATGCGCAGCGTCTGGCAAGCTTCCACATAGTAGTAGCTCGTCAGGTCCGAGTCCGTAAGGACAAATACACCCGGCCCCGCTGGAGCACGATCCGCCTCATCCAGTTTGGCGGGTGGGCAGGTCATCAACCGGCGAAATTGCATTTCCAGCAAAGAAATCCGGGAAGACAGTCCGGGATCGCCATAGCGTCCCTTCACGCTCGTTCCGCCAGGCTCTCCAATCGGCTCGACCGGCAGGCTGGGGAGCGCGCGGCTGTGCGTCACTCGAGGAGGAGCCGGCTCGGCCGATTCATCGAATACCGCTGGAGGCAATCCGCGTCGTGGCAAAGGCGATGCCGTTGAGGGTTGACCGGCTGCGGCAACTGCTGCTTTCCCGTCGCTGCCCCTTCGCCGGTTGCGGCCACCTCGTCGTCCCCGCCTCCGGCCCTTTCTCTCCGGCTCTGAAGCCGGCGGCGTGGTCACGGGATTCTCCACCGCCTGCTGGATTTCACTGCTCACCGCCACGGACGATTCCAGCGCTTCCGGATTCTGTTCGAATGGCAAACTCGGCTCCGGCGTCTCAGCTGGAGGCGGCGTCAAAGCAAACTCTCCTGCCGGCGGAGCGCCGGCGTCCAGAGGAATCTCGCCCGGAGCGCCGCCCAGACGCACCGCGGCTTCCTGCGCTTTGGTTTTCCAATCCGCGCGGCGAAATCTCTCGGCCGCCGCGGAATACCATTTCGCGGCATCGGCATTTTGCCCGGCAGTCTCAAAGTATTTCGCCAGTTCAAACGCCACCATGGCATCCCGCGTCTTCTGATAAAGATTTGAAAGCTGGCTCGCGGGATCTTTGCTGGTGCGCGCGCGGCGGATGCGGGCGGTAATCTGTTTCCAGTCGGCCATCTTTTGCCAGCATTGTAACAGTGGACAGGCGCGTCGGCGTGACTTTTTAACTTCAAGAAGTGTTTCCTGATTGACGCCAGGAAGTTTACTCAGTATTCTGCGGCTGGCCCTCTTGGAGGCGTGTAATGACGCGGCTGCGTGTCGACCGTACTGCAGTCACTGGACACCTTGACTGCCTTTCCGTTGCGAAAGGCATCATGGCACTGCTCGTTTCATTCTCGCTCATGACCACGCCTGTGTGGGCCGCTCCTGCTTCTTCACTGGGTACCGTGGTTTATGCCGATCGCGCTCTCGTCGGCGCTGCGCCGGCATCAGTTGGCGCAACTATTTTCGCCGGCGATAGACTAAGCACCGACCCGTCCGGAAGCGTCCAGGTCCGTGCCGGCGCCGCCCGGTTGCTTCTTTCCAGCGCGAGTACCGTGACTTTTTCTCAGGATGACGCCAGCCCGGCCGCAACACTGACTAACGGCTCTGCGACTTTCTCGACCGCCAATTCGAGGGCTTTTGCCTTGCACGTGGGCTCTGCCGTGATTCGCCCGAACACCGATCAGCCCACCATCGGCCGAGTGACCGTCCTGACTGCCAAGGAATTGATCGTCAAGAGCACTCGCGGTTCACTGAGCATTGCCGTCGAGGATGATGTGCGCGAGATTCCGGAAGGCGCCGCCTATCGCGTCGTTCTCGATCCCAACGCTGCCGACCCCCAGGGGCCGCAGGGCGCGGGCACCAAAGGTTATGGCAGACCGCCCATCAAAGCCGCCAAGAGCAAGTTCATTTGGTACGTCGTCGGCGCTACTGCGGTTATAACCTTCCTGGCCTTTCGCGAAGCCTTCGAAAGCCCCGATCGCCCGTAGCTCCAGCCGTCCTTCGATTTTCCTTCCAACGGTTTCATCAGAAATTTGCGTCTTTCGCTGCCTGAAGACCATCCCAAAACACCAATCCTAGTGCGCGATTAGCGTCGATTGGCTGGCTATGCATTGCCAGGCACCGCTTTGCTTGAGCCATACGTTCGTGAAACGTCCGCGCCGCTGGAACGGTTTGCCCTTCTCGATGCCCTTGTCCCTGTAAATGCCCGTGCTCACCGCCACGTTATCGTTGTAGAGCCGCACGGTTACCCCTTCATTGTTGATCTGCTCAGAAGTAACCGCAGTGCTCTTTATGCTTTCCAGAAACTGCTGCTTGTTGCTGAGGCTGCCGTCATAGTCCACGTACACCAGGTTGTCGGCCAGCAGGCCAGCGAGCGCCATCGCGTCCTTGTTTTTCTCGGCCTGGTCCCACGCCGATTCCAACGCTATGATTCTTCCCTCCTCGCCGCTCGGCTTCACCGCTTCTTGCGCAATTCCAATCGCCGCCCAAGCGCTCGCCAACACGCATATTGCTGCTACCGCTTTCATAGCAGAGCCTCCTTCTCATGGATCAAATAAGGGATATGCCGGCCATTGACCGACAAGATTCCAGGAAATCCGGAAGGATTACAACACTTTCTTACGGTACGCGAAGGACTAGCGTGCCAGAGTCACTCCACCTTCAGACCTTGGAAGAGTGGTTGCGAAACGAGGGCTGGCACAAGCGCGCCAAGCGCGTCCGCGCTCCAAGAGAATAGAGAAGAATTTGCTATTCATCCCCATCGGATCGCTTTTCCATCAAGTAGTGGACATAATAGGCGGTAATACATGGTGGAGGGGAGGGATACCAAGATTCCCATGATCTCCCGAAGGGTGTTCGGTGGGCTCTTCTGGCTTGCGGTAGAAATTTCTGCTGCGCAACCGACGCCCCAAGACTCTGAGGCTCCAATCTGGAAACGTGAAGTTCTAGAGGATCTCGTTAACAATCGACCAGCTGGAGTTGTCTTTCTCGACGACCAGCAGCTAATCGTTTATGTCCTCGAACCCAGTGGGCAGCTCTCTTCGCGCAGGGGCCATGAAATCTCCAGCGCGTACCGGCTACGTTTGCGGATACTTGACGTGCAGTCAGGAGAGGCGAGATTCAGCAAGGACTTTAACGCAGGTCCGCATGGCGCAGCGGTTCAAGTGACCACTGGAGGAGTCTTGATAAACTCGCGCGACGTTGTGAAGTTATACTCGACGGATTTTGCGAGTGCCCAGAATTTAACGCTCCCCCGGGTGGATGAAGGCGACATGTCGATCACGAGTGTCTCGCCGACCGGAAAGACAATCATGATCAACCATTTCAACCCAAAATGGAATGTTAGCCATCTTGATGTATTTGACGCCGGTACACTGACCTTAAAACACTCCTGGAGTCAATCTCCGCGGTTATACTACGACTATTCCATCTCAGATAAGGGGATCGCGGCTTCGGGCGTCGTTGTCACCGATTTCGGGCATACCACATGGGCGATGGTCAGCAAAGCTATCGGACATTGTGATGGCAACCTTCCGACTCTTTACAGTGATGACGGACTGGTGTACGGCTGTAGCAAGCTCATCGCGGCATCGACCAACGGCCAAGTCCTCATGACAGACGCCCTTCGTAGCGGCGAGGAGGTATCGGCTAGGAGGGCAGTTGCACGGGGGAGGCGATTCGTCGCAGTGTCCTAGGACACTGTAGAAATAAAGAAGCACTTTTTAGCGGAACAGAGTTCACGGGTTACAGCGACACACATAGCAGTATACGACCTCACCCTAAAGAAGCGCGTGCTCACGGTGGCGGTTGATCCCGTGCGCCGGCTAAAGAATGACTACGACTTTGCCCTGTCCCCGAATGGCTCCAAACTGGCGATCCTCAACGATCGCAACGTCTCAGTTTACGCCGTGCCCATCCAATAGATGTCTTGGTGGGTGGCTCATTCGCTCTACTCTTTTTCTGATGGCGCTCGAGCTTAGGACGTGTTTTTCACCGATTCAATAAGAGAAACTAACGAGGGTTCCCCACCCTTCGGGTTTGGTTTTTGAAAGGCGGGTAATTCCTCGCTTTGTTCTTTGGCCTTGTCATCTGGCCCTTAGGCCTACAACCCCGCGATCACCTCAATCTCCACCAGTGCATCCTTCGGCAGGCGTGCCACTTGCACCGTCGTCCGTGCCGGCGGCGCAGACGAGAAATACCTGGCGTACACTTCATTCATGGCCGCAAAATCGTTCATGTCCTTCAGAAAAACCGTCGTCTTCACCACCTGATGCATATTCGAACCCGCCCCCTCCAGTATCCCCTTCACGTTTTCCAACACCCGTTCCGTCTGCTGGCGAATATCCGTCCCCGTCATCTCCGCCGTTTTCGCATCCAGCGCCACCTGCCCCGAGACATACAGAAATCCATTCGCCCGGATGGCCTGCGAATACGGTCCGATGGGTTTTGGCCCCCTATCGGTCAGAATCACGTCTCTCATGGTGCTGTCTCCTTTTCAGATTGGGCCGTCGCCGCGGCCGCTTTTTGGTAGCGGTCGCGAAACTCTTCGGGCACTCCCGGGCGCTTCATCCACATTCGCACGAACTCGGCGGTATTCTGCTTCGTTTCCTGGTCAAAAGCCGCAATTAAGTCGCTAAGTTCCAATCCGCGCGCCTTGCGGGCCTGCAACATGTGTATGATCGCCTTTCGAAACACGTCCTTCCCGTAGCAGTCCTGCAACGCATAGAAAAAAAGAAAACTCTTTGCTCGCACCACGGTTGGTTCTTCCTGCCTATGGTCTGCATCTTCCTTCGGGACCAATTGCAGCGCCCGGCGAATCGTTTCCGCGCGCGAGTCCGTTCCTTCCGCCGCCTCGCGCCCAATCGACGCCGCGAATGCCGGAAGCGCGGAGAGTGGAGGCCCCTGCTCATAGAATCCGGGACTCTGCGCGTAACCGAGCCAGCTCGCCGCCAGTGACGGCGCCGCCGCAACGGCGAGTTTTGGCAGGCCCCCGCTGAGATCTACCATCATCGTGTCCGGAGAAACCATTTCAGCAGAAACCGACTTCTTCTCTTCCCCTAATAGCCCGGCCGTCGTGGCATTCAGATTCGTGAAACAACCATCCGTGACGGGGCATTCCACAATCCAAATTGTGGAAGTATCTTTGCTGCGCGCCCCAAACGCGGAATCGTACGCTTCCATCGTTCGAGCCAGCGCATCGCTTGCGCCGCGCAACCCCGCGGCCTCCTGCGCGTTGCGCGTCCACAAGATAATCTTTTCTTTGCCCATGCCGATTTGTGCGGAGGCGTAGCGTCCCGCAATCACGAAGGGATAGCGGTCATTCGCACGCTGGGAAGCGCGGACGATCATCTCTCTATTATTGCGCGACGTTTTGCCTTCTTGACCGCTGGTGTGTACGAGAAATCCTTCCGGCACGCTCACGCTCAAATCCCATTTTTTCGGCGGCACCCCGCCCGTGGAAAACAGGCCTCGAACAGGCAGCAATTCGGGACTCCACCCAGCCGCTGGAAGAAAAAACGCATCGCCGGAAAAACTCAAGGTCGTCTCGCCGTGGGTCGAGGGCAAATATTCGATGGAGAGATGCAGCCTATGGCGCGCCGACATAGTCCATGGCTGGGGGAGCGTGATTAGCATGTTTCGCGGATTCTCGGGCAATATTCCTGTTGTGATTGCAGCCGAATCCCAGGCGGCGTGAGGCTCATCAAAATGAAAACGCCGCCGTCCCGGCAGCCGCAACTCCAGTTCGTTAAGCGGCCGGTTGCCGGTATTCTTCAGCCCATACTCCGCCTCAATCCGAATGCGCGGCTCCGGAGCCGCGGCGAACTGCACGCGGACCTGCTGGCTCTCGATGGTGTAACCCGGGCCGAGCGGCGCAACACATCCGCCCGCCAGCGCAACCACTCCCGGCGCCGTCGCTAAAAGCCAACGCGCATGCATTCGAAGGCGCAAAACGCTTTGATTGTATCGGGGAAAAGTCAGAAGCAAAAGCAGTGTGCTGTTTTTTTCCGGCCCGCCGCCTCGCGTCGCCTCAATGCTTGGGGCTGTCGCGTCGCGCGGCAAATTCCAATAGGCGACTCTCGCCGGCTTCAGAAAAAAGACCGGTTTGAGAAAAGTTTGGAAGGTTCGAGTTGGCAGCGCGGCGTTATCTGCGAATCTCAAGGGAATGCGAAGGTTCGAATCAGAAAGCGGCGTTACCTTCGCCGCCCGTGAACCCGCTGGAATCCGGTTCCAGAATGATTGCGCGTGGCCTCTCGCACGTAGGCTTCCCTGTCCGCCTGCGCATCGGTCATGCCCTCATTGATGCGCTCGAGAATCTGTTTTTCCGTGAGTCCGGTATTTTTCAGGCGCCCGATTTCCGCGCTGCTCATGGTGCGCTGGCCCTTTAATCTTCGGTGCAAAATCAAATCGACGGCGTGATCGGAGAGCCCCACCAGCCGCAGCATGACGGCATCGCCGCTGATGCTATCCAGCTGATCCGTTTTCGCAATTTCCAGAATCACAGGCTCAGCGTATCCTGCCCGCACGAGGTTGACTGCGGAGTCGGCGCTCGCGAACTGATGCTGGTGCTGGTGCGCGCCGCTAACCAGAGTCACGCAAGTATCGTCGGAAATTCCAGCTTGTTTTAATTTTACGAGTTGCGCGACTTCCACATCCGCGGTGTTCAAAGCTTTCAGTTGCTCGACGTTGCTGGACCACATCCCCGCCTGGTCGAGCGGACGATAATCCGTGAGCGGATGCTTGTCGCATCCGCCGACACGGAAGAGGACGAACACACCGAGAAGCACGAGCTTGTACCGCATACCTCCATTGTAGCGAGGGCAATCGAGGAGACCGGCGACTGTGCCATGCGAGATACCCGTCCGAAAGGACAGGGTGCAAAAGCGAATTGTGAGCGGGGATCATTTTCATGGCTTGGTTAGTGGCTCCATAGGCGCGTGAATGGCTGCATAGCTGGATCAATGGCTGGGCTGGTAGACGCGTTCGACGCCAAAAACACCGGAAATTTTCTTAATGTTGACGAGGATGGTTTCGAGCTGGCGCCTGTCGGCGATTTCGAGGTTGGCGTCAATGCGAGCGTTGGTGCGGTCGGGACGGCTTTCGAGATTGTGAATGTTGGAACCGGCTCCACTGATGACGGCGGTGATTTCAGCAAGAAGGCCGGCGCGGTCGCGCGCGCGGATGGTGAGCTGGACGGGAAACTTGGCTTCGGAGCCGCCGCCCCACTCGACGGCGATGCGGCGTTCCGTCTGGTACATCAAATTTTGGACGTTGGGACACTGGCGAGTGTGCACGGCGACGCCGCGGCCTCGCGTGATGTAGCCGACAATTTCGTCGCCAGGAATGGGATTGCAGCACTTGGCGCGGTAAACAAGCAGGTCGTCGTGGCCTTTGACGACGAGCGGAGCTTCGCCGAAGCCCAGCATGCGCTTCACTGTTTTTACGAGGGTGGGCTTGGCGTCGACGCTTTCGGGCTCCGCGGTTTTTTCCGGTTCACCGAGAAGGCGCGTGAGGACCTGGCGGGCGGAATATTTTCCGAAGCCGACGGCGGCATAAAGATCCTCGACTTTGGAAAGGCCGTAATCGGAAACGAGTTTGAGGACGTCGGCTTCAGGAATTTTCTTCAGGCTGCGGCCGAAGTGACGCGCTTCGTTTTCGAGCAGGCGCTTGCCCATTTCCGTGGCTTCTTCGCGCTCCTGCTCGTTGATCCAGTGGCGAATCTTGCTTTTTGCCGACGAGGATTTCACAAAGCTGAGCCAATCGCGGCTGGGGTGGTGCCCTTTTTGCGTCAGGATTTCGACGACGTCGCCGCTTGAGATTTCATGGCGCAGCGAAACCATCTGGCCGTTCACCTTTGCGCCAACGCACTGGTGGCCCACTTCGGTATGAACCATGTAGGCAAAATCGACGGGCGTGGCGCCGCGCGGAAGTTCGAGCACGCGGCCTTTGGGCGTAAACGCGTAAACCTCGACCGGCGCGAGATCCACTTTCAGCGTAGAGAGAAATTCTCCGGGTTCCTGAAGCTCCTGGGACCATTCGATGAGCTGGCGCATCCAGGTGATGCGCTGGTCGTCGTCTTCCGAAGTGGGCTTGCCGGATTTGTATTTCCAGTGCGCGGCGACGCCTTCTTCGGCGATGCGATGCATTTCCTGCGTGCGGATTTGCATCTCGAAGGGCTGGCTGCTGTGGAGCACCGTGGTATGCAGCGACTGATAGAGATTCGGGCGGGCAATGGCGATGTAATCCTTGAAGCGGCCGGGTACGGGGCGCCAGATGTGGTGCACGACGCCGAGGGCGGCGTAGCAGTTGCGCTCGGAATCGGTAATGACGCGCACGGCGAGGAGATCGTAAACCTGAGCGAGACCGATTTCCTGGCGCACGATCTTGCGGTGCACGGAGTACAAACCTTTTACGCGTGATTCGAGCTCGGCGGGAATGCCGGCTTCGACGAGTTTGGTCTGGATGGTGGCCTGGACTTCCTCGAGAAATTTTTTGTGGAAAGGCGCCGTATCGCTGATTTCTTTTTGCAAGGCAAAGAAAGCTTCCGGCTCGAGATAACGGAAGGCCAAATCCTCGAGTTCACCACGAACGACACTCATGCCGAGGCGGAGCGCGATAGGCGCGTAGATGTCCAGAGTTTCGCGCGAAATGCGCTGCTGCTTTTCGGGCTCGAGATATTCGAGCGTGCGCATGTTGTGCAGCCGGTCGGCCAGCTTAACGAGAACGACGCGAACGTCGTTCACCATGGCGAGCAGCATCTTGCGAACGTTTTCGGCCTGGCGCGCTTCGGGAGCCATCATTTTGAGGCGGCCGATTTTGGTTACGCCTTCGACGAGATGGGCGACTTCGGCTCCAAAGCGCTCCTCGATGCGGGAAACGGGATACTCGGTGTCTTCGATGGCGTCATGGAGGATCGCGGCGGTGAGCGTAGTGGCATCGAGGCGCATGTCCGCGAGGATGTGCGCGACTTCAAGCAGGTGGGTGAGATAGGGTTCGCCAGAGCTGCGGAACTGATCGTGGTGGCGCTCAGTGGCAATTTCGTAAGCGCGGCGAAGCATCCAGGGATCTTCGGAAGGACGGTTCTTGCGGAGCTTTTCGAGAAGTTCCTCGAAGCGCGCGTCGAGCTGGCGAACGGCGCGGTCGCGGTTGAAGCTGAGCGGGATTTTGTCAGGAGACGGCATGGTTTAGTTTACGCCTGTTTGAGGGCCTCCCGCGAGAGTGGGTTGACGACGCGAAGGAAGTGGCGAGGAACGAGTGGCGAGTTCCAGAACGGGAAGAGAACCCGTACACCCGGCTGTTTTTAGAAAGAGTGCGGATCCCGCTGAATGGAAACGATTTGTGAAACGCTCTTGTGGTAAAGAGTGTAAGGAGCAAACCAAGAGACTGGCGTGGAAAGAACGCTTTCCAACAAGGACGGAATCTGCAATCGGATGTGAAGAGAGATCCCTCGTTGCCGATGGTCGCTCGGGACAGACATCCTTCGCCTGATGTCTGGCTAACCATAACCGGGCCCCCACCCCTATGTTTCTTGTAAGTGTTGCATCTACGAGACTTAGGTATTGCCGCAAGTCCTTTGTTTGCAACACATACGAAGGGGTCCACAAGTGTTGCATCTAAAGGACTTACATTGTACCAAAATTGTACAGAATGGGCCCATTTCCGCTCGCGGGAATGGGCCCTCGCATCTCCACGTTCTGCACGCAAACGGTGCGCGAAGGTAGTGAAGAAGGGAGTCGAGCGGCAAGAAAAGAGATAGGCGAATCGGGGAGAGTCCTTCCCGACCGGGTCGGAAGCTACCGGATGAGATCGGCACAGGCCGGTCGACTCGCGATGCTCGCTCAGGACGCCGATCCCTGAAGGATGCAGGGCGCGGTTGCCGTTCGAGGCGGCAGGTGTCCAGCTCATACAAGAGCCTAGCACAGCCAGCGCTAACTGTCAATAACTATTATTACATAGATATCATTCGAAATGGAGCTGTAAGACGTTGAAATGTCCCGGCTTAGACGGGCGGGATGCAAAAACCGCATTTGAAGGTTGAAATTCAGAGATGGGCTCAGCGAGGGGAAAGCGAGGAATTTGAGAAAAGAGGATAAGACGAGAGGAAGAAGGAAAAGTCAAAAACCGTATCCAAAAAAAATCTGAGGGCGCCGCACGCACCTCAGCTATCTCTCCATTTCGGAGGTCCAGTTTAGGAGGACGGAGAGCGGCGCGGGATTGGCTTCGTCCATTTTCGTGAGGATTAGGAATCTCCGCCCGTCGCCACTCACGTCGTAGGAGAAGACATCCTGCGAGGAAACCGGCTGCCGTCGATGGGTCTGAAACAGCGCGACCGGGGAGGCGGCTTCGAAGCTGGCGCCCGTCTTCACCGCCGCTACCATCATCTTTCCTTCAGCCGACACGTAGAACAACTCCTTGCCGTCCTGGCGCCATCTCGGCTCCTGTCCGCCTCCGCTGGACACCTGCCACTTGCCGCTGCCACTAAGAAAGGGGGACACGTAGATCTCCATGTTCCCCGTTTCATTCGAGGCGTAGGCCATCCATCGGCCATCGGGGGAAAACTGTGCGTTCCGCACCGTCCATTTTGCGTGCATCAGCGGCTTGGCTACGCGCTCCGGCCAGGAAAGGTACCACACCTCGTTTGCCTTCCTAATCAGTAAGTACTTGCCGTTGCGTGACCAGTCCCAAGCATTGGCCTGCGCAACGGTGCCCAGATCGCTCACCTCTTCCTCGGAGCCGGAACCATCGGCATTCTTTAGATAAAAGTAGTAGTCGGGGCCGCGGTTCGAACTGAACAGGATCTGCCTGCCATCGGGACTCCAGATAGGTGCCTGATGAAACGACGGATCGAACGTCAGCCGCGTCGTCGCCAACCCCTGGGCCAGCTCATGGATCCAAATATGACTGTTCCGTCCGTCGGGGTCGGTTTGGTCTGAGGCGACCCTGCGCCCGTCTGGCGAGAGACGCACGTTGTTGTAAATCCCTGGTGTGCCGACGGTGCCCGATGACTTTCCGCTTCGGTCAAACAACGTCAACTGCGAAAGGGACGCGCCTTTTCCCGTCTGCGTGACCAGAACCTCCCCACTAGAGACACTGAAAACAGCCCTGTCTACTTGAGGGAAGTACAACACTTCGTCGCTCAAGGTGCGCGGCTCGCCGCTCAGAACATAGCGCCGCGGATCGAGCGGTTGCGCCACAAGGGTCTTCTCCCGCAGGTACAGCAGGTAGCCTGGCTCGGCATAGGCCGCGTTCGCGCTAGTGCTCACCAGCAAGCGTTTTTCCTGCGAATCCAGTGAGCCCAGGAAGATCGCATTACTCTCTAACAGCCCGGAGAAATTCGCTCCAAGATAAACAAAATGTTTCCCATCCGGCAGGAACACCGGCCAGCGGTGGCTGGTTTCAAAGCGAGACTTGTCCAGTTTGGTTATTTCCTGCAGAGAGCCCCCCGAAGAAGACACTCGGAACAACCCTGCGTTGAGTGAATCAGGCGTGAACACGATCACGCCGTCCCGGTTCCACGTGCCGCCGCGCCCGTTGGGCGCGTCGCACAGCACCTGCGGCTGTCCTCCCGACACGTCCACCTTCTTGAGTTTGCCGTCAGCGAAGAACCCGATAAACTTTTCGTCCGGCGACCAGAATGGGTAAGTCGCCCCTTGCGTTCCATCCAACGAACTGGTGTGCCGTCCCCCGACTTCATAGGTCCAGAGCACGTAGTTGTTGGCCTGCGTGGAATAGGCGACCATCGCCAGCATCCGTCCATCTGGCGACAAAGCGAGGTCGTTCGCGGCGAACGGCACGGAAGCGTGGAAGTACATAGCGTGCGGGCGCTTGTTGCTTGCATTCCACAGGGCCACGCCGACGGCTATCAGCAATAGAAAAAACGTGGTGGCCGCCAGCCAGCTCGCACGCTCCCATCTCTTCCGCCTAGCCGGAACGCGCCCCGCTGCTGCCGCCTGTGAGCCGCTCTCGCTTATCCACTTCAGCTCGCTAGCCAAGTCGCTGGCGCTTTGCCACCGTTCATCAGGGAGTTTTGCCAGGCATTTCTTAATCGCGTGGTCCAGCGCCGGTGGCGTCATCGGTTTTGCCGTGCCAATCGGATCCGGCTCCTTCTCTAAGATCGCCGACGCCACGCTCAACTGACTTTTCCCCTCAAACGCTCGCTTCCCCGTCACCATCTCGTAGAGCACCGCGCCCAGCGAAAAGACGTCGCTGCGGCCGTCTAATTCCTTCCCTTCCACCTGTTCCGGCGACATGTATTGAAAGGTTCCCACTATCGTCCCTTCCTCAGTCACCGGAGAAGCCCGTACACCGGTCAAAGTGGCGGCGCTAATCGACGCGGCGGGTTTGGCGAGGCCGAAGTCAAGGAGTTTCCCGCCGGTCGGAGTGAGCATGATGTTGCTGGGTTTCAGATCGCGGTGGACGACGCCGCTGCGATGCGCTTTGTCCAACGCGTCGGCAATCTGCGCGCCGTATTTCAGCGCTTGATCGAGTGGCAGCGGTCCCTTTTCCAGGCGCTTGGCAAGCGTCTCGCCCTCGACGCACTCCATCACTAGATAATCGACGCCGTCCTGTTGGCCGATGTCATGGAGCGTGCAGATGTGGGGATGATTCAGGCTGGAGATGGTTTTCGCTTCGCGCTCGAAGCGCTGTTTGCGAATGGGATCGGAGGAAAACTGCGCGGGAAGAATCTTGATAGCGACAGTGCGTTCCAGCCGCGTATCCCGCGCCCGATACACTTCACCCATCCCGCCGGAACCGAGCGGGCTAGCAATTTCGTAAGGGCCAAGATGAGTGCCTGGAGCGAGGGGCATAATTGGAGGCGATTATACTCTCGGAAATCCCTTGCGAGGGTATCTTCAGTCCCCAAATGGGTCAGCTGATGCGGAGGGCAAGCGCTGGAACGAAGCGGGAAAAACTAGAAGTCAGAAACTGGAAATCGTGTGGGATTGTCACTCGGTGTAGAGCATGAGGAGGACGCCGAGGAAGATCATCAAAAGGGACCAGAGGCGCGCGAAGGCCGCTTGCCAGCGAGTGGGCAACTCCGACAACCCTTTCACAAGACCAATGCCGAATCCGGTGACAGAGAAGCCCAGGTGCTGGGCCTGGATGTGAGCCATTACGGTCATGTGGCCGGGACCGTGCATGCCGCTGTGGTGTTCGTGAAAAAGGAGCATCACAGAACCGCAGGAAGCAAGAACCGGGAACAGCCATCCGGCCCAGGCCGATTTGAGGACGCCGCGGGCGCGCTGAACCTCGATGACTCCGAGAGCGAGGAGAATCACGGCAAAGGTCTTGTGTTGCAAGTCCTCAAGATTGTGGGTGAGACCGTACCACCAGCTCTGCGGACCAAAGGGCCACAACTCCGTGTCGCTGAAGACGAGCAGAAACAAACCGGAAAGCAGAAAGCAAGCCGGCCACGCAAAGCGGAGAAGGGACCAGCGGCGCGTCAGCACGCCTTCCGCGAAGATGAAAATGCCAGCGAGGATAACGAAGAATCCCGCCAAATGATGGTTGAATTCACTTTCTTTCTTGTCGGCCAGGAGCTTCTTCTGAAGCGCGGGGTCCATTTGCGCATGGTCTATTTGCGCATGCTCGTCCATGGACATGGACATACCTTCGTGCCCGGCGTGACTCGGAGCCGCCGAGGGTTCCTGGGCCGAAAGCAGCGAATAGCTGAACATGAGCAGCGCGGCCAACAAGGCACCCGTCATGGCGAGCCTGAAGGGCGCAGATTTGAAGCCAAAAGGCATCGCAACTCTCCTTGATCGGGTCAGATTATCCCTTATAAGCTCGTGTTGCGCACTGGGCCCCTGCGAATTTCGATGTTGGAGGCCAGCCAAACGACACATAGAAATTTTCACGGGACCGATGAGGACGCGATGAGCGCCATTTGACAAATCGCGCAAATCGCGCAGCAACAAGGAGAAAAGGACACACGGAAACGCGTCCGCATGGGACGCCCTCAGAAAAACATCCGTAACAGTTTTTTTGTTCCCTGCGATTAGTGGGCCGCGCCTACGCTAGTCATTGCAGAGGATTTTTTCAGATAGGCCGAGAGCTTGAGAGATTCCTTCCGACGAGGCCGGAGCCTTCCCGACAAGGTCGGGACACGGCGCTCGCTCCACGGAAGGGTCCGGAGCGCAAAAAACCGCGCTTTGTTAGGAAAAGACGGGAAGCGAGGCAGCGCGTTAGCAACCACCGATCAGGACGGCTGCTGAGGCTGTTCGGCGCGCCTTTGCTTAATCTCCTTGACCTTGTCGACGAGATCGTCGGCTTGCTTGAGGAGGGCGGCGCGCTCATCGGCGGACTCGACCATATCGGCCTTGCGGCGATAGAGGAGGTTCAAGTAAGCCATAGCGTCGTCATAGTCAGGCTTGACTTGAATGGATTTCTGGAGGTTGGTGATACCTTCTTCAACGAGCGGACCGTATTTGGAGGTGTACTCACCGCGCAACGAGGCGGGCAAGGGGTCGGTATCCCGGACCTGCTTGGTGATGTGATCCTTGTTGTAAGCAGCGCGCAATTCGCCATTGGCGCGGAAGGACAGGGTCCAATCGATGACGCCGATCCAGTAGTAGGGTTCGGGGTCATTGGGCTTCAGCTCGATGTGCTTCTGATGATAGGACTTGGACTCTTCGAACTTCTTGGGATCGTAGGGGGTGCCGGCCATCTGGAACAAGATGGAGCCGATGCCATCGATGGCACTGACATTTTTGTCATCAATGGAGAGAACTTCCTTGAATTCATTGACAGCTTGAGTGCCGAGACGCACGTTTTGTTCGGAGGGTGCGCCGGGAATGTACTGGCTGGCATAGGCAGTGGCCAAGTAGAGGCGGGCGTTCATCAAACCAGGATCGAGATCCTTGGCTTGTTTGAAATCCTCGATGGCGGCATCGTACTGGGCGTTCTTGTAGGCGGCGACACCTTTATTGAGGAGATCGCGAGCCCTCAGCTTGTTGCAGCCGGAGACGCCCACCGCGAACACCAAGAGCGCCGCGAAGGCTGAAACCCGCCGAGCCGAACTGGCCTTTATCACCGATAATGCATGAGTCATCGAAGCGTCCATCCCTGCTGTGCGTGACCCCAAGATTGCCGGGGCCAGCGCCCGGATATTCACGTCCGCCCTTGCGAAGGGCATATTATAACCGTCAGAAGCCTTTTTCCAAGTCCGGCGTTAGCAGACCGACTGATGCAATTCCGGAGCTGCGCATGACATCGATTGCTTTGGCCACCACGCCAAATTCGACCGGTTGATCGCCGCGGATAAATGCGACGCGTGTCGCGCGCAGCTTGAAAATCTCCTCGATCCGGCTGCCTAGCTTATCCCAACTGACCGGTTCCTGATTGATTCGCAGCGTCCCATCCGCCAGAACCTGAACCACAACCACATAATCGATCACTGCTTTATCTGGCGGCTGCGTTGATTGCTGTGGAATCAGCGCATCCAGGCCCACCGAGTGCTTCGGGATAATCATAAAGATCACCAGGAGCACCAGCAGGATATCGATCAGCGGAACGACGTTCATGTCCGAGACGACACCGCGCTTACCGCCGACTAACATTCCCATGATCCACCTCGTTTTGGGCGGCCATAAAACGGCCGACGTTTCGGGCGACTTCCCCGCGAGGAGGACGCTTACATCTTGCGAGAACGGGAGGGGCAAGCCCCACCCCTACAAGGCAGCAAAATTTACTGACCCGCTTCGAGCTTGGCGGTAATCAAACCAATCTTGTCAATACCGGCGCCGCGCATGATGTCAATGGCGCGGGCGACGTCCATGAACAGTACATCGTTGTCGCCTTTGACGAAAGCGATTTTCTCGGCGCGCTCCTTGAAAATCGTCTCCATGCGAGGGCCGAGCCCTTCCCAGGTGGTGTCCTCGTTGTTGATTTTGAGTTTGCCATTCATGGCAATCTGGACGACCACGGTTTTGTTCTCGAGCTCGACGTTCTGCTGCTGGTTCGGCGAGGGTTGCGGGACGAGGGTGTCCAAACCCTTGGGAACAAGCGGAGTGATGACCATGAAAATGATGATCAGCACGAGCAGAATGTCGATCAGCGGAACCACGTTCGGCGTGGACATCGATCCGCCGGATTCTCCTCCAACATCCATCCCCATAGCGAGTCTCCTGTGGGCCTGAGGTAGAGCGTCTCCGCAGGCCATGAAACCGCGCCGGGTGGGATCCGGCGCGGCCTTAAAGAAATCAGCAAACGAACGGCACTAACAAAAACTACGGTCCTCAATCCGCGGGTGGCGGAGGAGGAGTTTGCGGCGCCTTCTGGTTTCTCTCGGTGAGCAGACCGAGCTGATCGACGCCGGCAGAGCGAACCACGTCGCCGTACTTGGCGCGAGCATCGCTCTTGACGTAAACGGTCTTATCAAGGCGTGTGGAGAGGCGATCTTTAATCTGTCCGGTCAGATCGGCCTTGAGTGTCTCCGTGTTGCCGAGATAGATGTGACCATCGCGAGTGACAGCTACCACGATGGCGTCGTCTTTATCGGCGTCCTGCATTTCATGGGCATTGTTCGTGGGAGCCAAGTCCACCTGATGAGTCTTCTGCAACATGGGCGTGACCACCATGAAGATAATCAGCAGGACGAGCATGATGTCGGCCATGGGAATGACATTGGGGGCCGCCATCTGGGGTCCGGCTACTGGCTTGTAACCCATGGCCGGTTACTTCTTGGCGCCGCGGCGCAGGATGAAGTAGTTGATGAGCTCCATGGAGGAGTTGTCCATCTCGACGTCAAAGGCTTCCACTTTGTTGGTGAAATAGTTGTAAGCCCAGACGGCAGGGACGGCCACGAGCAAGCCGAAGGCGGTGGTGACGAGGGCTTCAGCGATACCGCCGGCGACGGCCGACAGACCAGTGGCTTTGTTCTGCTCGATGCCCTTGAAGGCGTTCAAGATGCCGACCACGGTGCCGAAGAGACCGACGAACGGCGCGGTCGAGCCGATGGTGGCGAGAGCCGAGAGGCCGCGCTTCATTTCCGCATGGACGATTGCGACGGAGCGCTCGAGGCCGCGCTTGGCGGCGTCGATGACGTCGGAGTCCGAAACTTGCTGCGAAGCGGACTGAAACTCGGAAAGACCGGTGGCCACGACCTTGGCGATGTGGCTCTTCTTGTTGCGTTCGGCAATGGCGATAGCTTCGTCAAGCTTGCCGTCCTTGAGGGCGCCGGCGACCTGCTGAACGAAGACGCGCGACTGCTTGCGCGCCGCGCTGTACATCAGTGCGCGGTCAATCATCACGCCGAAGGAATAGATGGAAAGAACGAAAAGAATGACGACCACGGCCAACGCCAGTTTACTCATTTGGCCCAGCATGCTGCGCAGGTCCCAAGTACTGGCCTGCTGCAACAGCAGGGCGGAAAATACATACAAAGTAGCTACCATTCGTTTGCTCCTTAAGTTTCAAGTGACCCCCTGACGAGGTCAGGGGGCAACAAGTGTTTGCTGAATTCTGCTACCCGGAGTGGCGCGCCCGTCCCAGGACCGGCACGCCAGCCCGTACTACTGGTTCAGAGAAAAAATCACGTCAATGGTGGTGTCAACTTCTACCGGCTCGCCGTTGAGCAAAGTCGGCTGATAGCGCCACTGACGCACGGCCTCCAGCGCGTTCTGCTGCAACAAGGGGTGGCCGCTCAAGACTTCGAGCTGCTGAATCGTGCCATCTTTCCCGATGATGGCGTGCAGGCGTACGGTTCCGGAGATGCGCGTCTGGCGTGCTAGCGCCGGATACACCGGCTGCACACGGTTGATGATGCGAGCAGCCTGAACATTGCCGCCAACGCGGAGCGGGCCAGTCAGCTTCGGCTTCGGTGGGGGAGGCGCACCGCCCATGCCACCGATGACGCCGCCGAGGACGCCGCCCATGGAACCGCCGGCAACGCCGCCTGGAACACCACCCGTCATGCCAACGGACACGTCAGGCTCGGCCTCTTCCTTAATAATCTTAACTTCCTTGGGGATAACCTTGGGCGCCAACAGCTTCCCGGCATCCATCAAGTGGGCCTGTGGCTTGACGTGGACGACCTGGGCAACCGCAGGAGGCGGCGGTGGCGGCGGCGGGGGCGGAGGAGCGGTGAGCATAGTAGCCATCATCGCTTTGGGAAGCGCCTCGGTGTAAATCAGCGGAATGAGAATCAGAATCAAAAGAAAGAGGCATTGGAACGCCATCGAAACCAAGACTGTCCAAGGCTTGTTGGTCTTCTTGGGATTCGGACTCGAAATCACCATTTCTTCAAACATGGGTACTACCTCCTCCCGACGGGAGCAAGACGTCCGGGGACGTTTTCGCTACCGCGGGTTTTGTTGCCGGCTGCGGGTCCGGTGCCTGCCGCGACGCCCCTTCCGCGCCAGCGATTCCAGGCGACGACGAGCGGAGCAGCGATACCAAAACTGGAATACGTTCCTACCACAATCCCGACCACCAGGGCAAAGGAGAAAGAGCGAAGCACCTGGCCGCCCATCAGGAACAGGACGAGCACGGTAAGGAAAGTCAGACCGCTGGTCAAGATCGTTCGCGAAAGAGTTTGATTGATGGACTTGTTGACCACATCAGCGAACGATTCCTTGCGCAGCAAACGGTTGTTCTCACGGATGCGATCGAAAATGACGATCGTGTCGTTCATGGAATAACCGACGAGCGTGAGCAGTGCCGCGATGACCGTGAGAGAAATCTCGAAGCGCAGCAGCGAGAAAAATCCCAAGGTGATGAGGACGTCATGAAACACGGCCAGAACGGCGGCGGCACCGTAGACCCACTCGAATCGGAAGGCAATATACACCAGCATGCCGCCCAAAGCCCAGAGGGTAACCCAAATTGCCTGAGTGCGAAGCTCGGCGCCGACTTTGGGGCCAACAACTTCGACGTTGCGAATGGCGAAAGGCCCGAGGGCGTAGCTGTTTTTCACGGCGGCAAGAACCGGCGCGGTGACGCCATCCACTTTTGAGAGTTGATCGAAATTAGCGATCACGCCGTTGGAATTCTTATCGCGATAGTCGAGAAGTTTCTTGGCCAGTTGCTGGTAACGATCACCGGCGTTGACGGAAAGAAGCAGAGGATCCTTCTCGGTGAGGACGGCAGCGAGCGAGGCCTGTGTGGCGGCATTGAAATCAGGCTTGTTCGATTCCGAAACTCCATAGGTAGCGTTCAGCGCGCTCAACACTTTCTCTCTGCTGGCCTGGAGAGCCGCGTCGTCCTGCCCCTTGCCCTCGACGAAGATCTGGACTTCATTGGAATTGGGATTGGCGATGTCGCTGATGCTCTGGATTTCAGCGGTGCCCAGGCCCTGGGCGGCCAGGCCGCTGCGAAGCTTGTCGACATTGGGAGGCTGGGCGAAGCGAACATCCACGTTGGTGCCGCCTTTGAAGTCGATTCCGTAGCGAATCCCGGGACCGAAGAAAATCGAAGTCCAACCAGCGAGGAGAAGAATACCGCTTAAGGCATAGAAATACTTGGCTTTGCCCATCCAGTCCAGATTGGGCTGTTTGAAGAGCTCGATCATGCGGTCTTTGCTTCCCTTCCTTAGACACCGGGGTGTGTGAAATGTTCCCGGCGGAAAGCCATCTACCCAAAGGTAGAGGAATCCACGCCCCGAACCCACAGCCCACTCGTTTGAGTATGAGTGGAACACTCGCCCCGGCAGTTCTAGTACGGCTTATATACTCAATTCGGCCTGACGGTCCATCTTCGTCAGGTGATACTGGAAAATCGTCTTCGATACATAGATCGCGGTGAAGACATTGGCGATCAAACCGATGGTCAAGGAGATAGCAAAACCGCGAATCGGACCCGTCCCAAAAAGGAATAAGAAAAAGGCGGAGACAACGGTCGTGACGTGCGTGTCGATGATGGTGAGGAAGGCTTTATCGAAGCCGGCGTCGACGGCCGCAGCGGACGATTTGCCATTGCGCAGTTCTTCGCGGATGCGCTCGAAAACGAGAACGTTAGAATCCACGCCCATACCAATTGTCAAGATGACACCGGCGATGCCTGGAAGCGTCAGCACGGCGCCAAAGAGGCCGAGGACCGCCAAGAGAATGACGAGGTTCAGGATCAACGCCAGCACGGCATTACCGCCAGAGAGGCGGTAGTAGACGAGCATAAAGAGCATCACGACGACAAGGCTGAGAACGGAAGCCTGGACACCGTGACGGATGGAATCGGCGCCGAGCGATGGACCGACGGTGCGCTCTTCGAGATATTTGATGGAGGCAGGAAGGGCGCCGGCGCGGAGGGTCAGCGCCAAGTCGTGTGCGGATTCCTGGCTGAAATTGCCGGTGATTTCGCCGCTATCCTCAATCTTGCCCTGGATGGTGGGCGCGGAAGTCACACGGTGATCGAGAACGATGGCCATCTGGCGGCCAAGATTATTCTGAGTAAACGGCCCGAAGCGCCGCGCGGCTTCCGGCGAAAGAGTGAAATTAACCTGCCACATTCCGGGATTCGCCGTACTGCGGTTCTCGACGGCGCTGCGCAGGTCGCGGCCCGTAACGATAGGGGCGCGGCTCAAGACGTACCAAACTTCGCCAGTGTCGCCTCCACCTGTGGAGTTGCGCGTTTCCGAGCGGCCAGGGACGAGTTCCGTACCCGGAGGCAGCACGCCGCCGTGAGCAGCCAGGGCCTCGGATTGCGAGGAGTAAGTTCTGGGATCCTCCACGAGTTTTAGTTCTAGCTGACCGCCGGCCTGAATGACCGCCCTGGCCCGAGCAGGATCGCCCTCGCCAGGAAGCTGCACGAGAATTTCGTTGGCGTTGCGGCCGCCACGAGGCTGGATAGTGGGTTCCGTCAAGCCCAAGGCGTTGATGCGCCGCTCGATGGTTTCTAGCGACTGCGTCATAGTCTGTTCCTGGATGGCGGCGATGGCGCTGGGGCGCAAACTGAGCGTGTAGCCGGGGGGATCGCCAGCGGCGGGCGCCATGTCCCAAGCGTTGGCGTATTGCGCGCTATAGAGGTCGCGGAATTGCGAGAGCTGGGCCGAATCGATGTTGCGCACGAGAATGTGGGTATCGTCGACGCGGCGGACTTCATCGTAATGAATATTTTTTGAGCGTAGCAGGCTGGTGAGGCGGTCCACGGTGGTGTCCGTCTCCTGCGCGATGGCTTCCTGGACCTGGACCTGGAGGATGAGGTGCGTGCCGCCCTGGAGGTCGAGGCCAAGTTTAATCTGCTTGGCGAAATTATCCTTCATCTGAGCCACCGAGGTGGGAAACACCGGATAGCCGAAAAGGAAATAAATGCAGAACAGGATGACAACGAGGATAAACAGCGCTCTCCACTTAAGATTAGGGTTCATGGTTAGAAAGTACGGCGCGTAATGGGACGAAGGGTGGGATTATTTTGCATCTTCCGATGCCTCCACCTGAGCAATCGCCGCACGCGCGATGCGGATTTTAACCTGCGGTTCGCTGGAGATTTTCAGAATGACGGAATCGCCATCGATGCCGTTGACGGTGCCATAAATGCCGCCGTTGGTGATGATCTTATCGCCGGCCTTGAGAGCGCCGAGCATTTCCTGCGTTTTCTTGCGCTGGCGCTGCTGGGGCATGATCACCATGAAATACATAATGGCAAACATGAGACCGAGCGGTATTAGGAAGCCGCCAAAGCCGCTGCTGCCAGAAGCCTGAAGAATCATCGCTGCGATCATCGTGTGTTGAACCAATCCTTACTGCTTCGTTGTCAATTCCCGGTCAGGCCGCCCCGATGCTCTTTCCACGCTACGAAAGATAGAAAGACCGGGCGGCGGCACATCATCCGCGCTCCTGCTAAATCGACTTCCGTTCGATGCGTTTTGGTGCCCCGCGGGCAGCTCGCGCGCGCCCCGGAATTCGGCCTTCAGGCCGGTCCTTCAGCATAGCGCACGTGCATCTCTGATGAGAAATTCGCTAGGTTCCCAAACTCGATAGCCTCGCGGATTCGGCGCATTATGTCAAGGTAAAAGTGGACATTGTGGTGGGTGGCGAGGATGGCGGCAGTGAGTTCTCCTGCTGCGAAGAGATGCCGAAGGTAGGCGCGGGAGTAGCGGCGGCAAACCGAACAAGTGCATTGAGGATCGATGGGCCGCTGATCCTGAGCGTAGCGCGCGTTCTTGATCAGCACGCGGCCCTCGCTGGTGTACAGGCAAGCGTGGCGCGCCGCGCGCGTGGGGAGGACGCAATCCATCATGTCGATGCCCAGCGCAACGTAATCGGCAATCTGGTCGGGGCGTCCGACGCCCATGAGGTAGCGTGGACGATCTTTGGGCAAAAGGGCTGTGACTTCGGCGGTCATCTGGCAAGTGATTTCGTGAGATTCGCCGACGGCGAGGCCGCCGACCGCGTATCCGGGAAAATCCAGCTCAAGAAGCTGGCGGGCGCTTTCGCGCCGCAAGTCAGGAAACGTCGCGCCCTGCACGATGCCAAATTGCCACTGGCGGAGATCGCCGTTGCGACGCGCGCCCTCCTGAAAATAGATGTGCGCGCGCCGGGCCCATTCCGTGGTGCGCTTCAGCGCTGCTTCGGCTTTTTCGCGAGGCGCGGGCGTTTCAATGCACTCATCGAGGACCATGGCAATATCCGACCCCAGCGCGAGCTGGATCTCAGCGGCCTTTTCCGGCGTTAGGAGATGCTCGGAGCCGTCGAGATGGGATCGAAAGCGCGCGCCTTCATCGGTAATTTTCCGCAGCTCGGAAAGGCTGAAGACCTGATAGCCGCCGGAATCAGTAAGGATGGCGCGCGGCCAGGACATGAATTTGTGCAAGCCGCCAAGCTTGCGGACTAATTCATGGCCGGGACGCAGATAAAGATGGTAGGTATTCGCGAGGATGATTTCTGCACCGAGTTCTTCGAGCGCTTCATTGCGCAAGCCCTTTACGGCGGCTTGCGTGCCTACGGGCAGGAAGAATGGAGTTTCGATTGCGCCGTGGGGCGTGGTCAGGCGTCCGCGTCGAGCACCGGATGGGTCGGTCTTTGATACTTCAAAGGAAAAATTCATCTTCGACGTAACACCCGAGAGTAGGACCGTCAGGAATGCCTGTCCTACTGCAGTGTATCAGGAGAAGATGAACGTCATTCCGACGCGCACAGCTTCATACGCCGCCCAAACGAGGAGGGCTATTCCGATGGCCCCTCCCGTTTTGAGCTTCTTGGGATTGAACGCTGCGAATCCGATACCGATCAGACAAATAATCCAGAAGCTGAAGAGATCGATGGCCGTCCCCAAAGCCATGACGACCTTTGACGTTCCATCCGGCAGAAACGCACCGAGATTCGCGGCCACAGGGTTCTCAATGTCGACAGTGCCGGGCGGCTTCAAGAAGAGAACCAGAATGAAGAGCAAGCTGCTGACAATGCTAACGAAATAGGCATGCGAGACGATTGCCATGGAGACTTTGTAGCTTGCGTTGGCCCCCCCCAGCAAATTGTACGCGCCCAGCATTACTCCGCCGACGATCACGGCAATCAGAATCGGCGCTAAAAGTCCGATGCAATAGGCAATGGCGGGAGAGATTTTCTCGCTCATGGCGAGTTGCTGCTCTTTCTGATCGGCGCTGAGATTGGAGGCGCGTGGGCTCTGCTCAATTCGCTTGCTCGCGATTTCCCGCCAGTCGACTTTCTTGTTCATGGTAAAGGCTACCAGCCCGCCAAGGA
>WNFO01000234.1_pt1 | contig 38684 bp, 31 predicted proteins | sample 5400251 | NCBI WGS metagenome assembly WNFO01 (sample SAMN13153354, study PRJNA577476) | soil metagenome | isolation source: 100 cm saprolite under Madrone tree | place: USA:California | collected 2016-06-14
GCGATCAAATTGCTGCAGGAAAAGGGTGCCGGCATCCAGTTCGGCCACGAGGTGCGCGAACTCGTCATGTCGGCAAGCCGGGTTGGCGAGCTCAGGTTTGGCGACGACGCGGTGACCCTCGCGCCGGATGACGTCGTGGTGATGGCGGTTCCGCCCCGCCCCGCTGCATCGCTGCTGCCGGGCCTGAAAACGCCAGCGAAGTTCCGCGCCATCGTGAATGCGCATTTCCGCTTCGATCCGCCCAAGGACCTGCCCCCGATTCTGGGGGTGGTCGGTGGGCTGGTGGAGTGGCTGTTCGCGTTCCCGCAGCGGCTGTCGGTCACCATCAGCAGCGCCGACCGGCTGGTCGATACGCCGCGTGAGGAACTAGCACAGGCGATCTGGCGGGATGTCTGCAAGGCCGGCGGCGTCGAGGGCGAATTGCCGCCGTGGCAGATCGTGCGCGAGCGCCGCGCCACATTCGAGGCGACCCCGGAGCAGAACGCCTTGCGGCCGGGCCCGGTCACGGGCTGGAAAAACCTGTTTCTCGCGGGCGACTGGACTGATACCGGGTTGCCGGCGACCATTGAGGGGTCGGTGCGGTCGGGAGACCGCGCCGCCGATCTGGTGCTGGCGATGCGGCGGGCGTGATCGAGATCACAGTCGGTTTCGCTATAACCGGGCAAGTCATTTCAAGTTCATCTTAAGGGGATGTCGAGCCAGATGCATTCCATCAGCAAGTCAGCAGGAATTGAGACCGGAGCAGCCTCCGATGCGGCGCTTGAGGCAAGCATCGCGTCAGCGACGAGCGCGCTGCTTGGCGATCGGCGGCCGGATGGACACTGGGTGTTCGAGCTGGAAGCCGATTCCACCATCCCCGCCGAATATGTCTTGCTTCGCCACTACTTAGGCGAAGCCGTTGATACGGAGCTGGAGCGCAAGATCGCCAATTATCTGCGCCGGGTTCAGGGCGCCCATGGCGGCTGGCCGCTGGTGCATGACGGCGATTTCGACATGAGCGCCAGTGTGAAGTCCTATTTCGCGCTGAAGATGATCGGCGATCCCGCGGATGCCCCGCACATGGCGCGGGCGCGCGAGGCGATCCGCTCGCGCGGCGGCGCCATCCACAGCAACGTTTTTACCCGCTTCATGCTGGCGATGTTCGGGGTGATGACCTGGCGGAGCGTGCCGGTATTGCCGGTCGAGATCATGCTGCTGCCGATGTGGTCGCCGTTTCACATCAACAAGATTTCGTACTGGGCGCGGACCACGATCGTGCCGCTGATGGTCCTGGCGGCGCTGAAGCCGCGCGCGCAGAATGTCGGTGGCGTCGGCATCGACGAACTGTTCCTGCAGCCGCCGCATTCCATCGGAATGACGGCCAAGGCGCCGCACCAGAGCTGGGGCTGGTTTCTGTTGTTCCGCGGACTCGACAGCGTGTTGCGGGTGATCGAACCCTTGTTTCCGAAGAAGCAGCGTGCCCGCGCGATCGACAGCGCGGTCGCGTTCATCGAGGAGCGGCTGAACGGCGAAGACGGCCTGGGTGCGATCTATCCGCCAATGGCCAACGCCGTGATGATGTATGAGGTGCTGGGCAAGCCCGCCGATTATCCGCCCCGCGCCGTCACACGAAGGGCGCTCGACCGGCTCCTCGTGATCCGCGAAAACGAGGCCTATTGCCAGCCCTGCATGTCTCCGGTGTGGGACACCTCGCTGACCTGTCATGCGATGCTCGAAGCAGCCGGCGGGGAGGCGCTGCCTGCGGCGAAACAGGGCCTCGATTGGCTGCTGCCGAAGCAGGTGCTGGATGTCAAGGGCGACTGGGCCGTCAAGCGCCCCGACGTTCGCCCTGGCGGTTGGGCGTTCCAGTACAACAATGCCTATTATCCCGATCTCGACGACACCGCCGTGGTGGTGATGGCGATGGACCGCGCGCGGCACGCCAGCCAAAACCGTGCATACGATGCGGCGATCGCGCGTGGCCGCGAATGGATCGAGGGCATGCAGAGCCGCGATGGCGGCTGGGCCGCCTTCGATGTCAACAATCTCGAATATTACCTGAATAACATTCCATTCTCCGATCACGGCGCGCTGCTCGATCCGCCGACCGAGGACGTCACCGCCCGCTGCGTCTCGATGCTGGCTCAGCTCGGTGCGAACGTCCAAGGCAGCCAGGCGGTTGCGGACGGGGTCGCGTATCTGCGCCGGACCCAGCTTGCGGAAGGGTCGTGGTACGGCCGCTGGGGTCTGAACTACATTTACGGAACCTGGTCCGTGCTGTGCGCGCTCAATGCCGCTGGGGTGGACCACCAGGACCCCGTGATCCGCAAAGCCGCCGACTGGCTGCTGTCGATCCAGAACAAGGACGGCGGCTGGGGCGAGGATGCCACCAGCTACCGGCTCGATTACAGGGGCTTTGAGGGGGCCCCCACCACCGCCTCACAAACGGCATGGGCCTTGCTTGGGCTGATGGCGGCAGGCGAGGTCGGGCATCCCGCCGTCACGCGGGGGGTGGAGTACCTAAAAAGCACACAGACCAGAAAAGGGCTGTGGGACGAGCAGCGCTACACGGCAACGGGCTTTCCGCGGGTGTTTTATTTGCGTTACCATGGCTATTCGAAGTTCTTTCCGCTCTGGGCGTTGGCGCGGTATCGAAATTTGAAGGGCACCAACAGCAGGGTGGTAGGGGTCGGAATGTGAAACTGGGGGCGGGGGAAGACGCGAGCGCGGGCAATTCGATTGATCCGCGGCCGGTGTTGATCGTGACCGGTCTGGTGCAGGAGGCCCGCATTGCGGCAGGGCCCGGCATGACCGTCATCTGCAGCAGTAGTGATCCGCAGCAACTGCGCGCGCTCCTGACGGTGTTTGACCCGTCGACGATCCGGGGCGTCATCAGCTTCGGCGTCGCGGGTGGACTTGATCCTACATTGAAATCGGGCGACGTCGTGGTGGCGACCGAAGTTCTTTCCGGTGACGCCCGCTGGCTGGCCGGTCTGACGCTGAATGAAGACCTGATCGCCCGCGTCGCGCTGGGACGCAGGCGCGTCGTCAGGGGGGGTCTGGCAGGCGTCGAACAGGTCATCCTCGCCCGCGCCGGAAAGGCCGCACTGCATTCGAAGACCGGCGCCGCCGCGGTCGATATGGAGAGCCATATCGCCGCCGCCTACGCGGCCGAGGCGGGCCTTCCGTTCGCGGCCTTGCGCGTGATCAGCGACCCCGCCCACCGTGCGTTGCCGGCGCTGGCGATGGCCGCCATCAAGCCGAACGGAGACATCGATCTGCGCCGGGTCCTGCGCGGCCTGGCGCGCAATCCATCGACGCTGCGCGCGCTGGTCTCGACCGGGATCGATTTCAATCGCGCGCTGAAGAGCCTACGCGGCTGTCGAGGCTTTCTCCTTGGCGGCGGCGGCGAGGGCCTCGTCGCGGCGGATCTCTGACAGGCGCTTCTGCACTTCCGCCGAGAAGATGTACTGCGCCGGACGCTGATGATCGAGACTGATCTCGGGCGCCATCGGACCGGTCGTGCGCACGCCGCGCAGCGCCACCCACATTGCCTTCAACGGATTCTGCAGCGCGGCGTCCGCCGCGGTCGGCTCGTAGCCGCAATGCGCCATGCAGTCGGCGCACTTCTCGTACTTGCCGGTGCCGTAGGTCTCCCAGTCGGTCGTCTCCATCAGTTCCTTGAAGGTCTTGGTGTAGCCTTCGCCGAGCAGGTAGCAGGGCTTCTGCCAGCCGAAAATGTTGCGTGCCGGCATGCCCCACGGGGTGCATTCGTAAGTCTGATTGCCTGCAAGAAAATCCAGGAACAGGCCGGAATGCATGAAATTCCACTTCTTGCCCTTGCCGAGCGCGAACACGTCGCGGAACAGCTTCTTGGTCTTGGTGCGGTTGAGGAAGTGCTCCTGGTCGGGGGCGCGCTCATAGGCGTAGCCCGGCGACATTGAAACGCCGACCCCGAGTTCCGTCGTGAAGTCGAGGAATTTGGCGATGTCTTCTGCGGCATGCCCGTCGAAGATCGTGGCATTGACGTTGACCGTAAAACCCTTCGCCTTGGCCGCCTTGATCGCCGAGACCGCGCGATCGAACACGCCTTTCTGCGAGACCGCCTTGTCGTGGTGGTCTTTCAAGCCGTCCAGATGCACCGAGAAAAACAGATATGGCGACGGCTCGAACAGGTCGAGCTTCTTCTCCAGCAGCAGCGCGTTGGTGCACAGCGACACGAATTTCTTCCGTGCCACCAGGCCGCGCACGATCTCGCCGATTTCCTTGTGGATCAGCGGCTCGCCGCCGGGGATTGCCACCATCGGCGCGCCGCACTCGTCGGCGGCATCCCAGCATTCCTGTGCCGACATGCGGCGATTGAGGATCGCATCGGGATAGTCGATCTTGCCGCAGCCGACGCAGGCCAGATTGCAGCGAAACAGCGGCTCGAGCATCAGCACCAGCGGATAGCGCTTTCGGCCAAGCAATTTCTGCTTCATCAGGTAGCCGCCGATCCGCATTTCCTTGAAGAACGGTATTGCCATTACGGTTTTCTTTCTGGACTTAAGTGAAGTGGATTAACCCACGGTCAGTTCGGCCGGGAGCCGGAATTCGATATTTTCTTCCCGACCCGGAAGTACCGACACCGTCACCGGTCCGATTCGTCGCAGGGCCTCGATCACGTCATCGACAAGTACCTCCGGCGCCGAGGCGCCGGCGGTGATGCCGACGGCCTTGGCGTGCTTCAGCCATTCCGGGTTCAGCTCGCTTCCGTCGGCAATCAAGTAACTCGCGACCCCGACTTCGGTGCCGATTTCGCGCAGCCTATTTGAGTTGGAACTGTTAGTGGCCCCCACCACCAGGATAACGTCGACGAGTTTGCTCAGGTCTCTTACCGCAGATTGGCGGTTCTGTGTCGCATAGCAGATATCCCGGATGTCCGGGCCTTGAATATCCGTAAACCGCTGCTGAAGGGCGGCAATTATGTCTTTTGTGTCATCCACGCTGAGGGTGGTCTGGGTGATATAGGCCACCGGCGCGTCCGCCGGCAGTGTCAATTCTGCCACATCGTCGACATTTTGTACCAGAAGTACCGGTCCGGGAACCTGACCCATGGTTCCCTCGACCTCGGGGTGACCGGCGTGACCGATCAGGATCAGCGCCCGGCCTTTCGACATGTAGCGCTTGCCCTGGTTATGGACCTTGGTCACCAGAGGGCAGGTGGCATTGAGGACCGGCAGGCCGCGGACGGCGGCTTCTTCCTCGACGCTCCTGGCCACGCCGTGGGCGCTGAATACGGTGACCGCGAGAGGCGGCACCTCCGACAGATCCTCAACGAAGATCGCGCCCTTGTTCTTCAGGCTTTCGACTACGTATTTGTTGTGGACGATCTCATGCCGGACATAGACCGGCGGACCATATTTCTCGAGCGCGCGCTCGACGATCTCGATTGCACGTACCACGCCCGCGCAAAATCCGCGGGGCTGCGCAAGATATACTTCCATTGGGGGATTTCCGTTACGCTAGTTGCACCAAACTCAATCAGTAATCTGCGCGCGGCTTGGGTCTGTGATTTATGCAACATCCGAACCATGAGCGGGTTTCGTGTCCCTTGCGCCTAAGCGCATGGGGTCACGCGGCTTTGTGTCAAAAAACCATGGACTAGGAAAGCCGGATCATTGGCAACGATCGGCCCACGGGGCGGCAGGCCCATAAGGGTATTTAAGGTATCATACTACAGTTTACCATGAAACCGTGCCAAACCAGGCCAAAACCCTCACTTGTTCGTTACGCTAGCTGCCGGTCCCGATAATGTGAGCCGCTCCAGCGCAGTTTCGGCATCTTTTGCGCCACTTGTTGGTGTCTTGAGGAAAAAGCTCAAAACAACATTAGATCGGCCGACGGAACTCCGGTAGACAGCGTGCGTTTCCGGCAAGCTCTCCGTAGTTCCCGGCAAGCTCAATAATATCAGAAAGAGAAAATGTGCTGACAAGTATTGTTGTCTCAGTTGTGAAAGCTTGCACGCGGTTCGCGTCTCTCACGATCCTGGTCGCAGTTATCCTTGCGATTACGGCAGGCTACTATACGTCCCGGAACTTTATCATCAACACCGACATCAACACCCTGATCTCGCCCGATCTGGACTGGCGCAAGCGCGACAATCAGTTCGAGAAGGCGTTCGATCGGGATCGAACGATCCTGGCCGTGGTGGACGCGCCGACGCCGGAGCTAACCAGCGCTGCGGCGGACGCATTGGCGCAGAAATTGTCCGGCGACGTCGTGCATTTCGAATCGGTCCAGCCGCTCGGCTCCGGAGCGTTCTTTGAAAAGAACGGGCTGTTGTTCCTGCCGGTGGCCGAAGTGAGCCAGTTGACCGGCCAGTTCGAATCCGCAGCCCCGCTGATCGAGATCATGGCGGGCGATCCCAGCATACGGGGAATGACCGGCGCGCTGGAAACCGGGCTCGCTGGCGTCAAGCGCGGGCAGGTCAAACTCGACGGCACCGAGCGGCCATTCACGCTGATCGCCCAGACCGTAGAGAACGTGATGAAGAACGGCTCCGGGACCTTCTCCTGGCGCGAACTCACCAGCGACAAGCCTTTGACCGACGCCGATCGGCGCTCGTTCATCGAGTTCAAGCCGATCCTCGACTTCAAGGCGCTCGAGCCGGGCAAGGATGCGACCGATGCCATCCGGCAGGCGGCGCGCGATCTCAATCTCGCAGGCGAATATGGCGCGCGGGTCAGGCTGACCGGACCGGTTCCGATTGCCAACGAGGAATTCGCCACCGTCCAGGATGGCGCCATCGTCAACGGGATCGGCACCGTGCTCGTGGTGCTGTTGATTCTCTGGATGGCGCTGCATTCCACAAAGATCATCTTCGCCGTGTTCCTGAACCTCTTTATCGGCCTTTCCATCACCACCGCCGTGGGGCTGTGGATGGTGGGTTCGCTGAACCTGCTCTCGATCGCATTCGCCGTGCTGTTCGTCGGACTGGGCGTCGACTTCGGTATCCAGTTCAGCGTCCGCTACCGGTCGGAGCGATTCAAAGGCGACGACCTGCGGCTGGCGCTGGAAAAGGCCGCTGAACGCTCCGCGGTCCCGCTTTCACTCGCCGCGATGGCGACGGCGGCCGGATTCCTCTCGTTCCTGCCAACCGACTACAAGGGCATTTCGGAACTCGGCAAGATCGCAGGCGTCGGGATGCTGGTTGCCTTTACGACCAGCATCACGGTGCTGCCGGCTTTGCTGAAGCTGCTCAATCCTCCCGGGGAATCGGAGCCGGTCGGCTATGCGTTCCTGGCGCCGGTGGATTATTTCCTCGAAAAGCATCGCGTCGTCATCATCGTCGGCACGCTTTTGATCGCGGTCGCCGGTCTGCCGCTGCTTTATTTCCTGAGGTTCGATTTCAACCCGGTCAACCTGCGAAATCCCAAGGTGGAATCGATCGGGACTTTTCTCGATCTGCGCAGCGATCCGAACACCGGCGCCAACGCCATCAATGTGATGACGAACTCGGACGCCGACGCCAAGAAGATCGAAGAACGGCTGTCCAAGGTACCGGAAGTGCTCCGCGCGATGTCGCTGGACAGTTTTGTGCCGGCGGACCAGCCGGCAAAACTGAAGCTGATCGGGCAAGGCGCCAAGATTCTTGGTCCCGCGCTCAACCCGGACTCGATCGATGCCCCGCCGTCCGATCAGGAGAATGTCGAGTCCTTGAAGGGATCGGCGGAAAACCTGCGCAGGACCGCCGGCGATGCCAAGGGCCCCGGCGCCGTGGCATCGCGGCGGCTTGCCGACGCGCTGTCGAAGCTTGCCGATTCGGATCAGGCCACGCGGGACAAGACCCAGGCCATCTTCGTTTCGCCATTGAAGGTGGTGCTGGACCAGCTCAAGAACTCGCTGCAGGCCCAGCCGGTCAGCCTGAAGACACTGCCGGCCGATCTGGTGAATTCGTGGAAAACCAAGGATGGCCTGACCCGCGTTGAGGCGCTGCCACGCGGCGATCCCAACGACAACGACACACTGCGCAAGTTCGCAGCCGCGGTTCTGAACGCCGAGCCGAACGCGATCGGCGGGCCGGTATCGATTCTCAAATCGGGCGATACCGTCGTCAAGGCCTTCATCCACGCCGGCATTACCGCGCTGCTCGTGATCAGCTTTCTGCTTTGGCTGGCATTGCGGCGAGTAACCGACGTGCTGCTGACACTGGTGCCGCTGTTGGTCGCCGGCGCGGTGACGCTGGAAATCTGCGTGCTGATCGGGCTGCCGCTCAACTTCGCCAACATCGTGGCGCTGCCGTTGCTGCTGGGCGTCGGCGTCGCGTTCAAGATCTATTATGTCACCGCGTGGCGCTCGGGCAGAACCAACCTGCTGCAGTCGAGCCTGACGCGTGCGATATTTTTCAGCGCGCTGACGACAGCCACCGCGTTCGGAAGCTTGTGGCTATCGAGTCATCCGGGTACCGCCAGCATGGGTAAGCTGCTGGCGCTCTCCCTGGTCACGACGCTTGCCGCGGTGCTGTTGTTCCAGCCGGCGCTAATGGGCAAACCCCGCGATATCGGGGAGTAGGCAGATATCGCCAACCGCATCGGCCGGCTGCCCCGTCGTCGCCAGTTTTTGACCGGGCGTCTTGGCAGCCGGATTGGTCTTCGGCGCGGTGGCCGTTGTTGTCGGTGCGGCGGCCTTGGGTGCGGCCTTGGGTAGAGCAGCACCCGCAGTCTTCGGCCCGCCCTTGGCCATGCTGTTGGCTGGGCTACTGGGAATCGGGCCCGCGACGCGGGTCCAGGTTTCGCCGCCGCAGAGGAAGCCCAACACGCAACCTTGAATTTCAAGTTGGTCGGAACCGACCGGCTTGATGGTCGAACTGTAGAGCTTTCCGTCCTTGCCGTTATAGACTTGGCCTTCCCATTGATCGACGCCAGGCTTCTTCTTCATGCCGATCAGGATCGGCATTCCCAGCGTCGGCCTGCTTTGCTTTGAGACATCCGGATTGTTTATGTCGTGGCCGCCCGGCACCTTCTCCCACGACACCGCGCCCCACATGCCGCCATTGCATTCTGCAACCCGAATGTTGGCGACGCCGTCCGCCACCTTCCAGTCGCCTGTCGGATCCGCCGCAAAGGCTGATGATGCAAAGCAAGTCGCCAAAAAAAATCCGGAATATGCTACTGTACGCATGATGTTTGTACGCATGATGTTTCGAGGGCAGTGCAACATGATTTAGACCTGTGCTTAAGTAGAGGATCCGAGCGAGGGCAAAACGCCGCATTGAGCGTTTTCAGTTGACGGAATGGCCACCAACCGAAGTATGTAACTGATGCTATATCCAAATCTAGACGTTTCCGAGATGTTTGTGGATCGCCAGTCGCAGCGCAGTTCCATGCACGCGCGCCACTTAAATGAGCAACTGGTGCGGGTCCTCAAGACAATTGGTTACGATGTCGGCTTCCAGAAAGGTCAAGGCCAATACCTGTTCGATCGCGACGGCGCGCGCTATCTCGATCTTTTGAGCGGTTTTGGCGTTTTTGCGATTGGCCGGAATCACCCGGCGCTGCGCCAGGCCTTGAAGAGCGTCCTCGACAGCGACCTGCCTAACCTCGTGCAACTCGATGTTTCGACGCTTGCGGGCGTGCTGGCCGAACGGCTGCTGGAATTTGTTCCATATCTGGACAAGGTGTTCTTTGCCAATTCCGGGGCAGAATGTGTCGAAGCTGCGATCAAATTCGCCCGCGGCGCCACCGGCCGGCCGGGCATCGTGTACTGCGCTCATGGTTACCACGGGTTGACCTATGGCGCGCTGTCGCTCACCGACGATCCGAACTTTCGCGGCGGCTTCGAGCCGTTGCTGCCCGGATGCACCTCGATACCCTTCAACGATCTCGCCGCTCTGGAGCAGGCGCTGTCGTCGCGTCAGGTTGCCGCCTTTATCGTCGAGCCGATCCAGGGCAAGGGCGTCAACATGCCCACGGATGAATTTCTGCCGGGCGCCGCAGCGCTCTGCCGCAAGTACGGCACCTTGATGGTGGCCGACGAAATCCAGACCGGAATGGGTCGAACCGGGCGGTTCCTCGCGGTCGAGCACTGGAATGTCGAGCCTGACATCGTCCTGCTCTCGAAGGCGCTGTCCGGCGGTCATGTTCCGGTCGGTGCGTTGCTTACCCGCAAGAGCGTCTTCGAAAAGATCTTCAATCAAATGGATCGCGCGGTTGTGCACGGATCGACATTCGCGAAAAACGATCTGGCGATGGCGGCCGGAATTGCGACGCTCGAAGTGATCGAGTCCGAAAAATTGGTCGATGCGGCCGCCAAGCGCGGCGCCGAACTTCGGCTCGCGCTGACGCGGATGGTTCCCGGTTATGAATTGATGAAAGAAGTCCGCGGCAAGGGGCTGATGATCGGCGTGGAGTTCGGTCCGCCGAAGTCAATGCGGCTGAAGGCGTCGTGGAACCTGCTCGAGACCGCCAACAAGGGTTTGTTCTGCCAGCTCATCACGGTGCCGCTGTTCAAGGATCACAAGATCCTCACGCAAGTCTCCGGCCACGGCAGCCACACCATCAAGCTGCTGCCGTCGCTGACCATTACCGAAGAAGACTGCAGCTGGATCGAAACCGCGTTCGATTCCGTCATCGCCTCCAGCCACAAGGTCCCCGGCGCGATCTGGTCGCTCGGCAAGACACTGGTCGACAACGCCGTGCGCAAATCGGCTTAATCCCGTACTCCAAAGACTGTCCTTACGCAGGGCGCGATAGCGGAGCTTATTGCCGTCTTTGCCCTTGAACGTAGGGTAACATATATGTTACCCTACGTTCGTGCTTGAAATCCGCTATTACGTTGCCGCGAGCGGTGAAGGTCCCTTCGCCGAATGGTTCGCGGAACTGGACCCGGCAGCCAGCGCCAAGATCGTCCGTGCGCTCGCCCGCATCGAGCAAGGCAATCTCTCCAATGTAAAAAGCGTGGGAGAAGGTGTGCTGGAATATCGGGTCGATTTTGGTCCTGGTTATCGGATTTATTTCGGACGGGATGGCGAGACGATCATCATCCTGCTGACCGGCCGAACCAAGAAGCGGCAGCAGCGCGATATCGATGCGGCGCATGCTTACTGGCTGGAATACAAGCGGAGCAAGCGCGGACGAGGCTGAACGGAGACGTGCGATGGCAAGAACAAAGAGCTTCAAGGAATTGGTGCAGGGTCGGGTCAAGGCCGACAAGAAATTTGCAGAGGCCCTTCTTCGCGAAGGCATCGATGCGATGCTGAGCGGCGATGTCGATACCGGCAAGGCGATCCTGCGCGATTACATCAAGGCGACCGTCGGTTTCGAAGAACTGGGCGAAGCAACCGGCGCGCCGCCAAAGAGCCTGATCCGCATGTTCGGACCGCGCGGTAATCCGCAAGCCAAAAACCTCTTCAGCGTGATTGGCTACTTGCAAAAGCGCGCGGGCCTCAGCCTGCACGTCGCCGGCTAGGCGATCGCATCCGGTCTCCGCAGTCGTCGGGCGCCAAATGAGCAAATTGCGGTGACAGTCCATTATTGCTTTGCGGAGCCGGTCATCGGGCGCGCATTCGTGCCCGTTGGCGCCGACCCGTTGGCTGGCAATGACGGTTTGAGAATCCTAGCCCACCGTCCCGGTCCGCATCGCGGTTTCGAACTTGTCGCCAAACTCGGCGAGTTCGTCGGCGGCGAGATCTGAGACCGCCCAGTAGTTCAATCCGCGCTCGCTCCAGCGTCTGATATTGAATCCCTGGATGGTGTCGAGCTTGGCCGCGTGGCGTTCGGTGCTGGCGGTCTGGGCCACGAACAGATTGATCACATGCGCGCGCCGGCGGTAGACGATGGCGCCGATCGGGCGGGCATCGACATAATCGAGCCGGCCGCCGATCAGCGTAAAACCCTGCGCGGTCAGGTCGACCACCGGCGGCGCCACGTCCAGTTTGCCGTTGAACCACGGCTTCACCGTGTGCTGATCGGTCGAGATCACATCGGTGAGATGTCCCGCCTGCAGCGAGCGCAGATGCGCCGAGACCACTTCGGATTCGATGCGCGCCTCGTCATCGTTGCGCACGACGACGGCGAACAGACCGCTCGCCGCGATCGCCGATACCGCCGACCCCATGGCAAAACCCCTGAGCACCGCGCGCCGGTTCGGTGCCCGCGGCGCTTGCGGCAGCGATGCCTCGATGCGCCGGCGAAGCGCAGGCGGGGCCGTATAACGCAAATCGGCGCCCGCGATCGCCTTGCTCATCTCGCGGTAGGCCGCAAGCTGCGCGGCGCAGTTCGGGCAGCCCGCGATATGCTCTTCGACGGCGCGCGCGTGCCCGGCATCGAGTTCGCCGTCGATCAGCGCGTGAAGAAGAATTTCAGCCTCGTCGCAGGTCATTTCGGGTGCTCCACTACTCTTCCGCCATCCAGGCTGACCGCAGCATGGCGCGGGCGCGCGCCAGGCGCGACATCACGGTGCCAACCGGCGCGCCAACGACGTCGGCGATTTCTCGATAGGACAGTTCGTGAATCTCCCGCAGCACGAAGGTCTCTCGAAACGGTTCGGCCAACGCCTCCACAAGCCTGCGGATCGTCGAGGCGTCCCATCGGTGTAACATCTGTGCCTCCGGCGTTTCCGGCGCGTCGTGCCAGAGCGGCGTTTGCGCCGCGTCTTCCGGTACATCCTCGATCGGGGCGGTCGGCGAACTTGCGCGCCGCGCGAATTCGGCGCGACAGACGTTACGCAGGATGGCGAACAGCCACGGCTTCATTGCCGGCCCGCGATAGCTGTCGAAATGCTTCAACGCCCGCAGATAGCATTCCTGCACCGCGTCCTCGGCGTCGGCGGAGTCGCGAAGCAGGTAGCGCGCCAGCGTATAGACATCGTCAAGATACGGCAGCGCGGCGTCGCGAAACCGCCGTGCCTTTTCGGGATCGTCGTTCGCTGCGTTGACCGGCATCGCGCTTTGCCCGGCGTTGGTAGAAATGACGGGTGCCCGGCCGGCGGCAATCCACCGGCCGGGCATGGCTGTGATGCCTTGATTTTGACCGCTACTCAACCTTGATCGTCCCCGTCATGTGCGGGTGCAGCGAACAAAAGTACTTGTAATCGCCCGCCGCCGTGAACGTGAACGTATAGCTGTCGTCGGTATCCAGCGTCTTCGATCTGAACTTGCCCGCTGACACCACCGTGTGGGGGATGTCATCGCGATTTTTCCAGGTCACGGTGGTGCCGACCTTCACCGTGAGCTCTGCCGGCTGAAAGGTGAAATTGTCGATCATCACGTTTGTCGTCGTCTCCTCGGCATGAGCGGCGCCGAGGCACAAGGATATTGCCGCAGCCATGGCCAGGCGAAAACCATGGCTGCGCGGAGTTACTGACGTCATTATGAATTTCCCTTAGCCCTGCAGTGGCGTGTCGATGATCGCGAGGTTTTGAGTGCCGCGCTTGAAGTTGATGCTGGCGACGCCGAGCAGGCCGCGAAGCTTGTCGTCGGCGACCTTCATCGGTCCGGGCGAAGGGGCGGTGCCCGGCGCCGGCTGCGGGAACGCGGTCGAGCGCGCGGTGTGGAAGGTGACGTTGCCCTCGACCTTCTGCATCACCTGGTGGATGTGGCCGTTCAATACGGTTACCGAGCCGAAGCCCTTGAGGTAATCCAGGGCACGGGCGCCATCCTCGGTTCCCCAACCCCATTCCGGATAGACCGTCCACAGCGGAATATGGGCGAATACGACGATCGGCGTGGATTTCGATTTCCCCTTGAGATCATCCTCGAGCCATTCAAGCTGCTCGGAGCCGAGATTGCCGAGGCCGCCGGCCTTCAGATTGACGACGTTGACGAGACCGATGAAGTGGACGCCGTCGGCGTCGAACGAGTACCAGCCGGCGCCCTTGGCGCCGCGTCCATAACGCTCCTTATAGAGCTTGTTCTCTTCGTCGAGGAAATCGTGCTCGCCGGGAACGTAATGCACATCGAGCTTGGCCTGCGAGATGATACGGTCGGCGTTGTCGAATTCGGCCGCCTTGGACAGATGGCTGATATCGCCGGTGTGAATCATGAACGACGGTTTCGCCGGCATCGCGTTGATCTTGGCGATGGCCTCCTCCAGCGTGCCGAGCGCGTTGGGATTGGCCGGCTTGTCGAAACCGACATGGCTGTCGCTGATCTGCAGGAACGTCATGCCGGCCGATTCGGCGGCCTGCGCGGAACCGACAAGGCCCAGTGAACGGGGCACACCGCCCGAAATCGTCCAGAGCACGCCGGTGCCGGCCCAGGTCATGCATTCCAGCACCCGCCGGCGGCTGACGCCCGGGCCTTCGTTATCGTGGTCGTGATCGAATCCGCTCATACCAATCTCCATGGACCCTTGATTGGGTTGTGGGGACTGGATCGGGCGAGGGCGGGGTTTATTCCCGGAATTTCAGGCAACTGGTGGTCACGCGATGACGTTTTCGTGATCGGGACGGCCGATGTGCCCGGCCTCAGCGATAGGCCGCCCGCAACAAACCTGTCGTGCGGCTGTCAGCATAGTGTCAGGCGACTTGCGTAGATCTTGCAGACCCTTCGCACTGAACCGGGAGAGAAATATGGCTGACCACGCAGGCGTCGAGCACCATCACAAGGCCGCCGAACACCACGAGCAAGCAGCAAAGCACCACCGCGAAGCCGCCAGGCACCATGAGGCCGGCGATCACGAGAAGGCGGCGCACCACGCCCATAGCGCCCACGGGCATGCCAGCCATGCCGAGGAACATCATGCCGAGGCCAGCCGCCATCACGCGGAACATCACGGTTAAGACCAGGTTACGGCCAACACAACAATAAGAAGAAGTCATAAGCGTTGCGTTTGCGTTTGGCCGTCCCTTTCCGAGGGACGGCGTTTTTTTGAACCTCTACCGCGCATCCTCAAGGATCATCGCGGCGCCTTTCTCGGCGATCATCGCGGTGGGGGTGTTGGTATTCCCCGAAGTGATCGTCGGCATCACCGAGGCATCGACCACGCGAAGCCCGGCGAGGCCAATAAATCGCAAGCGTTCATCGACCACCGCCGTCGGATCGCTGGCCGTACCCATCTTGGCGGTTCCAACGGGATGGAAGATCGTGGTGCCGATATCGCCCGCGGCCTTCGCCAGCGCCGCATCGTCGTCACCGACCGACGGGCCCGGCAAGAATTCCCGCGGGCGATAGGGCGCGAGCGCGGGTTGTTTCATCAGGCGGCGGGTGGTGCGGATGGCGTCGGCGGCGACCTCGCGGTCCTCGCTGGTCGTGAGATAGTTCGGCGCGATCGACGGCGCCTCGTCGGGCCTGGCGGAACGCAGGCGCACAGTGCCGCGCGAGGTCGGCTGCAGATTGCAGGCGCTCACCGTGATCGCGGGGAAGCGGTGCAGCGGGTCGCCGAACTTGTCCAGCGACAATGGCTGCACATGGAACTGGATGTTGGCGCGGTCGCGACGCGGATCGGAACGGGTGAAAATGCCGAGCTGCGACGGCGCCATGGTCAAAGGACCACGGCGGCGGAAGGCATAATCGAGGCCCATCAGGCCGCGCCTTACAAACGAATAATAAGTCTCGTTCAGGGTGCGGACGCCATCGACCTGGTAGATCGCGCGTTGCTGCAGATGATCCTGCAGATTGCGCCCGACGCCTTGGCGGTCGAGCACGCATCCGATCCCAAGCGGCGCCAGCCACTCCGCAGGCCCGATGCCGGAGCGCTGCAGCACCTGGGTCGATCCGATCGAGCCGGCGCACAGGATCACTTCGGCGTTGGCGCGGGCCTCGACGGCTTCGCCGCCCTGGATGAACCGCACCCCGACCGCGCGGCCGTGCTCGACGATCAGCCGATCGACCAGCACGTTCTTTTCAAGGCGCAGATTGCGACGCTTCAGTGCGGGTTTCAAAAAGCCTCGCGCGGAAGACCAGCGGCGTCCGCGCTTCTGGTTGACGTGGAAATAGCCGACACCTTCATTGTCGCCGGTGTTGAAGTCCGGAATCTTGCGGATTCCCATTTCTTCCGCGGCGTCGCCGACCGCGTCGAGAATGGCCCAGGACAATCTCGGGGCCTCGATCCGCCAGCCGCCGCCTGTGCCATGATGCTCGCTCTCGCCGAGAAAATGATCCTCCAGCCGCCGGAACGCCGGCAACACGTCGTCATAGCCCCAGCCCGAAAGACCGAGCTGTCGCCAGTGGTTGTAGTCCGCGGCTTGTCCCCGCATCGAGATCATGGCGTTGATGGCGGACGAGCCGCCGATCACCTTGCCGCGGGGATAGGCCAGCGAGCGACCGTTGAGGCCGGCTTCCGGCTCGGTTCGAAACATCCAGTCAGAACGGGGATTGCCGATCGCGAAGAGATAGCCGACCGGGATGTGAAACCAGATCCAGTTGTCGCTGCCGCCGGCTTCCAGGATCAGGACGCGGTTTTTGGGATCGGCCGACAGCCGGTTGGCAACGATGCAGCCGGCGGTTCCCGCGCCAACGACGATATAGTCGAAATCACCTTCAAGCTGCTTCATAAGTCGTCACCGCGTGCCCGCTTTTGGGCATTAGCCATGGCAGCCCATAGCGTCGCCGACGCCCGCTGTACAGCCGCCAGAGGAGTGGTAGAGAAGGCAAAGCCCCTCAAACCCGAACCGAGAATTGCCATGCCCATCGTTGATCGCGTCGCCGATCTGCAACCCGATATCCAGGCCTGGCGCCAGGATATTCATGCCCATCCCGAGCTGTTGTACGACGTACATCGCACTGCGGCATTCGTGGCGGAGCGGTTGCGGGAGTTCGGTTGCGACGAAGTCGCCACCGGTCTCGGCCGCACCGGCGTCGTCGGTGTCATCAAGGGCCGCAGACCTGCCGGCAAGAGCGATCTCAGGGTGATCGGGCTGCGCGCCGACATGGATGCGCTGCCGATCGAGGAGGCGACCCATCTCGCCTACGCGTCCAGGACGCCGGGCAAGATGCACGCCTGCGGCCATGACGGGCACACCGCGATGTTGCTCGGAGCCGCCCGTTATCTCGCTGAAACCCGGAATTTTGCCGGCGATGCCGTCGTGATCTTCCAGCCGGCGGAAGAGGGCGGCGCCGGCGCCCTCGCCATGATCGAGGACGGGTTGATGGACCGTTTTGGCATCGATCAGGTCTATGGCATGCATAACGGTCCGGGAATTCCGATCGGCGCGTTCGCGATCCGGTCCGGTCCGATCATGGCGTCGACGGATTCGATCGATATCCTGATCGAGGGGCTCGGCGGCCACGCGGCGCGTCCGCACAAGTGCATCGATTCCGTTCTGGTCGGCGCGCAGCTGATCACGGCGTTGCAGTCGATTGTGTCGCGCGGCATCGATCCCCTGGAATCCGCTGTGATTTCGATGTGCGAGTTTCACGCCGGCAATGCCCGCAACGTGATCCCGCAGACCGCCATACTGAGGGGCACCGTGCGTACCCTGACGGCGGACGTCAGGGAACTGGTCGAGAAGCGGGTGCGCGAGGTCGTCGCGGGCGTTGCGCAGATCACGGGCGCGACAATCGATCTCGTCTACGAGCGCGGTTATCCGGTCGTGGTCAATCATGCCCAGCAGACCGAATTCGCGACCCAAGTGGCGAAGGAAGTTGCCGGTGACGCCAACGTTCACGAGATGCCGCCGCTGATGGGCGCGGAGGACTTTGCCTACATGCTGCAGCAGCGGCCGGGCGCGTTTATTTTCTGCGGCAACGGCAACAGCGCCGGCCTGCATCATCCCGCCTACAATTTTGACGACGACGCGATCGTGTTCGGTACCTCGTACTGGGTCAGGCTGGTCGAGAACACGCTGGCGGCGTGAGGCCGAGCTCGTACGTATTGATCCCTGCACAAGAAAAGGCCTGCGCGGTGCGCAGGCCTTTTTCGTAAGTCACGCCCGCTACCTGTCGCGCGCTGCGCTGCTTCGACTGCTTCAGAACAGCCGCGAAAAGATCACGTACAGCGTGCCCGACAGCAAGATCGCGGCCGGCAACGTCAGCACCCACGCCATCACCATGTTGCGGATGGTGGCCACCTGCAGCCCGGAGCCGTTGGCGGCCATCGCGCCGGCGACGCCGGACGACAGCACATGCGTGGTCGAGACCGGCAGGCCGAACATGTCGGCGGCCCCGATGGTGGCGGCGGCGACCAGCTCTGCGGAGGCGCCTTGCGCGTAGGTGAGGTGGCTCTTGCCGATCTTCTCCCCGACGGTGATGACGATGCGCTTCCAGCCGATCATGGTGCCAAGGCCAAGCGCGATCGCGACCGCGACCTTGACCCAGTTCGGAATGAACTTGGTGGCGGCATCGAGCGAGCCTTTGTAGGCGTTCAGGATGCCGATTTCTTCCTTGTTCAGATCGTTTTGCTTGTCTTTCATCAGAAACCGGATCGCCTCCGACGTCAGGTACATGTCGTTGCGGGTATTGCCGACCGCCTCCGACGGAACCTTGCTGAGCGAGCCGTATTTCTGCACCTGGTCGCCGACATCCCTCACCAGAACCGCAAGCGAGGGATAAGTGCCCTCGCTGAGCGTGTGCTGGGCGACATATTGGGTCACCGCCGGGCGTGGATCGCCGATAATGCTGTGACCGGCGCCCTTGGCGGCGATCACGGTGGAGGCTGCGGCCGAGGTCTGCTGGAACAGCGCCACCTGCGATTCCGGCAGCGCCCGGTTCAACGCGTAGGCCGTCGGCACGGTGCCGATCAGGATCAGCATGATCAGGCCCATGCCCTTCTGGCCGTCGTTCGAACCATGTGCAAAGCTGACGCCGGTGCAGGTCAGGATCAACAGGCCCCGGATCCAGAGCGGCGGCGCCTTGTTACCTTCCGGCGCCGCATAGAGCGCCGGATTGCGGACGATCACCTTGAGCAGAAGCAGCAGCAGTGCTGCGAAGATAAAGCCGACCAGCGGCGACAGCAGCAGCGCGTAGCCGATTTCGGTGGCCTTGCTCCAGTCCACCCCGGAGGTGCCGTCGCGGCCGCGCATCAGCGCATTGGCAATGCCGACGCCGATGATGGAACCGATCAGGGTGTGCGAACTGGAGGCCGGCAGGCCGAAATACCAGGTTCCGAGATTCCAGATGATCGCCGCGATCAACAGCGCGAACACCATCGCAAAGCCGGCGCTGCTCCCGACCTGCAGGATCAGTTCGACCGGCAACAGCGACACGATACCGAAGGCGACCGCGCCGCTGGAGAGCAGCACGCCGAGGAAGTTGAAGAACCCCGACCACATCACCGCGAATTCCGCCGGCAGCGAATGGGTGTAGATCACGGTCGCGACCGCGTTGGCGGTATCGTGGAAGCCGTTGACGAATTCAAAGCCGAGCGCGATCAGGAGCGCCACCAGCAGCAGCAAATAGGGCAGGTAGGTCGTCACCTTGACGCCGGTCGCGTCGACGTCGGCGTAGATGCTGTAGGCGACGAACAACAGCCCGGCCGCGAGAATGCCGAAGAACACGATCAAGGTCAGGGGATTGAAGCCCTTGTCGAGATTGGGCCTGGCAGCCGGCTGGACCGGCGCCCCTTCGTCCGTCGTCTGATTGAGTGCAAAATCGGTCATGCTAACCTCCTCGACGGTGTGAGCTTTAATCTTTGACCGAGGTTTTTAAAGCCTGGATGACAGAGGCGGAATTATCCGAAGTCGGCTGGCTGGCCGATCGACTTTACGACGGCGAGCTCATTCGGCTGAAGCCGCTGCGGCTTGCTTTTGAAATGACTGGAACATTGCTCATGAGGTGACGTTGGAGAGGCGGGGACATCCCGTATCTCACTTACGTCTCATTATTGGAGTACTGCCATGACCGCGAAAGACAAACACCTCAACGACCTCTTTCTCGATACCCTGAAGGACATTTATTTTGCCGAAAAGCAGATTTTGAGAGCGCTGCCGAAGATGGCGAAGGCGGCCAGTTCCGACAAGCTGCGGGCGGCGTTCGAGAAGCATCACGGCGAGACCGAAGGACAGGTGGAGCGCCTTGAGCAGATCTTCGAATTGCTCGACAAGCCGGCGCGCGGCAAGACCTGCGACGCGATCCAGGGCATCCTCGACGAGGGCAAGGAGATCATGGACGAGTACAAGGGCAGCGAGGCGCTCGACGCCGGCATGCTTGCCGCAGCCCAGGCCGTCGAGCATTACGAAATCTCCCGCTACGGCACGCTGAAGCAATGGGCCACGCAGCTCGGCATGAAGGACGCGGTCAAGCTGCTCGACCAGACCCTGCAGGAGGAAAAGAAGACCGACGAGAGCCTGACGACCCTCGCGGAAGCCGCGGTCAACCTCGCCGCTGCGGCTTGATTTTTCTTCCCTTCTCCCCTTGTGGGAGAAGGTGGCCATAGGCGGCCTTCGGGCGCCGTCCTTTAAGAGGACGCCGATGCTTTGCATCGGCTATGCGAAGTCCGTGCCGGATGAGGGGTCCTCTTCGAATCGATAGGCCGGAACCCCTCACCCGTCTTCGCTTCGCGAAGCCACCCTCTCCCGCAAGGGGAGAGGGAAGAAGAGTTCTGCATTCGCTTTTTATACTAATCTAGGCCGCACGCGCTGACTTCCTCAGCAGCTTCGCGGCAATTTTCAGATCCTCGACAAAACGTTCGTATTCGCGCGCCTTGGCGTCGGCATCGGGCAGCCGCAACAGATAGGACGGATGCACCGTTACCAGCGCCTTGATGCCATCATCGAGATCGATCAGGCGCCCGCGATTTTTGTTGATCGGCGTGATTTTTCCGAACACGCTTTGCGCAGCAGTGGCGCCCATCGCCACCACCAGATCAGGCTTGATCGCCTTGAGTTCGTGTTCGTACCATTGCCGGCACGCCTTGATCTCCGGCGTCGTCGGCTTCTGGTGCAGGCGGATTTTTCCGCGCGGTACGAACTTGAAATGTTTCACCGCATTGGTGACGTAAACTTTCTTGCGATCGATGCCGGCCTCTTCCAGCGCGCGGTCGAGCATCTGCCCCGCCGGTCCGACGAAGGGTTTCCCGGCCAGATCCTCCTTGTCGCCGGGCTGCTCGCCGACCAGCATCACTTGCGCAGCTTGCGGGCCTTCGCCGAACACGGTCTGGGTCGCATCTTTCCAAAGCGGACAGGCCCGGCAATTGGCGGCTTCGTCGCGCAGGGTGTCGAGGCTGCCGGTGGACATGTGTAACGTAGTTGTCATGGCGGTTTTTCCAGTTGCCGTTGCGATCAGGGCCGCGAGCCAGGCTTCAATGCAGGCAGGGCGTTGAAGGTTCCTTCGATCCCATTGAGATTGCTCACGAAAAACATAGCCATCAATCCCGATTGACTCTCTTGGCCATCTTAGCTTTATATTAGAACATATCATGAACAATTGAGCCAGTTTCTGGTTCTCTCTGAATCAAGTGACGGCCCAACATCTTGAGGAGCGGCGCATGAGCGGCGCACGCACGAACACGCTTGCGATTTTGCGCGGCAGCATCGAGCGCATCGAGTCGCACGGCGATACGTACAGGCCTGACAGGGTGGCGCTCGGCCATGCCGACGCGGATGCGATGCTGCAGGGCGGCCTCGCGCTGGGCGCGATGCACGAGGTGTTCGCCGAAGGACGGCACAGCGCCGCCGCGACGGGTTTTGTCACGGGCCTGATGGGACGGGCGGCGGCACGGCGGCCGCTGGTGTGGATCCGCCAGGATTTTGCCGAAATCGAATCCGGTGCGCTGTCGATGAGCGGGCTGGCCGAACTCGGGCTCGATCCGCGCCTGCTGGTGACGGTGCGCGCGGCGGATGTCGACACCGCGTTGAAGACGGCGGCCGACGCGCTGGCCTGCGATGCGCTCGGCGTCGTGGTGCTGGAAGTCTGGGGCGAGGCGCGACAACTGGATCTCGTCGCCAGCCGCAAGCTGACGCTGGCCGCGCAGATGTCCGGCGTGACCGGCCTGGTGCTGCGGGTGGCGGCGGAGCCATTGCCCTCGACCGCGGAAACCAGATGGATCGTGCGCGCGGCGCATTCGCCGCCCTCCGCACAGCCCGGAAGCGCGTGGGGCGCACCGGTGTTCGACGCGCAGCTTGTCCGCAACCGCCATGGCCCTGTCGGGCGGTGGATCATGGAATGGAAATGTGATGAGTGCCTGTTCGCAAAACCGGCGGCGGTTCCTCAGCCTGTGGCTGCCGCGCCTGCCCATCGACCGTATCAAACGCCAGCTCGCGCGCGGCGCGCCAGTTAATGATGAACCCAGCGTCGTCGTCACCAAGCAAAACAACGCGCTGCAGATTTTTGCGCTGGATGATGCCGCCGCCGATCTCGGCCTTGAGATCGGCTTGCCCTTGGCCAATGCCCGCGCCATCTGTCCGCATCTAACGGTGTTCGACGCCGATGCAGCGGCCGACGCCAAGGCGCTGAATGACATCGCCGACTGGTGCGACCGCTTTACGCCACTGGTAGCGCTGGATTCCCCGCATGGCCTGTTTTTAGACATCACCGGCTGCGCCCATCTGTTCGGCGGCGAGGCCGTGATGATGCGGCTGTTGTGCGACGTGTTGACCGCGCAAGGCTTTGCCGTCAGTGCGGCCATCGCCGGCACCTCGGTGTGCGCGCGGACGATGACGCGTCATGTCCATGGCCGCATCGTCCGGGATGGCGAGGAAGCCGATGCGGTCAGGCCGCTGCAGGTGTCGGCGCTCGGCACCGAGGATGCCATCACCCGCGGCCTGCGCCGCGCCGGGCTGAAAACCATCGGCGATGTCGCTTGCCGTGAACGTCATGAAATCACCGCAAGGTTCGGCGCCGGGTTTACGACTCTACTGGAACACGCGCTCGGGCAGGGCGATGCCCCGATCAGCCCTCGAAAACCGCTGCCGGATTACATCGTGGAGAAGCGGTTCGCCGAACCGATCGCCACCGAGGGCGTGATATCGGTGACATTATCCCGGCTGGCCGAGATGCTGGTCGGGGCGATGGGCCAGCAAGGCAAGGGCGCGCGGCGGCTGGAAGCTTATTTCTTTCGCACCGATGGCGCGGTGCGCGCGATCGCGGTCGATACCGGACAGCCCGTGACCAGAGCTGACATGATCGACCGCCTGTTTCGCGAGCGGCTCGAGGCCTTGAACGATCCGCTCGATCCCGGCTTCGGTTTTGATCTCATTCGCCTGTCCGCCAGCCGCACCGAAATCGTCGTGCAGCAGCAGCGCGATCTCGACGCCAATGTGCACGACAATGACGAATTGGCCGCCCTGATCGACCGCATCGCCGCGCGGATCGGCGGACAGCGCGTGGTTGTGCACCTGCCGCAGGACACCCATATTCCGGAGCGCGCGGTGCAGGCTGTATCGGCGCAGCATCATCTGGCGATAGCCGCGCAGGCGGCGTGGCCGGCGCGGGTGGACGAGGAGCCGCCGTTGCGGCCGTTGCGGCTGTTCGAAAGACCGGAGCCCATCAAGGTGCCGTTTGCGACGGTCCCTGACGGGCCGCCGCACCATTTTACATGGCGGCGGGCGACCCATGCGGTGGTGCGGGTAGAGGGCCCCGAGCGCATCGCCATGGAATGGTGGCGGCACAACGGTCAGGCGCTGACGCGGGATTATTTCCGCGTCGAGGATGAGGCTGGATTGCGGTTCTGGATTTACCGGGACGGACTTTACGGCAGCGAACTTGTCACCGGGGAAGGCGAGCCGGCGCCTTCCAACTGGTTCGTGCATGGGCTGTTCGCATGAATAGTGTCGCTTACGCCGAAATCGGAATCACGACGAATTTTTCGTTCCTGCGCGGCGGCTCGCATCCGCAGGACTATGTGCATGAGGCGAGCAAGCTGCGGCTTCCCGCCATCGGCATCGCCGACCATAACACGCTGGCCGGCGTGGTGCGGGCTTACAAGGAGCTCGATAATTCAGAGCTGACATACAAGCCAAAGCTTCTGATCGGTTCGCGCCTCGTCTTCATGGATGGCACGCCGGACATTCTGGTCTATCCACGCGACCGCGCCGCCTATGGCCGGCTATGCCAGTTGCTGACCCACGGCAAGCGAGGCGACGATACCGAGAAGGGCGAATGCCATTTGGGATTCGAAAACCTGCTGGAATTCGCCGAAGGCCAGTTGCTGGCCGTGATGCTGCCGCATCGCCTCAACGCGGCAGCAGCGCTTGATATTCTGGACCAGTTGCAATGCAGCCGCGCCGATGGGGTGTGGCTTGCGGCCAGCCTGTTGTACCGTGGCGACGACAGGCGCCGTCTGATGCGGCTCTATCGTATCGCCACGACGGCCGGCGTGCCGCTGCTGGCGACCAACGAGGTGCTGTATCACCATCCCGCGCGCCGTCCCCTGCAGGATGTTCTGACCTGCATTCGCGAGAAGACCACCATCGATGCCATCGGCAGGCGTCTTGAAGCCAATGCGGAACGCTACCTCAAGCCCGGACACGAAATGGCGCGGCTGTTCCGCGACCTCCCGGAGGCGATCGCGGAAACCATGCGGTTTGCCGGCCGCATCGATTTTTCGCTCGACCAGCTCAAATATCAATATCCCGACGAGCCGGTGCCGCCGGGCAAGACCGCGCAGGGCCATCTGGAAGATCTGACCTGGGCGGGGGCGCACAGAAGATTCCCGGTCCGGATTGCGCCCAGGACCAAGAAGGTCTTGCACAAGGAATTGCGCCTGATCCGAAAACTGAAATACGCGCATTACTTTCTCACCGTGCACGACATCGTTCGCTATGCGCGGAGCCAGAAAATCCTCTGTCAGGGCCGGGGATCGGCGGCGAATTCGGCCGTGTGCTATGTGCTCGATGTGACGTCCGTCGATCCGACCAAGGTCGATCTGTTGTTCGAACGGTTCATTTCCAAGGAACGCCTCGAGCCGCCCGACATCGACGTCGATTTCGAACATTCGCGGCGCGAGGAGGTGATGCAATATGTCTACAGAAGATACGGCCGTCACCGCGCCGCGATCATTGCCACCGTCATTCATTACCGGCCGCGCAGCGCGATCCGCGACGTCGGCAAGGCGCTGGGGCTGACGGAAGATGTCACCGCGGCGCTGGCCGATACGGTGTGGGGAAGCTGGGGCAAGGGCCTCAACGAGATGCAGGTCAAGCAGGCCGGGCTCGATCCGCAAAACGCCATGGTCGAACTCGCCGTCGCGCTCGCCACCGAACTGGTCGAATTCCCGCGGCATCTGTCGCAGCATGTCGGCGGCTATGTGCTGACGCAAGACCGGCTCGATACCTACGTGCCGATCGGCAATGCGGCGATGGACGACCGCACCTTCATCGAGTGGGACAAGGACGACGTCGATGCCTTGAACATGATGAAGGTCGATGTGCTGGCGCTGGGCATGCTGACCTGCATCCGCAAATGTTTTGACCTGATCGCGGATCACAAGGGCAAGCGTTATGAGTTGGCGACGATCCCCCAGGACCAGAAACCGGTCTACGACATGCTGTGCCGGGGCGAATCGCTCGGCGTGTTCCAGGTCGAAAGCCGCGCGCAGATGAACATGCTGCCGCGTCTGAAGCCGCGCAAATTCTACGACCTCGTCATCGAAGTCGCCATCGTGCGTCCGGGCCCGATCCAGGGCGACATGGTGCACCCCTATCTTCGGCGCCGGAATCGCCAGGAGAAGGTGAGCTACCCGTCGCCGTCGCCCGCGCATGGCGACAAGGATGAATTGCGCAGGGTGCTGCACAAGACCCTCGGCGTGCCGCTGTTCCAGGAGCAGGCGATGCGGATCGCCATCGAGGCCGCGGAATTCACCTCCGAGGAGGCGAACGGGCTGCGCCGCGCGATGGCGACGTTCCGCAATGTCGGCACCATCGGAAAATTCGAATCCAAGATGGTCAACAACATGATCGATCGTGGCTACGATCCGCAGTTCGCCAAAAGCTGTTTTGACCAGATCAAGGGATTCGGCTCTTACGGCTTTCCCGAAAGCCATGCCGCGAGCTTCGCGCAACTGGTCTATGTCTCGTCATGGCTGAAGCATTTCCATCCCGATGCGTTTTGCTGTGGGCTTTTGAATTCGCAACCGATGGGCTTTTACGCCCCGGCGCAGATCGTCGGCGATGCCCGCAAGAACAGCGTCGAGGTGCGCGAAATCGATGTCTCGTTCAGCCATGCGCAGAACACGCTGGAAGCGAGAAGCGGAGATTATTGCGCGGTGCGGCTCGGCTTTCGCCAGATCGACGGCTTCAAATGGGCCGATCCGGACGAGGAGGGGCTGAAGCGAATTCAATCGTCATTCCGGGATGCGCCGTCAGGCGCAGACCCGGAATCTCGAGATTCTCAGATGTGCAATAGCACATCGGAGTTCGTCGCTGCCGCGACGCCCCGGAACGGTGAGAGTCCGCCAGCCGAAGACTGGGCCGAGCGCATCGTCGCCGCGCGCGCCCGCCGTCCCTTTACCTCGCTGGAAGATTTCGCCCGCGACACCGGGCTTCCCAAGCGCGCGCTGATTTTGCTGGCGGATGCCGATGCGTTTCGCTCGATCGGGCTCGATCGCCGCGCGGCCCTTTGGGCGGTGCGGCGGTTGCCGGATGACGTGCCGCTGCCGCTGTTCGAAATCGCCACCGCGCGCGAGCAGCCCGACGAGAACGCGCGTCCATTGCCGCTGATGCCGCTGCCGGAGCAGGTGGTCGCCGACTATCAGACCATCCGGCTGTCGCTGAAGGGCCATCCGATGGAATTTTTGCGGCCGATGTTTACCAAGGAGCGCGTCATCGCCTGTGAGGGCGTCTGCCATGCCAATGACAAAAAGCGTGTGCGCTGCGCTGGCGTGGTGCTGGTGCGGCAGCGTCCGGGCAGCGCCAAGGGCGTCGTCTTCATGACGCTGGAGGACGAAACCGGCATCGCCAATATCGTGGTCTGGCCGAAGGTGATGGAGCATTTTCGGAAAGAGGTGATGGGCGCGCGGCTCATTCTGGTCGAGGGCTATATCCAGAGCAGCCCGGAAGGAGTGACGCACCTGGTGGCCCAGCGATTGTTCGATCGCTCGCATGATCTGGTGGGTCTCGCCAATGACGCGCTCCGACGAAAACCCGCCGTGCCGGCCGGCCCGGCACTGATCGAGCCGCTGCATGATGACCGCCGCCAGCACCCGGACAACCCGGCCCAGAAAATCCGCCATCCCCGCAACGTGCGCATCCTGCCGCCTTCAAGGGATTTTCATTGAGGCGTGAGTTCATAAATCCATAGTGCCGTCAAATGCTCCGGCAAGAAAAGGTTTTGCGGATGGTCGTTCGAGAACTTGGATTGCCGCGAGACCCGAACGTTATATTCGAATAACAGGCTGACCCGGCCGCGATCGACGGTGTATGGATTGATCGCGGTTGTCTTGATGCTGCTGATGCGCATCAAGGGTTTCGTCAAGCTCGTTGCGCCTGCCGCCTGCGCCCGCCGCATATGAATCGGAGCTGAAAATTTTCGCATTCGCCCGCCCCAGGAGGTGAGTTTTTCACAGCGGTCCAGCCGTCCAGAAAAAACTACTTGTGATGGGCGCAGGTCTTCCAAAGCGGAGGACCTGAAACCAGCTATTCCTGACGATGTCATTGGCGGAATATTTCCTCCGAACCTGCAACCTTGGTGAGCAAATGGGCGAAGTTGTTCAGTTTATCCCGAAGCGTGACCTCGAACGGGCCCGTCTTATTCAAGAGGCCCGCGCGATATACGAGCGAATCTTCCCGACGGAGGGTTCCGCCGGCTTGCAGCGGGTTCCCACGAACCCGTGAACTGATTTCTTTGACGTGTTCTGAACGAAACAATTTTTCGCACTGAAGAAGCCATTTTTGGCGGGCGGCGAAGCTGCCCTGAAACAATTGCCAATCAAGCTTTCCGCACTGATCAAACAATGGAGTTCGGTCATGTCGGCATTGCTCACGCTGATCTATCACGAGTTCTGCAAGGCGCGTCTCGCCGAGATGCGAAAGCAGCATTTGGTTGGCTATTGAACATGCGGAAGGGGAATCCCGGCGCCGTATTGCTCACGGCCATATTAACGGCGGTCGCGATCTGGGTGACGATGGGTCCGCCGCCATCACACACGAAACCGGTCATTAAACCGATGTTTGCAGGCCCGCTGCGAAATTGATTCTACCAATGAAGTTTTACTGCATGGCATTTTTCATAATTCATATGGAGCGTCGTAATGGAGCGCGAACGGAATAACACTGATCCCGATGGTTTGAATAGCACCGATCCCGATGCTTCGGCTGAGGCTTGGCGGAGCGAGGAGCGGCGTCGCGGGGAAGACATCGATGCGTGGCTCAGACAATGGTTCGAGCAACGCCGGCGGCTCAAGGTCTCCGATGCCGAGGCCACCTATCCCAAAGGGCGTCCGGCGCTTGAGTAGCGCTTCATGCTTGTGGCAGGGCGTTTAGTGACAAACATACCATTGCAGCATGTTTGTCGACGACCGCCCGCTATGGGCTGGCCGCCCCGTCAACACCGCCGGAAGTGACAGAACTTTACCAGGGTGTTCAGGTGAGGCGCGGCATGGTTTTGCTGTCGAAATGGAGGTGGGGCAAGACGCTTCCACGTCATGAAGAAAAATGCTACCAATGACGGTGACCCCCTGGAGGGTTGGATGTCGCGCGCGCTGTTCCTTGGAACGCTACTGCTTGCCGGCCCATTCTTGAGCATGTCTTGGGCTCAAAATTCTCGGGCTCAAGATAAAACCGAGCCGACCCAAACTGCGCCTCCCTTTCCGTTTACAAAAACGATGTTTCGGTGGGATTATTCCTGCCCGGCCGGCATAGCCTGTACGGTCGTTTGTCCGGGCGGCGAAGTGAACCACGTCATCAAGTTGAGCTTGTACTTGGGAACGGTACTCTTCGATGGCAGCCAAAACGCTCCGGCTGTGTTCTACGAAATGAACACGAGAGAATATCCCCACGCGAGCGGCTTCAGCATAAGCCCTGGGCTCACCACTTTATCATGCCAGGTCAATGGCATGACGTTGGATTATTCTGGTCCACCGAAATAGCGGATGTACTCGGTGGCAGCTGCTTGCCGCCCGAGAGACGGCCGCGAAGTTTCGTTTGATCGTCTGGCAGAATTTTGAACCTCCGCGTGTGATGCCGGAACTCGGTGCACTTCGTTCTGGGGCAAAAACGCCGCTTTGACAGTCGATCGACCACTTCCGGTCCAGCCCGATAGCCGGACATTTTCAGCGTTCGTCGGCATCGCTTAAAAGTGCCGATCAGCAGACATGCAGCGCTGCGGCCGCAGCAGGAGTGACGGCGGCGAATATCACTTTTGGTGTAAGCTCAATCAACTCCTCCGCGAGAGCTGGGAGGAGATCCGATCGGCCATCGGCAAAGCGATAGACAACATCGATATTGCCGCCCTCGACGTAACCGAGTTCCCGCATGCCTTCCATGAAGGAAACGGGAAATTCTCTTCGAGTGACCCCGGCCAGAACAGCAAGTAGCGGCCGCTTCGTCGAAGCCTGGGCGCATGCCAACCGCGGCAACATTCCTTGCGTCACGGCTGCGACACCCATGAGTGTGATGAACTCCCGCCTCTGCATGGAGACTCCGAGGTCAATACCAGGCCGGTTGCGCGAAAAACGTACCACAATTGAGCCGCGCGGGAGTGCAAAAGGAATTTGATCGCGGTCAGAGATTTCCGCTCCGGGTCGGTCATTTGCGGAAGCAGCAGCCTGCGATCTCAGCGTCAGCTTTGTCCCGAGGACCGAAGTCGAGCATCGCGGCTCCAGGCTTTCATCGCCGCGCTCGCCGGGCAGTGCAGGTGACGCGGCAGAAGTTCAGTATCGACCACCGCCCCAGGCGCAACCGCCGACGCCACCGACACACGGCCCCGCCGTGCGGGAACGGCGGCGGATCCCTTCTGGTATGATCCCTTCTGGTATAATGTCCTCGAAAGTGCGTGGGCGATCGTCTTCGATCCGCGGGCGATCATCTTCGAAGGGTGCGCGAGACAAGGGATCGCGATCCTCCCGCGCCGCGCCACGGTTGGCTGCCGACCTTGAAGGGGGAGCGCCTCTCACGTCGCGACGCGGCGTTGAAACCGGTGGACCTGCGGGGGCCTCCAATGGAGGTGCGGGAGCCGCCGAGGGCGGTGCGAGAGCAGCCGGTGGATTTGCGGAAGGAGCGGGCGCAGCCGGTGCGGTGGCAGGAGGAGCCGATGGGATTAGGGACGGCGGCGACTGGGCCGCGGCCGGAGGCGACGGGATAGGGGCGGGGGGCGTCGGCTTCGCCTCCTTGGATTGCCGCAAGATATACTCATTGACAAAAGAGCTCACCGACGACATCGCCTTACCCGTGCTGTCGCGGACGGCGGCAACGCCATCGAAATATCCCAAAGCTTGCTGGCCGGAGGGAACATAGCCACGCAAGCTGTAGAACAGGAACAGGGCGAGGAGTGCGATCGCCAAGAACCGGATGGGATGTAGCAGCGGAAAGAAAACAATGCTCGCGACAAGAGCGAGCGCTCTCAGCCACGCGGGCGGACCCGGCTCGCCCGGCATCTGGCGCAGCGGCTCGCTCGGCATCTGGCGCAGCGGCGCGCTCGTCTGCATCGGATCCATCGGATCCCCGTAATGGGGCGCGGGTCTGTCGGTACGTTCGATGGCTTCGGCGATTTGACGAAAGCTCTGACCTTCTCTCCGGAGCGCGCTGCCTGCGTCGCGGAATGCCGCGTCTCCGAGCGTACCGGGCTGATCCATGCGTTTGATGTTGGCCACGATCCTGGGCCGCAGCAGCAATCGACGCTGCTCGATCAGCTCGGCCATTTTCGAGAAGCTCAGCTTGGCATCGCTGAGGGTCTGCGCGGCGCGATCCTTGGCGGCTTGGGCCACAGCAGGATCCTCCGCGTCCATCTGCTCCATGGCCTCTTTCAGGCGTGGCATGTCATCGATCATCGCAAAGCCGCTCCGGCGACGGTCGCATCGATGGCACAGTTCGCTCGCCGCCGCCCGTTGGCGCATCGAACCGTTGCGCCCGAACGTTTCCGACTATCGCCGGTTGCGGGCAGACCGAGGTCGTCGGGCGCAGCGGTATCAATGCTTTTTATCAGGGCCTGCACCATACCACGCGCGGTCCATCACTGCGCGGTGACCGTGAAGGGTCCGCCTGCCGAGCCACGATATCCCTTGCGCGGCTCTAATGGGGGCGGATCTTTGGTCTCCCATCGCCACATCATGCCATCCGACGCCTGGCATCGGAACAAGTTCCCCCGTCATCCGGTAATGCAGGCAGGGGGAAAAACATCTTATGCAGCCAGCCTTTAACGCGTTCCTTGGGGCCCGGATGGGAGCGATTGAACGCAAATGGCCTGGATTCCCGGCGAAGCTGGATCATGCGGCAATCTTGTTCGGTCACGAGCACGCGAATTTCTCCATTCAAAACGACGGCGTCCAGCAACGCAAGTTCCGGCCGAACCAGCGAACGCTCTAGGAAGTGACTTTACCCATGAGACTTGTCACATCCAAGATGGCCCGGCCGAAACCTGGCGCCCTCAAAAATTCCAGAATCGACGTTGTTTTAAGGGCAACGCGCAATGGCTCGCGGCATCGTGGGCACACCTGCTGCTGCCGTCGATCATCGTGCCGCACGGGCGCGATTGCCGAAGGCGTCGACAACAAGGCTGGTTCAAGTGATTTGCCCGTCGGGCGGCTTGTTGAAAGGGGTGTCGAGTCCCTTTTGCAAAAATATTTTGGTTTTCACACCCCCCAAATCACTTCTAGAACTTTTCGCATCCCACCCCAAAAGAGGGGCGTATCATGATCGTCACGAACGTAGGGGCGGGATGCGGTGGACGCGGCAGCGTTTTGCGCGCGAGGGGATCGCAGGGCGGGTGATGAGCCTGTGAGCGATTCCCCGGCACGCTGACGAGAGATGTTGCTGCGGACGGCAAAATCGTGTGGTCCTGACGCCCCGACGCTGGCGTCAAGTTTGCGGGATGGCAAGTCGGCCCAACCGGGCGCGGACAAGTCAGATATCCGCTGACGACGGTGGCAAAAGAGCCCGGTCACCGGGGAGAGCACGACATAAGCCGTTAAAACCATTGCGTGCGGGAATGCCGGGTGATTCCGGTGTACTCGTTGTTACTCGTGTGCGTTCTACCACTACAAGTGCACACGAGGCCGCGGGTGCAACGGGCATCCGGCATTCCCCACGCCCTCAAAAGGGGCGAGAGATTCATCAATGACTCGGGCGCATCGCGCCGCGGGGACGCGAAGTCGTGTCTGGAATTAGAGCAACGACGAAACAGGTCGAGAGAAAGCGCGCCCGTCGCTTCACCGTCGCAACGACGGCAAAGCTACTCCGGCGCGGCGCCGATCGGCGGACCGCCGGGCGGCCGGTGCAGGAATGTGATCGATGCAAATGCGCCAAGCCACGAACCGATCGCCGCGAAGGCGACATAGACCCAGTTTTCCGTATAGCTGATCACAGCGTAAGACGAGAGCAGATACCATATGCTGCTCCATGTCGCCGCAGGCACGCGCCGGCGCGCCACCACGGCCGAGGTGAACATCACATAGACCGCATCGGTTGCGGCAGTCGCAAGCAGAACGCCCCCGGCGGTCAACGGATCGATGGCAGCCATTGCAACTCCTTCCATGCTATAGCGTTTTCGAGCAAAAGCCTGCCCCGGACTTGATCCGGCGTGGGTACCGGTTCGCGTGAAGAAAACCCGTCAAAACAAAAAGCTAGAGCCCGGTTCTGATTCAATCAGAACCGAACGGGCTCCAAGGCAGCTTCAAACGTACGGAAGAGTGAAGATCATGCAAAGTCCCAGAGAAATTCTTCGCGATATCTGGACGTCCGCCGGCGGCGATCCTTCCGCGCTGGATACCGTCACGCTGACGGGAGATGAACCGCAACTGCCGTCATCGTTTCGCCTCGCCGCCGCGGCGCAAGCCAGCATCGCCGCTACAGGCCTCGCTGCCGCGCAAGTCTGGAAATTGCGCAGCGGGCAAAGCCAGGATGTCGCGGTCGACATGCGTCACGCCGTGGTGGAATGCCGCTCCGAGCGCTATTTGCGCGTCGACGGCAAGCCGCCTCCGCCGACCTGGGATGTCATCGCCGGGATCTACAAGACCCGCGACCAGCGCTTCGTGCGGTTGCACACCAATTTCAGGCATCATCGCGACGCCGTCTGCCAGGTGTTGAACTGCAGGCCGGAGCGCGATGACGTTCAGGCCGCGCTGATGCAGTGGGACGCCAACGCTTTTGAGACCGCGGCCTATGCCGCTGGCGGCGTGGTCGCGATGATGCGCTCGCACGAGGAATGGTCGGCGTCGCCTCACGCCAAGGCGCTTGCCGAATTGCCGCTGCTCTCGATCGAGAAAATCGGCGAGGCGGCGCCAAAACCCTGGCCCAAGACTTGGACTGAAGGCGGCGACCGCCCACTGGCGGGGGTACGCGTGCTCGATCTGTCGCGGGTGATCGCAGGTCCCGTCGCGGGCCGCACGCTCGCCGTGCATGGCGCCGATGTGCTGTTGATTTCCGGTCCCGATCTGCCGGCGATTCCCTGGCTCACCATCGATACCGGCCGCGGCAAGCTGTCGAGTTTTGTCGAACTCAAGAGCGAGCAGGGGCGGGACGTGTTTCGCGGTCTCTTGGCGCAGGCCGATATTGTCTCGCAGGGCTATCGGCCGAAATCCATTGCCGCCCTCGGCTTCTCGCCGGAGGAGGCCGCCAAGATCAATCCCGGGATCGTCTATGTCTCGATGTCGGCCTATGGCCATGCCGGGCCGTGGGCGGAGCGCCGCGGCTTCGACTCGCTGGTGCAGACGTCGACCGGCTTCAATCACGCCGAGGGACAGGCCGCCGGTGTCGAGGGCCCAAAGGAATTGCCGGCCCAGATGCTCGATCACGCCACCGGCTATCTGATGGCGTTCGGCGCCATGATGGCGAAGGCGCGCCAGTCGCGTGAAGGCGGCAGCTGGCATGTCCGGGTGTCGCTGGCGCAGACCGGACGCTGGCTGTGGAATCTCGGCCGCGTCGCCGACGGTTTCAAGACCGAGGATTTGAAGAGCGAAACAGTGACGCCCTTTATCGAGGAAATTCCATCCGGCTTCGGTCCGCTGCGATCGGTCAAGCATTCGGCCGTGCTGTCAAGGACGCCGGCGTTCTGGGCGCGCCCGGCTATGCCGCTCGGCGGCCATCCGCCGCAATGGCCGGCGCTGGCGTGATCGGCCGCTGTTGGACGTGGCGTGCCGGACCGAACTTGCGACCAGGCTGGGACGACAGATAAGATAAATGTGGGAGGCCGTGCCGCCTGTCAAAATTTTAACTCTAAACGCCAAGGTTATTCGCGCTTTTTAGGTTGTTTGAAACATCAATTGGGCACTATTAACCCACCGATGAGGCAATCGCTGCCGCAATCATCGCCGAACTGACCGGGCTCCATGTTGTCGAATTTTATCAAGCGATTGCAGATGCTTAGCCAAAAACAATGGGCGGTCGGCGCGGCCCTGCTGGGGCTTGCCGGCGCTGCCGCGTTTGGGCTTGCGCATGTCGGCGGGGCAACCCAGGGACATTCCGAAGTGTCGAGCCAGTCCCGCAAGGGATTGCAGCGCTACACCCCGAGCCCGGCCGAATGGGCCAGCCTGACCATCGAGCCCGTGACCGAGCGCAGTTTTCGGGCCGAGACCGTGACCGAAGGCAAGGTCGCGGTGGATGAGGATCGCTCGACGCCGGTGTTTTCGCCCTATGCCGGCCGTGTCACGAAACTGATGGTCCGGCCCGGCGACCGCGTCACGCAAGGCCAGCCGCTGTTCGTGATCGAGGCGGCCGACACCGTGCAGGCGCAAAACGATTTCATCACGGCCATGACCGGCTTGAACAAGGCAAAATCGGCACTCGATCTCGCGCGGATACAGGACACGCGCGCCAAGGATCTGTTCGAGGGCAAGGCCGTTCCGCTCAAGGATTATCAGCAGACCCAGGCCGCCCTGATCCAGGCGCAGAACGACTTGCGTTCGTCGCAAACGGCACTGGAGGCGGCGCGCAACAAATTGCGAATTCTCGGCCTGACCGACGAGGCGATATCGACCTTTCAGGAAAAGGGCCGCATCGATCCGAATACCACCATCTTCTCGCCGATCAAGGGCACGGTCGTGCAGCGAAAGATCGGCCCCGGCCAATATGTGAACTCGGGCGCCAGCGATCCGGTATTCGTGATCGGCGACCTCTCCACGGTATGGCTCACAGCCTTCGTCCGCGAAACCGATGCATCAAGGGTTTCGGTGGGGCAGGAGATCGGCATCAATGTGATGGCGCTGCCGGGCCGCCCGTTGACGGCGCGTATCAACTACGTCTCCGCGGCGATCGATCCCGCGACCCGCCGGCTTCTGGTCCGTGCCACCGTGGATAACAAGGACGGTCTGTTGAAGCCGGAAATGTTCGCCAATGTCACGATCTATTCTGCCAGCGATCACCCGGCGATCGGCGTGCCGAAACAGGCGCTGATCTACGAGGGCGGTCAGGTGCGGGTCTGGGTCGCGCACGAGGACAAGTCGATCGAACTGCGCCAGATCAAGCCCGGCCTCACCAATGGCGACCTCGTCGAGGTCGAGGGCAATTTGAAACCCGGCGAGCAGATCGTTACCAAGGGCAGTCTTTTCATCGATCGCGCCGCTTCCGGCACCTAACTTAAGCCCATTGAAAGCCCCGATCTGAATGGATCGCCTCGTCGCCCTAGCAATCAGCCGCCGCTATTTGATGGTGGGCCTGTTCGCTGTCGTGATGATCGGCGGCCTGATCGCATTCAAGCAGCTCAATATCGAAGCCTATCCCGACCCGACGCCGCCGATGGTCGACATCGTCACGCAAAGTCCGGGGTTGTCGTCGGAAGAGATCGAACGCTACATCACCATTCCGATCGAGACCCAGGTCGCGGGCATCAAGAACCTGCGCACGATCCGCACCATCTCGCTATACGGATTGTCGGACGTCAAACTGCAGTTTTCGTTCGACTACACCTATGACGAAGCGCTGCAGCAGGTGCTGAACCGGTTGTCGCAACTGGCGCCCTTGCCGGGCAGTGTGCAGCCGGGGATTTCGCCGACCAGCGCCATCGGTGAAATCTACCGTTACCGGCTGGTAGGCCCACCCAACTACAGCGTGCTTGACCTGAAAACGCTGCAGGATTGGGTTCTGCAGCGCCGCTTTCGCGCCGTGCCCGGCGTGATCGATGTCACCGGGTGGGGTGGCAAGACCAAGACCTATGAACTGCAGGTCGATTTCAACAAGCTGATCGCCTACGGCCTGACGCTGCCGCAACTGCTGCAGGCCGTCAGCAACTCCAACATCAATGTCGGCGGCAATACCGTCAACATCGGCGCGCAATCCGCCGTGGTGCGCGGCGTCGGCCTGATCCGTTCCATCGACGATCTCGCCAGTACCATGGTGTCGCAAAGCGGCGGCAATCCGGTGCTGGTCAAGGATATCGCCACCGTGACCGTCGGCGAGAGACCGCGGCTCGGGATCGCCGGCCTCGATCAGGACGACGACATCGTGCAGGGCATCGTGCTGATGCGCCGTGGCGAGCAAAGTTCGCCGACGATTTCGCGCGTCGAGGAGCTGGTCAACTCGATCAATAATTCCAGCATCCTGCCGCCGGGCGTGCGGATCGAGCGGATCTACGACCGCAAGGATCTGATCGACATCACCACCGCGACCGTGCTGCATAACATGGTGCTGGGAATTCTGCTGATCGTATTGCTGCAATGGATTTTCCTCGGCGATCTGCGCAGCGCCCTGATCGTCGGCGCCACGATTCCGTTCGCGCTGTTTTTCGCCGTGATTATTCTGGTGTTGCGCGGCGAATCCGCCAACCTGCTGTCGGTCGGCGCGATCGATTTCGGGCTGATCGTGGACGCCACCGTGATCATGGTGGAAGCGATCTTCCGCCGGCTGTCGCAAACCACAGCGCTTTCGGAAGCCGAGCAGAGCCATATTTCCACCGACACCGCCATGGGCATGAAAAGCCATGCCATCCTCAGCGCGGCGGCCGACGTGTCGCGTTCGATTTTTTTTGCCGCCGCCATTATCATCGCCGCCTTCCTGCCGCTGTTCACGTTGAGCGGCGTCGAAGGCAATATTTTCGGGCCGATGGCGCGGACCTATGCCTATGCGCTGGCCGGCGGCCTGCTTGCGACCTTCACGGTCACACCGGCATTGAGTGCGATCATCTTGCCCGCGCATATGCACGAAACCGAGACCTGGATCATGGCGTTCCTGCATCGGCTCTATGTTCCGGTGTTGAACTGGGCTGTCGGCAATCGAAAGCTGGTCATGGCGGGGGCCATCGGGCTTGTGGTCATGACCGTCGTCTTCGGCCGCTTGTTGGGGCTGGAGTTTCTGCCCAAGCTCGAGGAGGGCAATCTCTGGATTCGTGCGACCTTGCCGCCGACCATCTCGCTCCAGGAAGGCAACGCCTACGTCAACGAGATGCGCAAGATGATCCGCGGCCGCCCCGAGGTGGAAGCGGTGGTGTCGCAGCATGGCCGTCCCGATGATGGCACCGACGCGGCGGGCCTGTTCAACGCCGAGTTCTTCGCGCCGTTAAAGCCGGTCAACGAATGGCCGGGCACGCATGACAAGGAAGAACTCACCGGGCAGTTGCTGGCGCAGCTGCAGGACAAGTTTCCCGGCGTCGAGTTCAATTTCTCGCAATACTTGCAGGACAATGTTTCCGAAGCCGTATCGGGAGTGAAGGGGGAGAACTCGATCAAGCTGTATGGCAACGATCTGCAGGCGCTCACCGACACCGCCAACAAGATCAAGTCCGTGCTATCCACCGTGCAGGGGATTACCGATCTGGCGGTGTTCACCTCGCTCGGCCAGCCCACCATCCAGATCGATATCGATCGCGCCAAGGCCGCCCGTTACGGGCTCGCCCCCGGAGACATCAATGCCACCATCAAGGTGGCGATCGGCGGCGACAGCGCCGGCGATCTCTACGAGCCTGGCAGCGACCGGCATTTTCCGATCATCGTCCGCCTCGCCCCCGAATATCGCAAGAGCGCCGAGGCGATCCAGAATTTACGGATCGGTGCTGCGGGCCCGAACGGCGCGATCACGCAGATCCCCTTGAGCGAAGTTGCATCCATCAACCTGGTCTCGGGTGCGGCCTACATCTACCGGGAGCAGCAGGAGCGCTATTTGCCGATCAAATTCTCGGTGCGCGAACGCGACCTCGGCAGCGCGATCAGGGAGGCACAGGACAAGGTCGCGGCCCAGGTCCAGCTGCCGCCGGGATCGCGGGTGGAGTGGGTCGGCGAATTCGGCAATCTGCAGGACGCCATCAAGCGGCTGTCGATCGTGGTGCCGATCAGCCTCGCGCTGATCGCGGTGCTGCTGTGGTTCACTTTCGGTTCGATGATCGACACGCTGCTCGCCATGAGCGTGATTCCGATGGCGATCTTCGGTGGCGCGCTCGGACTGCTGATCTCGGGCATTCCGTTCAGCGTCTCCGCCGCGATCGGGTTCATCGCGCTGTTCGGCATCGCCGTGATGGACGGCATCATTATCCTGTCGCAATACAATCAATTGATCGACGAAGGCTTTGACCGGGCGCGGGCGGTGATCCGCACCGGCGAGCTGCAATTGCGGCCGGTGCTGATGACCTGCGTCGTTGCGGGCGTCGGGCTGTTGCCGGCGGCAATTTCGGCAGGCATCGGGTCGCAGGTGCAAAAGCCGCTGGCGGTGGTGGTGGTCACCGGTATGATGCTGGCGCCGCTGGTCATTCTGGTGACGCTGCCGGTGCTGATCTCGTATTTCTCGCGTCGGGCGCGGTGAGTGGGCACATGCCCACGAACATTGCCCACTCCGATTGT
>WNFO01001062.1_pt1 | contig 38568 bp, 30 predicted proteins | sample 5400251 | NCBI WGS metagenome assembly WNFO01 (sample SAMN13153354, study PRJNA577476) | soil metagenome | isolation source: 100 cm saprolite under Madrone tree | place: USA:California | collected 2016-06-14
CGTTTTCGTAACTCTGAAATTATAAAAAAGCAAGTACTCGTGACCGCAATGTATGGCCCATTTCAACGGTAGGGTTGCGCCAGGGCTATGACTTGCGCGCGCTGTATGTTACCCGTGGGTGTTTTCGCTCCCGGCCTGCGGTGCCCCTTCTGGGTACGGCACGGGTCTATTTAAATACCCCCATCTGCCAAGTCGTGAATATTACCGTATCAATGAGGCAGCAACCTCCACCTCCTCCGCCATCGTCATTCCCGCAGCCCTTTACAACGCGTTGGCCCTCCGAGTCTAACCCCACGCAAAATGAGGTCAGCGGCTCTGCTTACCCCCAAGGTCTGCCGCCCAGGCACGGTTATCCTGCGAGTGGGTTTTTGCTGTTTGCGCCCTTGGTACTTGTGCTGTGCTCTCGGTTGAGTTCCGGCGGTTTGTAGTGCACAATGCTAGCGTATCGCCACCCCAACTACACTCTTCCCCGCAACTACCTCCCTCAAGCCGATCTGCATACCCAACCGCACCGACATACGAATATGCGTCCTCATTTCCGCCCCAAGCTGCGCCCCCACGTTCTGGATCTGTCTCCCACTATCCACCGTCCCCCTCAAGGTACACACCTATCACCTCGAGCCCACCACCGCCCATGACACAGCGTGCAGCGACGATACCTATGCCAGTTCACGCAAACACCGCACCATCAATGCCTTATGACACGTCGCCTCACCGTCCACCACATTCAGGGATGTTGAGAGGACCGCAACCGTCCTCCCAAAGCTGGAGCTATTGTGCGTTACCACACTAGTATTGACAAAACCGTTCGTGTGAATAATTACTTGACGAATGATAGTTGGCGTGAATGAAGGAGGACATGACTCGAGCGGTCCTGTGGACGAGGGTTCCGAAGAATTCCCACAAGGCACGAGCGGCTTGCAAACGAGGTCACCACCAAGCTATCCCTTCGCTACGATTAGGAAATCACCACCGAGCTACCCCTTCGCTGCGAGTAAGAAATCACGTGAGAGTTTGGCATAATATGGGAGTATCATTTAATCAAACATCGTTTAGACGTAAGGCGCCCAGGAAAGGGCCCACAGAGTGGTTTGCCAACACCCGACCAACTTCCCTGTAGATTATGTAGAAAGTTGAGCCCACGTCACATAATAGAACACTGGGAAGGGTTTTGCACGGAGAGGCACAGGACGCAATGGATGTGTGTTATTGTTATTCTGCCTCTTTGTGAGACTACTAACTGAATACCGTCATTTCTCATTATCGTAGGGAGGTATATCAATCGTCATAGTTGTTACGTTATCCGTCAAGTGCTCACCGTACTCACATGGCCTGACATCTCGTGGGTCGCAAGACTCTGAGAGTCTGAGAGTCTGTATCACGCTTCCAGCCTTCCACTTTACTCATTGTAGTGTATCATGACTCGGAGTTCTGTTGTAGCCATTCAGTATTGTAGGCTATGTAGCGCTATCAGCTACAGTGGTATAGCGTTCATCTATCGAGTTACGGGCGAATATAAAACTTACTCCTGGATCTACCAGATCCGAGTTGTTCCAGGAGTGAGTTTCATAACAAGTACAAGATAGTGAGCGAAGCAAATAATGCCGACCTCAGTTTCAATATGTTCAGTAAGAGAACTAGAGCAGAAAGAGGGTATTCGTGAAACTCTAAGGAAAGGAACGCATCAGGGTGGCACGTCGTAACAGTTAGTTCGGACGTCGGAGCCTCCCACACGTGACGCCTTGTAGGTCAGTATACACGTGAGCAAAAAAAGATTTGAAATCGCCGCTGCCTGTTACGCCAACTTATGCACCCTCTGGAAGCAGCACAGCCCATTTACTATGTTCGAATGTACCAGCATGTCTTGCCTGGATCTAAGTGTTTGACTGACAACATTTGGAACAGTTCCTGCGGGCGACTGCGACGAAACTCTAAGTCCCAAGCAGCGGCCCTCCGAGTCAATGCTTCGATGGTGCAGGTGGTCCGCCGCCGCTATTTGACATGACCATCATGGCTGTTGAGCAAAATGTCTCGCAATCTTGGCAAGACACAATGGAAGTCGACGGAGGAAACAAGAAACGTAGAGACTTGCATTATTTGACTAGAATGAGTAGGATGTTGAATTTGTGGTTTTTTTTATGGATTCTCAACACTTCTCAGCGATGACATTCTCCCTATGAGGCCATACAATGCTTTGTAAATGGGGGGGGGGGGTTTTCCGTTTTCCCGCCGATGGGTGACATGTATTATCAGAGCTTCCATTCTCTTCTTGATCTCTTTCCTCGCAAGTTGAGGCCTTGAGGGTTCACTATTATATCGCAATTCGTACCAGGCAAGATTTATATTTATATTGTGGATCTTGAAGATTTGAGTTGGGAAATAGTCACCCCAAGCGAATACAGTAAAGTACGATCATTGACTTTCCGTGATATCTAACCGGCCTCGGATTGCTCTGACAGACCCTTGGCGAGGACTCTGAAGCTGCCAGGTTGCCTCTCCCAACTCTCCCGACTGAAACTCAGAATGATCTCCCATCGGCAGGACAATTGCACGTGCATACGCGCTCGATCTCTCGGGTGATGTGAAGATCTTCGTTGTTGCTAAGGCCATCTACAGTTATAGGGCACGATGGCATCCAGTTCTTAGTCACACGGAGAGAAAAGAATGGTGACTACTAACCGCCACTGCCCCATGTGCCCCCCTTCGCAGTACCCACGCCGGTATTCTACTGCATTACGTGGGCTCAGCCTTCCGCAATTCGTACAGCGAAGTAGTTCAGGTTGTTGTGATCCACTGGCAATCGGTCGGGCCTGGCCTCCGTGCGTACCACCTAGGGACGGGAGAGTTTGATTAGAAAGGGGGCCTTTAGCCGTGAGAATGTCGAACACTCACGTCCTCTGCCTCTGGCAAAGTGGTTTGGCGGCCCCCTCTCTCGCATGTAGCCACCCACGTGGCTCGAACCTTCTCCGTTCGGCCCGACATCTTCGTCGCTGAAAGTGGTGCTCGAATCATCATCTCTGTCATGCACATCGACTGTCAATCGTTTATTGTGAGCATACACGGTAGGGAATACGGCTGCAATACACGCACGATAGCTCCAGCTTTGGGTAGTGGGTGGTAGCCTTTCCGGAATGCCCGAGTGTGATGGAGCATGCATGGCGTATTGGGGACGCCCATCGTAGGGCACTGATGATCCGATGTTTGGGTGAACGGGCATGGGCATTGTTGCTGCACGCTGCAATGTAGGTGATAGTGGCGGTGGCAGCGGCGGCCCCGAGGGGTTGGTGGGTGGGTACCTTGCTGGAACATCAGGGACAGGGAACGATGGATCGTAGTAGGTAGATCCTGATAAAGGCAAGGAAGCGGGTGGGTGTGGAGGTAAGGACGCATGATTGTATGCGGATGACGCCGCGAGCGTAGACCGATGTGAGGGAGTGGGTGGTGGTTGCGCGGAAGAGTATAGTTGTGAAGAATATCCGGCAGGGCTTGACACTAGAAACACGTTCATGTGTGTGAACTCACTTTGCGGGGGATAGACCTGTCCGGGCACTGGACCCCCGTGGGGGTAAGCGGGGTCGCCGGTAACAGCTTGTCTGGTGTGAGTGGACCCAGTGTGTGCATAGGCCTCCGGGAAAGACGATGGTGGCGGTGGGCGTGGTGGCTGCCTACTCATTGGTCTAGCAATATTCAAGGCTTGTCACTTCAGTTGGCAAATACCAGGGATTTAAATACTCCATACCCAGAAAGAATCGCAGGTTAGGGGCCGAAAACACCCACGGGGGCCAAGGGGCGCATGCGTCTCACGACTACGGGCGCAAAGATCCTTGATGGAACGGGCTGTGTTGGCCGCCGAGAACATTTGTCAGTTGCAATTTCGGAGATATCAGAACAATAGAAGGGATGTGGGGGAGTGCATCGAGGGATATCAGTTTCTGGGCGCAGCGCAGTGACAGAAAACTGGCGCGAGCCAACAAATCGTGAGAGGGTTGATCCGACTTCTAAATCGGTTGAATTCGGTTGAAATCTGTGATGACTTCACGTCAAGGACGTCCCCTCAGTGAGATGTCTCATGATCCGCGATCCGATTCCCAGTTTGGAAATGGTTGTCAGAAACTGGTAATTGACTCGGTCATTGTTAACAGGGGAATCATAATCAAAGGGATTTACTTCAAGTAATGGTGATGACCAATTCCGTGTTTCTAGTTTGTTCAGAGTCCGGTAAATCTAAGCGGCAGGCAAATACGATAGACCATTTGATGCTCACCCTGAGAAGAGAATCCGCCGAGTGGAATGTCGACGAGGGACGCGATGCGCATGATTGAAGCTAAGGAGCGCTAGTGGCCTTCAAGAAGCCTGTACTGCAACGTCCTGACAAGAACAGACACTTTCATGTTCTTTCAAAGCACTGTTAAAAAAGGTGCGAAAACAGCGTACCAAGACAGAGCAACAAGTACATTGCTCCATAGTATGTTACTATCTCGGACTCCTCGGCTACTGTTATGGGCGAGTCCTTGGGAGTGGAATGGGCTTGTAAAGTAACAAAGCCGAGTTTCAGAGCGTTATTCTGAGACACAGCCCAAGAAAGCATAGCCATCCCGGCATGCTTGTCCTCCGGTAGGAAAGGGGGGTTCGCGATGACGACACCACTAAACGATCAACTATGTGGACGTAATGATCAATTGATCCATTGATCAAAACAGCGAAGAGATTTGATCTTTTCGTCTTTTGATGCACGTTTCACCAGCGTGCGATATTAGGGAGCCATTTTCGCAATCGCCGTCATCTGAATTGTCACGATCCCCGTCCTCGTCAAGAAGGTAGAGAAGAACACAACCGCATGGCCATAGATCAGCCTTGATCGGGCCGTACATCTACTTTTTCTCGACCTCGGGCGCCGTCCAATGTTTTCGTCCCACTTGGTCATCGACCTCTTCCTTTACTTGCATAGCGATATCAAAGTCGATGATTTTCAAGCAAATGTCCTGGTCGACATCGACAAGAAGGTTGTCGAGCAAATCTGAGGCGGCCAATCGAGGAGTGCACAATATACCAATCGGTCATCCTGACGCTGAAAAGGTGTATGACAAATTGCTCCGCGATTGCACCGAATAAACATAGCAACGAGATAGAAGTCCTTTGCCTTGAACCTGTCCAGGAATTTGTCCGCAAAAACGAACGAAAGCGGCTCCTGCTAATACCACCCAGATGAGATCCAGAGGCCATTCTTCCGTTGCCGTCGAACTAACCTTACGAAGTCGAGGAAGAGCTGACATCAAGATATGTAAGTCATTTCGAGTCTGGTACTCGCGGGGTTGTTCTTTTACGGGTTGAATGGTTACATATTCCGTGACAAGATCGAAAGGACGACAGATTGTTTCTAGAGACGACGTTATTAATAAATCACAATCGAAGGAGGCAAACAAGTAAACGCATACAGCCGAACCGTGCTCATTCTGTCCTCCAGAACGTGAGGGGCAAAAAAAGTGAAAGATTCCCGGTCGCCGACTGTTCCGCTAAAGCATGTCCGGAATGCACTTGTCAAAAGTCTTCCCATTTCGGAGAGGCAATGTATATGCCATATGGTTCACCTCGAGTAGTCCGGCATCGCTCCACGGCTATCTTTCTCCCGTCAGATTCTTCTTGAGAGGGCGACTCTTCCGTGGCCCTTCATTGACGATCGTGTTCTCGAGAGGCCCAAAATACACATCCTGAGATAAGGAATGAGATAGGGATTTGAAAATGGGACGCGCCTACATTGACCCATCAGGATCAAGGAGCAGACGAAACATTCAAGGAAATACATACGTAAGGAGCTAGTCCAACAAAGCGACAAAAGTTGGGACTGATGCATGTGCTTTCAATTTACAATTCAGACCGATATGGAGCCTTTGAACCCCCCACTTTTTACATTGATAGAAACACCTTCGTATCCTCTGAGAAGGTTCGAGTCGAGCAAGCGTTGTATTCTGCATCTTCGGGCGGCGTGTTCGTCAGACCTGGTCAACTTGGGAGAAAAAAACGCATGAAGCACTTACCAACCATGCCATCAACAGTCGGCTTCCACACTCAACTATGTCCCTCACAAATATATGAGATATCAATAGTGAGGTTATTCCTCCCTACGCCCGAAGAGCGAATTCCTTGACGATCCTCTGGTTCTGAGTCGAAATCGGTGATAAATCTTTGAAGAGATTTGAAACTTACTTCAACCTGTAAGACTAGTGAAAGCCTGAGAACAAGAAAATAGACCGCACCGACGTAATAATTGGTAGCAGACCTTCCGAAGAGTGAGGCCCTTGACATTGATATGACGAAAACCCTGACACGGCGATCAGGAATGGATAAGTATGGTTGACTAAGGGATTATTTAAATAATTAGTTGTCAACTTACTGGACATATCTTATCCCTTATATTAATTAGTCGACCAACGGGCTCCGTTATCCGTGCGAAAACTACCCTTTAAATTTTCCCTTTAATACAGGTGCCCGGTTCCATCGCGGTGCAGACTCGGACTCGGAGCATTTTCACGTCTCCTTTGCTGAACTTGGTTTGTAAAGGAGACACTGAGCCTTAGGGGCACTCTACAACCACCACCAAGCATGCCCAAGCGGACCGAACACCCAACGGACTGTAAGAGCAAGCTTCGCCTAACTCAATCCGAACCCTATTCTCTGCATCCTCTATACGGAATGTCAATCCCCATTGTCAATGACTTGGTTACCACTCGTGTCTGGCAATCGTTTGCGATCTGAGCTTCAGACGGTAGAGTAGAGACTATCCATTTCACTTCCTCCCATTGAAAAAGTTTACCTTTCGTGCGTTAGTTCGAGTTTGCCACGAACAAAATCGACCAAGATCACGTGGGATAAGAAGCAACACGTTTTCTCCTTCTTCGCGGATACGTTCTCGACACGAGGAGGTGATCGCGGAGGGCCACCGGATGAAGCAGATAGCTGACTCAGAAGTATTATCCATCTCGTTACGGTCCGATGGCTTTGCGCCGTTTTCTGGTTCCTGCGCCCAACGCCCAGGGTCGATCTCATCAGAAGCATCCCTTTCGCCTTGTATTGTATTAAAGCTCAGAAACTACAAGCAACAATACACTCCTCTAGATCGACCGATCCTTCCTTCTGGGGCTATGCCCAAAGAAGAACCCAAGACGAACACCAAAACCGTAAAAATGATCCCGGTCGCGATGTAACGCATTTCACAGTTAAGCTAGCGCCAGGACTCAATGCCCGTGCTTCTCGTTCACATGGAGAAGCGTCGATAAGAACATGCATGCGCCTCATGTTGTCTGTGAGGTGTGCCATTTATGTTTTTTGCACACGGACGGAGCCCCTTCTTGGCTGCACCGTGGATCTATTTAAACCCATGCATTCTCCCAGCGAGAAGTCGTGAATAGTACCGTGCCGATGAGGGAGCCACCGCCGTTGCCGCCGCCGCCGCCACCTTCATCATTTCCGGTGCCCTTTGCAAGGCAGAGGTCCACTGACCACACACAATATGCGGCCGGCAACCCCGCTTATCTTCAAGCGGGTCCGCCGCCCGGGAACAATCAGCCTCAGCCAAGTGAGTTTCATGCATTACCTCTTCACTGCCTATGTGGTGCAGTCGATTGAGACCCGAGGATTTCTAGTGCCCAGTCATAACACACATGCATCATACACTCCTTCCCAGCCGCCTCAACCTCCTCCCGTACCTAGATCTACCCGCCCCTATTCCAACGTGACTGCGCCCGCTCCCACATTTGCACCCCATCCTGCGCCCCCACATGAATATCCCCGACATCCCCCTGCTCCTCAAATGTCAGGGTCTATCTCCCACTATTCATCAACTCCTGATTCCGGGCCTTCGATACCAGCAAGACCTCGATACACTACCACTCACACCAACGACTCGGGACGGCCACCGCAACATTTAATGATAATGCCCGTACCCATTCGCTCAAATGCCACTGCGTCAGTGCCTTATCCTTCTGGTTCATCCTACCCACCGCCACAATCAGAGATGTCGGGACGGCAACCAAAAGACTGGTGCTATCGTGGGTGCTCTACATTATTATAATTTGCAGCGTCCGTGTGAGTAACGTAAAACGTTCGGCAGTTGACATGGTTGAAACAAATGACGCGAGCGATTCCGATGACGATGATCTCGTCCAAAGCCCAGGCAGTCCGAACAATTCGAGTGGATACATGGGGCAGAAGGCGCCGACAAGCCCCCCCTTCGCTGGGAGACGACGTGAGTATTTTGCATTATTATGGAAAGAGGCTCATGTCAAACCAAACATGACCTCACCGTAGGTCGACCAAAACGCCGAGAGACGGCCCCGGCGACTTCACTGCAAGCAACCCCGGAACTTGAAAAATGTAAATTGTGTCCGAACCTAGACTCACGTCACGAGTGGGCACGCTTGGGACATGGTGGGTTCTGCTCTGAAAGGCACAAGTGGCAGTGGTTAGTGGTTGTTATTCTACCCCATTTCTGGGATCGACAACTGAATGCCGTTCTCATTAATCGCTCTAGGGAGGAGATTTAAAGACCGGAATAGTTACGCCACACAGTAAAACGGTGCATAAGAGCCGCGAGCGATACGTATTGACGGTGGCACGATGCCCACGTGAAAGATTGCACCCGAATTAACATTAGCTCCGATGTGTCCCGGTTCCTACCGTACCGTAACACGAGTACTTAAATAGCTACACCAAAGTTATGTAAGTTCGAGAAAGTCTATATGAGGCCACAGCGGTACTATTGTATTGTACTGCAGATGGTATGACTTAAGATCACGCGCCTGGTGGCCATTGCTCACTCTTTCACTGGATCTATATTCAAGCATCGAAGGATGTATCTTTGGATCATGTGGATTAACCCCATTTACAATCTCCGCCTCAGAGAAGCCACAGTGAGAGAGTCACGAGAGAGAAAATGACGGCAGGTAAGAACCTGGCGAAGGAAAAGAGTGCCCGTGCCCGATCTTTATCGATTGGCGCTGGCGGGAACAATATCGAATCGGCGACAGCGTGGATCAAGATCGGCAGGAAACAATGATACAAAGTCCGGCATACCGAGTCTGAGTTGCTGGCACCGGTCACCCAACGCAGGCCACCCTATGACTGGTAGTCTTGCACAGGAGTAACCCTAGGAGAGAATGATTGCAACACAATACATGTCACGGTGGACACGCGGATTCAGGTAGCCGTCTCTTGCAATAGCGCCGTGTGGCGTGTGAACATTCATATAAAGTGATGGGCGCTGTATGGCGGGGTTCGGGACTTACAATGTCTGGTGACCACCCATGCCGTACAGCAGTCGGACAGTTTTGTACGATTACTGTATGTGGTAAAGGGACAACGATCTAGGTCTCTTTGGAAAACCATGCCATATTACTGTAATAAGCTTCCCTAGTTTGCTCGTGCAACCGACCACTGGACCTACCAAACTCGAAGTAGGAGCCTACAAGTGTTGAATTGGCATTAAGAAATGAACGTACAATGGCGATCGCGTAAAGTCATGAACCGTCCGATCTTTGCTGGGCATTCCGATGGCTACAGTGCCCTAACTGAAAGAAACTAAAGCACTTACAATCAGACAGAGGGCACGGGGAGGCCGTCATATCCCCTGGTATGGGGAAGCGACGTCTGCATATTGGCTGGGTTGTTTCCATGTCCGATGTACGATGACGCGGGTCGTTGTGGAGGGATGTCCACCGGGTCTGAACCAGCATACCCCTGGAACGTGGTTTGATCATCCGGCCGGTCCCGGGTATACGGAAATAGAACAGTAGCACATGAGACAATGAAACGCGAGGCAGAGCGAATACATACATAGAACTTCATGGTAGCTGGTGGCTCGGACAATAACGACGGCGCAATCGTCCCTACATCTGACAGTGGTCGCGAAATGTCATTCAGGTGCTGCCGGGATGCAATGACGCTATTGGACACGGCGGACAGCGACCGCGAAGATCGTCGTAGATAGGTGATCGCTGGTATACCACCGACGACGTCGCCTGCGATCGTGCTAGATTTTGAACTCGTTGAATAAGACCGCAGCGACGGGAGAAAGAAGAATCAAGGGTCGGTGACCAGCAGCAGCAGCGCGGTGTTTGAACCTGCATTTCGGAGTGTAAGCAAAACGGCTAGAACCGAGAAGCCCTTCCGCCGGTCCACTCCGAGTCTGAACTCGAAGCTCAACACTGAATTACCCCTCTTTGCAAACATCCCGGCGTTCAACGTTCAACCAGTGTTCAACCAGACAACAAATGGCACAGATGGATAACAATAGATCAACTACAGGAGGAGTTCGGTCAACTACAGGCCTCGATAAATCAACTACAGGGGCTGTTTGATCACTGGCAACGGTTCGGTGATGTGGAGGGCCAGCTGGCCCAGATAGACCAGAGACTTCAAAACATGTAAACCCGTTGAATTTGTGGCTTTTTAGATATTCTCAACACTTCTCAGGGAGAACCTACTCCCAATGAGGCTATGCAACACCGCGGGCACTCTGAACTCTGAGCTCTCTTATCCCACCGGAGTTAATGTAGTTGATCCTCTTCCACGTGACAAAATGGAACTCCTTCAATTAAGCGGTGTGTGCATTTCTCAGATGGTTTTTTTTCACTCTTAGCTTAGCTGACTGTGTGTAGTTGAACATTGTATTGAGGTGGCGAAACGACTTGACCTTCCACCGCTTGGAAATCCGGATGTTGATGAACGCCGCAAACAAATCTCGGACTACTTGAGATGTGCAGTGAAATTTTAGATACTAGCAGACATGTATTAATAACAGCCCCTGGGTGCCTACACCAGTTCATACAGTCCGAAAAAGTCATCAATATGCGTTTCGCTGAGCAGAGGGGCTCTTAGGAGAGGGCGGACTCGGATCTAGACGACGCGGCTCATAAAGGTTCTCTCATAGGGGTTTTAAAATCACTCATCATTCCGTCCCACCTACCACCTGCAAGGCCGGGAAATGTCACCCTCACAGCACCAGATTAATGCTCCGGATTGCAGCCTTGACATGGGAATGGGTGTGATTTCCTCAATCAGTTTTTTGTTGCCGTTGCCCGCTTTCGATGAGCCGACGGGTTGTTCCCAGACGTTCAACACTCTCGGCCAAAATGCGTGCAAAGTTGCAGCGTACCTGATGGCAACAATATATAATGGCGGCTGTGAGCACTGGTGCTCACCCTCACGTATATGATTCATTCCGACCCGTCTCCTTTGCAGCGTTCACTATCAATGCCCTGAGACCGGGATACTTGTACACGGGCCCGAGTGGTGCCGATGATTCCAACAGGTGCTGCAGTGCAAGTGTAATACTGACATATTCACTTATAAGTGCGTATGATGCATGCCAGGGGGCAGACTGGACTAGGTATGGTTCCCTCGTTCTCTTCTTGATACCCCGAGGGAGGTTACATATCTCCCATAAGCTGGCAGGAATATTCGTTCAACTGCGTCGAATGTCGTGTTGTCGTGAGCTTCCTCTCCTCCCCGTTCCATAGTTTCGTGTTGACACCAAATCACGTCACACCGCCTCGATTCCCGGTGCAACACTAATACTTCCAACCCTCGCGATCGGCTTCTTTCTGCGACGGCGACGTCCACAGGCGCCGGGCGCCGGAGCTCCGCCAGTCGTCGGTGCATCTCAGCCGCCCATGGATGAAATCCAGCATTCTTTGACGACGGACGATGGGTATACGTCGTCGTCTATTCCTGGGACTATTGGGTTATTGTCTATGCCTGGGACACCGCTAGCACCTCCCGTAGTACCTCTCGCTGCAGCTCCGATGAAGCGCTATGCATGTGTTTTGCCCCTAATTAGCCGTCGCGCTTTTGTGTGCTCATCTCGTGCGGTTTTTTTTCTTAATACTCAGGACATGAACGATCCATCTACGTTTCCTGGGTGCCAAGGAGTTCCTCAGACGCCGGCTACGTCAGCCCAAGGCCCGGTACCATCGCTTAATGGGACCGGAAACTCACTGGCCACCATGCAGACCTCACGGCAACAGGGTCACCATGGCTTGCCTACTGCCTGATTTCGCGCTTAGACGCCATCGTACTGTTGAGGAGTCCGGGTCCGGCCATGCAGAGTGCTATTTTATACATCTGAAAATCGTCTCCCGTTTTCTTTGTCAGTTTACAGTTGCAACATAGCGCTGGTTATCTTTATTATACTGTAGGAGGGTATATGCATCCAGAGATGGAGGCCAGTCAAGGACAGCACGATTGAACAGCTTGCGTGATAGTTTACTACTTATGGTGTCTCATATGTCTCATGTCTTGTCTCCGAGTCGATGCAGAATCCTTTCATACCCCTATAGGCCGACGAAAGACACGGTAGGAGCAAAGCACCGGCGTCGAAACTACAATATGCATACCCATGCGTAGGACGACAAGGTGCAATTCGCCTTTCACATTAACCCCGGCGACAACAAAGGCGGAGAAGAGCAAGGACGCGAGTGATGCTGCCAGTGGGACTGAGAGGACTCGAAGGGACACTTCTTACGCGACAGCCTTGCCGGTGGTGGGTCTGTCAAGGGCGAAACTTGGCAGTGTTCTCAAATGCATGCTTTTGAAGAATTGATCAGGGGACCTTTGTGGTAAGAACTTCGTTAGTGGGTGAGTACTATTGTGGAATTACGTGCCGAGTATGTTGAGTATGAACAGCACCTCATGGACACTTCCAAGGCACCCACATGTTGAAACTTTGCACATAGGTGAATCCCTCAGGCTGGTGTCGCACTCTGTCATCCGTTGTGACACCTCAACCTCAAAAAGAAAAAGGAGTATAGTACCTTTTTTTCGGCAGTGTGTCTCCGAGTTAGGTGTTCCAATAAATGCTTTTTGCTCATGCAGTGGCCGGGTACAGAGTACCAAAGTAAAATGTCGTGAAATTACAGTAAGCACATTTCAATTTCATCACGAAAGATCGTCATTTGTCCTGTCTTTGCCGCCATTGCTGTGGCTACAGTACTCAAACTGAGGAAAATCAACGCTGCTTACAACCAAAACCAAAAAAAAACACCTGGAGGGAGAGACATGAGGGGCAGTCCTGTCCGTGAACTCGCACAATGGCTTCAAATAATCAGGACATGGGCATAGGTAAACCGTGATATCCCTTGGCAGCGGGAAATGAGGTCCGCATGTCTTCCAGCGTGTTTCCAGCTCCGACGTGCGATGACAAAGGTACTTGAGACCTTGAAGAAATGTCTGGAGATGCTTGACGATCTTGATACCCTGGGAACGTAGTTGGGTCATTTGGGTCCTAGGTGTATTAGTAAGAAAGGGGGCATAAGCGCAGCGGCGCATGGGGCATATAAGCACATACGTAGAGCCTCATCGTCAACGGTGGTCCGGGTGACGACTGCGAAATCGTCCCATCATCTAGTACTGGCTGGGGTGCATTGACACCCGCGGACGGCGCCCGTGAGCTTCTTCGTCGTAGATAGAAGATTGCGGCGACGGCGATGGAGATTGCTGCTATACCACCGACAACGCCACCAGCGATGGCACCCGCGTTTCCCCCATAGTGTGAAGAAGATTGTGAAGGTGTGGAGAGTGATGTAGACGATGCGGCGCTCGGGGAGGACGTGTACACGCCTTGGGGACCAAAAATCGCGCCAGGTCCATACTCAGGTCCATCTATATCAACCACAGGCGTGAGACCGTAACGAAGAGGGAAATGGATGGTAGGTGACGATGCTCACCGCCTGCCGCACGCGCCTTGTCAGCGTTCCAAGTATTCTCATTCTGAAGTGTGTTGTGGTTTCCGTGCTGTAGAGGGAAAATAACTTGAAACAAACCGTGACATCGAGAATAGCCCAGTGAGGAACGTATACCCCCGCAGGGACAGGGTTAGGAAACCTAGCGACCAATTACAATGTCAAATGCAATATATTTCTCAACCCAAAATAGGGGGCTCACTGCGAAGGAGGTAGAATAGTACTGCTTGTACAGTTGGCCACATATTCAGACCAGCTGAGGAATAGATAGATCCTTAAGCTCCCGGGAAGTTGAGAAGAGGACACAATGTAAACGCACTAGAACGGTCTCCGTGACTGGCAGGTGACGCATGCAGCGATGAGCGAATATCCGACTGTACTGCACTGGCACTTGTTGGAGTAATCGTGGCTCGGTCCATAGTATGTGTATCCCGTCTGCAGCGGAGAGAGAGTATAAGCTGCAAGGGAGATGAGACCGCAACCCCCGTATATGCGAACAACTAAAACCTCACCCTGCGAGTAACATGTAGATATCATATATGCTGCGACTAGACACGGGCTTTGACCGATTGAGTTGAACGTCTGGACGCGATGCCATCAGATCAGATAGAGGCCGAGATCCGTGTTTTCGGTGTCGGAACCACAATGTGCATACCCAATTGTAGGACGGCACGGTACAAATCGCCGTCACATTAACCCCAGCAGCGACAACAAATGGGGAGAGGAATAAGGACACGAGTAGTGCAGCGACTTGGAGGACTTGGAGAGACATTTCTTGTCGGACAGCCTTGCAAGCAGTGGGAGGGTCTGGGCGAATCGTGGCATGTCACTCAAATTCATCGTTTTGAACGATCGATGGGCGCCTGCCGCCCGTGATGAGATTTGGTCAGTGGCTGAGTGTTATTGGGATATTACGTGCCGCGCTCACGGTGCTATGAAATTAGTACGCGCAATATGGTTTCGAGGTAATAGCAGTGTCTATATCGCGGCTTTACAGGAACCGCCCTCATCATGGATCATTGCGCCTTAACAAAAATAGAGCACATACCGTAATTATGGCATCAAAACACATGCGCCCAGACAGATCCACGTGCCGCCGGTGAGTGAGTTGAACGATTGCGTGAGAGTCCAGAGTACAAACAATATGCTTAGTCTTCGAGATTCCAGCTGGAGTCTCAATCGTCGCTCAGGTCATAGTTGTCCTATCTTTGCTGGCATCTCTTTGGCTACAATAACCTAATTGAACGAACAACGCAGCTTACAATCGTAGCTGAGAATTAAAATGCGTTCGGAGGAGGGGAAGACATGAGGAAGTAATGCCCATCTGTCGCGGAATCCTGCGATGGCTTCGAAGGCAAGACCAGGCAGAGGGCATGGGGAGGCCATGATATCCCCTGGGCTGGGGAAGCGAGGTCTGCAAACTGGCTATGTTATTACCCGGATGCGATGTGCGATGGTAGATCCTTGTGGGGGGGGTCCACTAAGTGGGGGGGGTCCACTAAGTGTGGGCCAGCGTACCCATGGAACGTGGTTTGGTCATTCGGCAGGTCCTGGGTACGTCGGTGGCACATGAAGACACACAAGCGCTAAACAAGGCGCAAGGGAGATGACACAAATCCCGTATACGCGAACAACTAAAACACCTTACACTGCGAGTTGCAATTCGCCGTCACATTATAGTAACCCCGGAGGCGACAATAAAGAGGGAGAATAATAAGGACACGAGTGGTGCAGCGACTCAGAGGACTCAGAGGGACACTCTTTGTCCGACGACCTCATAGGCGGTACAGTGGGAGGGTCTGCCAGTGGGCGAAACTGGGCATGCCGCACGGCGCTCAAACCAGCATTTTGGGGATTTCCCTTGTATGATACATGTGACACTGCGGGCAGACACTATATAATTCAATTCATTTGTGCTTGACTGACCAATCAGATTGGAGTATTTAGCCGACTGAATTGGATTATATAGTGGTCTGCCCACAGTGTGATGGGAAATTTCTGTCAGCGGAGTATTATTGTGGAATTTCCCACCGCCACGCACCGACTGCGATTGATATATATTGTATAGCCTCAAGGCAAGACGGGGGGCTTGATCGGCGTTTAACAGTACAGGCACCTCCCTCGTCTTGGAACTTTTGCGCCATACCGAAGATAGAACAGATACAGTCCCAATTTTGCGTTCGCATAAGGATGAGCGTAATGGATGATTGACAATAGAATCTGAACGCCCGAGACGGATCAAATTACCAGACCGGGCGCCTCAGGCACCGAGATGTGCTTCGCAGGGCGATCGAAGTTAGGATGCATGGTACATATGAGGGCTCATGCAGCGAAGCGCAGTACTGTGCAAACTCCAAGCACCATCCCAGGAAGTCACCTGCCTGTCACAACACTCCAACTTGGGCAGAAAATTCCTGCCCCACTGTATACGATGCGATCTTTGGGCGGGAGGCGCTCTCCTGCCCCATAAGTGGTCATTCGGTGACATAGCACACAACAGAGCCACGGTACCGATGTGTGGAGTCACGTAGGCCGTCTTTCTCGGTTGATGAAGCACATGAACTGCACAGGAACTTTGACGGGCACTGGCGCTGTTCTGATTGATCCGTCGTGCGAGTACAGCACCTGTCAGACTGACTGTCAGTGTCCCTGATAAGTCAGCCTAATATAAAACAATAAAACGTAATTAATTTGGCCAGCTACACTACAGTATATAGCTCAGATATAAGTTAAATGCTTATCGATAATCCCATGTGACAGACTTGGTTATTCTAAGCGTACAGCAGTAAGAAAGTAGGATCGGATTAGAGGATGGGCGGCGTGTTAATGGTTTCCATGTACGGAATTTGATCAGCCATTATCAGAGAGCGTTGAGGCCTTTCATCTCTGGGGAACGTACGTGAGTCAGTCGGATCCTGAGAGTTCGAGCGCACATCCCCAAGCCGTAGAGCACGAAAAACACATGAATAGGGTTTTGTCAGGGCGGTGAGCGTCTCGGTTAAAGACAGAGTTTCAACCGATGTCCTATCCGTCAGAGAATTCCATTGCACTTCCACCTGGGATTGGTGTAAAATCATCGCCTACTAAGGACACCGCGTATTGCGACCGTCGCCGTCGCCGTCGCCGTCGCCGTCGCCGTCGCAGATAGAGCAAGATCGCCGCACAGATGGTGAAGAATACTGCCACCCAACGGAAGATAGTGTTCACGATGGCGTAAGCATTCAAACTGCTTCCCCGTGTAGATGTATACGTGGGTGAAGTCGTGGGTGAAACAACCGAGTCCGCCCATTTGGGAGTGGCACCAGGGAGAATGTCTTGGGTTGCATCTACAAATCGAATCGGGTGGCCAAGTAGCGTGCCAGGACCTGCTTCAGGAATGCCTGAAAAGGACGTGAGACGGAGGAAGGGGGGAATGGACAAGACAGAGGATTCTTACCACCGATGGTATAAGACTTGAGATCGTCCCAAGTGTCTGTAATCTGGACCTAATTGTGAATACGTTGCCGAAGAAGAAAGCTTTATAAACGAACTGTGACGTCGATAAGAGCCCAGTAGGGGACACGTGTTCCATAAGGGACGGGGTTGGGGAACCTGGTGCGGCAATTGTCATGTCAAACCCAGTAGGTCCTCTGCAGCAACAGGAAACTCACGATGACGAAGGCAGAACCTCTGAGCAGTCGTACGCGTATTCCGGCCATCTAAGCTCAGACACATAAGCCCAAGTGATTTGAAAAGAGGACAACGAAGGGAATCCGTACGAAATCCACTCTTCTCCTTGGCATGCAATACATGCACTAAGGAGCGAATATGCCACGGTGTTGCACTTACACAAATCGGTGTCGTCATTACCGCTCGGGCCCGTGTAGTGGTGCCCTGGGGCCAGCGGTTTGATCGTGAACGCTGAGAAAGAGATGAGGCAACAAGGCTCGCAGATGCAAGGCAGAACAAGAAAGAGAGCTCACAGCCCCCGTTGCAGGTTGACATTAAGTACGCTGCGACTGTGCACGGATTTTGGCCAAGAGAGTTGAACAACTATACACAATACCAACAAATCAGACACCGTCCAAAGAATGCATGGTAGAAACGACAACATGCATACCCAACTCCACGAGATGCTACAATCCGTAGCATGGATATTGGGATTCTGGGAAACCACAAAACCAGAAAAGAAGAACAAGGATGCGAGTGGTGCAGCGAGGAGTGACATTTGATGATATTTGACAACCCTGCGTCGGTTGGAACTACTGTACGAAACGGAACCGAGCACACTGGCAGCCTTGAGAAACATCGTTTGGATGATTGATCGGGCCCCTTCTTTATATATAAAATCTGAATTAGTAGAGCGTCTAAGTGGTACACAATTGCGCCGAGATTGACACTTGCATTGCATCCAATGGAAACTTCTTGGAACCCCGAAGATAGAACAGCCACACACCTATACATTTTGACACGAATCGGCGCGAAATGGCAATCAGGCTGTGCTTGTAGCCTTGTACTAATATCTTATGTCAATTTCTAGGGATTTCTCCCACGCCGCTGGCCTAGGCTGTGTCTAAGGTGCACCTGATGAGACATCCATCGGTAAATTGGTCGAAACCTCTTACAGCGGATTCGGAAAGCCTTTGTCCTGCGAGTGTCCTGCGCCGTTTTGAAAAAAAATTGGGGTCATCCGGCAAACTCCGACTTCGACCAGAGTGACAGCCAAAAAAAGGGGAAAAACGAGCGGTCACATGTCACACGGCAAGAGTGCTCAAAGTTTGCCGGATGACCCGACTTTTTATTTTTTTCAAAACGGCGTACGTAGGACAAGATTTTCCGCGATTCATGCTCAGATTGGAGTGGAACAGCCATATCAGCCCAATATAAGTTAAATGCTTATGGATAATCCCATATGGTGGACATGGTTATTCTAATCGTACAGCAGTAAGAGAGTAGGCTCGAATAAGTTTGGATCAGGATATGAAGCACGCTACTGCACTCGAGTACTCGAGTACATCGTCAATTGCCCTATCCCAGCCACCTCCGTGGCCACAGAAAATAATACAACATTCCTTGTAACCGCAACCACAAAACAAACCCAAATTGCGTAGAGACAAGAAGAAACAACAATTTCGTCCGTGCAAGACACGTGCTATTGGCTTCCAAGACGAGATCAGAGGATGGGCGACGTGTTAATGGTTCCGTTATACGGAACGAAAGAAACTTGATCAGGCATCATCAGAGAGCGTTGAGGTCTTTCATTTCTGGGGAAAGTAGGTGTATCAGTCGTGATCCTGAAAGATCGAGCGCCCGCCCCCAAGCGCAACGCAGGGCACGAAAACACATACATAGGGTTTCGTCATGGCGGTGAGCGTTTCGGTCAAAGACGAAGTATCAACTGATGTCCTGCCCGACGGAGATTTCCAACGCTCTTCCATCTGGGAATGGTGTACATCATCGCCTATGGACGCCGCGCATTGCACCCGTCGCCGTCGCTGTCGCAGATACAGGAAGATCGCCGCACAGGCGATGAAGAATACTGCTATACGGCAGACGACAGTAACCGCGACAGCGAAACTGCTTCCCCGTGTAGATGCATGCGTGGGTAAAATCGTGGGTGAAACAGCTGAGTCCGCCCATTTGGGAGTGGGACCAGGGAGAAGGTCATTGGTCCCATCTACAAATCGAATCGGGTGGCCAAGTAACGTGCCAGGACCTGCTTCAGGAGTGCCTGAAAAGGACGTGAGACGGAGGAAGGGGGGAATGGACAGGATAGAGAGGATTCTTACCACCAATAGTATAAGACTTGAGAGCTTCCCAAGTGTCCTTAATCTGCACGTAATTGTGAGTACTTTGCCGAAGAAACCTTATAAACGAACTGTGACGTCGATGAGAGCCCAGTAGGGGACACGTGTTCCATGAGGGACAGGGTTAGGGAACCTAGCGCGGCAATTGTCATGTCAAACCCAGTAGGTCCTCTGCAGCAACAGGAAACTCACGACGACGAAGGCATAACCTTTGAGCAGTTGTACATATACTTCGGCCATGAAATCCACTCTTCTCCTTGGCATGCGATACATGCACTAAGGAGCGAATATGTCACGGTGTTGCACTTGCACATATCGGTGTCGTCGTAGCCGCTTGGGCCCGTGTAGTGGTATCCTGGGGCTAGCGGATTGATCGTGAACGCTGAGAAAGAGATGAGTCAACAAGGTCCGCGGACACAGGAAAGAGAGCTCACAGCCGCCGTTGCAGGTTGACAGCAAGTACGCTGCGACTGTGCACGGATTTTGGCCAAGAGAGTTGAACGACTAAACACAATACCAACAAATCAGACATCGCCCAAAGAATGCATGGTAGAAACGACAACATGCGTACCCAACTCCACGAGGTGCTACATTCCGGAGCATATATTTGGGCAACCACCAAGCCGGAGAAGGAGAACAAGGATGCGAGTGGTGCAGCGAGGAGTAGCATCTGAAGATATTTGACGACCCTGCGTGGGTTGGAACTACGAAACGGGATTGAGCACCTGGCGGCTTGGGATGCTGGCATCGCTTGAATGATTGATCAGGCCCCTTTATATAAAGAAAATCCAAGGACGGAATGGCGTCTAATGCCAAGGCACTCACCGTAACGGCGTGGACGTGCAAGTTGCGCCGAGATCGACAGTTCCCCACAATGGAAACTTCTTCTTAGAACAACCGCAATACCAATACCATATGTCGAATTCTGGGGATCTCTCCCACGCCGCTGGCCCAGGCTGTGTCTGGGGGCGCATCACTGACATGCCTGATGCACGTTGGTGTGTGATGAAGTTGAATAGACATGCAGTATAGTGTGGGAGAGTCCAAGGACAAGGCAAGTAAACCGCGGTGATGTCTGGTTGGTCGGTTACTTGTTTTGGAAATTGGTTGAACACGTGCCCGGGCCTCGAGCCTTGAGGCGAACTAAGAAAACCAAAAATGCATTAGAAGTGAACGAGGCATGATGCGATCGAGGCTGAGCAGTACTTTCGCCGCACCCTTTGATCGGTGTAAGATAGGCGAGCATCTTCTCTCATTCCCTTGTCCTTGGTTTCCCTCTAGCTCTCATTACTTTCAACTATTGTCGCTCCGTCGCTTCTTAGTTCTCGGACTTCTTGGACAGTTTTCGGCTTTCCAGTACTCGGGCACACTGCCTCAACACATAGCATGACAGGACTGTGATACCCGTGCATCATAGTATACAATTCTCGCATCAGCATCAGCGGCCTGGCTGTGTCGCCTTGTTAGCTTTCATCATTCTCGCTTGTGTCTACCAGTTCTCCAAAAGGACTAGTTGGTTAGTAGATCCCTCACGTATTTAAGCCGAATCCCCATCAGTCTCATGGATAGACCTCTCTTGGTGCTTACTTTCGCTTCTGCTTCTGCTTGTCAGCCTCTTCGGCCCGGGGGTGCAGGGCGTTAGCGCGAGCAAACGAGCCGACACACGCTTTGCCCCTTTGTCGAACACTGACCCCTTCCCTCCTCTCATCTCTCTCCTATCCAACTCACTCGCACGGCCGTGACCTGAGCGCGCTAAAGCGGCTGGACGGGTGCCCCGGGAGAACGGGAGAAGCAAGCCTTCGGTAAATCGTGTCAGAATAAGAGCTTTACTCCTGTGTCGGCCATTGGGTTATGTCAAAGAGCCAAAGAACGCTGAATAGCAATGGCATCGAGAAGTGAGACCTTAATGAGGATGAGGTAGCTATCACGCGATCTCTTCGGTCCTTGGCTGGTCATTTTTCTGTATAGATACATCCCTAAAATAAAGATGCCAACGCAGCTTTGCAACCATAACTGCTTTTACAACAAAAAAGGGGCGACTTTTAGGAGGTGGGATGAAGTAGTGCTAACTTAGACGTCCCGGACTCCTCTACATGTGATCGGTTCCTAAGCGCGATAAGCGCGAAATCAGACAGCAGGTAAACCGTGATATCCCTGCGGCCGCGAGGTTTGCATGGTGACCAGGGAGTTTCCGGTTCCGCTGTGCGACGACACGGGTCCTTGAGTCGTGGCCGGTGCCTGCTGAGCTCCTTGGTACCCAGGGAAGGTAGTTGGATCATTCGGGTCCTGGGTATCGAAAGAAAAAAAATTGCAAGAAAGTTCATACGATGAGCACACACAGAGGATTGGGGACGAAAACACGGACATATAACCTCATCGGAGCTCCGGGTGTTCCATGCGTAGACGATGTCGGTAGAGACGACCCGGTAATTGTCGCTTCCTCTGTCAATGGCTGTTGAATTTCATCCATGGGCGGCTGGGATGCACCGACGCCAGGAGCCGCGGCGGACGGTGTTCGTGAGCGTCGTCGCCGTAGATAGAAGAAGATCAGGGCAACGGCGATGGAGATGGCTGCTACACCACCGACAACGCCACCCACGATTGCGCCCGTATTTGAACTACTTGTGTGAGAAGATGGGCCGAGAATCGCGCCCGGACCGAGCTCTGGAGAGTCTATTGAAATAGTGGATGAGGAACTGTAACAGGAAAAAAAAAGGATAGGGGAGATGATGTTCACCACCGACGCTCTGCGATTTATTGTAGTTCCAAAGGTTCTCATTCTGGAGTGTGTTGTGATTAGCGGCACCGTAGAAGGAAAACTTAGCAACGTACCGTGACATCGAGAAGAACCCACTGAGGAACACGTATCTGAGAAGGGACAGGGTTTGGAAACCTGCGCGTCGATTACAAATGTCAAGTCAAACTCAATAGATCCTCTACCGCCACATCACAGGGAACTCACGAAGAGGGAGGCAACGTCTTTGTACAATTTGTTACCCATTGCGACCATCTAATGGCAGATACATAAGCTGCTGGGACTGAGGAATGGGATAAAATGTGATCGCACGTAATCCATTCCTCTCCCTGGCATGCGCCACATGCACTATAGAGCGAATACCCGACGGTACTGCACTCGCACAAGTTGGCGTTGTCGACCCCGCTTGGGCCAAAGTACACCCATCCCGACTGCAGCTGAAAGACGGCGTACGCTGCAACAAAGATGAGACTACACGCACATACGCAAGCAATTTAAAGAAAACTCACCTCCCCCACTGCACGTCGACATCATGTACGCCAAGACTGTGCACGGGCATTGGCCGAGGGAGTTGAACGTCTGGACAAGATACCATCAGATAAAAAGACATTGTCGGAGCCACAAGATACATACCCAGTCCCAGAACGACGAGGTGCAATTCGGCGCATTAATCTGGGCGACAGCAAAGGCAGAAAACAAAAAAAAGGACGCGAGTGTTGCAGCAACTCGAAGGGTCATTTCGCATCCGACAGTCACGCAGGTGGGCAACAACTTGAGATGGAAAGGGTGGGGTGGAAGGGTATTATTCTACGCTAGCATAGCATGCACCAGTCGGAACCCCTAGATCGACGGCTCTTAGAACTTTTGCGCCGTACCGAACCGAGAACGGATACAGTACCGTTTTATCGTATCCGCATTCTAATATAGATAAGCGCCCTTGACACTGCATAGAATGGAGGGACTTGACTCCTGCACTAAAACCGTTAGTCAACTTCCAGGGCCAGGGTCTCTCTTGTGGCTCGCTGTGTCAGATGCACATCACTGACACACCTATATCGTCGAAAAAATGACTAGTGCTAACACAAATCGTTTAGCACGCGTACATCTGATATGTTGAGAGCGAATGCATGAGTGAGAAGGGGACAAAACCGCGTGATATGTGGCAAGCGGCGCGTCACGTGTCATGTTTTTTTTATTATCTATTTCCGTCTTCAAAGCTTCAAAGCTGTTTCGGGAGTTTCCCCGTCGACCGAAACCGAGAACAAAGTACCTCGGAGGACTAGAAAAGAGGGCAAAAAATCTTAGGGCACACGGGCGTTCGGGACCCTATATCCATAATAGGTGCTTTGCTCCTCCATGTATTTCGTCGGCCGGGGGTATGAAAGGATTCTGTCGACTCGGAGACAATACACGAGACACCATAAGTAAACTATCACACAAGCTGTTCAATCGTGCTGTCCTTGACTGGTCGTCTGTCTCTGGATACATTACCCTACAGTATAATAAAGAGAACCAGCGTCGCAACTGTACACAGACAAAAATAAAGGAGAGACGATTTCGGTCGGATAAACTAACACTTTGCATGCCGGACTCAGATTCCTCTACGATGCGATGGCGTCTAAGCGCGGAATCAGACAGTAGGCAGGCCATGGTAACCCTGTTGCCGTGAGGTCTGCATGGTGGCCAGTGAGTTTCCGGCCCCACCGAGCGATGGCACCGGGCCTTGAGCTGGCGTGGTCGGCGTCTGAGGAACAGCTTGGTACCCAGGAAATGTAGATGGATCATTCGGGTCCTGAGTGTCAAGAAAAAGAGCAAAAAAGAGCACGAGATGAGCACACAGAAGCGCGACGGCCAATTAGGCACATAAACACGTACATAGAGTCTTATCGGAGGTGCTGCGGGTGGTGCTGCGGGAGGTGTTAGCGGTGTCCCAGACATAGATGGTGTCCCAATAGTCCCAGGAACAGACGACGACGTATACCCATCGTCCGTCGTCAAAGGATGCTGGATTTCATCCATGGGCGGCTGAGATGCACTGACAACTGCCGGAGTGACTGGGGCCGGCGCCTGTGAGGGTCGCTGTCGCAGGAAGAAGCCGATCGCGATAGCAACGAGGGAGATTACTGCCACACCGCCCACGACGCCGCCTACGATGGCGCCTGTGTTTGAACTGCTTTTTTGTGTGGGCGAAGGGGTGGGCGTCGCAGTCGAGGAAGACTGGCCAGATGTAGCACCAGTGCGAGTGCCGGATGCAGGAACGGTGGCAGAGAGTCTAGAAAACAGGATGTGAGTGTGAGACATTGATGGTGAGAGAAAAACAGGGAGAGGATTCCCACCACCGACGGAAAAAGACTTGTTCGAGTTCCAATTGTTCTCAGACTAGATAGGTGTATGAGTATTGCAGTATGTGGCCATTGAAGAAAACATAGTAACGAACTGTGATATCGATGAGAGCCCACTGGGGGACTCGAGTTCCCGAAGGTACAGGATTAGGGAACCTGCATACCATTGCCCGTCGTCAATACCAATGCGACAAAATTTCCATTGCAAATGGAAACTTACGATGAAGGAGCCAGAGCCCTTGTGCAGTTGAGCGAATATTCGGACCAGCTAATGGGAGATATGTAACCTCCCTCGGGGTATTAAGAAGAGAACAACGATGGGAACCGTACCTAATCCAGTTTGCCCCTTGGCAAGCATCACACGCACTTACGAGTGAATATGTGACAGTGTTACACTTGCACATGTTGGAATCATCGAGACCACTCGGGCCCGTGTACGAGTAACCCGGTTTCAGGGCATTGATAGTGAACGCTGCAAAGGAGACGGGTCGGAATGAATCATATACGCGAGGGTGAGCACAAGTACTCACAGCCGCCATTACATGTTGCCATCAGGTACGCAGCAACTGTGCACGCATTTTGGCCGAGCGAGTTGAAGGTCTGGAAACGACCCGTCAGTTCATCGAGAGCAGGCAATCACGGCGACAAAAAAAACAGATTGAGGAAAACATACCCATTGCCATGTCAAGCTGCAATCCGGAGCATTAATTTGGGCAGTAGCAAGACTAGAAAAAAGAAGGAATGTTGCAAGTGATGCTGCGATGGGAGACATTTTCGCGGCCTTGCAGATAGTAGGTGGGAAGGACTGGAGAGAGAAAAAGTACGGCGTTCAAACGGCATTGATTGATTTTGAAACCCTTAAGAAGACCCTAGTTTGGTATATGCCATTTTACCAAAGAGCCGCGCAATTGATATTTCAATTTGAGTTAACGCTGTAACAGCACCCGCCTTTTTTCAGATGGAGCCGTCTAGATCCTAGTCCACCCCCTCCCTCCTAAGAGACCCTCTGCCCAGCGAAGAGCATATTGATGACTTTTTCTTCCGGCACCTGCATCTAAATAAGCGTCATTATTGAAGCTCGAGCAGAACTGAAGAGACATGGGCCTGTGTGAGATGTATCGGACATGTCCGACTTGAAAGGTGTAAGCGAGCCAGGCAGGGGCTGTATGGCCCCGGGCCGGGGTTACCCTGCCGTCCCAGGCACTTGAATAAATTTTGACAGGGACCGTGACGTCGGACTCCCCGCCGTCCGTGATCAATGTGCTGTGCGATGTCCCGCACCGCACAGCAGTCCGAAGTCTGATGTGATGCGGGTTGCTAGCACCCTTGCCCAAGTGACGCGAACGTTTTTATCGTTCTGTATAAACCGTCCTACCCTCACTAATATGCCCGATGGCACATCACTGATGTGCTTGTTCTACCCACGGCCATTCCATCTGTCATACATTTTTTCCGGTGTTGTTCCGGTGGTTGACAAGGCTGGCGCTCGAGTTGCTTAGGCAAATCTCACACGCTGTACTGGTACTACTGCAACCCCGCAATTCGGATCTCCTATCCTTTCTCTTCAATTGACATGTATGGGCTTGGCACAGCCATGGTTAGGGGCGTGCACAACCATCCATAATTACCGGTTTGTTTTGGCTATCAAGCTATCAAGCGTGAAAACTGAAAAGTGGTGGCGCTTGCAATTCACACTATTCGGGGATAAGGGGCAGTAATGTAACCTTGAATGTGACTCAAGTTGGAGACATGGAGACATCGGTCGAATTCGGTCCATGCATTTATCCTTTTAATTTGTCTCCGAGTCGGGGAAGAGCAGGTGCTCGTGGGCAATAAAAACTGCCAGTGGAACTGAAAGCAAGCACGCGCACGATCCCTGGACTTGAGGCCTTGAGGTCTACCACACCACGCTATGTACCCCGCAACATCAATATCGATCAATGGATCGCATATGGGGGGCCATGCGTCGGCGCACAGTCTCAATCCGACTCTCGAACGTGAAAACTGGCCACTCTTCAGTACTCACAGTTCACACCATTTGGGGGAATAAGGGACCTTCCAAGCTTCATTACATTAATGAATCATGGCCGGCGGCATCGCTTCTTATTCCGCAAGCTAGCAGCTCTATTGCGAGGTTGAAGAGGGCACAGGATAGTGGGTCACTGTCATAGACCTTACCATGGATGGCTCAGACAATGACGCCCTAACTTCATTGGAGTGCGCCTCCAAAAAGTTCGGAAGAGTAATCATATTGCCCTTGTCTTTGTCTAAGAAAATCGTAAGGTGTCTGGCACCAGATGATGGGTAACAGAAACCGCACTGGCGACCAAGCTCTGCAGATATGACAGGGGACGAAGCAGCGGGTTTTTCCTCGGTCTGAATGGTATCCATCACAACCCACGGGTGTGAATGATAAGCCAGAACAAAAAACAATGACGGTGGAGCTTTCAACGCATGATGCTTCTTATGAAGGAGAAGTTGCAAGGTTGAAGCATAGGCGTCTCGTTGAGCTTGGGCAGTAGCTGTCCGAAACGCTTGCTGCAGAGACAGCGGGACCGGTGCCTTGCACAGCTGACTGACGAGCTTGTACTGAAGAGTGCTCTACTCAAACAGGCCAAGGCAAATTCTGCGGAAGCAAAGAGAAGTGTGGGACTGGTACATGCGGATCGACTACTCGCGCAGACGTCATTGGCGAAGCAGAGGGATATACTGTAGAACTTGTGGATATGCAAGCAAAGCTTGACAGTTGCTGCTACCATCTCGTAACGAGGGAGGTACTGTTCGGACTTTCTGACACTTAAATAGACAAGTTTTCACCATTGAAATCCTTCATTAAAAATAACGAATTTATAATTGTTCGACCTCAAGTGCAAGAATACGGCAGAAAACGATGGAATTGGTTCGATGCTGAATCGGTGGAACAATGTTTAGATTACGTGGAGTACAAAAGCCTCAGTTCTCCACCATTGACAGGTTGCAGCGACTTGTCCAGAACGGATACGTTGCGGTAGTTATTGCTAAATACAACGTGGTACAAATTTGCAATGTCTGTGTGTAAGGTTAGCTTGAAAAAAGGGAAATGAATTGATGGGCAGAGAATACATATACCGTGTGGAACCTTAGGCCGCGTGCTACGGCAATCCAATATGATATATTCGGACAGCGCTAGTTTTCCTCCATACGGCCCCGTTGGCAAAATCCGCCTGGAGTGCTGCTCAAGCCGATCACCGTCACGCAAAAGCTCCACAGCCCATTCCTTGGAGGGTATGTAGAAATCAACTCGCCCTTTCGCCGTACCGTATTCCGAAAAGGTTGTGAGCAATCCACCCGAATACGTGTAACAACTACGGTAAAACTCGTCTTGATATTGGGCTTCCGGTGGTCGCAGAATGCATCCATCGCCGATCCTTCTTCGTTCGGCGGAGAGCAATCTTGGAGAGAACCTAGCGATAACCTCAAGCGCAAACTCAAGAATATTGTTTGATTCAATTGGTTTTACTGGAACGATGTCGTACAGCTTCCATTCCACAAACAAGTGATGGAGTGGCGATGGAAAGGTATAAACTGCGTCGTCCTCGCGGCCGGGACTACTTAACTTGTCGGCATGGAGCCAACCATTGTGGAAACATTGGAGAAGCGCCTCTTCGTCTTCTTCGCTTCTGGGGTCCAATTCAAATATCGAACCGTCACGAAGGACGTCGGAGAAGATGCGAGCGATAGCAGGATTCCGAAGGTTGTTACTACGTGGTAGGCCCCTTATGAATATGCTGGATGATGTTTCGAGTCCTTGAAACAATACACGCGGAGTGATTTCTTTCCAAAATATATCCCACGTATAAAGTTTGTCAGAAGTATGCCCGAGCAGACGATAAGACTGAAATATGGTGTCAGGTAATGTGTTTCGACATCATGAAGAAACGTACATCATGAGCAACAATAAGCCTTATCAAGTCGTGGATTGCTCCCACATGTCCACAAGTGAGATCAAAGACGTGACCAAAGAATGACAGATGGAAGTAATAGTGGGATTGGGGGAATCGTTTAGCAACGAGGTCCTTGAACTCCGTTTCGTTGAAAAGAAGTCCAACAGCGCTGGAGCCATCACCATGGTCAATAGGGCGTAACGTGACTCTTTGCGAGTCGCTGACAGCGAATGGTGTAGTTTCTTTGAATTCCAGCGAGGACGGACTACCATAGCTCGCAAAGGCGATGGCGAATCGATCATTGGAACCCTGCATGTTCTTGAAGAATACGGTCCAAAGGTCGAAGTCTTTATACGACAATTGTGCTTCATCGAAGATAAAGAAAGTTCTCTTATTCTGCACCCAACCTTTCTCGACCATAAGATAGGAAAGCCAGGTGCCACCGTTCTTCTTAATTTGCTGATAAGGCCACCCATTGACAAAAATGATATGCGCCGCTGGTTCTTGCTGACTGATATACTGCGCAAGTAATAGAGCGAGTGTCGACTTGCCACTTGCGGGGGTGCCGCGAACCTGCAGAGTATCAGAGAGTGTCGAGAATAATCAACGCAAAAACAATACCACGATAAAGGCGGATTTCTTGAGGTTTTCGTATAATGTTGAGACCGTGTCGCTTCGCAAAGATGTGTTCGCTGATGCAGATGTGGGTGAAGAGAATACAGGTATGGGTAGTACTCACATGAGGGTAGGGGTATGGAGCGCTCACCGGCCACCTGATCCAGAATCGGGCTGCCCACTGCACCCGGTAAAGGTAGACCGACGAAAACGTAAGGCATCTATCGGGAGGTCGCTCCCATACATCGGAAATAACATCCATTGGGTCCAACACTTGATCGTTGGGAGCGGGCCGATATTCGCCAGCCTCAATTACTTTCCGCGTCTCCTTATCGTATTCAACATCGACCTGCGAATGTAATGAGCCAGCAGAGGCCATTCATTACATCAACGTTCACATAGAGATCACGATATAGCGCACCTTTGTGAGAGTGAGCCCTGGAGCGTCACACTCGACGATGGACTTGGCTCGTTTGTCATAAATTCGCTCCTTCAGGTCATCAATGAAACAGTCAGGTGAAATGGTGACGCCAAAGATGCGGCGTTCCCCTTCGACGTAGCACCAGAGTTTCAGCCCCCTGTCGGGCAAATTCGGTAACGGCAACGGGAACGACGGATTCGGCAACGACGACGGGTTCGACGGACGACAGCAGCAGCGACGGATTCGGCAACGAGCGACGACAACGAGCGAGAGACTTCAGCGCTTCAGCCCCTCAGTATATTCAACTGCGGCAATTGTCCGTGGCATTTTTCACTGCCAGTGGGCCACATTTCGCCAAACCTTTGTCTCGTCCAGTCCACCGCTAGCAATTCCCTCGTCCACCTCTCCCTCATCTGACGCATCTAGGAGTCCAGGTGTATGCGCCCAATTTTTTCGAGTCGGGTCAACCTTGAGATGAGTCGCGTGAATTTCGTGGCTTTACTCTTCGTCTGTCAACCATCCTTCCCGTTCTCCCTCCCCCTACCTTTTCATCTATCTCCCCTGACGACCCTCCAAATCCCGGTTCGGCTGCAGAGTCGACCGGTAGGACTGCTGGGAGAGCCGACACGAGGACGACCAACAGGTGCAATCCAACCATGAACGAAGATTCGTCGAGGAATACAGGTACAGGACTTGTGCAGCACAAGGTTCTGCCGCGGTTCATGCGAGGTGAAAGCGATGACCAGAAAGGGTCGGAGGGGAAAAGGAAACAGCACGGGCACGCTGCGTTCATATGGTTTTTTTTCATGTCACATTCTATTTCATTGATCACTATTTGAAAGGCGTTGTACAACCCCTTATATGACCGCTCTAACGACCGCTGGGAGAGCGCACGGGGGACCAGGTGTCAATAAGGTCCACATGCCGGAGTCCTTACTGACCGAACTGGTACGACGATGGGTGCCAGAGGACGAGGTCGGCGACGCACACGGAGGGGATGGCACGTTGGGACCAGAGACTAAAGGCAGGGACTCAAATTAACTGAGTACAGTAGAAAGATCATAGCTTCAGGGCCCCGGTAGACAGCGGATTGCTTAAATCCATGACGATGGAAGGGACGATGCCAGACAAGTTGGCCCACTGATATCAGGACGGGCCATAACTTACAAGTTCTTCTAACAGTGTTAGGGTCACATCCGTGTGTAACTCGCTGTACATTTACGAAACTTGGTAGATGATTACAAAAGGGTTCACTACAGCTAAACGTGTACAACAGTAGTTTCATGGTGACAATGACAATGATAATAATAGTAATAATGTTCCATCAAGTATGTACAGTACCGATGGCCAGTCGCTTTGCATCATGAGGAAGGGTATCCGGTTTTCGTTTCAATCTACCTTGCGGTTCGCTCAACAGATGCCCTACTGTGACCGAGTTCCCAAGATATAACAGTGGACGAAGCCGCGCGTTCTTGTTCAACAGCTGCCTTGTTAGTGCCTTGCGCGAGTTCCCTACTTCAACGGCACCTTTGCTTGCAAGATACCGGAGCATTAGACCGCAAGACCACAAGTCCGCTCGTATCGGGCTATACAAACACTTCGGCCCATCCTCATCCCCAATCTCTGGGGCCATCCATCCTTCAGTCCCGCGCCAGCGATCGATCAACGCATCTGGGCCATCGACACGGACAGAGATATCAAAGTCGATTATGCACAATTGGTTTCGAAGCGCAACAGTGTTTGCGGGCTTGATGTCGAGGTGGGCAATCCCGTGGCGATGCAGAAATCCGACACCCTCTAGCAACTGCCGACTGAAATCCATGACCTTGCCACGAAACTTCCCGAATGCGAATCCAAGACCTAGGGGAGTAGCTTCGGGGAGAAAGATGAACGTCCCCATATTCAATTTGAGCGTCCCAAGTAAGGGAATCGTGTGGTTACATGCTGACTTGATCGAATCCAGGCATTGCAGAATCTCAAGCTCGTTAGAGCGGGGACGGAGCAGCTTCACGACAACCGCGGTGCCGTTAGATTGTACGGCGTGTCGCATGGTGGGCTTCAGCTGCATGTACCTCATCAGTTCAAGTCAATAGACAGTGTGCTTGGTTGTTTTACCTGGTTCAGCGGCACCCAACCATTCTTGTCTGCATCGTTCGACTCCAACGTGTACCCTGCCCGAGTGAATGCACCGACAACCTGGTGATCGTGGTAGACGTCCTCGCCACGTCGCGAGCCATTGCCAGTATTGCCCCCTTTAGATCGCTTAGTTGTCCTGGTCCCGTCGTCGTCGATGTCGTCGTCGTCGTCGGTGTTGTTGTCGTCGTCGGTGTCATCTTTCGTCCTCTTCGACATTTCCAATATGAATGAATTTACGAAATTCTTCGAAAGTTCCATATTGAGTAAATGGATGCGTCTCCGGACGGATTCAAGCGGAGGTCCGTCACTTTCTATCATCGATCCCAAGTTGTAAATTTCGAATAGAGCAGTAAATAAATCCGACGGTTGTTTCCAGTCTTGGAGGTCCGAGACAAAGCAAACCTAGGAGAACTAGTGAGAAAATGCAGGATTGTTTGGATTCAATTGTGCATACCCTTTCACAATCACTATCAGGTTGAAAAACAAGGTGTCGTGTCACCATACCAGTATAATCGATGTACAATGCCATGACGATGAACGGTTTATCGTAAGCAAGGCGCCCAAGTCGGGCCATACATGCAGCCTGAAGAAGCATCCGATATCGGTCGCCTTCATTTAGGTCCGACTGAACTTCTACCAAAGGATATATCAATCGATCAATGGAGACATGAAAATAGCTTCGTGGGGTATAGTGGTATTTCGTCTGCTCGGATTTGACGGAGACAATAAGCTTGATAGGCCAGTCGGAACGACTGCAACAAATGTAACCTCCAGAGCAAATAATAGAACAATAGCAACAACCCACATTGCGCCCCTTCCCCTTGAACCGAAAACCGAATGGAAGTACCACGCCAACTGGTCAAAGATCCACCGGAAATTCGCCTCTTTGAATGGTGTGCTTTTCTTCCAATTCTCCGCAAAAAACGCGCCTGCAAGATGCCACAATATGCGTTTGTCAGAGGCGCGGTCTCTTTGCCCGTCGTCCGTGGGTGCATATTGGAAGTAGTTGTCAAATTCGTGAAGCTCATCCTCGAGAAACATAGGGTTCTGTGACAATTTTCAATAACTGGAGTAGTATGTGATTAAAAAGAAGACATACTGTATTATCGGAATCAATCCATCGCGGCTGCCTTAGCTTCTCTCTGAATTCCGTAAGAAAGTCCGGTTCATCGTCATCCAGCTCATAGATCCAGTTACGCTCGAGGGCGGCCTCCCCACCAAATTTTCCTTGACCAACCGCGGTTATAGTGATCGCGGGCCAAAGGTCACGTGTTACCGCCACTACAGCCGGTAGGCGGACGAAAACATGGAGACGTTGAAGGGGAGGTCGCTCCCACACATTGGAAATAACATCCATTGGGTCCAACTCTTGATCATTGGTATTGAGCCAACTTCGGTCAGCTTCTAGTACGTTCCACACTTCATCAAGATCTACATCAACCTGCGGATGTCATAAGTCCGCAGAGGCCGTTCATTACATTAATGTTCACATATAGATCATGATATAGCGTACCTTTGTGAGAGCGAGCCTTGAATAGCCACACTGGACGGTGAACTTGACTTGTTGGTTATAAATCTGCTCCTTCAGGTCATCAATGAAACAGTCAGGTGAAATGGTGACGCCAAAGATGTCGCGTTCCCGCTCTATGTAGCACCAGAGTCTGATCATTGGGTTGCAAAAGATTGGCGGCCTGCGAGTTGGTCGTGGAGGTGTCGTGGAAGGTATCGTGGAAAGGGTCGGAAAGGGGTATTGGAAAGGAGCGGTTGACAGTGCGCCAGGCAAGAGCTGCGGGCCTGGGGCCCGGGCCCGGGCAAAATCCGAAAGGGGTGGCAGTCCAAGTCGTCTAGATAACCAGAGTTAATCAGAGCCGCTCTACGAAACATCATGTGGGGGCATCTATTCATTCAATGAAAAAAAAAACATACGCGAAGTCTGCCTTTACTGTAAAAATGAAAACATGGACGCCTCCCAAAGAGGCTTCCTGTAATAAAGGCATTACAAAAGGCTCAATCGTGTACAACAGTAGTTTCATTGGTTATGATGATGATGACGATGATGGTGATAATCAAGTACGTACAGTATCGATGGCCAGTCGCTTTGCATCATGAGGAAAAGCACCCGGTTGTGCTCAACGAATGCCCTACTGTGACCGAGCTCTAAGGATATAACAAGAGACGAAGCCCCGTGTTTTTGTTCAACAGCCGCCTTGTTAGTGCCTCGAGCAGGTTCTCTTCAACGGCGGCCTTTGCTTGCAAGATACCGGAGCATTAGACCGCAAGACCACAAGCCAATCAGATCGACATTGACCTCCGGAAGCCCGTATGCCAACCAAGCCGACCCACTAGTTGTCACGGCTGATCTCCCAACACCGCCCTGTCGCGCGCTGAAAGTGAAAGTTTCTGATTCTTCACCCTCGGGGACTCGCCTCTTCTCCGTCCAGTTCCACTGTGTCCTGCGGGACCGCGTCGCCTTCCTCTCGACAGCTACGCTCACCACGTCCGAGAGCGATGCTGCGACTTGAAGCAATGACAACCGCCGCTCGGGATTACGTGTGGTCAGCTTCGTCGCAGTCGGCCTCAGAACCCTGTCTTCGTCCTGAACTTGTTCAGAAGATAGTGGACAACTCGCCCGGTTGTCCATCATTCCGCCTTGATCGAGCTGTACGTCGACTTCTCCTCCATCTCGGGTGCCATCCAACCCTCCCTCCCTCCCACATTGGCCATCCACCACCTCGTCCTCGCCCTTTACTCGCATAGCGACATCGAAGTCGATAATTTTCAGGCAAAAGTCCCTGTCGACAACTAGGTTTTCGGGCTTGATGTCCCTGTGAACAATACAGATCTTGTGAAGATACGCGACGCCCTTGATGGCCCCAGCAGATTTGAGCGGCCTTCCCATAAAGTTGGTTAGGTTCGAACGAGGCGACGGAATTCATTTCTGGGAGAATGGCCCACGACGCCGATTGTGTCTTGAACGAATCGTGCAACGAGATAATGTGTTCGGACTTCGGCTGGAAAGTATTTAGACATTTGAGGAACTCAAGCTCATTCGATTGCTCGTCAACTTTCTTCACGATGAATCTCTTGCTCGGGTCCGACTGTTGATATACGGTGAGGATGTGAGGCGGCATCTGCAGGTCGAGCGTCAGCGCGGCGCGTAAGTAAAAAGGGGTTGCCGCACATAGGAAAACGACTCCATTATTACATATCCATTTTCATCCACAACGTTTCGCGGTTCCACCTCATAGCCGTGTGCTTCGAGCTCCATGCAGTCTGCAGCGTCTGCGTCTGCATCTTCAGCACCTCCACCTCCACCTGCGCCTCGATCATCGTTATCTCCACGTTTCCTCTTCCCTGTTGTACGCTCCTTATAATTAAACGACATCATAGGGTGTTTCTCATTGTATTTGTCGATCGTCGTTAGAAACTGATTGATCTTCTTTGTCGTGTCTCTTGTGTCTTCGGCCCCCATGTCCCTTTCCAGCACGTCACGAAGGTTGTACAATTGGCGTACAAATTTGGCGCGGTCACCCGAAGTGTCCAACGAAGAAATGGTATTATTGCAAAAAAACCTACGACGACTCAGCCTGCGAGCTCAGTTATATACAAAGTCCAACATACCTCTCGGCCGTTCGGCTGCTGAAATAGTGAATAACGATATACTTTGCCATCTTCCCAAATATATATGGCGAAAAGCACAAAGTTCTTGGCCGCCTTGAACTTGCCCAAGAATTTATTCGCAAAGCGAACAACGGCGGCACCCGACAAAAGCATCCAAACAAGATTCTCAGGCCAAAGATTCTTTGTTCCCGAATTGACCTCCATGAGGAGTCGAGGAAGCATTGATTTCGAGACGAGAAAGTCATCACGAGGAAGAAACTTGCGGAGTTGATCCTCTTGGCGAGCGGTTTCACATTTCGTGATAAGACTTAAAGGCCACGACTGGTTACTGCTGCAGACGACGATAAATCAAAAACAACGGAGGCAAGCAAATGAGCACATACGTATAAGCGGCGATAGTGCTGCCCGCATGGAGGACAAATACTGGAAGAATACCCCAGAACATCAACAGTTCCTTTAAGGTTTTTCCCAATTTCCCCTTCCAAAATAATTGCCAATCACCAGAGGCAACAGACGAGAGATGTGTCACCTCGAGATACCCGGCAAGCCTCTGAGGTTCTCTTTCGAAGGTAAGTACCCTGGTGACACATCCTCGTCGCTTCTCTTGCGAGACCCAAAATATGCGTTCAAAAATTCAACACCGCGGATCGCTTCGTAAATGTCATACGCCTACATTGACTCGTTAGCACCAAAAGAGTGGTCAAGGAAACAACACACATCACTGGCTAGACCCGGCATGTAATCCAATTCTTGTTCGAGATTTGTGACAAAGGCTTGGACTGGTGCCTCAACTTCACCGCACATATATATCTCATTCCTCGTGATATTGGATTCCTGAAAGGTCCTCCACTTTTCGACCTTGATGAAAATGGACCCGCGTCCGTCAGACATCCTGAGCTAGGGCAAAGGGACGTATGGGATACTCACCAACCACCTGACCCGGATTCGGGCTGCCCACTGCAGCCGGCAGACCGACGAAAGTATGGAGACGGCCATCGGGAGGTGGCTCAGGCCATATTCCAAAGATTATTTTGTATGGCCACAATGGTCGTTGGTTGTTGGTATCGAGCCAACTTTGGCCAGTATCTAGTAGGTCCCCCACTTCATTAACATCTACATCAACTTGCGGACGTTATAAGTCCGCAGAGGCCATTCATTACGTTAATGTTCACATAGAGATCATGATATAGCGCACCTTTGTGTGAGCCTTGCAGAGCCACACTCGACGATCAGGTCAATCAACGGCACGGTCAGGTGAAATGGTGACGCCAAAGGCCTTCAACGCAGCACCAGAGTTTGGTCATTGGGCTGCAAAAGGTTGGGGGCCTGCGAGTTGGTCGTGGAGGTGTCGTGGAAGGTATCGTGGAAAGGGTGGAAAAGGGGTTATGTAATGGAAAGGGACCGGCAGCAGACGGCCGCCCGTACAGTACTGCAAGCTATCAAAGGTACGATTTCAAAGGTACGATTCTTTTTGTTGGGCTGAGCCTGGGAAGCTGGAGCGAACGCGTGCTGATGCGCCGTGCATCGGCCCCTGTAACTGACTGTCACGGTTCAGCCCAAAGACAGCCACGCTGATTGCCATCTTTGATCTGCATATCCCATATGCGGTATAGTGACCCCAGATACGTAGGACCGGGGATAAGACAATAATATCGTTCCCACACGAAAGCGTACTCCCCAGCCGACTATTGCGAGGATACGGGTCAATATTGCCTACAAAGCTAGTATTCTGGTGCGTATAGAAACGGGGGGTAGTAGGAACTGCGTGCGAAAGTGGTCCAATGAAAGAAATGCCCCGATCCGAGGACCCGTGAAGTAATCCCTAAATGGAGTAACGGTGCAAAGCTGATTATATCGTCCAACCACCAACTAGACGCTTACCACTTACCGCAATTGGGTCTCGACAAGGAGGTCCAGGCGCAACTCTCGATGCCTTTTATACCATCTCCGAGATTTGCATGTGTCGTACGAGAAGAGGATCCCCTCGGCTCCCCCCCTCCCCCCTCCACCTCTCTCCCCTAACCACCTCTCCTCCCGTTGTTCCTCAATCATGTTGGCCGCCCTCGCAGCAGCACTTTTACTTGCGTCGCCTCTGCCTGCAGCTGCCCAGCTTCTCTATCCTGTGTGCTCTGCCTCGTGGTCCTGGGTTCGTGCCTTACAATGATCCCCAACCATCAAAGACGCTTACAAAACCCCCCATATCCCAGTCGTTCAACTCCCTCGGGCAAAGCCCCTGTGCCGTTGCCGCCCACTTGCAGGGCGTATGTGACCAGGGAGGTATGTGCACAAGTCCCCGGCTTATCTCCTTGGGGCCCGCGGTGAATCGCTCAGAATCCATGGGGGCTAATATCCTGTATGATAGCGTTCACGATCCCGCCATTGGTCTCTGGCGACTCCTATACCGGGCCGAGTGGTTCTAATGATGCGTCTGACCTGTGCAAGTGCAACACAGTCGTTTACTCACTCATGAGCGCTTGCGACGCATGCCAATTTGACGAAGCCATCTGGTTCTCGTACGCCTTTCGTTTGATTTAGTACCCTATGCCTTTATCTCACACGGTATTTGTATTGGCCGCGATCATCGGTTGTTGGGTGATTATGATATGATACAGATGGAAAGCGTGGTCGTATAACTGCACTGCTGTCGACTCCCCTACAACGTTGCGTCTCTAATCCTGACTTGGTTTCTTTCTTGAAGCCCTGACGATGTCTCAGGTTCTCAAACACCATTCCGAATGGGACGAGGGTGCCAGCATGGGCTTTCATTGATGTAACCGTAAGTTGACATCGGAAAACGGTTCTCACAAAAAGGAAAATGATAAACAGATAGCCCTGAGGTGGCCGCCGGCAAATCAGGAACACTTTCCCCACATCCGACACCGACAACAACACAAACCTCCGTCCCAGGTCTTTCGTCTTCCCAAGCGAAATTTGCTTCCAAGAATCATGGCAGCAACCATGTGGGCGCGATCGCCGGAGGAGTTCTCGGGGCCATCACCTTCATCGTGTTGACAGTTGTGCTGATGATCTGGCGCCAGCGCATCAAACGCCGCAAGGCTACGCGCGCGGCTGCTGCTGTCATTCTCGGTAATCATGCCGTGCCCTTGCAGGAGAAAGTGCCGAAGAGGAAGCCGCCGCCTGACGTCGTTCCGAGTGTCATCTGAGCATCTGAACGAGTTACGATAGGAGAAGGTCTCGATGTGTGTGTGTGTGTGTGTGTGTGTGTGTGTGTGTGT
>WNFO01000349.1_pt1 | contig 38544 bp, 35 predicted proteins | sample 5400251 | NCBI WGS metagenome assembly WNFO01 (sample SAMN13153354, study PRJNA577476) | soil metagenome | isolation source: 100 cm saprolite under Madrone tree | place: USA:California | collected 2016-06-14
CGAACATGTCGCCGAAGAGCTGTGGCAGCGAGTTCAACGGAAAATTTTCCACTTTCACGTCCTGCACCCCGAAGAAGGCACAGTACTTTGCGGCGGTCGCTACGGGAAGAATTGGCATCGCGAGCGGAGCGGCAATGATTCCAGAAACAATGACCGTCGTGAGTACCGCCGCTTTCAGCCAGACGCCAGAGCGCACAAATATCTTTCGCTCCCACCAGACCGCACCGCCCGCCAGCAACATGATGTACGCCGGCGCGAGATAATAAATTTTGCCGTGTAACAAAATCATTTCTAGCAGTACGACGAGATACGCGTAGCCGAGAACAGAATATTTGCGGCCATCACGATCGAAAAGGAAAAAGTACAAACCAGCCAGCCAGAAAGGCGCAGCCAGCGGATTTACCAGAAGAAATTGTTCACCGATGTAAGCCAGCGGCGAAACAGTCGAGTATTTGGTGCCGATCACGGTATGCAGCAGCGCTATCGTTGGATAGCCATTGTGAATTTCCCAAAGCAGATTGGGCAGAAAAATCAGCAACGCAATGAACAACGCCATCCAGATTTCAATCCTTGCAAATTGTTTTCGCGCGGAGGCAAGAAGCAGACCAATTGCAATGCCCGATCCGAAGAACAGCATGGAGTGTTTATTGAGAATCCCGATTCCCGCAACGGCTCCGAAAAGCAGCCATAGCCGCGGGCTGCCTCCGTTCAGGATGCGCAAGGCAATCGCCGTGCAAGCCATCCAAAACACCGGCTCGAAAGCGTTCATAGAAAGAAAATTATCGAAAGTCAGATAAATCGGCGCGAGAAAAATCAAAAGTGCCGCGAAGAATTGCGCAAAACGCGCTCCTCCAACTTCGCGCGCCATCCAACCGGCCAGCCATACTTTCGGCGCGGCGGAAAGCGCCGGCAGCAGCCGCAATGCAAACAACGAATCGCCAAATAATCCGCGGCTAATTCGCGAAGCCAGCGCGACTAGCGGAGCATGGTCGACGTAGCCCCAAGCCAGATGCTCGCCGCACGCTGCGTAATAAAGTTCGTCACGGAAATAGCCATATTTTCCGTTAAACAAAAAATGGATGAACACGGCGAGGGCCGCAAGCGCGTACACGGACTTGTCGAGCGGCGCGAGCCGGGAAGAAAAGGCGTCTGGTTGCTGGTCCATGAAAGTGAAAACGTTCTTGATGTTGCAGGTGCGCGCGCAGACTGCCATGCGGCGCGCGCTAAAGTTCGTGAAACCCGTTGATGCTTACTGCGCTACGGCGGCAGTCCAAGCCAATGTTGCCGACTTGATGTGATCCAGCTTGGGCCAGCCTTTGAGCAAATACGGATCGCCTTGCTTCTCCAGTTGATCCTGGTCCGGTCCGGCGCTGTCGCCATATCCTTCGTACATCATCTCCACCACGTTCATGCCGTTGCCGTCCACGATACCGAACGGCGCGAAACCCATACTGTCGAGTCGGCCGTTGTCTTTTAAATTGATGAACACTTGCGAGGTCCGTGTATTCGGCCCGGCCGTCGCAAACACGATTGCTCCACGCTTGTTGCTTTGCGTGACCGGATCGTCCTTAATCTCAGTGTGCTTCCAGACTGCCGATACCGCCGGATTCGCGTTAATGCCAAATTGCACGACGAATTGCGGCACCACCCGGAAGAATGCCGCATTGTCATAAAAATGATGCTTCACAAGATTGTAAAAACGGTCGGCGCCAAGGGGCGCCCAGGCGCGCGTCACCGTCACCGTGAATTCTCCGCGCGTGGTGTCGAATTTCACTTTGTAAATGTCCGGAGCTTTCTCTTTTAATTTCGCCGGAGACAGCAACTCTTTGACGTAGTTGTGCGCGGGCTCGTTTGGCGTGGTCGAAGCGCTTGGCGCTGGTTTGGTCTCGGCCGGTCGCGGCGGAGATGGCTGCGCGGACGGCTCCGTTTTTGGCTGTTCTGCCAGCGGCTCTGCCGGTTGCTCGCGCTTCGTACAGCCACCCAGAATTATTCCGGCAGCGAACACTATCACGGCCAAACCGGCGATGTTATTTTTCACTTTCATGCGGATTCTCCGTCGCTAGAGTTATTCATTATTTCTGCGCGTTCAATTCCCCGCTAACGCGTTCCACGCTGGCCATCAGGCGCAGGGTATTTTCCCCTAGAATCTTTCTTACGTCACCATCGGAATAGCCTTTTTTCAGGAGCGCTTCGGTGATCTTCGGCAGCATGGTCGCGTCTTCCATGCCGTACGGCATGTTGGCGCCGTCAAAATCAGAACCCAGCCCCACGTGATCGATTCCCGTCACTCTTACGGCGTGGTCAATGTGTTCAATGATTTTCATGTAGTCCACCCGCGGCAAAACGCCTTTTGTAACGTACTCGCGTGTGATGCGATCGCCTTCGATCAGCATGCAGCCTTCGTTGGCTTCGCCGCAGCGCTTGTTGACTTCCTGCGCAATCGCTTCATTGATCTTGGGATCGGCTTTTTCTGCGTTGCGAAATTCCTGGCTTAAAAATCCGACGTGATAATTAATTTGAATGACGCCGCCTTTTGCTGCCAAATCCTTCATCATCTGGTCGGTCATATTTCGCGGAGCGTCGCAAATCGCGCGGCAGGAAGAGTGCGATGCAAGCAGCGGAGCTTTGCTGACGGACAGCGCGTCGTAAAACGTTTTGTCACTTACGTGCGAAATATCAACCATGACGCCGAGCCGATTCATTTCGCGAACGACATCTTTTCCGAAATCGGTGAGACCGTTGTGGACCGCTTTGTCGGTGGACGAATCAGCCCACTCATCATTTCCGCTGTGCGTGAGGGTCATATAACGAACGCCGAGGCCCGCGTACTTGCGCAGCACGCCGAGATTGCTGCTGATCATGTGGCCGCCTTCGACGCCCATGAGCGCGGCGATTTTCCCTTCTTTGCGTGCCTGGCGAATTTGTCCGGCAGTGGTCGCGAGGACGAAGTCTTTGGGATGCGTTCGCACTTGCTCGTGCACGGCGTCAATCTGCTCGAGTGCTTTCTGTACCGCCGTCGGACCGGTCACTTTGCTCGGAATCCAGATGGAAAAGAAAATCGCACCCAGGCCGCCTTCGCGCATGCGCGGAATGTCTATGCCGCCCGAGGTGTGGCGTTCGCCAAGATCGAATTTCGAATCGAGCAGCAACTGCGTGGTGTCGTCGTGCGTGTCCACCACGATGGAAGAGAAATGCAGTTTTTTCGCTTTTTCCGAAACGCTATCGCCTGCCAAACTTGTCGCCACCAATAATCCTCCGAGCGCACAGGTCATTGTTCTAATGATAGCAATCGAAATCATGCTTCTCCTCGCGGCAAAATCGCTATCGCGCTTGCAGTTCGCGGCTGACTTTTTCGTTCTGCTCCATCACGCGCAGCAGGTTGCCGCCGAGAATTCCGCGAATGTCGTCGTCGGGATAACCCTTGCGCATCAGCGCTTCCGTGATTTTGGGCAATTTGGAAGCGTCTTCCATGCCTTCCGGCATACTGGCGCCATCGAAGTCGGATCCGAGTCCAACGTGATCGGCACCTACGAGTTTTACGGCGTGATCGATGTGGTCGATGATTCTTTCCCAACTGACGTGCGGAAGTTTTCCTTCGGCGACCGCTTTCTGCCGTAATTCCGTCATCTTCTTTCCAATACAGGATTCGTCGTCGCCACACTCTCTTTTAACCTGGTCGAAGACTTGCACCACGCCTCCGGAGAGTTTGTCCGAAGCATCTTTGTACGCCTGATCGACGAAGCTCATTTCGTAGTTGATTTGAATGACTCCGCCTTTCGCAGCGAGCGCTTTGATCATGTCGTCAGACATGTCGCGCACATGATTGCACAGCGCGCGGCAGGAAGAGTGCGAGGCGATCAGCGGCGCTTTGCTGACTTCCAGCGCGTCGTAAAAAGTTTTGTCGGAAACGTGCGAAATGTCCACCATGATTCCCTGACGATTCATTTCGCGAACAATTTCCTTGCCGTAATCGGTAAGGCCGTTGTGCGCCGGTTTGTCGGTGGAGGAATCGGCCCATTCGTCGTTATAAAAATGTGACAACGTCATGTAGCGGACTCCGAGATCACCGAAGATGCGCACCACGCGGATATCGTTGCCGATCATGTGGCCGCCTTCGACGCCGATCAGCGCTGCGATCTTGCCTTGCGCGTGAGCGCGGCGCACCTCGTCCGCGGTGCGGCACAACATCATGTCCTTCGAGTTTTCGCGGGCGCTTTGCTGGACGGCATCAATTTGATCGAGTGCCTTCTGGACGGCCGGCGGGCCCATAATGCGACCGTCAATCCAGATGGAAAAGAAAATCGCGTTCATGCCGCCTTCGCGCATGCGCGGGATGTCAACGCTGCCGTCAGCATTGCGTTTGGCGATGTCGAAATCCTTGGAGAAAAATCGCTGCGTGGTGTCGTCGTGGGTGTCGAGAACGATCGAAGAGAAATGAAGTTTGCGGGCGCGCTCGGCGATTTCATCAGCGTGGGCCGGCGCAATCAACGATGAACAGAGCAGCAAAAAAGAACCGGACGACAAACACGCGCGGCGGCAGCGCATCTCAGTAGCTCCTTGGGCCCATTCAAAACCTGGACCGAATCAAAAATGTCGAGTGGAGATTCTAACCTATCAGCCAGCCGAGCATGGCCTGTTTCCACGCTTGACGATTTACTTCCGCGATGGATTCGGTGAGCGGAATTTCTTTTGGGCATGCCTTCACGCAATTCTGTGAATTCGCGCAATCGTGCACGCCGCCCGGCTGCATCAACGCGCCGATGCGTTCGTGGGCGTGCATGGCTCCGGTTGGATGCATGTTGAAGAGCCGCACCTGACTGATAATCGCGGCGCCGACAAAATCTCCGGTGGAAGTGCCGGTGACCTGCGGACAAACTTCCAGGCAATTGCCGCAGGAGATGCAGGTGGAAAGTTTGTAAGCTTTTTCCTGGGTTTCCGGAGCGACGCGCGGGCCTTCGCCCAGATCGTAAGTGCCGTCGATGGGAATCCACGCCTTCACGCGCTTCAGGCTTTCGAACATGAATTGGCGATCAACTGCGAGATCGCGGACTACCGGAAATTTTGACATCGGCTCGAGTCGAATGGGCTGTTCTAATTTATCAACGAGTGCCGAGCAGGCCATGCGCGCCTTTCCGTTGATAAGCATGGCGCAGGAGCCGCAGACTTCTTCCAGGCAATTTGAATCGTAGGAGATCGGCGTGGTCTTTTTTCCGTCGCGGGTCACGGGATTTTCTGCGATGTCGCGCAAGCATATAATGACGTTCATCGCGGGACGCCAGCTCAACGCGAATTCTTCCCAGTACGGCGCGCCTTGCGGGCGCACCTGCCGCTTAACTTTTACGATGACTTGTTTCTCAGCCATAAGTCCTCGCCAAGCCTGTTACTTGAGATCCTTCGCCCAGTCGAAGCAGTCGCAGCCACATCGCGGTTGTCATTTCACAGCATCGTATCGACGTGGGCGCGGCGTAATCTGCGAAATGTCGACGGCTTCATAGTTCAACTGGATTTCGCCGTTGGCCCATTTTGCGCGCGTAGTCTTCAGCCAGTTCGTGTCATCACGATTTGGGAAGTCCGGTTTGTAGTGTGCGCCGCGCGATTCGTTTCTGGCATGCGCGCCGATAGTGATCACGCGGGCGAGGATCAGCATGTTTCCTAGTTCGCGCGCAAAATTTAACGATTGATTGGACCATTTGCTGCGGTCGCTTAGGTTCACTTTGCGGAATCGCTGATCGAGCTCCAATAATTTGCTGTAGGCAATTTCCAGATTCTTGTTGATGCGCGTTACGGTGACATGTTCGGTCATGGTTTCGCCGAGTTCGCGCCGGATGGCCATGATGTTTTCGTTGCCTTCTTGCGTAATCAACGCCTGATTCAGGGCCTCCTGGCGCTGGCGCTCGCGATCAAAGACGCTGGAAGCGACAGCGTCAGTGCCCTTTTCCAGATTCTTCGCGTATTTGGTGGGCCTTCAAGTTTGCGGTCCAGCGTTTCGCGAGGAATGTGGCTGACATCGAGATAAACCGCGGCTTGTCCGACGAGGCCCAGTTTTTCCTGGTAGACAATGCGGTGAATCGCGCGCGTTGCAATGTCGCGCGGCACCAGGTTTCCGTACTTCGGATACCACTCTTCCAGAAAATAAAAACGCTCGTTCTCTGGAATGCTTTTCGCTGGCCGGGTGTCGCCAGCTTTTTTAGGAACCCAAACACGCCCGCCTTCGCCGCGCGCTGATTCGCTCATCAGGCGCAATTTGTCCTCACCGGGAATCGCCGTGGGATGCACTTGAATGAATTCGCCGTTGGCGTAATCCACGCCCTGCTGGAAAAGCGCTGACTGCGCCGATCCCGTGCACACTACCGAATTCGTCGACCGTCCGAAAATTGCGCCGATTCCGCCGGTGGAAAAAATCACTGCATCCGCCGCGAAGGTTTTAACTTCCATGGTGCGCAAATCCATGGCGCAGATTCCGCGGCTCACGCCGCCATCATCCAGGACCGCGGACAAAAACGTGAAGCCCTCGTATTTCTTTACTTTTCCTTCGGCTTCGTGACGGCGCACCTGCTCGTCGAGCGCGTAGAGTAACTGCTGGCCCGTTGTGGCACCTGCAAACGCGGTACGGTGATAAAGCGTGCCGCCGAAGCGCCGGTAATCAAGCAAACCTTCCGGCGTGCGGTTGAACATCACACCCATGCGGTCGAGTAGATCAATAATTCCCGGCGCGGCTTCGCACATTCGTTTTACCAGCGGCTGATTGGCGAGAAAATCGCCGCCGTAAATGGTGTCGTCAAAATGTTTGGCGGTAGTATCGCCTTCGCCCTTCTGATTTTTGGCCGCGTTGATGCCGCCCTGCGCGCATACCGAGTGCGAGCGCTTTACCGGCACGATGGAAAACAAATCGACAGGCACGCCGGATTCGGCAACGCGAATCGTGGCCATGAGTCCGGCCAGTCCTCCACCGACAATAATTATTTTCGGCTGTCTCATCGGGTTATGTACGAAGCAAACGGGTGCCAGTCAAAACGAAAACTGATCAAAATCAGAATTCCGATAACGCTGAAAGAAATTCCTACCAGCGCGCCAAGTTGACCGGCGGCACGCTGCGCGCGCATTGTTGCCGCGAGTCCCCACTTGCAAAGAAAATTCCAGATGCCGACTCCTAGATGGAAGGATGAGGCAAGAATTCCCACAGCAAAAAACAGCAAATACCACGGATTCTGCAAATCGTTATACACGGTGTCGTAGGTCGACCGGCCGTGCGTCAACCATCGTTCGGTGTAAAAATGCCATGCTATATATACGAACGCGATCAGGCCGGTGTAGCGCTGCAGGGTGTACAGCCAGTTTTTTACCCACGGATACTGCGAAACGTTTGACTTTCCGTCCAGCCAAATATACACACCATATCCGCCGTGAAACAAAATCGGCAACACAATCAAAAATAATTCCACCAAAGGGCGAAATGGAATGGTTTGCAATTCCTGCGAGACCGAATTGTACTTATCGGGGCTGACCAGAACGGCGCTGTTGGACCAGAAATGTTCCGCCAGGAATGCGCCAACGGGAATTAAACCGCTCAAGGAATGGAGTTTTCTGAGGAGGTAACTGCTGTCAGGCCGGGTTGTCGTTGCGGACATGCCCTCTCCGCTGCATGTGTCCCGCCGTGATGTTTGTCCAGTTCAACATGGGAAAATTCTCACTTGCAGCACACCAAGTATAACAGTTGCTCTCCGTCATGCAAAATCGCGGCGTACTTTTGCCATTTTTTACGCTTTCGAAAATTTCAAACGATTTGCCCATTGCCGTACGGCTTGCATTTGTTATCGTACCAAGTTGCAAACGTTGCCGGGGGTCTCATCGGACCTTTAACTGCAGATCAGTTTCACCCAACTCATGAGCACAAAACTCGTAGATGAACTCGAAATTCTGGCCAGTAGCCTGAAATCCGGAGACGCGTCGAACCAACAACTCTCCATTTCCGCGCTAGCCGAACGTATCGCGAAAAGTTTGTATGTCAAATCAGATGAGGTCGCGATTCTTGCCGTTTCCGAAAAATGGCGTCACCTGTATTTTCTGGTGCCGCAGGCTTTGCGCAACGTCGGTCATATTCCGCTTTCCAGTACGTCAGCGCTCGCCGCGCGCACGGTGCGCGACAGCCGCCCGGAAATCGTCAACAATTTTTCGACGGTTCGTCACGCCAGCGTTTTCGAAGGCGTCAAAGCGGAATCGTTGAACGCGCACGCGATTCAGAGAATAATCAGCGCTCCGATACTTGCGGAAGGCAAAGTGATCGGCGTGATTCAAATCAGCCGCAAAGCGCCGACGGTCACCGAAGCCGGCCCGGAATTTACCGCGGACGATCTGGGAAAACTTCTGGCCATCTGCACACCGCTCGGAAAGCTGATCCAGCACGTTGCGACGGACTGAAGTTCATTCCTGCTGCGTTAAATTCTGATTGCAGCGTCGTTTGACATTGACACTCGATACCCTTCTTGTTACTTTTCCACAGCACTAAATTTTCTGTTGCAACTTCACACACGGAGGCCGCGTACCGGCACTATGGCGTTTGTCGCTAAGAAAATTTTCTTGACCAAAGGCGTCGGTAAACATCGTGAGCGGCTTTCCAGTTTTGAGCTTGCCCTGCGCAATGCGGGCATCGCGGCGTGTAACATCGTGCGCGTCTCGTCCATTTTTCCGCCCAGCTGTAAATTAATTTCGCGCAGCGAAGGATTAAAGCACATCAAGCCCGGCCAGGTGGCGTTCACCGTGATCAGCGAAAATTCCACCAAAGAGCCGCATCGGCTGATCGCGGCCAGCATCGGCTTGGCGCTGCCCAGCGACAAAACGATGTACGGATATCTCTCCGAGCATCACTCGTTTGGCGAGAGCGAAGAAATTGCCGGCGAATACGCGGAAGAGCTCGCGGCGGAAATGCTGGCCACGACTTTGAACGTGGAATTCGATCCAGATCTCTCGTGGGACGAAAAAAAAGAGGTCTATCGCATTTCGAATAAAATTGTTCGCACGCTGAACATCACGCAATCTGCGGTCGGAGACAAGCGCGGCCTGTGGACCACCGTACTCGGCGCGGCGATTCTCATCGGCGAAGACGACTAAGCTTTTTGATCAAGCAGGTACGCGGTTTTCAGCCATTTTCCTACTACATCGTCGATCTCGGCTAGCGTTTTAAGCTCGATCCGGTGCGCGATACGGTCTTTCTTCGCCAAACCGCCGGTCTCCATGATTCGCTTGGGCAATTTACCTTTGAAATGTGTAAGCGCGAATCTTAAATCGACTCGAGTGCTGGTGGTTGCCTTGATTTGCGCAAAAACGTGTTTTCTATACAGCGGCACGATGGTTTTGCAGGGACACGCTTTTACTTCGGCGCCAGGCTGCCCGGCCAATCGCAAAATGCTTTCCTAAATCGGTCTCGGTGCTTCGTTTCTACCCGTATATTGTCCTTCCACGTACTTCGCCGCAGCCCCCAGATATCCTTTATCCGAATCTTCGTTGCCGCCTCTGCCATCCGACCGCTCGGCGATCCGCCACGCGCTGTTCGTGCCGAGCTTATGCTTCGATTTCAGCCCGTCGCGGCGGTCGGTCTCTGACCTCGGGCCTTCTTTTTCCTCAAACGCAATCCATTCGCCGAGTGATGGTCGTGTTTTGCCTTTCAGTTCTTCGATCCATTTCTGCATCATGGCTACGCCCGGATGCACACCGCAAATGGATCGTTTCGATTTTCTTGATTGAGCCCTCATCTCGCACCACCCAGACAAAAGTTCGACGGCGTCGCGCGCGTTCTCTCTCACTGTGTCCCTTGCTACCCTGACCTTAGTCCCTGTTTTTGAAATATCCCATGCGTTCCAGCACCGCGCCCACAACCAGCGGCAGCGCAACTGTCGCGTCCTCGAAGACTTCCGCCAGTTTTCCGCCTTCTTCCGGAGGCACAAATTTTCCCCACGACACGGCTTCCGTGTAGGTGCTGCCGCTCAACCCGCCCCAATGCACTGGCTCGGGACAAATTCTCACGCCGTAGGCGTAGCGTTTCAGCGGCATATTTTTATAACCGCGCCGCGCCATCAGTTCCGCGTAAACTCCGAATTGTTGCGACCAGTTGCGCGGCACGCCGCCACCAATCGTGAAAATTCCCATTTTTTTCGTGGCCATCATGGTATCCGCGAATTTTTCGAAATCCTCGAAGGGATCAAAACGCAGCAGCGGACGCTTGTCCCGTTGCCGGCCAAACTTGTGCAGTGCAAAATCGATGCCCAGCTCCGAATCCGAAAACGCCGGGACAAATACCGGCACGTTGCGTTCGTAAGCGGATTTCAGAATTCCGCGGCCCTTGGTATTTTTCACCAGATATTCGCCGATACGGCGATGCAACTTCCAACTACAAACAATTTCTTCTTCGTCCCACTCTTCCAGGATCGAATCAACGACTTCTTCCACGTGATCCAGATTGGTTTCCGGCTCCAGCGAATCGTAGACGCGGTTGTAGCCCGCGTTAAATAACTCGTTGTCGTCCATTTTCGAAGGATCGTAACGAAAGTGCGAAAGGCCAGTGGCTTCGACCAGACCGTGAGCCATCAGAGCGCCGGTCGAGACTACGGCTTTCACGATTCCGCTTTCGATCAAATCGCAAAACACCAGACCCATTTTGCCGACGGTCAACGCGCCCGCCAACGTCATGACCACGAAACAATCCTTGTCGCGCGCCATCGCCTCCAAAACGTCCGCAGCGTCTCCGACCTGCCGCGCGGTGTAAGCGGTGTCACCCATGGCGCGAACCAGTTGGTCGATCGTCCTGCACTTCGACAAATCCAGCGGAAAAATCGGACGCAACTTATCCTTAACCGGATCGTGCAGCACTCGCCCGGTTACTGTCTTCGCGCCCGCCGCTTTTTTCTTTGCTTTCGCCATTTCGCTCCTGGACATTTCGAAATGAATACAACACTACGAAATATTTCTCGGGGATAAATGTCTCGCTGAAATTCTCGTGACGCATCTTACTTTTTATCCGCAACGTTCGTCAAAGAACTTTCTTGTTTTTTCTCTGCGTCTGCGGCGGCGCTGCGTTAAATTTTGCGGCCGTGTTACGATGTTCCACATGGCAGACAAATTTGCAATTGGCCTGATTCAAATGCACTGCACGAAGGACGCGGGCGACAACCTGGCGCGGGCCATCGACAAAATCCGCGAGGCGTCCAGGCGCGGCGCGCAAATCATCTGCATGCACGAACTTTTTCGTGGAGAATATTTTTGCCGTACAGAAGATGCCGCGCTTTTTGATCTGGCTGAGGCAGTTCCCGGCCCCGCGACCGATATTCTGGCCAAGGTGGCCAAGGAAAATAGTGTCGCGCTGGTTGTGTCGCTCTTCGAACGCCGCGCCGCCGGCGTCTATCACAACACTTGCGCCGTTCTTGATGCTGATGGTTCGTTCCTCGGCAAATATCGCAAAATGCACATTCCCGACGATCCTTTATATTACGAAAAATTTTATTTCACGCCCGGGGATCTCGGTTTTCCAAATTTCGATACCAAATACGGCCGCATCGGAATTCAGATTTGTTGGGACCAGTGGTACCCGGAAGGATCGCGGCTGACCGCGCTGAAGGGCGCACAGGTTATTTTCTATCCGACCAGCATCGGCTGGCACCCGAAGGAAAAAGCTGAATTCGGAGCGGCGCAGCTCGATGCTTGGCGCACCATTCAGCGCTCGCATGCTATCGCGAACGGAACGTTTGTCGCGGTCGTCAATCGCGTGGGCTATGAAGGAAATCCTGCCGCAGGCGATCCCGGCATTGAATTCTGGGGAAATTCTTTTGTTGCCGATCCGTTTGGCCAAGTCATCGCGCAAGCCGGCAGCGAGAAAGAAGAAATTCTTGTAGCCGAATGCGATCCGACAAAGAGCGAAGACACGCGGCGCAACTGGCCTTTTTTGCGCGACCGCCGCATTGACGCGTATCAGCCCATTCTAAATCGCTGGCTCGGCGAATGAATTTTTGTTGCGTTCGGTCGTGTTGATCTCTGTGCTCTCTGTGACCTCTGTGTTAAATTCTTTTCCCTTCTACCAACATGCCCAAGTTGCAGAATAGCTCCGCGCCTCACGCGATGGGTTACCGCATGCCGGCCGAATGGGCGCCTCACGAAGGCACATTCCTCGGCTGGCCGCACGAACTTACTGACTGGCCCGGCAAATTCGCGCCAATTCCGTGGGCTTTTGCAGAGATCGTGCGCCATCTGGCGCGCGTTGAACCCGTTTATCTCCTGGTAGAAGACCGCGCCGCCGAATCACGCGTTAAATTGATCCTCAAAAAATCACACGCCAATCTTGAAAACGTTCATTTTATCCGGGTTCCCACGGACCGTGGCTGGATGCGCGACTCTGGACCTATTTGCGTCACCAACAAGTCTGGCGAAGCTGCCTTCAATCATTTCGTATTCAACGGCTGGGCAAAATATCCCAATCACAAAAAGGACGCGCAAGCGGTGACCCGCGTTAATAAAATTCTTCGCCGTAAGGTATTTTTGCCGATGCACAATGGCGCCCGCGTGGTTCTGGAGGGCGGCTCCATTGATGTCAATGGCTTGGGAACACTTTTAACTACGGAAGAGTGCCTGCAGAGTAGGGTTCAAGAGCGCAATCCCGGCTTCAGCAAAACCGATTACGAGCAAATTTTCCGCAGCTATCTTGGCGTGACGACTGTGCTTTGGCTGAAAAACGGCATCGCTGGCGACGACACGCATGGCCATGTGGATGATCTCTGCCGCTTCGTCGATCCCACAACCGTGGTCACGATTGTTGAAGAAAATAAGTCCGACGCCAACTATTCCGCGCTGCAGGAAAACTTCACGCTCCTGCAGTCGATGGAGGACCAGGACGGCAGACCGCTGCGGGTTGAAACGCTGCCGATGCCCGCGCCGATTTTCTTCGACCAACAGCGGCTGCCGGCCAGTTACGCGAACTTTTATATCGCAAACAAACTCGTACTCGTTCCGGTTTTCAACGATCCCAACGACCGCATCGCCCTCAACACCCTTGCAAGACTTTTCCCCGACCGCGAAATTGTGCCTGTTTACTGCCGCGACCTGGTGCTCGGCCTCGGCACCATACACTGCATGACCCAACAACTCCCTGCCGGCGAGTAATTCCGTCATATGCAAGACCGCCTGCTGTCGGCAAAGGCCAAGCGAGGAATCTTTCGTCGTTTTTGCTACACTCGCATCGGCCCGCAAAAAAATCAACTCCGGAGATCGCATGCTCACCTGCCTCGCTCTTCTTCAGCAACGAACCGTGGTAATCGAATGGTGGCCCCGCGGGATTATCGCCTGGCTTTTGCTCGGCCTGATCGCTGGTTGGCTCGCTGGCAAACTCGCCCGAGGCCGCGGCTTCGGCTGCATTAGCGACATCATCCTCGGCCTGATTGGTTCCTTCATCGGCGGTTGGGTCTTCACCAAACTTGGAATTTTCGGCGGTGGATTTCTTTTTTCCCTGGCCGCAGCCACTCTTGGAGCAGTTATCCTCGTCGCGATCGCACATCTTTTCAGCGGCAGCTCGCGGCCGTAACAAAGACCTGGCCGCAGGTGCGCGTTTTTTGATCGCCGGCCTCCAGATGCCAGCCAGCGTGATCCATTGTGATACTCTTCCCATGCACCTAATGGAGCTATATTTCGTTGAGTAAGCCTCTGCAATCGCTTTTCGCAATTCCCCTCGGCGGTCTCGGTGAGTTCGGCATGAACATGATGGCGCTTCGCTACGGCGACGACATCATCGTGATCGATGCCGGTATGATGTTTCCAGAGTCCGAACTGCTGGGCGTCGATCTGGTCATTCCAGACATCACCTATCTGAAGCAGAATCGCCAGCACGTACGGGCCATCGTTCTGACTCACGGCCACGAAGATCACATCGGCGCGCTGCCGTACATTTTGCGCGATCTGAACGTTCCCGTTTACGGAACGCGGTTCACGCTGGCGCTGGTAAAAAAGCGCATCACTGAAGCCGGTCTGCTCGATTCGACGACGCTGCGCGAAGTGATTCCCGGCCGGCGTATCGAAATCGGTCCATTCGAAATTGAAATGATTCCAGTGACGCACAGTACGATTGACTGCGTGGCGCTGGCTGTACGCACACCCGTCGGCGTCATCATTCACACGGGCGATTTTAAAATTGATCACACACCAGTCGGCGGCGCGGGATTCGACATTCATACTTTCGCGCGCTACGGCAACGAAGGCGTGCTGGCGTTATTTTCGGATTCCACCAACGTCGAGCGCCCTGGCATTACGCCATCGGAACGTGCAGTCGTTCCGCGCATCGAAGAGCTCGCGCGTTCCGCTCCAAAGCGGGTGATACTCTCGTGTTTTGCTTCTTCGATTCATCGCATTCAACAAGTGATCGACATCGCATCGCGCGTGGGCCGCAAGGTCGCGTTCGTCGGGCGCAGCATGGTGGACAACGTCGAAATCGCGCACGACCTCGAGTATCTGCGCATTCCCGATGGCATGGTGGTCCGCTCACAAGACATTCGCGCGTTCGATCCGCGCAAGATCATTATCATGGCTTCCGGCTCGCAGGCCGAGCCCATGTCTTCCCTTTCGCGCATCGCGGTGGACAATCACCGCTTTGTCAGTGTCGACGAAAATGACACCGTCATTCTTTCTTCGCGCATCATTCCCGGAAATGAGAAAGCTATTTTTCGGATGCTCGATCACATGTTCCGGCGCCGCGCGCTGGTCTATTACGACAATTCCGCGGGCGTCATTCACGTTTCCGGCCATGCCAGCCAGGAAGAACAGAAGCTCGTGCTGCAGCTCGTTAAGCCGAAATATTTTATTCCGGTGCACGGCGAATATCGCCACCTGTTCCGCCATGCGGCACTGGCGCATCAACTCGGTGTCGTCAGCGGCGATATTCTGCTCGTCGAAGACGGTCAAAATATCGAGTTCACCGAGGACGCCGCTTTCCGCCGCGATCCGGTCACGGCTGGCCGCGTTCTGGTGGATTCCGGCTCGCTCGAAGAAATTGAAGAAGTGGTGGTTCGCGAACGCAAACATCTTTCCGAAGACGGCGTGGTCGTTCCGATCATCGCTATTGACAAGCACACTGGCAAACTCGAATCGCAACCGGAAATCGTTTCGCGCGGTTTTATGAGCGACAACGGCAGCGATTTGGTGGCCGGCGCTCGCGACATCGTACTGCGCACCATCAATACTTCCAACGCTGAGGAACGCGCCGACTGGTCGGTCATCAAGGAAAAAATTCGCGTGGACCTCAAGCGCTACATCAGCAAGCAAACTTCCAAGCGACCGCTGATTTTGCCGGTAATCCTCGAAGTCTGATCGCAATACAGCGCAGCAGCATAAAGCCGCTGCTAGAAAAACCATGACCATTCAAGAATGCTTTGGCAGCGAGGTATTTCTTTCCGCTTTTCTCGTGGCGTCATCATTTATAAATCTGACGTTGACAGTTTGTCGTTCACTGCAACTTTTTGCCCTATTGATTGCTCGCTGATGCCGGCATTCCGTTACATAAATTATTTACATCCATCGCATTCGCATTCTTCATTAGTTTTACTGTAGCGGTACCTTAGATTCCTTCCTATTCCTGCAACTTCTTGCGCATAATTTCGTCCAACTACATGAGTTTAGATTTTTTCGTTCATCGCAGGTCTCTAGACACTCTCAAGGAGAATCAAATGAAAACGAAACATTACGCAAAGGGTCTTCTCTTCGGCGCCGCTCTTTTTCTGGCTTCTGCCGCGTTCGCCGGCGAAAGGGCCTCTGTGAAGTTGTATGAAGATGTGAAAGTAAATGGCAAGACGCTGGCTGCAGGAAAGTACGATTTGAGCTGGGAAGGCGGCGGCGCAAACGTTCAGGTAAGCGTTCGCCAGGGCAAGGAAACCATCGCCACGATTCCGGCGCAGATAGAGGCCACCAACTCTGCGCCTGCAAGCGCTGGTTACTCTACCAAGAAGGAAGATGACGGTTCAAAGTCGCTGACCAACGTTTTCTTCGCCGGAAAGAAATATACGCTCAATCTTGACCAGCAAGCATCCACGGCTACCGCGCCCGCCGTCTCAACTCCGGGCACCAAGTAACTTTTTCACGCATATATAACGGTTCGCGGACACACGCTCCCCCGCGAATCGCTCCGCGAACGTCCTCGCATGTCTCCGCCTGCGAGGACGTTTTCTTTTTCTAAAGTGGATTGGTCCAACCGATTGCCGCTCACCGAATGTGCGCTACGCGATCATTCGACTTTTGCTCCCTCTTCGCGCGTATAATCTCAGCCGCAACGCCCGCAAACATGCGCACCACCATTGACTTGCAGAGGAAGAGGTCCGCCATGCTGCTTTCTCGCCGAACCTTTGTTTCGTTCGCTTTAGCCACGGCTATCTCCGCCGTCGGTGCATCTGCCCAACAAAAATCCCCCGAACCCTACGCCGTCGTTCACGGCTGGCCCATTCTTCCGGACGGCATGGTCCTAGGCCAGGTCTCCGGCGTCGCCGTCGATTCCCATAATCATGTTTTTGTCTTTCACCGCGCGGAAAATTCCTGGGCCACGGACAAGACTCATCCCATCACCGTCTCCGCAATCCTCTGTTTCGATGGCGCTTCCGGGAAATTATTGTCGTCCTGGGGAGAGAACCGTTTTCTCGAACCGCACGGCCTGCGCGTGGACGCGCACGACAACGTCTGGGTGACCGACCGCGCTCTTCAACAGGTTTTCAAGTTTTCTCACGATGGAAAACTTCTTTTAACGATCGGCACAGAACGAGTTGCTGGCGTCGATGCAACACATTTCGACAAGCCTACAGACATCGCCTTCGCTTCCGACGGGTCGATCTACGTCAGCGACGGCTACGGCAACAATCGCGTGGCAAAGTTTTCTTCCGATGGCAAATTCCTGTTCGACTGGGGACACAAAGGTCAGGGTCCGGGCGAATTTGACCTGCCGCACAGCGTAGCGGTCGATGCGCAAGGAAATGTTTACGTCGCCGATCGCAGCAATGCGCGCATTCAGGTTTTTGACTCAACCGGGAAATTCCTGAAAGTTTGGCAGTCACCCGAGCTCGGCCGCCCGTGGTCTCTCGCCATCGGGCCCGACAATTTGCTCTACGTCGTCGATGGCGGTGACCTCAAGCCCGCGCCGCCCGATCGCGGCCAGCTTCTCAAACTCGATCTCTCCGGGAAAATCCTGGCCAAGTGGAGCCGCTTCGGCAATTACGACGGCCAGATTTATTGGGGCCACGACCTCGCAGTCGGAAAAGATAGCGCCGTCTATGTCGGCGACGTCTATCACGGCATGCGGGTGCAAAAATTCGTCCCGCGGTAAATCTCGCACGTCAAATTCTTACAATACGTTCACTCCGCAGCGATTTATATTGGAGATGAAGCAAGGCGCTGCGTCCCCATGCTTGCGTTGGCGCCCCTTCTGGTTCCTCGCTACAATGGCCGTTTAAACCGGGCCGTTCAACGCGGAGTCTACATTGTCATCATCCTCTCCCACATCCCCCGTTGCGCCGGCCGCATCCAAGGCCGCCTTCTACTTCATCCTCATCACCGTGGCGTTTGACTTTCTCGCCTTCGGCATCATCGCTCCCGTTCTGCCCGACCTAATCCGCCAGTTCCAGGGTGGCGACTTTGCCCGCGCCTCCGCCATCACCGGCTATTTCGGACTTGCCTGGGCCACCATGCAGTTCATTTTTTCCCCTCTGCTCGGTGGGTGGTCCGATCGTTTCGGCCGCCGCCCCGTCATTCTCATCTCCTGCTTCGGACTCGCCATTGACTACATCTTCATGGCTCTCGCTCCCTCGCTCCGCTGGCTTTTCGTTGGCCGCCTCGTTTCGGGCATCACCACTTCGAACGTCGCTACCGCCTTCGCCTACGTCACCGACGTGACTCCTCCTGAAAAGCGCGCCAAGCCTTTCGGCCTCATCAGTGCTGCATTCGGACTCGGGTTCGTCATTGGTCCCGCCATCGGCGGCTATCTGGGCGATATTAATTTGCGCTTTCCCTTTTGGGCTGCAGCAGGGCTCAGCCTCGCCAACGCCATCTACGGCTATTTTATCCTTCCCGAATCTCTCCCTCCCGAGCGCCGCGCAAAATCCGCCTGGCACATGGCCAATCCCCTCGGAGCTGTCAGCCTTCTGCGTTCTCATCCCGAGCTGGCTGGACTTTCCGTCGTCGTCACCCTCTACTACCTCGCCCACAATTCCCTTCCTTCCATGTGGGCTCTCTACACCGAATACCGTTATTCCTGGAGCCACCGCGACGTTGGCAACTCTCTGACGCTTGTGGGCGTGTGCGCCGCGCTGGTTTCCGGCGTTCTCGTCGGCCCTTTCGTGAAACGCTTTGGCGAGCGCCGCAGCGTTCTCTGCGGCCTCATATTCGGCTTTTTTGGATTTGCAGGCTTCGCCCTTGCCGCCCGCGGCTGGGTCATCCTGACCGTCATTCCCCTTATCGCACTCTGGGGAATCGCAGCTCCCGCCATGCAATCCCTGATGTCCCGCCACGTTGACCCGTCCTCTCAAGGCAAGCTTCAGGGCGCCATCAACTCGCTTCGCGCTGTCACTGGCATGGCCGGCCCTCCGCTCTTCACACAAATCTTTGCGATCGCCATCTCGCCAAGGTACGCAGTTCACCTCCCCGGCGCTCCTTACTTCGTCGCTGCCCTGCTCCTACTCGCTTCCCTGCTACTCGCGCTCTACGTCACACGCGCTCACTCCGCCGCGCCTGTCCGAGAGCCTGTTTCCTCCACAAACGACTGACACCTCCACTTCGCCTCAAGCATCTCCTCAATTGACCCCTCGCGAATTCTCTGTCTATCCTTCTGTTGCTCAGCTGAATCTAATCCTCACGGTCACCTTTCGCATCTTTATAATGAAGTCAAATTCAAGGAGATTGCTCTATGCCCAAAGATTCCAAGTCAAATTCCAAATCCGACCCGCAAGCCGGGTCCGATCGTGCGCGTCCGATTCTTCATCAGCACGCGCATGAGATTCAGCCCTTCGGTAAAATTGCCAAACTTTCGATAGCGCTCGATGAATCCGTTTGCGCGGAAAGCGCGGAAAATCTGAATCAAGTTCTCGCCGACACCATTTCTCTTCGCGACCTCTATAAGAAACATCACTGGCAGGTCGCCGGTCACACCTTCTACCAACTCCATCTGCTCTTCGATAAACACTACGAAGAACAAAATGAGCTGGTAGACACCATTGCCGAACGCATCCAGAGCCTCGGCGCGATCAGCCTGGCCATGGCCGCCGATGTCGCCGAAACCACCATCATTCCCCGTCCGCCGCGCGGCCGCGAAGAAGTGCCCGTCCAGATTTCGCGCCTGCTCGAAGCTCACGAAATGATCCTCAAGGAAGCCCGCACCATGGCCAAACAGGCCAGCGAGTCGGGCGACGACGGAACCAACGACTTACTGGTCAGCGACGTCATCCGCACCAACGAGTTGCAAGTGTGGTTCATCTCCGAACATCTGGTGGATGTCCCTCTGGTTCGTGCCGACCTGCAAGGAGCCGAAAAGGAAACGCCAAAGTCTAAAACCGCCGGCGCCCGTTAGTTATTTTCTTCTGGCTTCTGCGATCTCGGTCGGAAAGACCCACCCTCGGTGGGAGTTTCACCCGACTCGGTCGGGGAGGGTGAGTCTTTTTTATTTGCAGATACATTTATTGTGGTGACACGCTATTAATGGCGTCGACGCCGTCGCACAATGATGATTCGCGGTTTACTCTAGAAATTACTGCGGCAATCCAACTCGCTGCAACAATGACTGGAAGCGCGGATCAGATCGCAGGTTGTCGGTGCGTGGATCAGCTTTAAGGCACCAGGCAATGTCCCAGCATCGCTCCTGGTAAGCTTTTTCCAAATACTCGAATGCTTTATCTTTATTGCCAAGACCAGCGTAGATGGTTGCGATCATGTACGGCGAAACGTAGCTGATCTTGGATTTTTTCTCCAACTCGTGCAGAATTTTTTCCGCTTCAGCCCGTTTGCCGGTTACGGCATACGCGTGACCCAACGCCGCAGTGGCATCTTGATCGCCGTCCGACATCTCGACTGCCTTCTGATATTCGGGAATTGCTTCTAGTGGTTTTCCTGTGCCCTCAAGGCCGACGCCAAGAAAATAAAGTAACAGCCATTCATTCGGATCTGAAACTACGCCTTTGCGGCTAGCTTCGACCAAGCCTGCGAAGTCGCGACTCAGATAACGCATTCCTGATTCCGTCGAAGCGAAGCTGTATCCAGGATCCAGTTCGCGGCTCTTGGTAATTTCCGCTGCCGCTTCCGCGCGCCGCCCACTCCAGCTTAGATAATTGGAGCGATCGGCATGCGCGCAATCGTAGTTCGGCGCCAGTCTGATTGATTCGTCAAACTCCCGTTCCGTCCCCGCCCAATCCCATTCGTGGTGCCACCGTATCTGCGCCAGCGTGTCGTGAGCTTCGCCAACGCTGCTGTCCAGCTCCAGCGCTCTACGCAAAGCATCCTTCGCCGGTTTATAGGCTTGCTGCGGCGACAAATCCCGAAACATCGCCAGATAAACATAGCTGTCGGCCAGCCCCACATAACTCAACGCAAAGTTGGGATCTTTGCGGATCGATTCTTCGAAGTAATTCTTCGCTTTTTTCAGCTCTTTCGGCTGTGAGAATTTGGTAGACATATAAAAACGCCCCTGCAGGTAGGCATCATAAGCCTCGGGGTTCACCGCCAGCGCCGGCTTCAGCAGTGCCTGCTGTTGCGGAGTGACTTTCACGCGAACCTGCTGGGCAATCGCCTGCGCTATGTCCCTTTGCAAGCTCAGAATTCCACCCAGTTCCCGCTGATAGTCTTCGCTCCAGATATGCCGGTCATTTGGCCCATCCAGCAATTGCACCGTGACGCGCACCTGATCGCCCTCGCGGCTAACCGATCCTTCCACGATTCCATCCACGCCCAACTCTTGCGCGATTTGCGGCAAGTGCTTCTTGGTGCCCTTGTAGCCCATTACCGACGTGCGGGAAATTACTCTTACGCTCTGAATTCTGGAAAGCTCCGTGATTAGCTCTTCCGTCATGCCATCGGCGAAATATTCCTGCGAAGCATCACCCGAAAAATTTCCCATCGGCAACACTGCAATCGAGCGAATCGGCGCCAAGTTTTTCAGGTAAAAGTGCCGCCACGTCAACCAGCCGGAAAGCCCAATCGCAACGCACGCGCACAGCAGCAGAATTGCCATTCCGCGCCGCTGGTCTTGCGACACCACCGCGACCTTCGCTTCGCTTTTTTCGTCGTAGGCAGCAACACCATTCTTGGCCGCCTGCACGTCCTCTACCTTTGCAATGAATCTGTAGCCGCGCCGTGGTAACGTCTCGATATATCGCGGGTTCTCCGCCGAATCACCCAGCACTTCGCGAATTCGCCCCACTGCGTTATGCAGGCTGTGGTCAAAGTCCACAAAGGTATCCGATGGCCACAGTTGGCTTCGCAGTTCCTCGCGCGTTACCAGTTCACCTGACGCCTGCAGCAATATCGCCAGCACCTGCAACGGTTGCCCTTGCAGCCGTAGCCGTGCGCCACCTTTGCGCAATTCGCCCGCGCGAAGGTTCAGCTCAAAAGAGTCGAATCGCAGCACCTGTGCGTTCAGGGTTGTTACAGACATGCCAACCTCAGGAGAGTACACAAAATCCTATCACAATTCCGGCCCGCAGAGGCTGCATGCCCGGCGCTCCAAGCTCCCTATTCTCATTCATTTAGCAGTGGAGAAAACTTTGGGACGGGATAGGGGCGCGAAGGATTGACGCTTTCTCTCGTTCGGCGCAAAGTCGCGGCTGTTTTGCGCTCGCATTCAAAAAAATGGCTGTCCCGAGCGAATTCCATTACAAGAAAGAGAGAATCGCCATGAAAAGTATCTTCCGAAAGTTGAGTTTACTCGCCGGCTGTTTGCTGGTGGCTGGCGCCACGCAAGCGCTGGCACAAAATAATTCACCAACACCCGCTCAGGTCGTCGCGCTGGACGAATGCGACCCGGCCACGTTCAATGCCGCGCTTGGTCCTGCGTTCTGCCATAACGTCACGCTGGGAGCGTTCACTACGCTGTCAGACTTGTTTGCCAAGGCAGCCGCCGGAACTCCGGATCCCAATTGGGACTTCGAACCCGACACGTTGCACATCAAGAAAGGTACCCCGATCATCGTTGTCGATCAGGGCGGCGAGCCTCACACTTTCACCGAGGTGAAACACTTCGGTGGCGGCTTCATTCCCCCGCTTAATTCAGGTGAGGAAACGGTTTCCGAATGTTCCGGCGGGTTCGCGAACATCGCGGTAGCCAGGACCCGCATCCTGCAAGGCAGCCAGCTGCAGGTTTCCGGGCTATCCAAAGGCGAGCATCTCTTTCAGTGCTGCATCCATCCGTGGATGCGTACCAAGGTTGAAGTCAGCGACCCCCCTTCAACCGATAAATAAACTCGCCGTGTACATCGCCTGCGCGTGAGCTGGTAACACCCCGCAGAGAGGCGAGCCGGGTTTTCCGAATCGATCGGTAACTGGCTCGCCTCTGCTCTTTACTCGAGCGCGATTCGAGGAGCAAGACAGTACCCGCTGACCCCGCGCAGCTATGCTCAGACCGCGTCCGTCAACATTTCCGGCAGACTATACGCAGCTTTAGGCGTATGACAGCAGTAGACACGCCGTGCGAAAATCTCTTCTGGTTATTCGCGCCGGAATCCAACGCCAAAAGAGGGCTCGACATGCGGGCGCTGCGCTTTCACCAATTCGGCAGTTTCGATAACTTGAAAATTGAAACGCTTCCCGATCCGCAGCCGAAGCGTGACGAAGTCGTCGTCCGCATTCGCGCCGCTTCACTAAATCCCAGCGACGCAAAAAACGTTCTCGGCCGCATGGAAGGCACCACGCTACCGCGCATTCCGGGGCGCGACTTCGCCGGTGTTGTGGTGAATGGGCCGTCACAAATGATCGGCGCGGAGGTGTGGGGCACCGGCGGCGACGTCGGCTTCACTCGTGACGGCGCTTATGCGGAATTGCTGGTCGTGCCTGTAACGGGCGTCCGCTCGAAGCCTAAAAAATTGTCGTTCGAAGAAGCTGCCGCCGTCGGTACGAATTTCGTCACCGCCAGCATTGGGCTAATCCAAACCGCGCATTTTCAAGCCGGAGAGACGGTGCTCGTCACCGGAGCAGCCGGCGGCGTTGGAAGCGCCGTCACTCAGATCGCCAAATGGAAACGCGGGCGCACCATCGGCGTCGATCGCGCGCCGATGTCTCCGCAACATCAGGCTGAATACGGGATCGATCATTTTCTCCTTTCCGATCCTGGTGAAAATTACAAGAGTATGATCGACGGCGCGCTTCAATTCACTTCTGCAAAAGGCGTAAACGTCGCATTCGATTGCGTTGGCGGTCCGTTATTTGAACCCTCATTCCGCACCCTCGGTCAACTCGGCCGCCAGGTGAACATTACTTGCGTTGGCGATCGCCGCGTCTGTTTCGATCTGCTCGATTTTTATCACCGCCGCCTCAGCCTTTACGGCGTGGACTCTCGCAGCTACGACACGGTAGCCTGCGCGGCTATCCTCGAACAACTCACGCCTGGCTTCGAATCAGGTGCACTCAAACCCATCCCCATCGTGAAACGCTTCACGCTGAGCGATGCCGTCCAAGCCTTCACCCAAGTGAACGATGGCTCGCTGCACGGAAAAGCGGTCCTCATTTTTCAATAAATTGCGGAGGCTGTGGATGGAAGTTGCAAAATGTAGGCGGACAACACATTGTGCCCCTCGTCGCTTTCTGCACATTCCGGCCGCGCCCGCGAGACAGGTTTAGGCGGGTGTGCTCAAGGCCGTTTCCAAATCTTTGCTTTCTTGAACTAATGGAGAGTCGCCGTAGCTGGTGCGCGGGAGAGTGAAGATGATGATGACACTGACGAGGGCCAAAACGGGCAGAACGAAGACGCTGCCTTCGGGGCCGGTGCTTCCTCCGCTCAAAAGAGGTTTGCCGAGTGGGTGCGTGGCGAGAAGATGGTGTTGGACTATGAGTCCGCTGTCAGCCACGCCATAGAGAAAGGATTGGGCCCAGTCCCATGCGGTGTGGAAACCGATGGCCCACCATAACGAGCCAGTGCGCCACAAGCTGAGGCAGAAGACCAGGCCGGCGAGGCCGGCGGAGAGTAGGCCGATAGGAGACTCGCCCGGGTTGTTGCCGTGGCCGAAACCGAAGAGCACGGAAAGGACGACCGCGGATGTCCAAAACCCAAACGCCTTACTGTGCCGGGTCTTGAAGAGCCATGAATAGGTCCCGGCCAGGCCGCGGCTGAGGGTGAAAAGCACGTAGCCGCGAGTGAGGTACTCTTCGAGGAGACCGACCAGAACGAAAATCAAGAGCCAAATCGCGCCGTAGCGCAGGACTCCAACGCCAAAAAGGAGTCGGGTATCGATGACGAGAAGGCCCGTCCTCCACAGAGTAAGGACCAACAGCGAGAGACAGGTAACACCCCAGGCCAAGCCGGCGAAGAAGTTAGGAAGTTTGCGCTTGCCACCGAGACCGTAGACCGAGTTGGGGCGTTTCTCGATCTTCGACATGATCCAGGTAACGAGCAGGGTCGCGAGAAAAGGTAGGAACTCAGCGAAGAAGCCGAAGCTGGGAGTGAGGGCCGTGTCGCTGCCGCCCCCTTTGGGAAAGAGATGCATCAGCTTGACAATGGCACCCACGCCCTTTAGTAATGCAACCAAGAGCACAATGAAGATGCTGAGACTCCAGCCGGCGCGGAACCCGTCTGCGCCGATGAAGATCTTGTGAAGGAAGGATGGCCGTCCGGGAGCGAACTGTGCTTGGTTTGGTGGGGCAGTCTGCGTGTTTTGCGGTTCCTTCCTTGAGAGGTCTGTCGAATCGTTCAAAAGATCGCTCCTTGCCCCACGAATTGTATACGCAGATTAAGAGTATATTAGTTCCAAACTTATCCGATAAACGGAAGCTTCGTGCAATTCATACTTCCCCGCAACTTCATATTCTTACAGACCCGACCGAAGGCGTCATCAAGCCTATCTGCCAGACAAAAGGCGTCCGCCCCCGCCGTAAAGCACTTCTATTGACAGGCGGGTTGTAGGAGCTTCAATACCAACTCTTGTCATGTTCGAATAGGACTCTCCTCGGCAGCACGCCGAAAAATACGTAAGCCAATATTTTCGTCTAGAACATGCAATTGTTTTCATACATTTTCGAGAAGATCCCAGGTCAACAAATGTTTTACAAGTTTCGTGTCCAGATATTCTTGCATTCCTATTACAGCAAGCGTATTGTCCGGAAGCTTTCTCGGTACTGATTGCTCCAGGAGAAAATTAATGCGAAATTCGCTGCGATGTACGTGGTTGTTTTTTGGATTGGTCTTGGTGGCTGGGTCCGCTATCCGCACGACTGGCCAGACCGTTAAGAGTGAACCCTCTCCATTCTCAACGCAAGCCACTCCAGGCTACACAAAAGCGTCACCAATCGCGGTAGGTTCCGTGGCGACAGCAAAAGCAGCGCTTGCAGGATCTGTACTAATTTTTCCGCCGAACGCAAAATCGTCGCGGGAAGTCTTCATAAGAAACAACGCCGCCAGCGCAAACGCCGGCGCAGATAGCGAAGCGGCAAGTAGCCACGATACTGGCGGCGTTCCTCACGGTCCGGGAGGAAACATTCCTGGCCTCGCCACTTTACCCACGTTTGCCGGAGCGTTTGCCGCTCAAGGAGGCCCTTCTGCAGGCAATGTCTTCCCTTACATCATGATCGGGAACGATCCTGTCCTCGGTGGGATAACGGAAATTCCGGCGCACATCACGACGATTTCGCTCAATCTTTTGAGTGTACCAGCAGGCTTTTCCACCAGCGTCCCATTTAGTTTCGAGAATCTTTTTACCAATTCTCCGAACTTCGCGGGAGCAAACTACACTTCGGGCCAGCACATTCAGTTCGGCGATGCGGTTCAACGCGCGGAATTTTTCAACACTATGGGCGCAAACTGGCACACCGTACTGGAACCGAGTGTCGTTAACCGCGTTACGATCGCTATACCGCGACACGTCCAGGTGCAGTTACCGGACAAAAGCATCGTGACCGTCCAATCGTACTTTGTTGGCCGCGCCCCTGACGGAACCGAGTTCATCGAGTTGCTGGACTTGCTCTTCGACTTCCTGTTTTTCAACCAGGCCGTAAATGACATTAACGCCAACAATTACACGACGGATGCCTTCAACATGCAGGCATGGCCGAATACCTATTTGTTTTCCATCGACAACAAAGGTAAATTCGCGGACTGCTGCGTGCTCGGTTTCCACGACTATATTTTCGATCCCACCGTGACGCCTCAGCCTCGCTGGATTTTCGCCTTCTCAAGTTGGATCTCTCCGGGACTGTTTGGCGCCGGATTCCAGGATGTCACCGCGCTCTCGCACGAAACTTCGGAAGCCTTCAACGACCCATTCGGAGACACGGCCGTGCCATCTTGGCAGTTCCCAGGCCAGCCCCCGACTTCAAAGGTTTGCCAGGGGAACCTGGAAACGGGTGATCCCGTAGAGGTATTGCCAACCGCCACCGTGGGCATACTTCTTAAGGACCGGAATCATACCTTCCTTTATCATCCGCAGACCGAAGCCCTGTTGCAGTGGTTTGAAATGGGGACGACTTCGGACGCCATCGGCGGTGCCTTTAGCTATCCAGACACCACTGCGCTCACACAGTCTGCGGTCCCCTGTCCTACCAAATAACTCTGTGCAAAATCCGTTGCGCAGCGAAGCCACAGGCATTCCCTGTGGCTTCGCGCTTTGCGGCCATTAGTTGCATTTTCTTCCGACTACGTGATGAGAGATATCGAATGGCATCTTCTGTTTTTTGCAGTTAGCAAGAGAGAGACTAAAAGGAGTTCGACCGTGAAAGCACTTTTACTTTTGCTTTGCTTTTTCTTATGGGCATCCGCCTTGCCGGCTCAGGCACCGCAAGGAATTTGGCAAGGCTATGACGGGGAGTGGACGCATGTCTCCCGCCAATTGATTGCGCTCGCCCAAGCCACGCCCGCGGAAAAATACTCGTGGCGTCCCGCGCCTGGAGTACGCTCCACGAGCGAAGTGTATATGCACATAGCGATTGCGAACTTCTATTTGCTTAGCGTCACCGGCCCCAAGATGCCCGTTGACTTGAGCGCGAAGATGGAGAAGACCGTCACCTCGAAAGAGGAGGTGATCGCCTGGCTTAATCGGTCGCTGGAAGCTGTTAAAACGGCTCACGCAGCGACCACACCCAAGGATCTGGAGCGCAAAGTCAAAATCGCTGACCGAGAGGCGACTGTCGACGGAATGTATCTCCGCATTATCGTTCACGCGAACGAGCATATGGGGCAATTGATCGCATACGCACGCATGACCGGGATGGTACCGCCTTGGTCCAAGGAATAGGGCCGCGCGGTCCACAAAGTATGCCCGCGCGTCACTCAGCGCTACTCACTACCCATTACCCCGCTACCCACTTTCTTGCTTCCCCTCCCACACCGGAGTACGCTTCCCAAATGTTTTACCAAGGGAGGATTCAACAATGGCTACTGCCACCACAGTCTTTGAACCGACAGTAAAAGTCTCCGCAACCAAACTGCTCATCAACAACAAATGGGTGGACTCTGCCTCCGGCAAGACTTTCCCGACCATCAACCCAGCCACAGGAGAAGTCATCACCAAAGTCGCCGAAGCCGATGCCGCCGACGTGGACAAGGCTGTCGCCGCTGCTCGCGCCGCCTTTGACAACGGCCCGTGGCGCAAGAAAATCACCGCCTCGCAGCGCGGCAATCTTCTCTACAAACTCGCCGACCTCATCGAAAAGCACGCCGACGAACTCGCTCAACTGGAAGCACTCGATAACGGCAAGCCCTACTCCGTCGCGCGCGCCGCAGACCTTCCGCTCACCATCGCTTGCTACCGCTACTACGCCGGATGGGCCGACAAGGTCCAGGGCAAAACCATTCCCGTACAAGGCCGCTACTTCTGCTACACCAAACACGAGCCCGTCGGTGTCGTCGCGCAAATTATTCCGTGGAATTTTCCGCTGCTCATGCAGGCGTGGAAACTCGGCCCTGCTCTCGCCACCGGATGCACCATAGTGATGAAGCCCGCCGAACAGACTCCGCTCTCAGCGCTCCGCGTCGGCGAACTCATTGTTGAAGCCGGATTCCCCGAAGGCGTCGTCAACCTTCTTCCCGGCTATGGTCCCACCGCGGGCGCCGCGCTTGCTCGCCACTTTGACGTGGACAAAGTTGCCTTCACCGGCTCCACCGAAGTCGGCCACCTGATCATGCGCGCGGCTGCGGAAACCAATCTCAAGCGCGTCACACTCGAACTCGGCGGCAAAAGTCCCAACATCGTTTTTGCCGACTCCGATCTCGACAAAGCCATCGAAGGCTCGCACTTCGCGTTGTTCTTCAACCAAGGACAATGCTGCTGCGCCGGCTCGCGCACTTTCGTCGAAGAAAAGTGCTACGACGAATTCGTGGAAAAATCCGTTGCCCGCGCCAAGAAACGCACCGTCGGAAATCCCTTCGATAAAAATACCGAACAAGGCCCGCAAGTCGATCAGGACCAATTCGACAAAGTGATGGGCTACATCGAAGCCGGCAAAAACGAAAAGGCAAAGCTTCTTGCCGGGGGAAAGCGCGTTGGCGACAAAGGCTATTTCATCGAGCCAACCGTTTTCGCCGACGTACAGGACAACATGAAAATCGCGCAGGAAGAAATCTTTGGACCCGTCATGTCCATTCTCAAATTCAAGGACATCGATGAGGTCGTCAACCGCGCCAACAAAAACATTTATGGCCTCGCTGCCGCAGTCTGGACTCAGGACATTACCAAGGCTCACGCCATCGCCGACGGCGTTCGCGCCGGCACCGTGTGGGTAAATTGCTACGACGTCTTCGACGCCGCCGCTCCTTTCGGCGGCTTCAAACAGTCCGGCATCGGCCGCGAACTAGGTGAATACGGCCTGGCCAACTACACCGAGGTAAAAACCGTCACCATCAAACTATGAGCCTAGATTCCGTGGAGCATCGCGGGGGCGCAGCCGCAAGCCGCGCCCATTTTCAGATAACCCTTAGTCTAGGTGAGCGCCGTCATTTCGAGCGGAGCGAGGACCGCCTATCTCTCCGCTCCGTTTTTGCGCGGAGAATCTCTCTTCTGTTGTTCCGCGCCCACGCTACCGATCATCGCCCGCGGTCGCGGTAAAATCGATTCTGCTTCTTCATTAATTGTTTCAGAGCCTTGGTCTGCTCGGCGCGCACCGCGGCATCCTGTTTCGCGGCCACTAACTTTTCCTCGCGGCCCAATTTGTGAAAACTTTCCAGCCGTTCCGCATCGAGCTCACCCGATTCCACCGCCGCGCGCACGGCGCATCCCGGTTCATTGACATGTTTGCAATCGCGGAATTTACAATTCGCGGCAAGTTCCGCAATTTCGCCAAACGCTTGATCGATGCCTTCGCTTGCGTCCCACAACTGCAACTCGCGCATTCCCGGCGTATCGATCCATACTCCTGCGCCAGGTACAACGATCAAATGACGCGCGGTGGTAGTGTGACGGCCGCGATCGTCGCTTTCGCGGATCTCGCCGGTGTCGAGCAACTCCGTTCCGAGGATGGCGTTGATGAGCGAGGATTTTCCGACTCCAGAGGAGCCGAGCATCGCCGCGGTTTTGGCAACTTGCACTTTTTCCGAAGCGCTCTCTGTGGAAGCAGTTTTTTTCGGAGCGCCGTGCATCATTTCGCGAATTTCGGAAATGCCATCGCCGCGCAGCGCACTGGAAAGAATTACGCGAACACCGATGGCCGCAGCTTGGGCTTCTATGCGAAGTTCTTCCGGGTTTTCAGCGAGGTCGGATTTGTTCAGTACAATGACCGGCTGCGCTCCGCTTTCCCACGCCAGTGCCACGTAACGTTCGAGGCGCCGCAGATTGAATTCGCTGTTCAGCGAACTGACGATGAAAACGACATCGACATTCGCGGCAACGATTTGTTCTTCGGTTTTTTTGCCGGCGATTTTGCGTGAGAACTTGCTTTTGCGGTTCAGCACGCGATGAATGGTTGCGCGGCTTTCTTCCTTACGTGTGCTGGCGAGAACCCAATCGCCGACCGCGGGAAAATCCACGCGGCCGATAATTTCGTGGCGGAATTTTCCACTGACTTCTGCCATGAATTCCCCTTGCGGGGAAAGCAGACGAAACATTTCGCGATTCTCTTCGGCCACGCGCGCGGCGCCAATTTCAGAGTTCAGTTCGAGCTCTGCAAGTTGCGAGGAAAAGAAATCAGACCACCCTAAATCATATAATGCGTGCACTGCGAATCTCCTTGTTTGCTCAGGGTTTGCAGGTACAAACCCTGAAACCCGTTCTCGAATCTGCGCGAAGCGAGACTCGAGGCGCGCCCTGCCTGCAGCAGGACGGAAGCAGCCGGTCACATGGGCTGAGCTTGAAATCAAAACTACAGGGGGAATATTAGCTCAGGAGAAGGACACGGAGACGCACTCTTCCCGTGAGGAGTTAACAGTTCGCACAGGCGCCTCCTGACGGAAATTTGGAGATACGGCAATTCAGCATCGACAGATTATCAGAAATCGCGGTTGATAACCGGAAAATAATTCGACAGGCGGACGCTGGTATTCTTACAATCTCCGGCGTGAGCGTGACCCTTCGACAATATGAACCGCACGATTTTGTGGCGATGGTTAAGCTGGATCAAGCGTGTTTTCCGCCGGGAATTGCGTACTCAAAAACGATGCTGCGCTATTTCCTTGCTCAGGCGGGAGCGGAGTGCCTGGTCGCGCTGGACGGCGGGAAAATTGTGGGATTCATGTTGAGCGAAGAAAATCCGCCACTCGCGCACATTATTACTTTGGATGTCGCGGAATCACACCGGCGGCACGGAGTGGGAACAGCATTGGTAGGTGAGAGCGAAGCAAACTTAAGATTTCGTGGCGTGCGCACGCTGCTGCTGGAAACCGCAACGACGAATGAAGCTGGGATTGCGTTCTGGGAGCGGCACGGATACCGTAAAGAAGCAGTGCTGAAAAATTATTATTCTGGCCGGCTGGACGCGTTCGAAATGCGCAAGAAGCTTTCGGCGACACCCGGCGCAGGTTCTTAACGCTGTCGTAAATGATGGTAATGGGACGCCAACTTCCGGAGACGCGATTTGAGCGATTATCTACTGTCCGTGATACTCGGCATCATCGAAGGACTCACCGAATTTTTACCTGTCAGCTCCACGGCGCATTTGCGTATTGGCGAAGCGCTTCTGCACATTGATCTCGCGAGCGGTTACTGGAAGATGTACACCATTGTAATTCAACTGGGCGCGATTCTCTGCTTGCCGGTTTATTTTCGCGAGCGTATCGCCAAACTTTTTTCGACATTTCCGCAAGGTGAGCGCGGAGACCGAACCGTTTTGACGCATCCGTTGGGCCTGACGCTGGTGGCTTTTGTGGTCACCGCGGTTCCTGCATTTCTCTTCACAAAAATAATTGGAAAACATTTGGAGAGCCTGGTCATTATGGGAAGTTCGCTGGTCATCGGGGGGATTGTGATGTGGCTGGTGGACGCGAGAAACGCGAAGTCCGAGGCTGCGGGCGAAGGCGCTCCGCACTCCTTGATTCATACGTGGCGCCTGGAGGCGATGAGCCTGGGACAAGCGATTTGGATTGGAGCTTGCCAGATTCTTTCCGCGGTTTTTCCAGGAACGTCGCGATCGATGTCCACGATTGCCGCGGGCCAGTTGGCGGGAATGTCGCGCGCATCGGCGCTGGAATTTTCGTTTTTTCTCTCGATTCCCACGATGGTGGTGGCAACGTGCTACGACTTATTGAAATCGCTACGGGGAAAAGGTGAGAACGCGATTGGCGTAACGCACATCGATGGACACGGCTGGATTGTTCTGGCGATTGGGTTTGTGGTGTCGTTCATCGTGGCGTATGCGGCGGTGGCATGGTTCCTGGCGTGGGTAAGGAAGCACGGGTTTGCGGCGTTCGCGATCTACCGGATTATTGTAGGCAGTGCGGTGCTGGCATGGGCGCTGGGCTATTTGAAGTAGGAACAGCGCTTCGTGCGGTTCCGAAGAATATTCTGAAATCGGTGCGCTTAGACGTGGATGATGCGGTCGAGTTGCGGGAAGAGTCGGGGCGGACCGCCATCGAACCGCTGCAGCGCAAAGAGTTTGCGCTTGCCGAATTAGTCGATGGAATAACGCGCAAAAACGTCCATCATGAAACCGATGTTGGAAGACCCCTTGGCAACGAGGCCTGGTAATAGCGCGTCAATACGTTCCAGAAGCCGGGGACGTAGTGTGGACCAGACCAGCCGTAGTGTTGACTCCGGCATTGTACAAGGCAAAAACCGGCTTGATGATCTGCTGTCGGATGATCACGCAAAACAAAGGCTATCTTTTCGAGGTTCTATTAACAAACCAGTTCGGCAGCACAGGCCTGGCAGATCACGTAAAGAATCTGGACTGGCGAGCGCGGAAGGCGAAGCGAAAAGGAAAAATCTCGGACGTGGAACTGGCGGAAGTGCTCGGCGAACTTCGGGCTTTGCTCGGATAACGGTAGAGTTTAGAGATAGAACATCGTCGAACTGGCGGCGTGATTTCGCGCAAAGCGTCTGGTATGATGGCTTCGCTTTCGCAGTTTCTCCAGGCAAGCGGCCCGATAGCGCCAAGCCGTTTGTCGCACTCAGCCTTCCCCAAAAAGCTGAGGAGATCTCGTGCGTTTTCTTACACCTACCGGCAACAAGCGGCTCAATGAGCTGATTGGATTTTTGTGCCTGACGCTGGCGATTTTGATGGCCGCCGCGTTATTCACGTACTGGCCCGCCGACGCGTCGTTCAGCGTTTCGGCGAGCACCGCGAATGAGGCGCCTCCTCACAATCTAATTGGACCGGTTGGCGCCTACAGCGCCGATTTAATGTTCCAGGCATTGGGATACTCGGCATTTCTGTTACCGCTAGCCGTGTTCTGGCTAGGGCTAAAATGGTTTCGCAGCAAGCAAGTCGAGTCACAAAAAGCCATGCTTTTTGGATATGCGTTATTGCTGCTGTCGCTTCCGCCCCTTTTGGCGCTGGTCCCCTTCCCGGACGTTCGAGGCGCGATACCTGCAGGCGGGATGCTGGGGACGCTACTCGCGAGCGCTCTTCTGGCAGGCTTCAACAAAGCTGGGGCTTATATTGTTTCGCTGGCATTGCTGGTGACCGCGACATTTTTGACGACAAGTTTTTCGTTCGCGAGCACCCATGCGTGGGCCAGTGGTCCGCGTGGTCCCATCGGAGCGGTGGGAAAGCTGGGAATTCTACAGAAGGCGCAAGCAAAGTGGCACGATTGGCAAGCCAGCCGCGAGCAGGAGCGTATGCGGCGAAGAGTAGAAGCCAATCGTCTCGAGGGCAGGAAGCCGGTAGGCAAGGCTGCGACATTCAATGAAGCGCAACAAACAATCCAGTTGCCGGATGAGAGCGATATCTTCAGGGGTAAAACAGACAGCGACGAGGAAGAAGAAAAGGACGCAGCGCACAGAGCGCCGATTCTGTTTCTGAATCAGGACAAGCCGGAAAAGCCCGCGAAGAAATCTTCGGACGCAAAGATCGCCAAGACGAATACGAATTATAAATTGCCGCCGATCAATCTGCTGCGCGAAGGAGAGCGTTCGCAAAAGCTGGATGAAGAGGAGTTGAAGGACCGCGCGCGAGCGATTGAAGTAAAGTGCCTGGAATTCGATGTACAGGGGCGGGTGACACAGATTAATCCCGGCCCGGTGGTGACGACGTTTGAGTTCAAGCCGGAAGCCGGAATCAAGTACAGCCGGATTATCGGACTGACGGAAGACTTGTGCCTGGCGCTGCAGGCGGAATCGATCTTAATTGAGCGAATTCCGGGCAAGTCCACGATCGGAATTGAAGTTCCGAACGTGAACCGGCAAACGATCGCGCTGCGCGAAATCATCGAGGCGCAGGAATTTGTGGGCTCGGCGAGCAAATTAACGCTGGCAATGGGCCGCGATTTGCACGGACGGATCCGCGTGACGGATTTGGCAAGTATGCCCCATTTGCTGATTGCCGGTTCGACGGGAACCGGCAAGAGCGTTTTCATCAACTCGCTGCTGATGTCCATCTTGTATAAAGCGACGCCCGACGACGTGAAAATTGTGCTAGTCGATCCAAAGCGGCTGGAGTTGAATTTGTACGAAGGAATTCCACATCTGATCGCGCCGGTGGTGACCGATCCAAAGATTGCTTCGAACGTGCTGCGTAACGCCACGCGGGAAATGGAAAATCGGCTGAAATTGCTGGCGCAAAAAGGCGTTCGCAACATCGAGCAGTACAACCGGACGTTCCAGAAGGCGCAGTCGTTATCGCTTTTTGAAAACGTGGAAGAGAGTGAACACAAGCCGCTTCCCTACCTGGTGATCATCATCGATGAGTTGGCGGACCTGATGATGGTGGACACGAACAACGTCGAAGAGTCTATCACGCGACTGGCGCAAATGGCGCGCGCGGTGGGCATCCATTTGATTCTGGCGACGCAGCGGCCGAGCGTGGACGTTATCACCGGATTGATCAAAGCCAACTTCCCTGCTCGAATATCGTTCCGGGTCGCGAGCAAAGTGGATTCGCGCACGATTCTGGATTCGAACGGATCGGAATCATTACTGGGACGCGGCGACATGCTGTATCTACCGGCGGGGTCGGCGAGACTGCATCGTATCCACGGACCGCTGGTGAGTGAGGATGAAATCACCGGGGTGTGCGACTTCTGGCGACAGCAGGCACAAGCCAAGTACAACGAACAGTTGCTGGAAGCGCCGAAAGACGAGAACGGCAAGCCTGAGAGTGGCAGCAACGGCGAAGCGGGCGGCGAGGAAGCGGACGACGAACTTTACCAGGATGCGGTGCGGGTGGTGTGCGAAATGGGCCGCGCTTCGACCTCCACGCTACAGCGTCGGCTGCGCATCGGCTACGGCCGCGCAGCGCACTTGATTGACATCATGGAGAAAGACGGGATCGTGGGGCCGCCGGACGGGACACGTCCGCGCGAGGTGTTGAAGGGTAAGAGCTGGATGAAGGAATACGACGAGTCGATGCAGTAGGAGAAAGTGCGCCAGCGATCTAACGCATGAATTAACAACTGGTTATCTATAGCAAGTGCGCATTGTTATAAAACCTGTACCTCGGGACAGGTAGTACCATCCCTATGGGCCACTAGAAGACCTAGCTCACATTCTCTGCTCGCGTTCAGTAGATTCCGGTACGCGGCGACCCGTAGCCTGATTGGGACATGCAATCCTACGGGCCACGGGCTTCATCGCTCTATTTTTGTTTTTTCACGGTTTTCCCAGAGACCAATTCTAATCACCCTGACCGCCGGCGGCGCAAACGCCAATATTTCGCATACATCTGTCTGATATTACTGGCAGCGATTCTTTCTCCACGCGCCACGCAAGGGCAAGGACTGCTGGCGCAGGGTACGCTGTCGTTCAGCCCCTCCCCTGGAAGTTTCGGGTCCGTGACTGTGGGTTCAAGCAAAACAATCACATTGACGGTGAAGAACACCGGTTTGGGGCCGGTGTCCATCTCGGCGGGATCCGTGCGCACACCATTCAGCGTGAGCGGATTAACGGTTCCATACACAATCTCCACCGGAGGGTACCTCACGCTATCGGTGAAATTTGCACCCACCAGCACTGGCCTGTTTTCCAGTTCTGTGCTGTTCACCAGCAACGCCACCAACGGAAGCGCACAATATTCAGTGAGCGGAACGGGAGTGACTGCCGCTGGCGCGGTGACAACCACGCCGGCGAGCGTGAGTTTCGGCACGGTTGCGAATGGCACAACGAATTCGCAGACCGTTCAATTGAAAAACGCCGGCGGGACCAGCGTGACCATTTCCAGCATCGCGGTGAGCGGCACGGGATTCACGCTCAGCAGGATTTCGGTGCCACTGACGCTGGCACCCGCTCAGACCTCAAGTTTCTCCGTAGCATTTGGCCCGACGGCTTCCGGAAGTGTTACTGGAAGCGTGACGATCAAGAGTAACGCGAATGCGACGTACACGATGGCTTTGAGCGGGATCGGAGCAAGCGCAACGCGGACGATTTCACTTGGCACGTCGAGCCTGAATTTTGGAAATGAAATGGTCGGAGGATCGAGCCCGTTGCAGGTTGCGGTGAAGAACACCGGCAACTCCAGCCTGACAATTTCGCAAATCAATGTAACCGGAACGGGATTCAGCGTCACCGCCGGAATTACCGGCACTACGCTCGCGGCCGGACAGACGGCTGAGTTGAATGTGGTGTTCGCGCCAAAAGTGACGGGAAGCGTGAGCGGAACGGTATCGCTGGTCAGCAACGCGACGAATTCGCCAAACTCGCTGGCGGTGACGGGCGCAGGGGTAAGCAGCACCGCACATTCGGTTGCGTTGAATTGGGCGGCGAGCAGCAGTTCGGGCGTGGTGGGATACTACGTTTACCGGTCGACGATATCGGGGAGTTCGTACTCGCGTATCGCTTCATCGCCGGTCAACGCATTGAAGTATACGGACGCGACGGTCAGCTCGGGAAAAACGTACTACTATGTAGTGACGGCCGTGAATAGCGGCGGAGGGGAAAGCGCACACTCCGCACAGGTGGACGCGGTCATCCCGTGACGGAGATCCACGCGAGAGTAGTTTCGCAGACTAACTGGCGCGCCATTGACGGGCCACTTTCTTAGGACCTAACAGCTTAAGAGAGCTAACGGCGCGCTGCGACGGTCATTTGACTGGACGCAACGCGCTCTCTAAAATAGGCGAGTTGAATCTACTGCCGGGGTAGCTCAGTGGTAGAGCGCCGCCCTGAAAAGGCGGGCGTAGCCAGTTCGATTCTGGCCCCCGGCACCACCCGAACGTCCACCCAATAGATTCCAGTCTCCGCTGACCATGTAGCTGTCCCCTTTCGGCGTAAGCGTGATGTCGGTGCAGTGTTTCGCCAGTTCCGATTTTGCGCGAAGCACATCGCCTCCGAGCAGTCCCTGAATATCGCGAAGGCGCTTCATCGCGAATTCTTCGATCTTCTGGAGCTTCATCTCCAAACCATTGTTCGTACTAGCCAGCTTCTCTTCGCTGATTTTGTCGAGCCTTCTCTCTCGCTTCTCAAGCTCCGCGAGCAACGCTGGCGATTGACGACCATCGGCGATCACACTCGCAAGATTGCTAATTTCGGCCTTCAGTTTTTCGCGCTCCTGTCGCGCTGCCCCGAGGTGCGAGCGCATGCCCTCCATTTTCTTTTTGAGCTGCCGTTTGAATTCGGCCAAGGCATAGGCCGCGACGTCTTCGCGCAACACACGCACCTGCAAGCCCTCCAAAACTTCCTGTTCTAAGGTGTCTTAGCGGATGTGCAGTACACTGCCACCCCCGTGACTAACAATCAGCGCCGGGAGCATTGCTGAGTCGAAGCTTCGCTTGCGTACATGCTGCCCGAACTTCAAGATTGAAGGATCACACCGAAGAAGACATCACGAAATCGAGGATTTTTGAGTACCCCGAATTGGGGGTGGATTGGTACCACTTTGCGCTGATCGCTCAAGTAGTTCTAGGAAGCCGCAGTTCGTTAAGGCGAACAATTCCGAGTTTTTTTATACTTTTTTAGAGTTACCTGAAGGACTTCCCAAGGCCTCTCCTCGAGAATACGCCCCAGCGAGGTCCAGATTCACCTCAAAAGAGGCCGTTCAGCAAAGCAACGGCCCTCGCGCAAGGTGAAGGTCGCATCAGCCCGACTTTGAACCTCGTTCAAAAATTGTAGAGTTCCCGGGATGTCGCTGCAAGTCGGCATGCCTGAACCACCGTCGACTGTTTCTGTCGTGACTGCACGCGACGGGGCAAGCTGTTGGAATCCCGGATACGACAAGGGGGCTTGGATTTATGGCTACACAAACGGTAGCTTTCCCTGATGATCATCAGGGTTTAGGTGACCTCGATGTGATTCGCCAGAGTTTTAACACACATGACAGCCCGGGCGGACTGCCGCGAGGCAACAAGCTCCGGACAGACAATTCACCGAGTGAATCTGTCCGCAATTGTGTCCATGACTCCGAAAGGATCATGGGCATTCGCGCCGCCATGAAGATAGTTTTGGATTTCATCCGAGCGGCCAAGCTCAGGGATTTGACACCCCAGTTCTGGGAGGGGGCCGAACATCTTGAAAAAAAGGCGGCCCTAGAATCCGCGGTTGAGGAATTAGAGCTCTTAAGGGAACAGCTCGACAAGGAGAACCTGGCTCTACGAGATGAAGTGGATCGGGTCTCCATGTTTGAAGAGATTGTGGGAACGTCGCCGGCGTTGCAGGCTATGCTTTCGCGGGCGATCAAAGTAGCTGCTACAGATTCGACCGTTCTGATCACGGGCGAGACGGGAACGGGCAAAGAGCTTGTTGCACGCGCCATCCACCGACGATCAGATCGGGTCTCACGTCCGTTCGTCGGCGTGAACTGTGCGGCAATCCCCCGCGATCTGATCGCGTCGGAGTTGTTCGG
>WNFO01000237.1_pt1 | contig 38529 bp, 29 predicted proteins | sample 5400251 | NCBI WGS metagenome assembly WNFO01 (sample SAMN13153354, study PRJNA577476) | soil metagenome | isolation source: 100 cm saprolite under Madrone tree | place: USA:California | collected 2016-06-14
GATGGGGCGCGATCCACACGGGGATTGGACCCATCCGACAGCAGCCGGCCGTCGCCTTGTGGGACATTCACCGGGATCGGCTCTGGAAGGTCGTCAATGACCTTGCTGAATGTGTAAGAAGCCAGAAATTGGAACTCTTGGGAAAAGCGTCTTTTGAGTTGTACGGCCAAGCCGTGATAAATCGAGTTGGCGTTGCTCTCGAACAGCAAGATGCGGTCGAAACCAGTGATTGGACGTGGAAGGGTGAAGCGCGGGAAGGTCATTACGGTGCTAGTGCCGGCGATACCAATCGTTGTCGGGGTGCTGGGCGTTCCTAAATTTACATCTCGATAACGCTGGAGGTGAATCCCTCTGTCCACGAGGTAGCTTACGGAAAGCGCCGCGTCTCTCTCGAATTGATACTCCACTCCAAAACTGCCCTGATGAACAAGCGGCTCAGTGTAGTCCGGATCGAAAGGCATGATGATGTCAGCGCCTGTCGTCGGCGCTGGGCAGCTAGGTGGGGCCCCGGACGCACCTGGCGACCCGCAGAGCGTATTCGGGTAGGCAGGGACCAGGACTTCGTTGGGAGTCCCGCCTGTAAAAGCTCGTGTCTGCACCGTCAGCCCGTTTAGGAAATGGGCGCGAGCAGCTAGGCCGGCTGTAGTTCGGGCATAGAACAAGCCATACCCACCGCGGACCACCAATCTGTTACTCCGTAGCGGAGACCACGCAAACCCAAGCCGCGGGGCGAAGTTGTTGTTGTCTTGGGGGACGAAACTCGTATCGAGCCCAGTGGCCACGAGTGCCGGGGAGGGGTTCTTCACTCTCGGCTTGGCCATCACCTGTACGTCGTAGCGCAAACCCAAATTGAACGTCAGGGTGGGCCGGGCGCGCCACTCGTCCTGGACAAAGCCCGCAAATTCCTCAACGTTCGGGTACACCCTGATTCCAGGTGTCCCGTCCCCAGAAAATGCCTGGACGTATCTTTCGCCTGCAACCGGAGACGGTGTGCCGGCCAGGCTGCGGCCGAAACTTTCCAGACTGTTGAAGCGGTAGTTCCCGGAGAAGTTGACAGCATTGAAGAACATGATTCGATCAACCAACACGTTCACACCAACTTTGAAGCTGTGGCGGCCGCGGCCCAAGGACAGCGTGTCCGACCACTCACCGCGGCGGATGGCAATTTCGCGAGGGCTTAGTGAAGCACGCCCAATCGTGAGCACGGGCTGACCGCCTTCGAAGATGTCAGCGGCAGGATTGATGCTATTCGAGCGACCGGGTTGATTGCTGCTCACATAGCTGAATCGGGCCACGTTCACGAGGGAAGGCGAGATCGTAGAGGTGAGTGAAGCTGCCAGTGTGTCACTGTTTTCCTCCGAAGCCCCGGTGCGCTCGACAGAGACTTGTGGACCTGCCTGTTCAAGGTTACCCCCGCCAAACCGTTGGCGATTCCACCGCCCGCTGAATCGCTGGGTGGGAGTAATGTGCCAGTCCATCTTAGCCAGGTACACATTCTGGTCAAAGCCGCGAACCCAGGACTCTGCCCGTGGCGACAAGTAATCGAGAGCACTGTGCTGGAAGCCGGCGACGACGGGATCGGAGGATAGGTTGAACCCCGAGGGCAAATTTAGGAAGGTCACGTTGAATTCCGTGCGGCGCTGCCCGTCGTAGTTAGCAAAGAAAAACAGTTTGTTCTTGCGAATCGGCCCTCCCACAGCCCCGCCAAACTGGTGCACGTGGAAAGGTTCTTTTGGCTCACCCAGGTTCTTGCTGATCAAGCCCGTGGCATTCAATGCTCTGTCGCGGAAGTACCAAAACAGGCTGCCATGAAATTCGTTGGTTCCGGATTTTGTGATCACACTGACCGCGCCCGCCCCGGCCCGGCCTAGCTCCGCCGAGTAAGCATTGGTGTTTACTTGGAACTCTTGCACCGCCTCCTGACTCAACTGGTAACGGTCGCTGCCAGCGAGTCCCCCCAATGGGCCACTTTGGAAAGTATTACTGTCGTCTGCCCCATCCAGCAGGAGTGAGAACATCCCGCGCTGGCCACCAAAAGTGATGCTGACACCGCTGGCGGCGGGCGTAACCCCTGGTGTAACCCCTGGTACAAGAAAGACGAAGCCGAGGAAGTTACGGCCGTTCAAAGCGAGGTTGGCCACCAAGCGCGCGTCCACTGTGGTGCTCACCTGGCTTCGCGTGGACTCAAGCAGAGGGGTTTCGCTGCTGACTACAATCTTCTCTGTTCCCGTCGCTAACAAAAGAGTGAGCGTCAGGTTGATTTCGGCACCAATGTTTACCACTACGTTTTTCTGAATCAAGCTAGCGAAACCCGGATGTTCCGCGACCAATTCGTAGCTTCCTACCGGAAGCACAGGAAAGCGGAACAGTCCCAACTCATTTGTGCTCGTGTTAAATGTGTCTGACGTACTGAGGTTTGCTACGCGCAGCGTCACGCTTGGAATGACCGCGCCAGAGGAATCGGTTACGATCCCTTCGATCGAGCCTTCGTTGCCCAACTGCGCTCGCCCCGGCACAGCCAAGCCCAGCATCAGCAGGAGCGCGGGAAACTTCATCCCTTGTCGTGCTCTGTCGGTCTTCATCGCTGACCTTGCGGTGCTACTGCGCCCCAGCCGTGGGCAGGCCGACGCGGCGCACCAAATCGTGAAACCGCGGGTCGGAGCGAAGCGGTTCCAATAATGGGTCCACGTTGAGCCAGACGATTCGGTCTCTGCGCTCCTGGTACGACCTTTCCAGCCAGGCGAACGCCTGCTCTTTGTCGCCGAGGCCCGCATAGGCCCATATGATTCCGAACGGCGCCACGTATCCACGTTCCTCCGCTTCAATTCGCTCCAATTTGGCCACCAGTTTCAGTGCCTCTTCCCGCTGGCCGGCCCGCGCGTACACATGCGCAAGTGCCCCCAAAACAAGTACCTCTGTCTCGTTGAAGGTTAGCGCCTCTTGGAGTTCTGCGATGGCCTGCTGGAACATCCCCTGCTTCAAATAGGCCCTGGCGAGTACGAGGCTCGCATCCGAGAAACTCGGGTCCAGCTCCAACGCCTTTTGCATGGATGCCATTCCTTCGTTAGCCCTCCCGGCGTAGAAATAGGCTGCCCCAGCCCAGGTGTTGACGAAGGGTGACACTGGGTCCAGTTGCTGGGCGCGCTTCGCTTCGGCCACACTTTCCTCAGAGCGCTGCATCGCCCACAAGTATTGGGCATACCAAATATGGGCCATGGGATAGCTGGGGTTGAACTCGATCGCGCGCCGATACTCTCGCTCTGCGCCCACCCAGTCCCATTCCTGCTGTGCGACCCTGGCGAGCGCGCTGTGCGCTTCTGCGAGAGTGCCGTCCAGGTTGAGCGCCTTCTCGGCCCACTGCCGTGCCTGAAGGCGGAGGTCGCTGGGGTCTCTTGTCGTAGACCCCCTGTTGCTGTGTATGTACAGTACCGCCAAGCTGCCATAGGCGGGAGCGTAGCCCGGATCTTTCTCAATCGCTTTCTCAAAGTATTCCTTCGCTCTCGTCCAACTTGCCCTTGTCATTGCTTTGTTAGAGTAGGCGCGGCCCAACAGGTAGGCTTCGTAGGCTTCCGGATCGACGCGTTGGGATGTAGCGAGGCGCGCCTGTTCCTCAGGCACCAACCTGACCCGTATCTGGCGGGCCACACCTCGGGCAACCTCGCCCTGCACGGCGAGGATGTCCTGCTGGTCGAACTCATAGCTCTCGGCCCAGAGATGGCGTTCGGGCACGGCTTGAACTACGTTAACCGTGATGCGCACCTTGCCTCCTGAGCGGAGTACGGTGCCTTCCAAGAGCGCATTTACCTTTAGGTCCCTCGCAATCTGCGGCAGCGGTTTCGCTGTTTGCCGATAGCCGAGAACGGACTGATGTGAGATTACTTGCAAGGTGCTGATCTGGCCCAGTTCCGTGATCAACGCCTCCGTCATCCCATCTGCGAAGTATTCCTGTGCGGGGTCGCCGGAAAGATTTTTTAGTGGCAGTACCGCAATGGAAGTGATTTCGCCCGCCATCGGCCGGCCGAGCAGACGGTCGAGCACTCCGACGAAATTCAATCCCAGCCCCACCGCAAGCAACATCAGCGCCGCCGCCCACCACACGACTGTCCGGCGTCGGCCCGGAGCTGCTGTTTCTATTGCCTCCAGCCGGGCGTGTCCATCGTTCCACCAAACGTCAATCTCGGACTTATAGCCATAGACCGTGGGCTTACTCTTATGCACATGTCGCCGGACAGGTAAACCTTCCTTCTCCCATCGCCGCACGGTGCTTTCGTCACGTTTCAGATAGGCGGCAATCTCTTTCCAGGAATCTAGCCGTTCGCTCGCAGTAGGCTCGGAAGGCACCGGATTTGACTGTGGTTTTCCTACAGCCATAAGTCTTCCTTGAATCAGGCAGGAGGAACTTGTTGGTAAATCCTACTCCCTGACCCATTGGTTTTCAACTGCACGTATGAGAAACGGCCGATGAGCGCATTTGCGCGCATCTGCACGGACTTACCTGTTGCGGGCTCACTCCGGCGTCTCTACCCTCGGCGACAGGTTTCGGCCGGCCAGAAGTAAGCTTCGCCCTGACTTGGAGGTGTTATATGAAGCGCGTACTAGTGTCGTGCGGCGTGGTTGCGTGGGGTCTGTTCGGATTTGGAGTCGCATCTGCACAAGATTCGCCGGTTTGCGTTGCGGAGGACCAGAACCCCCAGATGCTGACATGTGATCATCGGGTTCCCCATATTTCGACGGTGCCCGCCAACGCGGGTCAATTGGTCCATCTATTCGTGCGGGAGCGCGTCGCCAGCAATCGTGCCCCTGGGAAGGCAGTTCTCATGATTCACGGGCTCAGCAGCCCGGCGCTCGTTGCGTTCCAGCTCAGAACTGACCACTATGACTGGGCCCTCCGGCTGGCACAGGCAGGTGGCTTGGACGTGTTCATGCTCGATTTCCAGGGGTCCGGGTTATCTCCCCTCCCCGATAGGGATATAGATGTGATCAAAAACCCATGCAACGTTCCCACGGCTCAGCAACAGAGCATATTGATTCCGAATCCTCTGCCCGCCACGTGCAATCCATCGTACCCATTCCAGCTCATCAACTCGCAGAGCGATTGGTCCGAGCTCGATACGGTCATCGACTACATCAGGGATCTTCGCGGCGTTGACAAAGTGGCTCTCGTGAGCTGGTCGCAGGGCGCGGTCCGCATCGGCCCATACGCCGTCCAGCATCCGGATAAGGTCGAGAGCCTGTTGCTCTATGCCCCGATCTACAACCCAGCGGCGCCAAGCGGGACGGGCCCCGACGGCTTCGGGCCCCCGGCGCCGCTACCGCGACCCGGCACGCCGATGTCTTTGACGACACGCAGCGGATTCATGGCGGTGTGGGATGCGGAGACCAGGTGCGAGGGTCAGCTGGAGGACGGGATTCAAGATATCGTGTGGAGCGCCACCATGGACAACGACTCTCTGGGCCGCACGTGGGGGCCGCCGCCGGCCGGCGCCCCTGCCGGTTCTCCTCCTGAGGGTGTGATGCGAGTGCGCAGGCCGTTCTTGTGGGGATGGAACGCTGGCACGGCGGCTCAGGTACCCGTTCCCGTGCTGGTTATTGCCGGAGAATACGATATGGGAGCAGGCGGTGTTCAGAAGTTGTCTGAGCTGTACGAAACCCTCCCAAACCCGCACAAGTTGTGGTTCAAAGTCCAGTGCGCGGGACACTTCATGGTTTGGGAGAGCCAGCGCCGGGTGCTGCACCACGTTTCCAAGGAGTGGCTGACGCACGGCGCAGTCGAAGGCTTCACCAACGGTCGCTTCTTTGTCGACACGGAGGGGGTCATCCATCCTCTTCAGTAGATTCGCACAGTGATTGACTGCTCGTTTGGTGTCTATTTGGTGTCGGTTTCTAGAGAGCACCAGGCAGACTTAGTGGAAGTGGACAGACTTAATAGAAATCCAGCTAAGGTTCCTATCTGCATCAAGATAGGGACATTTCTTTCGTTTCCAACGACATAGGCCAAAGGGCAGGGGGTGAATCCCCCCCTCTCCGCCAGACCTTTCTAAGTTCACCAGCACTACGGTGTGGCAGACCGTTACCTGAGTGCTGGCGACCCCTAGGCACTTATAGATTCCTTATGAACTTCTCAGGACTTCCTGAGCATGGTTTCGCTATGTTGTCCCGTTGTAAGGAGAGGTTCGCTTCGCCTAGTCTGCGGAATGGGAAAGAGCGACTGAACTCACGCGCTCTAGACCTTTGGTTTCATGGCCGTCATCCTACTGGTATCGATTTGCATTCTCGCATGCGGCTTCTTGCTCTACGTGCTGTTTCAGTGGGCGCGAGAGACGAATCGCAAACCGTAAGTCGGCCCGCAATTGGGAAGAGAAGTCTAGGAGAGAGAAATGACCTGTTTAGAAAGGAATCGACAACTCCTGTGGATCTTTCTGGCTGCAGTTATGGCAAGCAGCGTGGCTCCCGGTCTCTTGATTGCCGACGACGAGGGAAACGGCCATCCGCCTTCAAAAGCGGCGCCAATCAAGCCTGACGCACCTGCTCCCGGATTGACTGAGCGCGAACGCTGGCTCCTTGACCGCGTGGAGCTGCTCGAAAAGCGCGTTGCTGACCTTGAGGCTAAGGGCAATCCCGCCGCGGCTCCTGCGAATGCGTCAGCTGCGCAGCCGCCTTCGGCGACCACAGCCGCGCCAGTTGTCGCAGCGGCCAATTCGAATATCACCGCCACACCACCCCCAGCCGGATCAGGCTCCCTTTCCAATGCTCGTGTCGAAGCACTTGGGCCGCAAGCTACGGAAAAGGGCAAGCCTGGCTCAGCGAAAACGCCACCAGCAGAGCCCTTTGCATTCGCGGACTTCACCTGGTTGAACGGCAACGCGCGGACGAAAGAGTCGCCAATGGATACGAAATTCTTTACGCCGGAAATCCGCGCCGACGTGGACTACATTTACGATTTCAACCATCCCAAAGACAATACGATCAGCGGGTCGAGTGAAGTTTTCAGGGCCAATGAAGTCCACTTGACACAATTGGGCGTTGGCGGTGATTTCCATTACGACAACGTCCGCGCCCGGTTGATGACGCAATTTGGCTTGTACTCGCAGACGACGCCGCGCAATGATGCCAGCCCTGCACGCGGCCAATGGAATCTTGATAACGCTTACCGGTATATCTCGGAAGCGTACGGCGGCTACCATTTCAACGCGCTGCATGGAATCAACGTCGACGCCGGCATCTTCATGTCGTATATCGGGCTGTTCAGCTACTACCAGTTCGACAACTGGGCTTATCAGCCGTCGTATGTCTCATCGAACACGCCCTGGTTTTTCAACGGCGTTCGTATCCAGATTTTTCCGACGGAGCACTTGAAGATCGAGCCGTGGTTCACGAACGGCTGGCAGTCTTACGGCCGTTTCAACAGCCGGCCTGGTCTCGGATTCCAGATCCTCTGGCGGCCGAATGGCTGGCTATCGGTGCTGGGAAATCAGTACGCCTTGGGCGAGGATGCGTTGAACACGCCGGGCCGTGTGCGCTATCACACGGACGACAGCATTGAGATCAAGTACTACGACAACAAGGAGCGTTTCCTTGATAAGGCGGCCTTCTCGCTTACCGGCGACATGGGATGCGAGCACGGCGGGGGCGTCAGCTGCGCTGGCAATTCCGCAAAGGGTCCGAAGCAGAGTTTTCTTGGATACATGTTCTACAACCGCTTGTGGTTCGATAACGACAAGTATGGCCTGACGCTCGGCGGTGGGCAGATCAACAATCCGGGGCGCTATTTGGTCTTGCTGCCGCCGATCAACGGCGCGACCGCCGCCTCAGGAACACCGTATTTCACAGAGAATCCCCGCGATCCGTACAAGGCCTGGGATGTGTCTGGGACTTTTGACTGGATGCCCAGCCAATATATTACTTTCCGCTGGGAGTACAACCATCGTGCGGCGAATGTGCCCTATTTCTCAGGGTCTGGCGGTGTGACGCCACCGGGCGGCAATACGTTCGGCGCACCTGGTTCAACGGTTTGCTTCAGCGGTGCGCCACCGTGCGGGTCACTGGCGAATACCTGGTTCCCGGATCTTCGGAAAACTGAGAACCGCCTGAACATGGCGATCCTCGTTAAGTTCTAAATTCCGGACCGGAGGAACGTGCTCATGCTAGACATCATCTTCTTGGCGGCGACGGCACTGTTTGTCGGAGTAGCCATCCTCTACGTGCGCGGCTGCGAACGGCTTAGATAGGAGCGAGCCATGAGTCTTGGGAATGCGGTATTGCTGTTCATTTGCGTCCTTCTCTGTGGGTACTTGCTTTACGCCCTGCTGAAGGCGGAGGAGTTCTGAGGATGACAGCAAATGGTTGGTTTCAAATCGGTTTCTTTCTTCTGGTGATCTTTTTACTGACGAAGCCACTTGGGATCTTCATGACCCGTGTGTTTAACGGGGAGAAGACTTTTCTCGATCCGGTTCTGCGGCCGATTGAAAGAATCGTCTACCGCCTGACCGGCGTCGACGAGAATCATGAGATGCGTTGGACAGAATACGCCATCGCCATGCTCCTGTTTAGCGGCGCCTCGATGGCACTCCTATACGTGATGGAGCGCACGCAGAAGTGGCTGCCATTCAACCCGCAGAAGTTTCCGAATGTGGAGCCTGGCCTGGCTTTTGGCACGGCCGCCTCGTTTACCACCAACACAAACTGGCAAGCCTATAGCGGCGAGTCGACAATGAGCTATCTCACGCAGATGGCGGGCCTGGCATACCACAACTTCGCCTCGGCTGCAGTCGGCATCGTCCTGGCGATTGTGGTGATTCGCGGCATCGCGCGAAAGGAAACGGACAAGCTCGGAAACTTCTGGGTGGACACCACGCGCTGCCTGCTTTGGGTTTTGCTGCCAATTTGCGTCGTTGGCTCGCTGGTGTTCGTGTCTCAGGGTGTCGTACAGAACCTGAAACCTTACACTGCGGTGCAGCTGATCGAACCCCAGACTGTGCAAGCGACTGGACCAGATGGCAAGGTCACCACGCAGACTGTGACGCAGCAGGTCATTGCGCAGGGTCCCGTGGCATCGCAAGAAGTCATCAAGGAATTTGGCACCAATGGAGGTGGATTTTTTGGCGCCAATAGCGCCCATCCTTTTGAGAACCCCACTCCCTTTTCGAACTTTTTCCAACTGGTATTGATTTTCGCGATTCCCTCCGGTCTCACATACACACTCGGCCGTATGACGGGGTCCCAGCGACACGGCTGGGCGGTGTGGGCGGCGATGGCATTTCTCTTTTTCGTTGGAGTCTCGACTGCGTACTGGGCCGAAGCACGCGGGAATCCATTGCTCGCCGGCGTGAATCAGAATGCGAGCGCCCTGCACTCCGGCGGCAACATGGAAGGAAAGGAAGTGCGGTTCGGAATTGCGAACTCCGCACTCTTTGCAACGGTAACCACCGACGCCAGTTGCGGTGCCGTGAACAGCCAGCACGACTCGTTTACGCCGCTTGGCGGCATGGTCCCGTTGATCAACATCATGTTAGGGGAAGTTGTCTTCGGCGGAGTCGGTGCCGGCCTTTACGGCATCGTGGTGTTCGTCATCCTCGCGGTTTTCATCGCAGGGTTGATGGTTGGCCGGACTCCAGAGTACCTGGGCAAGAAAATCGAATCGTATGACGTCAAGATGGTCATGCTGGCAATTCTCATTCTGACGTTTACCATCCTCGGCTTCTCAGCCGTTGCCATCGTCAAGCCTTTTGGCGCTTCGAGCATTTCGAACCCAGGCCCGCACGGATTTTCTCAAGTGCTTTATGCCTACGTCTCGTCGACCGGCAACAACGGCTCAGCCTTCGGAGGCTTGAATGTGAACACCATGTGGTACAACACGAGCACAGCCGTAGCCCAGCTGCTTGGCCGGTTTTTCATGATCATTCCGGTTCTCGCCATTGCTGGAAGCCTGGCCAGGAAAAAAACCGTTCCGGAATCGGCGGGAACGTTCCCCGTAACCGGCGGGTTGTTCTCCGGTTTGCTGGTTTCCACGATTTTGATCGTGGGTGCTCTCACGTTCTTCCCGGCGCTGAGTCTGGGGCCGATTCTCGAACACCTGCTGATGTCCGCAGGGAAGGCTTTCTGAGGTTCCCATGGATCCAGTCGCTCAAGTTAGAAAACAGTCGCTTGCTGATACGAAGATTCTCACTCGGGCAGTGACGGACTCGTTTGTCAAGTTGGCTCCCCGCACGATGATCAAGAACCCCGTGATGTTCGTGGTCGAAGTAGGTGCGGTATTAACGACGGTGCAGCTTGTGTGGAACGGCTTTCATCAGGCAGGCCAGATTAGCTTCGGACTGCAGATCACACTTTGGCTGTGGTTCACGGTTCTTTTCGCGAACTTCGCGGAGGCCATGGCCGAAGGACGAGGCAAGGCACAAGCAGACACGCTGCGTAAAGCACGGGCTGAGACTCAGGCTCACCTGCTGACTTGCGAAAACACGATCGAGAGCGTACCCAGCTCGAAATTGCGCTCCGGGGATATCGTAATTGTCGCGGCCGGCGACTTCATTCCCGGAGATGGCGAGGTGATCGAAGGTGTGGCCTCTGTCGATGAATCGGCAATCACCGGCGAGTCTGCGCCAGTCATCCGCGAGTCGGGTGGCGATCGCTCCGCAGTTACCGGCGGAACGCGCGTTCTCTCCGACGAGATCAAAGTTCGTATCACCTCGAATCCGGGCGAAACCTTTCTCGACCGCATGATCAAGCTCGTTGAGGGAGCCTCGCGTCAAAAAACTCCCAACGAAATCGCCCTCAACATTCTTTTGGCCGGACTGACCATTATCTTCTTGCTGGCGGTCGTGAGCCTTCAGCCATTCGCTATCTATTCTGGTGCACCCCAGAGCATCTTCGTCTTGGTCTCACTTCTCGTTTGCCTCATTCCCACGACCATTGGAGGTCTTCTGTCCGCTATCGGCATCGCCGGCATGGACCGCATGATTCAGCGGAACGTCATCGCCATGTCGGGGCGTGCAGTCGAAGCGTCAGGCGACGTGGATGTGCTGTTGCTGGACAAGACGGGAACGATCACTCTGGGAAATCGCGCCGCCACGCAATTCTTTCCAGCGCCCGGCATCGATGAGCATCATCTAGCCGATGCCGCTCAGCTTTCCTCGCTGGCGGATGAAACCCCGGAAGGCCGCTCCATCGTCGTGCTCGCGAAAGAACGTTACAACCTTCGCGGCCGCGACCTTTCTACGCACGCCGCGACTTTCGTCCCCTTCTCCGCGCAAACCAGGATGTCAGGCGTCGACCTTGACGGCCGCGAAGTCCGCAAGGGAGCGCTGGAGGCCATTACCCGCTTGTGCGAAAACCGCGGCCAAGGCATTCCTGCCGAGCTACAGGTTTCTGTTCGTGATATTTCGAACGCCGGCGGAACACCGCTGCTCGTCGCAGAGAACGGCCGCGTTTTGGGGGCGATCGCGCTTACCGATATCGTCAAGGGCGGCATGAAGGAGCGCTTCGATCATCTTCGTGCCATGGGCATTCGCACCATGATGATCACCGGTGACAATCCGCTGACCGCGGCCGCGATTGCTCGCCAAGCGGGAGTCGACGATTTCCTCGCTGAAGCCAAGCCCGAAGACAAGATGGCGCTCATTAAGCGCGAGCAGGCCAAGGGAAAGTTGGTGGCCATGACCGGTGACGGCACCAATGATGCTCCGGCACTTGCTCAGGCAGACGTAGGAGTTGCCATGAACACGGGTACGCAAGCCGCGAAAGAAGCCGGAAACATGGTGGACCTCGACTCCAATCCGACGAAACTCATCGAAATCGTGGAAATTGGAAAACAATTACTGATCACGCGCGGCGCGCTCACCACTTTTTCCGTGGCAAATGATGTAGCAAAATATTTCGCCATTATTCCGGCAATGTTTGCCGCCGCGTTTCCCCAACTCGAAGTTCTGAACATTATGCACCTCCGCACGCCAGAGTCAGCGATCTTATCCGCGGTCATTTTCAACGCGCTGATTATCGTTGCGCTGATTCCATTGGCTCTCCGAGGCGTACGGTATCGGCCAGCGGGAGCGGCTGCGCTGCTGCGCCGCAATTTATTGCTCTATGGGGCCGGCGGAATCATCGCTCCTTTCATAGGAATCAAGCTGATCGATGTCTTGCTCACGTATCTGCGATTTGTCTGAGAGGCCTTCATGAAAAAGAATCTTCTCATTTCCGTGTGGTTCACTCTGGTAACGACGCTCATGTTTGGCCTCCTCTATCCGCTCGGAATCACGGGACTGGCACAGCTACTTTTTCACGACCGCGCGAACGGACAACTCATCGAGAAGGATGGAAAGCTCGTTGGCTCGAGAATTATTGGCCAGGCATTTACCGGGCCCGGCTACTTTCACTCGCGACCCTCTGCGGCAGGAGCTGGATATGATCCGATGTCTAGCGGCGGTTCATATCTGGCGCCCACGAACAAGAATTTGCTCGCGCGCGTAAAGGATGACGTACAAAAACTTCAGGCAGAGAATCCGAACGCTCCGATCCCCGTCGACTTGGTAACAGCCTCGGGGTCTGGCCTGGACCCGGATATCTCCCCTGCCGCAGCAGAATTTCAGATTCTTCGCGTTGCCCATTCGCGCGGAATGAAAGAAGAAGACGTGCGCGCGCTGGTGCAGAAACATACGAAGGGCCGCGACCTGGGATTCCTCGGCGAACCCCGCGTGAATGTTTTTGAGCTGAATCTGGATCTCGACAGTCTTCCTCCCGCCCGATAGCGGTCACAGCAACATTGACCTCACAGATCGTCTTTCATCTCGCGGAGCCGCGCGGCGGCGCTCTCTGCGGTAATGTCACGCTGTGGCGTTCCCAGCATTTCGTAGCCCACCATGAATTTACGAATCGTGGCCGAACGCAGCAGCGGCGGATAAAAATGGGCGTGTAAGTGCCATTCGGGATGCAATTGCCCGTCGGTCGGGCGCTGGTGGAATCCCATGGAATATGGGAACGCGACATCAAAAAGATGGTCGTAGCGCATCGTCAGCCGTTTGAGAACATCCGCAAGCGCGTCGCTTTGTTCCGCGCTGAGTTCGGACATGGCTCCGAGGTGAGCGCGCGGGAGCACCATGGTTTCAAAGGGCCACACTGCCCAGAAAGGAACCAGCGCAGAGAAGTGCCGGTTTTCGAAGATCATGCGTTCACCGGCGGCACGTTCTAACGCCAGGTAATCGCAAAGCAGGCAGGAGCCGTGAGACTTGAGATGCTCAATCTGGGTCAGTTGCTCTTTCGAAGGTTCGTTGGGGACGCTCGCGCTCGCCCATATTTGACAGTGAGGGTGCGGGTTGCTCGCACCCATCATGGCCCCACGGTTCTCGAAGATTTGAACGTAGTTGATGGAAGGGAGGCTGCCGAGCTCGTGGTACTGTGCGGTCCACAGGTCGACCACAAGGCGAATTTCTGCTCGCGACATGCGCGGGAGAGTCAAATCATGGCGCGGCGAAAAACAGGCCACGCGGCAGGCACCGGACTCACTTTGCGCCACCAGCAGACTAGTCTCATTTAGACTAGTCGCCGGAGTGTCAAGAAGTACCGCAGGGTAGTCATTATCAAACATAAAAATAGTAGAATATTCCGGATTGCGGATTCCGACTGCCCTGGTGTTTCCCGGGCACATGTAGCAACCGGGATCGTAGGCGGGTTGTGTTTCGGTGGAGAGCTCCTCGACCTGACCGCGCCAAGGCCGCTGCGTCCGATGCGGAGACACCAGAACCCACTCGCGAGTTAGCGGATTGAGTCGGCGATGCGGATGCTCGCTGAGATTCAGGGACGCCATTTTCAATTTTCAACCTTTAAACCCAAAAACTATCGAGAGCCTCTCAAACTTGCCAACGCCGTCTCTACTACTGCCTGCGAAAAAAAGCACAGACGCCGGGAATGATTTCGCGCCGGTCTCTTGCGCTTGTGGTGCGAAATGCAAACGGTCTTGTCATTTTTGCACTTCGCCCGCTCCCGCAGCGGCCGGAGTCACAATAATCTGCGGCGCGAGGCCCGTAGCTCTCTCGTACGCGCCGGCAACCTTGCGCTGAAACTCAGGGACAGATTCCGTTCGAACGAGGTTAATGGTGCAGCCACCGAAACCGCCGCCCGTCATTCGCGCTCCGAACACCCCAGCCAACTCTCCAGCAAGGTCAACCATGAGGTCCAACTCGGCACAACTGACTTGAAAATCGTCACGTAGGCTGAGGTGCGAAGCGCGCATCAGCTTTCCAAATTCAGTAAGGTCTCCGCGTTCGAGGGACCTGGCGGCGTTCGTCACGCGTTGGTTCTCGGCAACGACGTGGCGGCATCGTCGGTAGATTGTCTCGGGAAGGCTGCCGGCGTATTTCTCCAAGTCACTTAAACTGACGTCGCGCAATGCCCGAACGTTCGGCAAGAAGCGGGAGAGCCGAAGAACTCCTTCTTCGCATTCTGCGCGTCTCGCGTTGTACTCGCCGCTGGCTATCTTGTGCTTGACCATGGTATTGCAGATGACAAGACTGACCTCTTCCAGCAGCTGTAGCATGCGGTAGTCAAGGGTCCGGCAATCCAGCAGGAGGGCGTGCCCCGCGCGCCCGCAACACGAAATGAACTGGTCCATGATGCCGCAGCGGGCGCCCACAAACTCATTCTCAGCTCGCTGGCACAATTTCGCGAGATCCGAGCGTTGCATGCTCAGGCCCGAGACACCGAGCAGAGCGAAGCCTGTGGCAACTTCGATCGCCGCGGAAGAACTCAGTCCTGCGCCGATCGGCACTTCGCCGTGGACCAAGAGGTTCGCGCCTCGCAGATGGTGTCCTGCCCGCTCGAGCATGACCGCCACTCCAACAACGTAGTCAGTCCAATGATTTCGCGGACTTGGCTCGTCAGTTTCCAGATCGACTTCGATGCTATCCGGAAAGTTCGTGGAGTGAACCACAAGCCTGCGGTCCTCGCGGGGCGTAACCGCGATCCACGTATAGAATTCAATCGCGGTGGGCATCACGAAGCCATCGTTGTAATCCGTGTGCTCTCCGATCAGGTTGACGCGCCCCGGGGCGCGATAAACCTGCGGCGAGGTTCCGTGCAGCAGACGGAATTTGTGCAGCCAGCCCGAAGCTTCGGTGATGTTCATTCGATGACCCTGACCGGCGATGATCTTAAAGCATTTAATAGCTTTGAAGCGCGGCAGCGAGTGGTCCCTCGGCCGCTCGATAAGCCTTTGACGAACGGGAGCAAGACGCGGTTCGAGGCTCCACCGCGTTCCTACTCCATGATCCAGTGGACGCTTTAAGCGGCAAGACGGGTTAGGCCGGTCCCGGAATTGGCTCGATTCGTCCGAGCAAGAAAACGTAACCGCCGATGCCCAATAGCAGAAACGCCGCTGCCACCGAGAAGGCCCACGCAAACGAGTGCGTCGCGTCCGCTATATGACCAGTCACAATCGGGGCGATGATGGCCGACAACTGACCGCTAAAGTTTAGAATTCCTCCTAGTCTCCCCACACTTCCCTCTGGCGCGATCAAAGAAGGAATGGACCAGCACACTGGCGACGCTGCGGAAAGGCCGCCAAGCGAAACACTCATCCAAAATACCGCGTTGCCCGGAGTGTGCGCCCCAGCCGCGCCAAATATGCCCAGACCAAAACTCGTTCCTCCGATCAACACTGCTTGCCGGACGCTCGACGCGTTCCAACCTTTGTGAATCAGGAAATTGACCAGCCATCCTCCCACGAAAAATCCGGTGATTGTTCCGACGAGCCAAGGCACGCTTGCGTAGAACACCGAATGCAGCAGGTCCACGTGCAGCGCTTTCGAGAGATAGCTGGGCACCCAGGTCAGCAACAGATAAAAGGTGTAATTGTAGGCAGAGAACCCCAGCACCAAGCCAATCACCTTTCGCTGGCACAACAAATAGAGAATCGAGGCTCCCTTTCCGGCTTTGCCCGGCCCTTCCGGCTGCGCTGCTCCGAGAAAGATAAATTTTCGTTCTGCTTCAGTCAGTGACTTGTCTTCACTGGGGTTGCGATAAATCCAATAAAACAGAGCGAAATAGATCAAGCTGATGAAGCCAGTCGCCGCGAAACTCCATCGCCAGCCGAACCGCAAAAGCAAAAGGCCAATCAGTGGCTGCCCGATCGCCGGGCCAAGCTTGGCGGCGGAATCGAAGCATGCCGTTGCCAGACTTCGCTCGCGGGCGGGAAACCAGTAACCAACGGCCTTGGAATTTCCGGGAAACGTCGGAGCCTCTCCCACCCCGAGCAGCAATCGCGCCACAAGAAAACTCGTCAGTCCCTTGGCGGCTGCCGCTCCGAAGGAAGCTACACTCCACAGGAACGAGCTGATTCGGCCGACTAGGCGCACTCCAAAGCGGTCCAGCAATATGCCGGAGGGAAGTTGCAGCAGGGCGTAGGTCCAACTGTATGCGCTCGCCAGGTAGCCAAACTGAACGGTGGTGATGCCGAAGGTAGAATGAAGCGCGTCTTGAGAAACGGACAAATTTACCCGGTCGAAATAGTTGACCAGCACTCCGAAGCCAAGCAACGACGCAATCATCCAGCGGCGCCGCGGCACGCTGGGCTGATCGCTGATGCCTGCTTGAGCCACGCTCGCGGTTCCCCCGCATGACAAAATAACCCGGCTGATTCTAGAGGACCAGAGTAGCCCTGTAAACGATTACACTGTCCGGGCGATAGTTTCGCGCGCCGCAATAATTCTCATGCCGGCCGGTTCATCGGTTCGGCGATGACCCAGGATCTTATACCTGAACCAAAGGTAGACTCCCGATATCGACTGAGAGAGAATCTTCGCCATGTCGAACCGTTTTTCTCAACCATTCACAACACTTCTTTTCCTGTTGATTGGTGTCTCAAGCTTAACTGCCCAGACTGCCGCGAATCCTTCCGCAACGAAGGAGCCCGCCCGAGCGGCGTATCTCGACCCCAGCCTCCCGCTGGAACAGCGCGTGAACGATCTCGTCTCGCGCATGACCCTCGAAGAAAAGGTTTCGCAGATGCAGGACGTGGCGGCCGCTATTCCGCGGCTCGGCGTTCCTGCATACAACTGGTGGAACGAGGGCTTGCACGGCGTTGCGCGCTCTGGAAATGCAACCGTCTTCCCCCAGGCTATCGGTCTTGCCGCCACCTGGGACACCGATCTGATTCATCGTGTCGCCGATGTGATCTCCACCGAAGCCCGCGCCAAATACAACGATGCTATTCAGCATGGAAACACCGGACGCTATTTCGGCCTTACCTTCTGGTCTCCCAACATTAATATTTTTCGCGATCCCCGCTGGGGACGTGGCCAGGAAACCTATGGCGAAGACCCTTACCTCACCAGCCGCATCGGCGTGGCATTCGTCACCGGACTGCAAGGCGACGACCTGAACTATTTGAAAACGGTCTCGACACCCAAGCACTTTGCCGTCCACAGCGGCCCGGAAGTTTTGCGCCATCGCTTTAATGTGCCCGTGTCCCCGCACGATCTGGCGGACACGTATACACCCGCGTTTCGCGCCACCATCATGGATGGCAAGGCCGATTCGGTAATGTGCGCTTACAATGCCGTGCGCGGCGAACCGGCCTGCGCCAATCACTTGCTTTTTGACCTGTTGCGCAATAAATGGGGCTTCAAAGGTTACGTTGTCTCGGATTGCTGGGCCATCAGCGATATCCACCAGGGCCACGGTTTCGTCCTCACCCTCGAACAAGCCGCAGCTCTCGCGGTGAAGGCAGGAACGGATTTAAGCTGCGGCCCCGAGTTCAGTGCGCTTCCGTTTGCAGGCAGGAATCGCCTTCTTTCAAGCGACGACGTCGATCGCGCCGTGAAACGTCTTTTCGAGGCTCGATTCCGGCTCGGCATGTTCGACCCGCCGGACCGCGTGCCTTGGTCCAAACTAACCCTCGCCGACAATGACACTCCTGCCCATCGCCAGGTCGCTCTCGAAGCGGCGCGCAAATCCATCGTCCTCTTGAAAAATGAACACAATACTCTGCCCCTGAAATCCTCCATCAAAACAATCGCGGTCATCGGTCCCAATGCCGATTCCTTGCCTGTGCTGCTCGGCAATTACAACGGCAACCCCTCGAGCTACACCACCATTCTCAACGGCATTCGAAAACGCTTTCATAGCTCAAAGATTCTTACCGCCTTCGGCTCTCCCATCACAGAAACGAGTGCCGTTCTCCTTCCCTCCGGGTACCTTCGCACCGGAGGCGCAAACTCTCAGCCTGGCTTGAACGCGGAATACTTTTCCAACGTCAACCTTTCCGGCTCTCCGGTTCTGAAGCGTGCCGATGCCAGCGTCGATTTCGAATGGAACAATGTTTCTCCGGGTCCTGGCGTTCCCTCGGGAAATTATTCCGTCCGCTGGTCCGGCGAATTGCTCCCGCCTGTGGATGGTGACTACCGCCTGGGCGCCAGTACCGACGGCGGCTATCGCCTTTACCTGGATGGAAAGAAAATCATTGATGATTCAGCGCCCCACGGCACTCGCACCATGACCACGCTCGTTCATCTGCAGGCCGGCCACTCTTATCCCATTCGAATGGAGTACTTCCACACCTGGTGGGAGGCTACCGCGCGCCTCCTCTGGTTGCCGCCGAATCTGTCTGAAGAAGCCGTGAACGCCGCGCGCAAGGCGGACGTCGTCATCGCCGTGCTCGGAATCACCGCGCTATTCGAAGGAGAGGAAAGCGATTCAAGTGATCCTGGTTTTTTCGGAGGCGATCGCCTGGACCTGAATCTTCCCCGGCCCCAGCAAGAGCTTCTCGAATCCGTCGCTGCCACGGGAAAGCCTCTGATTGTGGTTCTTACGAGCGGCAGTGCGCTCGCCGTGAATTGGGCGCAGCAGCACGCTGCCGCCATCGTCCAGGCCTGGTATCCCGGCGAGGAAGGCGGCGCCGCCGTCGCCGATGTTCTTTCCGGCGACTACAATCCAGCAGGAAGGCTTCCGGTCACTTTTTATCAATCCGTCGCGCAGTTGCCCCCTTTTGGCAATTACTCCATGGCGGGCCGTACCTACCGCTACTTCACCGAACCTCCGCTCTATCCCTTCGGCTACGGTTTGAGCTTTTCGTCATTCAATTATTCGGACGCCAAAGTGAGCCAGCCCCAAGTCGCAGCCGATGGCACCGTGGCTCTCTCCGTTCGCGTTTCGAATACCAGTTCCGTTCCGGGTGATGAAGTCGTGCAGTTGTATCTCTCGCATCCCGGCGTCGATGGCGCTCCCATTCGAGCGCTGGCGGGATTCCAACGCATTCGTCTCGATGCCGCCGCTTCCAAAACCGTGGAATTCACTTTGCACGACCGCGATCTGAGCCTTGTCGACGAGACGGGAGCACGCAAGATTGTTCCGGGCCCGGTCGATGTTTGGATCGGCGGCGGTCAACCAGTCGCCGGCCCCGGCCAACCTCAAACCAAGGGCGTTCGCACAACATTCACGATCACCTCCAGCGCAACTTTAGCGGAATGAAAATACGCTTCTGGATTTTGATGCAAGTTCGTTCATCGGAGGCGTCTAAAAGGCTAATCAATGAATCGAAGCGGAATCTCAATCTTGCTATTTCTCTTCCTCTTCCTTGCTCTCACGCTTCTCGATGCTCACGCGCAAATTGCTGTTAAGTCTACCGGGGAAAAGCTCGGCTTCGCGCGCGATGCAAAGCTCCTGATAGTCCACGCCGACGACGTTGGCGCAACTCACTCCGTGAACGCGGCCACAATCAAGGCTCTGGATACCGGCCTCGTCAACTCTGCCAGTGTCATGGTGCCTTGCCCGTGGTTTCCGGAAATCGCCGACTATGCCAAATCTCGTCCCGATCTCGATTTTGGCATTCACCTGACGCTGACCAGCGAGCGCGTGTATTACCGCTGGGGACCTGTCGCTTCGAAAGATAAAGTTCCCAGCCTCGTCGACGAGAACGGTTATTTCCACTACGATTGGTCAGCCGCCACAAAAATTAATCCAAGAGAGGTCGAGCTGGAACTCCGCGCACAAATTGACCGTGCCTATGCCATGGGCGTTCACCCCACGCATCTCGACTCCCACCAATACCGGCTCTATGAAAACGGCAAAGACCTGTTCGAAGTTCTTCTGCGCGTCGCTCACGAATACAAGTTGCCGGTCTTTGTCGCGCGCGACTGGTTCGCGGATCGCCCCTATCTGGAATCGAGCTTAACTTCCATCGACATCGTCCTTGATCACACAGTTACCATCGCTCCTTCCGTCCAGCCGGAAAAGTGGGCCGAATTCTACAAGACTGCACTGAAAAATCTTCAGCCCGGCGTCACCGAATTCGTAATTCATCTTGCTTTTGCAGATGACGAAATGAAAGCTGCGACTCGCGAGCGCGACACTTGGGGCGCTGCCTGGCGCCAACGCGACTTTGATTTCTTCACCAGCCGGGAATTTCGTCAGTTGCTTCAGGAGCAGGGCATTAAGCTCGTTACCTGGCGGGAACTCGCCCGCGCAACTCGGCAGTGAATCCAACCACCCGCCGCCATCGACTTTCCTCTGCATCCATTCCGCGCTATTTTCTTATTGAAGACTCTCGTTCGAATGGAGTGCTGGCATGCTCGTTCAGCCGGATCCCCGGAGAAAATCGATTCTCAGAAATCCTTTTCTATATTCCCGGGCCGTTCTCGCTATCGTCGCGCTGGCTGTCGTCTGGATCCTGACCGCGCGCTGGCTGGAAAACCGCAACTTCGAGAAGCGTGCCAGGGAAGAGAGAACCCAGAAACAGCAGGAGCAGGATCGCATTACCCTGGAGCAAATGGGCGGAAAAGAACTCGCCATCCAAAATTTCTATGCCTCTCCCGCAGTGATCCACCGCGGCGAATCCGCCCAGATTTGCTACGGCGTCGCCAACGCCAAGACCGTAAAGCTCGAACCTCAGTCCAATCCTGGCTGGCCCTCGTATTCCCGCTGTGTCGATGTAACTCCCACTAAATCAACAATCTACACGCTGACCATCGCCGACGCGGCCGGTAACACCAAGACCCAAAGCCTCGAAGTCAAAGTCCGCTAAGTTCGAGTAATACTTTTGCGCCCCAATTCTTGCGGTCCCCCTTGTGACTTCAATTCCCCACCATCTATAATGTTTCCTTGAGCGGGGTACGGAAACCATCAATTGGTCCCGGACTCCGCAGACTTTTTTTAGCGAACGCACAACCAACTACCATGTCCGACCCACTAGCCAAGATTAAGAAAAAGCTCCAGGACGAAATCGACCAGCTCTCGCACGAGCTCAGCGTCGAGCTGCCTAAGGAGATTGCTGTCGCGCGCGCCCACGGCGACCTTTCCGAAAACGCCGAGTACAAATTTGCCAAAGAGCGCCAGGGCTACGTCAATCTCAAAATCACCCACCTCAAGAAACGCATGGGCGATCTCAGCATGCTGAATCTCACGAACATCCCCAAGGACCGCTCCGGCTACGGCTCGCGACTCACCGTTCTGGACGTGCAGCGCGACGCGAAAATCGAATACACACTCGTGAGCACCGAGGAAGCCGACGCCGAAAAGGGTCTCATCTCCACGACTTCGCCCATTGGCAAAGCTCTTCTCAATCGCAGAGTCGGCGACGAAATCGAAGTCACCACTCCCGCAGGCAAGAAGGAATTCGAAGTCGTCCGTCTCGTCACCATCCACGACGGCGAGTAACCTTCTGGCTGTTCCAGGCGTCCTATTCAACAAATCGCGTGGGCCGCCTGTGAGGACTTATGAATTGGGGAGCAGGCCCGGCACTCGGGCCCCTGACCATTTTCGGCTATCTTTTATTTATGGCTGGTGGCGCGCTCATGTGGCGGAGCCGCGGCGATTTCTCCGTGTGGTTCCACGATGAGCTTTCCTTTTTCCGCCGCAACTTCTCCCGCTACACGCCAGCTGGCCCGTTCTACGCTATCCGCGGAGAGTCCCGTTTTAAAGCCATACCGGTTTCTTTCGTGCGCTCCATCACGCGATTCCCGCGCAGCCGCATTAATCGTCCCGCCATTCTTCTCTTCCTGGGCTTCCTTCTTTTCGTCCTTGATTTTTTCGTCTGACCATCTTTTGTCTCTGTGCTCTCGGCGTTCTCTGCGCCTCCACGTTATCGTTTTCCTTTTCTTTGACTCTTCAACTTTGAACTTTCTCCCGCGCCCGCTTTTCGAATTTCTATTTTCCATTTTCCATTTTCTCTGCGATTCTTTTCTAATGAAACCTTCTCTGATTGTTCATGGCGGCGCGTGGGATATTCCCGACGATGCCGTTGACGCTTGCAAATCCGGCTGCCATCGCGCTCTCACCGCCGGCTGGGCTATCCTCTCCCAGGGCGGCTCCGCTCTAGACGCCATCGAAGCCGCCATCATGGTCCTCGAAGACGACCCCGTCTTTGACGCTGGTTATGGCTCGCACCTCAATCTGGACGGCCACGTCGAATGCGACGCCATCGTCATGAACGGCGCGACGCTCCGCGCGGGCGCTGCCGCCACTCTGCAGCGCGTCAAGAATCCCATTCAGGCCGCCCGCAAAATCCTGGAAAGTTGCCCGCACATGATGCTGGTCGCAAAGGGCGCCGAACGCTTCGCCAAAAAACACGGAGTCAAGCTCTGCAAGCCCGAGGAAATGGTCAGCGAAGCCGAATACGACGCCTGGAGGAAATGCAAGTCAGACAAACACGCCGCCGAACATCACCGTGGCCACGAGCAAGGCACCGTCGGCGCCGTTGCCCTGGACGCCAATGGCGGTTTCTTCGCCGCCACTTCCACCGGCGGAACGTGCTGCAAACTTCCCGGCCGCGTCGGCGATTCCCCGCTCATCGGCTGCGGCTGCTACGCTGACTCCGAAGCCGGCGCCGTCTCCTGCACCGGCTACGGCGAAGCCATCATGAAAGTCGTCCTGGCCAAAGCCGCGGTCGATATTCTCCGCCTCCCTTCCACCTGCGTGGATACGCCCGCCAACATTTCTTGTGGAACCTCCACCGCCGATCTCGCCGCCCGCGAAGCCATCCATCTCTTCGCCAAACGCACCCACGCCACCGCCGGCGTCATCCTCCTTGACCGCCACGGCAATCCCGGCTTTGCCTTCAACACCCCGCGCATGGCTTATGGCTTCGTCGCCCGCGACGGCTCCTTCCTCACTGCCGTGTAGTGGCGGGTCTTCAGACCCGTGCTTTTGATCTAGATCGGCCCTTCTTTCCTTCCCAAGTGGCGGCGACCCGTTCTGCCTGCTCCTACTCGCCGAGATCAGGAATAGCCCGCAACGCGTCGTTGAAGCGGTTGGTAAAGTTGGCGGCGCAGATCACCAGGGTAAGCTCAACAATCTGGCCTTCGTCATAATGCTTGCGCAGCTCCTCCACCGACCCTTCGCGGATCGCCGCCGACCCGCGCGTCACGCGCTCTGCGTAAAGAATCGTCGCCTTCTCTTTTTCGTTGAAGAGTGTGCTGCGCTGGTAGAATTGCAGCGCTCGAATCTGCTCCTCGGTCAGCCCAATCCGCTTCGCCGAAGCGGTGTGCGCCCGCGTTCAATACTCGCAGCCGTTGATCAGTGATGTTTTCAGGTAGGCCAGCTCTTTGAAGCGCGCTTCGACGGTGCCGCCTTCGATGACCGCGGAGTAAAAGGGAAGGAACTTGGCGAGAACGTCCGGCCGGTGCGCCATCAGCCCGAATATGTTGGGCATCTTGCCGAATTTCTTGGACACTCCGTCATAAATGGAGTGCACCTCCGCAGCGGCTTTTTCCTTGGGCAACGGATTCACAGCGCTCATGAAATCCTCCTTGTCGCTTGTTTCGTAGCGGCGAGCTTATCTCGCCATCTCGCTTTTTCTAATGTGTGTCCCGTCGGGCGACAAAGTCTACCTCTTGTCCCTCGCCTTTTGTAGGGCCGGGGCTTCCGACCTGTGCTTTTGATCTTCGAATCTGTCTTCGTAGCGGTTGTCCCGGCGCTTCGATTTTCTACTTTCGTTTCACGGCCGCGCATTCGGCGAAAAAAATCCGATCGGCAAGTCGCGTGCGGTGCGCAGACCGGCCGGCGCGTCGAGAATCACCGGAATTGAATTCACGACGACTGAAGCAGTGGCGATGTCGCCAGGCGAGCCGCCAGGAATCGTCAAGCTGATTGTTGGGTGCCCCGTCAGTGTGAGCGTATCGGCAGGATCTTTCGCGCCAACGTACATTTGCAATTCAAGGTACACAAGTTCTTTGCCGTCTTTCGAGAGGCCGCGCGCAATTTGGTGCACTCCTGCGGCCTGCCCCGCCTCGACCGTCAAATATTCGGTCTGCACGCGCTCGCTGGCCATTTTCGGCTCGATCGTTTCCGTAATTTGCTCGACCGGCAAATTCAAGCTATCCGCCACCATGGCCACGGATTCCGGCAAGCCGACGTGCTTGATCACGCCTGCTTTCACTTGCGCGCGAAATTCTTCGACGGTCATTCCCGCGCCGATTTTCTTCTGCAACGGCAGCCGTCTCTTCGACGCGTCCACCACGCGCAGCGCCTTGGCGTGTTCGATTCGCTGCGAAACCGCCGCAAGCGTCACGACCAGCTTGTCCATCACGAACCCGGGATTCACGCCCGTGCCGACCAGCGCCACGCCCCACTCCTTCGCCGTCGTGTCCAGCCTCGCCGCAAGTTCGGGATGCGTGCGAAACGGGTACGACAATTCCTCGCAAGTTGAAACGATGCACGACTCCGCTTCCAGGCACATCAACAACTGGTCCATCACCTTCGCGAGCGACGACGACGTCGAATGGATCACCATGTCCGCAGCCTGCTCCAGAACTTCCTTGGCTTCCGCGGAAACTTTCACGCCCCACGGCGCATCTTTCGCTCCAACAACTTCGCCGAGATCGCGTCCGACTTTGGCGGGATCAGTATCGATGGCGCCGATTATTTCAATGGCCTGTTTTTCCCGCATCAACAGCGCAATCGACGCACCGATCGGGCCCACACCATACTGGATGGCGCGAATTTTCTTTTTCACGTCGCTCTCCGCTTTCCGTTCAAATGCGCGCACAACGCGCAATTTAGCTTCAAAGGAAACCCCTACGATAATGGAATTCCCCCCGGCATTCAACGAGGAAGCGCTGCATGCGGTCGAAGGTCCGCAGTTCTCGCCAGCGAACCTGGGATTCTTGCGGTGTTATCGCGTGCGCCGCATAATGGCGGTAGAGCGCCAGCCAATTCCGGAGGAATCCGCCATGCCTGCAAAAAGACTTTCCGACGCCGAGATTACCGCCCTGCTTCCCAAGGCCAAAGGGTGGACCGTCGTAAACGGCAAGCTGCACCGCGAGTTTGCGTGCAAGGACTTTGTGGCTGCTTTCGGCAACATGACGCGCGTCGCGCTCGTCGCCGAAGCCATGAACCATCATCCGGAATGGTTCAACGTTTGGAACAAGGTGGTGATCGACCTGAATACCCACAGCGTGAAAGGCATCAGCGATTACGATTTTGCGCTGGCGGAAAAAATTAATGAGATCTTCGAGCCTTTTCCGCCGCCGCGCCCTCCTGGCAGCGGAAAAGGCCAGTGATTTTTCCCCCGCGCGTTTGGTTTCGCTCAAGGACGCTCATTCGATGGTGAGCGCGGTCCGCCAGCCGCAAAAATCCCGCCGAGGCTGGATTCTTCTTGTGGCGCGCTGGGGCGCGGCGCTGTTGATTCTTGGAATTCTTTTTCATTTGCTTCCCGTTGACCCGTTGCGTAAAGCTCTGTCCCAAGTTCCGCTCACGCGTTTCTTCGCCGTGCTGCTGATCTATTTTGTGGCGGTGACCGGCGGAATCACCAAGTGGCACACGGTCGTGAATTCCGCGGGCGCGCAACTTAGCTTCGCAGCCAGCGCGCAGTGCTACACCAGCGGCTTGTTCGGCGCGCTCTTTCTGCCCTCGATTATCGGCGGCGACGTGGCGCGCCTCGCCGTGGGAATTTCCCACAGCCCGCGTCCGGCCGCGGTAATCACCGGGAACCTGGCGGACCGATTCCTCGACGTGGCCGCGCAGCTTACGCTTATCTCGCTGGGCTTGATGCTGCTACCGGGCACCTTGCCCGTTCCGCTGCAGGCGCCGGCGAAACGCGTACTCTTTGCCGGAGCCCTGGCAGCAGCGGTTTTTCTCGGTCTCATTGTCGCATTGCGCCGGCCGCTCTTGGGCGGACGCTCCATTCATTTCCGGCGCAGGCTTGTGCAACTTAGGCACGCGATCCGCGCGGTTTCGCGCCGTCCCCGGCGGCTCGTTCTTGGCTGGTTGCTGGGAACCTCCGTGCAGGGCACGTACGTCCTGCTCACCGCCCTGCTGGGCATCGCTTGCGGACTCCGTCTTCCGCTGCGCGTATGGCTCTTCGCGTGGCCCCTTGCCAAATTCGCCGCCGTGATGCCCATCACGCAAGGCGGCATTGGGGTTCGCGAAGCGGCGCTGGTGGTGCTGCTCGCGCCGTTTGGTGCGCCGGCGTCCCAGGTCCTTGCAACGGGAATCGTTTGGGAGGGCGTAATCATTACCGCAGGCCTTCTCGCGGGACTGACTGCATTTCTTTTGAGGTATTCGCAGACTCGCCCGCAAGGCTCGTAGCGTTTTCGTCCAACCCCAGCGAAGTTTGCTTGACACCTGTCACGCCTGGCACAGAATGGATAAACCCCTTCCAATGCAATGGTTTACCTAGAGGACTGCCCTCTCCAGTCTCGTGAAATAGGCAGGCTTGCAATGAAGTGTCACTGCAGCCGAACTGACGCCGTCTTGGAAATCTGCGTTATTGGAATAACCGAGCTGTCGGCGCTGCGAGGCCGCGAGGAAGGGACGCAACGCGCATGACTGAGAAAAAGCTGCGCATCCTTTTAGCAGAGGGAAATCCGGGTGAGGCCGCTTCCGCTTTGCGCATGCTCTACCCGGAGGGACAAGACGGTTTGGAATTGACCCATGTTTCGTCCGTTTCCACGCTAATTGCCACGCTCGAAATCGTAAATCCAGAAGTCATTTTTCTCGATCTATCGCTCGCGCAGCCCGATGCACTCGAGGCGGTTCGCCGCGTGCATCGCTCGGCGCCGGCGGTGCCCTTAATCATTCTCGCTGACGCCAGCGATAAGGACCGAGCCATACGAAGCTTGAGCCAAGGGGCGCAGGATTATCTGATCAAAGGGCTTATCGACTCCCGGACACTGGAGCGTGTTCTGCGAGCGGCTCTGGAGCACAACACTGTTGAGGGTCTGGCAGATCTTCTGCGTGATCCCCTCACGGGACTTTACACCCGCGATGGATTTGTCACGCTCGGGGAGCGCTCCATGGAGACGGCCAAGAGCAGAGCGAGCACGTTGGTCCTGCTGTGCTTGAAGGTCGAAAATCTGGCAGCACTGCGCGAGGGATTTGGTCCTAGCGCCGTCGAGACTTCCTTGTGTGAGGTGGCCAAGTTGTTAGCCGGTAGTTTTCGCAAGACGGACATCGTGGCCCGGATTGGCGAGTCGGAATTCGCGGCACTCGCCGTCGACGCGGTGGAGCCCAGCGCTCCCGTGCTGCGTCAGCGTTTGGAGAGACGGGTTGTCATGCACAATCACGACAGAGTCGCCTGGGGCCAGCTCGAACTTCGCATGAGTGCGCGTTTCTGGTCTGCCAAGGAGGCCATGGTGTTTTCTGAGTTCCTTGAAAGTGTCGAGGCGGAATTGCGGTTTCCGCCGCTTCCGTCTACCAGTGAGACAGTATCGCGCAAAACGGTCAAGGCGGTTGAAGAAAGATGAACAATCCACGCGTCATCAGTGAGAAAGCGCTCCGCGAGGATGCCAAGCAAGCACAAGACGCCCTGGCGGTCAGCGAAGCCCGGTCGGGCCAGCAATCAGCGGAACTCGATCTGCTGTATCGCTCACTGCCTATCGCTCTGGCGGTTTTCGACCGCGACATGCGTTTCTTGCGCGTCAACGACCAGGCATCAAGAATTCATGGGATTGCTACCTCGCACATGGGTCTTACCATTCGTGAAGTTGCGCCAGACTTCGCCAACGCGATAGAAGACCGCCTGCGAAAAGTCTTCGAGACGGGTGAACACGTTTCAAACGTCGAATTGCAGGGAGCCACACTTCAAGAACCTGATCATCTGCGTAAATGGCTGTGCAGCTTCTATCCGCTTAGAGGAAAGGATGAAACGGTATCAGCAGTCACCCTACTGATTATGGACATCACGGATCGAAAACGCGCGGAGGACGCGCTGGACCAATCCGAAGCGCGGAATCGCGACCTGGTGGAACACTCCGTTTACGGAATTTCCCGCGTGGCGGCGGATGGCACATTTCTGGATGAAAACCCCGCGCTTCTGTCCATCCTAGGCTGCTCCACCGCCAAGGAGCTGCATGAACTCAATCTGCTGCGGGACGTTTTCCGCTTTCCCGAACAATATGCCGTCCTAATGGATTCCTGCCGGGAGCACGGAACCGTACAAGGTACCGAAAGCGAATGGCGGCGGCGTGATGGCGGCATCGTGGCCGTGCGCCTCCACGCCCGCATGCTTTCGATACCCAATCATGATGGGGCATTCGAAATCATCGCCGAAGATGTCACCGAATTGCGCGCCATGGAGCGCCAGTTGCGCCAGTCGCAAAAGTTTGAAGCCATCGGACAGCTCGCGGGAGGGATCGCGCACGACTTCAACAATGTGGTGGGCGCGATTCTGGGATGGGCGGAACTCGGTCTGGAGCAAAATAGAGAGAACCACCAGGTTTCCGAGCGCTTTTCCCGGATCCGCGAACAAGGTGAACGGGCTGCGGCGCTGACGCGCGAACTGCTGGCCTTCGCGCGGCGTCAAGTGCTGCAGCCTCAGGCCGTGGACATAAATTCCATCGCCAACGGGCTGGTCAGCTTCTTGGACAAAGTAATCGGAAAAGATATCGAGCTCAAAGTCATTCCCGGTCCGATCGATGCGGTCAAAGCCGATCCCACGCAGCTTGAGCAAGTGCTCATGAATCTGTGCCTGAACGCGCGAGATGCCATGCCCGAAGGAGGAAGATTGCTGATCGAGACCGAGATGGTGGAACTAGACGACGCTTACTGCCGGTTCTACCCATACGTCACGGCCGGCCGCTATGCGGTGCTGTCGGTTTCCGACACCGGTATGGGCATGGACTCCGAAACGCGCGAGCGCATCTTCGAACCGTTCTTTACAACCAAAGAGCGCGGAAAAGGCACGGGAATGGGATTAGCCACTGCTTACGGCATCGTCAAACAACACGGGGGCTTCATTCACGTTTACAGCGAGCCCGGTCATGGGAGTCTCTTCCGCGTTTACTTGCCGGCACAAGGAGGCATTGCTTCAGAAAGTTTATCCGTGGAAGTACCCGCGCCGGCCCTCGCGGAGATGCGTGGTTCGGAAACCATACTCATCGCCGATGATCACGAATCAATCCAGGAGATGGCCCGCCAGACTCTTATGAATCTCGGCTACCGCGTTCTCTCTGCTCGCGATGGCGAGGAGGCGCTGAAACTCTGCGAACAGGAAACGCCAGCCCTCGCGATTCTAGACATGGTCATGCCCAAACTGGGTGGCAAGGCCGCGGCGCCTAAGCTTAGGGCCTTATTTGATGATCTGCCCATTCTCTTGACCAGCGGATATTCGCAGGATCCGGAGAATATAGCGCCAGTTACCCCCGACGCACGCTACCTGCAAAAACCTTACAGCCCCATAACACTCGGGCGCATAGTGCGGGAAATTCTTAACCAGACGAAAATACGAAGAGAGTCGAACTGAACCAGCCGCTCAAAAAACGGCCAACGACAAGCAACCAGACCATTTGCGTACGATCCCGCTTGAGACGAGCACCGGAAGTACTTTTCTAGTCGGTCTAGGCTATTTTTTGCCGTTGACACGCGCGTCTTGCAGTGCTAAAACCCGCATAAAGACAAGCTCTTTGGTGGTGAGTCTCCTAACGTATTGCGCAAAGCAGCCGCGAGTGAGGCCGCAGACCTGCCTGGCAGGGCAGGCCTGCTGAGCCGCCGAGAGTATTGTCATGCAACACCCCACCACCCCGGGAGGTGAGAACGAACCCGTTTTCACCTCCTTTTTTTGCGAGCAGGAAGGGCCGGCTGTTGTTTCAAAATGAAACATACCTTTCCGGGCGTTCTTGGCGCCAGACCCGGCTGCCTCTCTTGATTTTTTCCGCTTGCGGTCCCTTGCGCGGCCCCGCCGCTCGGTTAAGATGACACACCCGTCCCCCGAATTTGGCTGCGGGGGTTAACACCATTGGGCCCAGAAATGACCTCTATCCCGGCGCCCCTGCTCTCCTTTACTCATGTCACCGTAATGCGCGGCGACTGCGCAGCCCTCCAGGACGTCAATCTGGAGATCGCGTGTGGCGAGCACGTATGCATCCTGGGACCGAATGGCTGCGGCAAATCGACGTTGATCAAGACCATTACGCGGGAGTGCTATCCGCTTGTGCGCGATCGGTCCAGGATTTGCATACTTGGGCGTGAGCGATGGGACATTTTCAAGCTGCGCTCGCTGCTCGGTATTGTGTCGCCGGACGTGCTGGCTTCCTGCACCACGGACGCCACCGGCCGCGACGTGGTGCTCTCCGGTTTTTTCAGTAGCACGCGTATATTTCCGCATCATCATCCGGATCCGAAGCGTCTCGCCCTGGCTGACGAAGCGATGGCGCGGCTGGGCATCGCGCATCTTGCCGCTCGCGCGGTCGCGGAAATGTCTTCCGGCGAAGCCAAGCGCACGCTGATCGCACGGGCCCTGGTGCACCAGCCCCAGACGCTGCTCTTCGATGAGCCCAGCAATGCTCTGGACATTGGCGCGCAACTGCAACTTCGCGACACCATGCGTGAGCTTGCTCAATCCGGCCTCGGAATCCTGCTCGTGACCCACCACGTTTCAGAAATCATTCCCGAAATTGAACGTGTGGTTCTCTTGCGCGAAGGTCGCATCCTCGCGGACGGATCCAAGTCCGCGGTCCTTACCGAGGAACATCTCGCCAACTTGTTTGGAGTTCCCATTCGCTTGGGCAAACACGACGGCTACTTCCACCTCTATTGAAAAAACCTTACTCGGCGCTTGCTTCAACTTGCGAGAGTGTACCTTCTTCATTTAGTCGGCAACGTCCAGAGCAGTTGCCCGTTGGTGGCTGCGCGGATGGCGGTAATGAATTTCGTATTGCTTGTGATTGACGAAGCGTGCGATGGTGCCGTTGGGACCGACGGCCCAACCTGTGAAGATATCCAAGAGAGCTACGGAATTGAGATTCAGAGAATCCGTGCGCTTCCAGTGCGCACCATAGTCATTGCTGAAATCCTCTCCATTTGGTCCGACGGCCACCCACCATCCACCATCGATCTGAGCCACAGCGGAGCGGTAGCCGCCAGGTTGCTCTGAAGCGAGTTGCCAGGCTTTGCCTCCGTCAACGGAAAAAGCGGCGGCTTGGAAGGGCCGGCTGGGGTTTTTGTAGTCGCCGCCCACGGCCACGATTCTGTCTTCGTCGTGGGCAAGGGAAAAGATTCCAGAGGAAGCATTTCCTGCGGCGATAGGGGTTTCGACGGCCGTCCAGGTGCGTCCCAGATCATCGGAACGAAAGATACGGGCCGCTTTGCCACCGCCGGTGCCGAACAAGATTTCAGTATTGTCAAACAGCAGCGAAGTGTTGCTGGCAGCGAAGGCGGCTTCGCCCAGGAGCACCGCGGGAAGATTATTGCCCGGGAGCGAATTCCAATGCTGGCCGTCCTGGGTGCGGAGGAGCAGGAATTTGCCGTCGATAGGATCGCCGAGAGCGATGCATTCCTTTTCCGATATGCACTTCAATGCGTCGAGAAAAAACTCCTTCCGCTTGTCTGTGTACTGCAGGTTCCAGGTATCGCCGCCGTCGGTTGTTTTGTAAATGCGCGACTTTTCGCCTTCGCCGCTGGACATCAGGTAGGCAATCTTACCGTCAAACGCCGCAATTCCGCGAAAGTCGAGCGCCTCACCGCCGGCCACGTGCAGACGCTTCCATGTTTTGCCTTCGTCGATGGATTTCAGAATCACGCCATTCGAGCCGGATGCCCAAACGACCGGCACAGGAACGTCCTTTGCATCCTGCATCTCGGCCACGCTGACACCGCGGAGGTTAGTGGCAATTCCGCTCGTCTGCACCTTCCACCACTGAGCTTGGAGGGATGCGCTGAGCGGCACCGAAAACAGGATTAGTAGAAACGTGCGCATGCGCGCATTCTAGCAGGAGCTGACACAGAGCATCGTTGATTCCTTCGCGAGCCAGGACTCCAAACAATCGTTGTTTCTTGTGCTCGGTTGGCTTAGACCCGCGAGCGCGGAAATCAGCGTAACTGGCTGGACTCGACGCCTTTCTTGCGGGCTTCATCGAGCAGCGCGTCGACTTTGGACACAAGATCTTTCCTCTGATCCTGCAGAGCGCGCATTTGCACCTCGATGGGCTCGCGCTCGTAACTTTTGTTGAGTTTGACGCCGCTGGCGGACGTCGAAGGTTCGCCCTCGCTGAATTTCTTCAGGTCAACAAGTTGCTTGTCGATATCGGCGATCTGCCCTTGCAGCTTCTCCAGTTGTTTGCGGACGGACGCGATGTATTGCGCGTTTACAGGCTTCGAAGATACCGGTTTCGGCTGATTCTTTGGATCGCCGACAATGGAGACCGTGCCAGTCGCGGTCGGGAGGTTTTCGTTTGTCCAGATCTTCTTGGGCTTCTTTGCTTCGGCAGGCGGCGCGGAATCCTGTGATTGCGCCTGGGGCGGCGGGGTACTGCTCTCTTGCGATTGCGCGGCGGCGGACAAGCCCGCGAAGAAGGTGAAAGCGATTGCCAATGGGAGCGAACGGGGCACAAAACCTCCAGTCTCGCAAGGTCAAGGACGCTATTCTCTTAAACCCATTTTAGGAGGAAAAATCTCATGGGTCGGCGGGATCGGCTCGCGGCTTGTCCAACTCGGCATGCCCGAGTTCCTGCTGGATAGCGGCGAGCGCTTCCTTGGGCGGACCGATGTAGCGGTAGTTCGTGTAGAAAGTTCGCTCGTGGATGGAGAAGCCGGAAAACAGTTTGCGGCCGTCGAAGTCGTACTGAGAAAAACTGACGAGCCACAGCCCGGGCTGAAATTCATAGCGCTCCTGCATAAAGTGGCTGCCCTTGTAGACTTTTCCCAGAAACAGGCCGATGGAAATGTCATCGGTGACTTCGCCTTCGATGCGGGCAAGTTCGCAAGAAGCTTCGTCGATCCAAACGAAACCGTGCACTTTGGGGAATATGGAGGTCAAGCGTGTTGTGGATTTGAAGGCCGGGTTGGGCTCCATTTTGTATTTGGAAAGCGTGCGGTTTCCGCGCGGCTCACTGCCGATTAGAGTGAATAGAAACGCGTTGTGAGTGGCGTCGATGAGGTCGTCGCGATCCTTTTTTCTCTTCGCATATTTTGCCAGGCCGTCGCGCTGAGACCTAGCGTTGCTGACCAGCTGCGCCAGCGACTGCGCTAACTTTTCGAGATCGGAGCGATACGCGGCGGAGTCTCCCGGCTTGCCGTCATCCCCGACGGGTATCCGGAACATGCCCGTCCCCGAAGGTATCACGCGCTCGATTTTTACGGAGACGGAAGCTGGATCACGTGGATTCTTATGGCTCTCGACGCGTTCGATGCGTTCGTAGAGATCCAGGGCGGCCTCGCCTTTTTTTTGGTTGGCAATGATGCGTTTGAAAAGCTCCGGCTTCGCCGGGCCAAGTGCTAGCGCGGAGTCCGACGCCATGGATTGCGCGGCGGCATCGGCAGCAAGCGCCAAGGACAAAACAGTAATGGGGATAAAAGCTCGTTTCAGCATCATGCGAAATGGCTGGAGACCTGTTAGCGTCAACTCTGATTGGATTCGCCTGGACACACAATTGTTGCACACCACGAGCCTTCGAAATGCTCCGGCAGGTGCCAAAGGGTCAATGGCAGTTTTTTCAAGCGAGGGAGTCAGGGCTTCGGTTTGTCTGTGGGCTTCTGTTGTTGCTGTTGGGCCTCTTCCGTCCAGGGTGGCACCACGCCATTTGCTCGCGCGTAGGCGATGGATTGACCGAGGTGCTCGCCGAAGTGCCCGGTAATGGCGATGAAGGAACCGCGCAATGTTGTCGAGCGATTGAACATTTTTTGCGGTTTGTCGGCATCCGCCTCGTTGAGGGCGATGATGGCGCTGCGAAAATGTGCGAAGGAATCCTTCAGGGCTTGCAGAACTTTTGGCTTATCTGCTGAGAGTGCTGCGATGGCCTTGAAATCGAAGCCAGCCGGAGGCGCAGTGCCGAGGGCCCGTGCGACGCCGTAGTTCGCGGCGATGATATGGGTGAAGACCTCACCGACGGAGCGAACGCCCTCCGCCGGACGCCAGGTGTACTTCTCCGCTGGCATGGCCTCGGCTAGGCGAGTGTACCGCTGTTCATAATAGGCGATCTCTTCCAGGAATTCGGCCCGAAAGCCTGAAGTGGGTGTGGCCGATGCGGTCGCGGCGGCTTTATGATTGGAGCTATCTTGGGCTGGGCTGGCGGCCACAGAACTCATCGCAAGTATCGTAAGTCCAAGAAAATAAAGACAGATACGACGCATAGTATCCTCCATTGCGTGTTGCCCTCAAGCGTCAGACGTGCCGCGCTCTTTCCGGATAGTCCCCTCAGGGTAGTACAATTTTAAGAGTGCGGCCGCCGAGCCGCTGAGACTCGATTGTGCCAGCCTAAGGCTACCCTACAGAAACATCGAAAGCAAAGTGCTGTTCCACACGTCTATATACCGAGGAACGAATCGCCCGGCAAACTCGTATTAGATAAAGAAGGTTGGAGGTCTGTTTGGGTGTCACCCCTATAGGTCGGCTGACGGAAATTGCTCCGCTGGCAGCGGTTAAGGCGAAGGCCGCTGGCATTCGGGCAGCCTGGGTCACAATTGCCGAAACGCTGAAGCTGGCAATGGATGCCCTCCGCGCTCATAAGTTGCGTAGTTTCCTTACCTTGCTGGGCGTCATCTTGGCGGTAACCACGCTCGTCTTTGTCATGAGCGTCATCGCTGGGCTGAACATGTACGTTGCGGATCGGGTGGCAAATCTGGGCGCCAACGTCTACCTGGTCCACCGTTTCGGGATCATCACCAGCGAAGACGCCTGGGTCAAGGCGCAGAAACGTCCTCTAGTTACCATGGAGGAATACGAACGGCTCCGCGACAACATGAAGCTCGCCAGCGCCGTAGCCGCCGAAGAGGATCACAACGTCCAGGTCCGCAGCGGCAACCTCACCATGGAAAACTCGAGGATGATGGGGGCTACGGCGAACTTTGCGCAGGTGCGAAACCTCTCCGTGGCGCACGGGCGATTTATCACCCAGGCGGATGAGGAACATCGCTCCGAGGTTGTTTTCATCGGGCCGGATCTGGCGCAAAAATTTTTCCCCAACGTAGATCCGATTGGAAAGGAAATCCACGTCCAGACCCACACCTACGAGGTGATCGGCGTAGCGGAACCGCTGGGGAGCGCCTTCGGAGAGTCCCAGGACAATTACGTGGTCATGCCGATTTCCGCTTGGCGCAAAGGCTGGCACACCAACAATGATTGGGTCGCCATTTTCGTGCAAGCGCCCAACGCGGAGTTGATGCAGGCAAGCAAGGACGAAGCGCGGCTTCTATTCCGCGCGTGGCGCCATTTGCCGTACGACGCCCCCGACAATTTCGCAATTCTCGGTTCCGACTCGATTATGCAATTGTGGCATGACCTCACGGGAAACCTGGCCTTCGTGGCTATGGCGCTGGTGAGCGTTTTTCTGGTGGTCGGCGGAATCGTGATCATGAACATCATGCTGGCCAGCGTGACGGAGCGGACCCGCGAGATCGGGTTGCGGCGCTCGCTGGGAGCCAGAAAGAAACACATCATGCTGCAGTTCCTCACGGAGTCCGCCGTGCTTGCCGCTACGGGCGGCTTGATCGGAATTTTGGCTGCTTATTCGTTGGTGTTCTTGGTGAAGGCGCTGTTTTCATTCCCAATGGAGACTCCGTTGACTGCGGTGATTCTGTCGCTCTGCGTCGCGACCGGAGTGGGTCTCTTTTTCGGAATCTTTCCGGCCATGCAAGCGGCCAAGCTGGATCCCATCGAAGCTTTGCGCGCGGACGGGTGAGGAACAAAGAATGGCCCAAGCCTATAACGAGAATCTGAGGCAGGCGCTGGACACCTTGCGGACGCACAAACTGCGCAGCGCGCTAACCGTGTTCGGCGTTGTGCTGGGCGTAAGCGTCATTATGTTGGTGGCGTCCCTCATCTCCGGCTTTGACCAGAAGGTCCAGGAAAACATCAACCAGTACGGCGCGGATACGGCGTTCATCACCAAATGGGACCAGGGACGGCACGGCGGGCCTCCGCCGCTGGAGGAACGCCAGCGCAAACCTCTTACCATTGAGGACGGAAAGGCCATCCAGGAAAAGTGCCCGGCAGTCAAGAGAGTAACAACATTTCTGCAGACAAATTGGGACCATAGCCACACCGTGCGAACCAAAGCCGGTCAAGTGACGGCCATCGATTTCCGGGGCGTGCAGCCGAACTTCGGTGAAGTTTACGCCAACGCCGCCACGCTCGAGGGGCGCTTCATCAGTGAAGGAGACGATCTTCACAAGGAAAAAGTGGTCATGCTCGGGGAGAACGTCGCTCCGGTCCTGTTCCCCGAAGGGCATGCCGTCGGAAAAGACGTCATGATCGACGGCTCGGACTTCCAGGTCATCGGTGTGGTGGAAAAGCCCAAAGGCGGATTCGGCATGGGGGACGAAGACCGGCGCGTGCTGATTCCGATCGGCACGTTTCGCAAAGTCTATCCTACCGCCGACGAAGTCAACATGCGCGCGCAGGCCTACCCCAAGATGCTGGACCAGGCCGTGGACCAGATCCGCGAAGTCCTGGAGCGGCGGCGGAACGTTCCGTTTGGCGGGAAGGACAATTTCTCGATAGCCACCGCGGAGCAAGAGGTCGAGGAATTTCATAACATCGTGGGCAAAGTGGCGCTGGCGACAGTGGTGCTGAGTTCCATCGGCCTGCTGGTGGGCGGCATTGGCGTCATGAATATCATGCTGGTGAGCGTGACGGAGCGCACGCGCGAGATCGGGGTACGCAAGGCCATCGGCGCGCGCAGCGGGGATATCACCTGGCAATTCCTGCTGGAAGCGATGACTCTGACGGGGGCGGGAGGTGTAATTGCGCTCCTGTTGGTCAACGCTCTAGTGTTGCTGGTTCGCGTTACACTCCAGTGGCCCGGGGCCGTTCCGTTGTGGGCGGCAGCGACGGGAGTCGCTGTAAGCGTGAGTATCGGGTTGATCTTCGGCGTGTGGCCGGCGATGAAAGCCGCGAAACTAGATCCCGTCGAAGCTCTTCGCTACGAATAATTTCCCTCTTAAGGTCTTTTCTTGTCGAACCTTTGCGGCGTCCACTTCATTTGTCTCTCCAAAGTTGCCCGATAGCAGATTGACATGCGCCGGGGTGAGCCATAGGATTTCCCGGAAACAACGGTCTTCCAGAAAAGATGGTCATGCTCGGCAAGAACATCGCTCATTACCGGATTGAATCGGAGCTGGGTCGCGGCGGGATGGGTGTGGTCTATCGCGCTCGCGACGTTCGTCTGGAGCGCACCGTCGCCCTCAAGGTTCTCGCCGACCAATGGCAGCAGAGCCCGGAATACCGTGCGATGATTCTCGCCGAGGCGCGCGCCGCCGCCGCGCTCAACCATCCGGGCGTGGCCACCGTCTACGAAGTCGGCGAATATGACAGCGGGCTCTACATTGCCATGGAGCTCGTCTCCGGAAAGAATTTGAGGAAGCTCCTGGAAGAGGGCCCTTTCGAAATCCCCAAGCTGATTCGCCTGGGGACACAAGTGGCGGAAGCGCTGGAAGCGGCCCATGCAGGAGGTGTGATCCACGGCGATGTAAAACCGGAAAACATCGCGGTGTTAGCGAACGAACACATCAAATTGCTGGATTTCGGGATCGCCCGGCGTGCCGCTGACGCCGCTCTCACAACCACGCGAACCGGGAGAACGCAGGACTGGCTGCCGGATTCCCGAATCGCCGGGACCCTGGCTTACATGTCGCCGGAACAGTTGTGCGGTGAAGCGACGGATGGCCGGGCCGATCTGTATTCGCTCGGTGTGATCCTATACGAACTGGCGATGGGCCGGCGCCCCTTTCAGGCGCGGAGCGGCCCCGAATTAATCGCGCAAATCCTCAATGAACAACCTGCGAGTCTCGAAGACTCGCTCCAGAAGCTGCCGCAGGAGCTTGAGAAAGCCATCCTCAAGCTCCTGGAGAAGGACCGGGCGGAGCGGTATGCTTCCGCAACGGAGCTGCTCGCCGACCTGAGTGATCTCCGCCGCGAGATGGAACGCGAGAAATTGCTGCCCGCGGCGTTAGCGGGAAAGCGCTCCGTGGCGGTCTTGCCCTTCAAACTCCTGACCGCCGCCGCGGAGGATGAGTACCTGGGCGTGGCCCTGGCGGACGCCGTCATCCATGCGCTGGGAGCCAGCGGCGAATTGCTGGTACGGCCCACCGCCAGTGTCGAAAGGTATGCGAAGCAATCCGTCGATCTCCTGCGTGTGGCTCGTGAAATGAATGTGCAGATTGTCTCTCACGGGAGTATTC
>WNFO01000238.1_pt1 | contig 38511 bp, 29 predicted proteins | sample 5400251 | NCBI WGS metagenome assembly WNFO01 (sample SAMN13153354, study PRJNA577476) | soil metagenome | isolation source: 100 cm saprolite under Madrone tree | place: USA:California | collected 2016-06-14
GACCGCTGGTCAGGCCGGCTCGTTCAGCGCCGCCCCGTGCGACTGGATCACTTTTGAGTAGGAAAGGCCGCTCGACTTCAGCGTGCGCTTCAGGGTCTTGAAATCGACATGCACGATGCCGAAGCGCTTCGAGAACCCGAGCGACCATTCCAGGTTGTCGAACAGCGACCACGCAAAGTAGCCGCGCACGTCGACGCCCTGCTCGATGGCCGCGTAGGTCGCCCTCAGATGCTCGTGAAAGTATTGGGCGCGGGCCGGATCATCGAGCGGCTCGGCGCCGGCGGTCGCAGGGTCGGCGAACGAGGCGCCGTTCTCGGTGACGTATTGCGGGATCGGCCCATAACGGTCGCGCACCCAGGTCAGCGTGTCGGTCAGCCCCTTCGGGTACACCTCCCAGTCGGTTTCGGTGTAAACGGCGCCGTTCTGCCGGACCCGCGACGCCCGGAGCGGCCAGGCGTCCGGATCAAAGCGCGTGACGCTTCGCGTGTAGTAGTTGACGCCGACGAAGTCGATCGGCTGCCTGATCAGCTCGAAATCCGAGGCTGGCCACGCCGGCCAGGCCTCGCCGAAGATCTGCTGCATCTCCTCGGGATAGCGGCCCAGGAAAACCGGATCCAGGTATTGCTCGTTCATGTAGGCGTGCGCGCGGCGGGTCGCGGCGATGTCTTCCGGGGCATCCGAGGCCGGATACTTCGGCTCGATGTTCACCACGATGCCCACTTGATGGCGGCCGCCGGCGCGGTACTCACGGACCGCCGCCCCGTGCGCGCGCAGCAGGTTGTGCGAGGCGATCGGCGTCTCGAAGAAATTGCGATGCCCGGGCGCCAGCGCGCCATGCAGGTAGCCGCCGTCGGTGACGACCCACGGCTCGTTCAGCGTCGCCCACAGACTGACCCGGTCATCGAGGCGGCGGTACAGCGTTTGAGCGTACTCGACGAACCAGTCCGCCGCGTCCGGGTTGAGCCAGCCGCCCCGGTCGTCGAGCGCCGCCGGTAAGTCCCAGTGATACAGCGTGACCATCGGTTCGATGCCGGCACGCAGCAACTCGTCGACCAGTCGCTCGTAAAAGTCCAGCCCCGCCGGGTTGACTCGCCCTACGCCCGCGGGCAGTACCCGGCTCCAGGAGATGCTGAACCGGTAGGCGGTCAGTCCGAGGCGCTTCATCAGCGCGACGTCCGACTTGAATCGCCGGTAGTGATCGCATGCGACGTCGCCGGTGTCGCCGTTGCGCACCAGACCCGGCGTGCGGACGAAGCGATGCCAGATGCTGGGCCCGGCCCCATCGGCCAGCGGTGAGCCTTCGACCTGGTAGGCGGACGTGGCCGCTCCCCACAGGAATCCGTCGGGGAACCTGCCCTGTTGCGGCGCTTTTGAGGACTTCATTCGTCTCGTTCCGGCCGTTTGATGTAAACGTTACCATAAGGGCACCGGCCTCGGTGATCCACACGGAGCGGCGCACCTGATGTAAACGTACGCCGGTCGGCGGCTCCCGCCGGATGGGTTGCGCGGAGAAAGTGGTGGCAAGCGTCCGGCTTGATCGCGTCTGCAAGGTCTATGAAGGCGGCCATGTTGCCGTGGACGACGCCAGCTTCGAGGTGGCGGACCGCGAGCTGATGGTCCTGGTTGGGCCGTCGGGGTGCGGAAAGTCGACGCTGTTGCGGATGATCGCCGGCCTGGAATCGATCACCAAGGGCGCCGTGTCGATCGACGGGCGCGAGGTGAATGAGGTTGCACCCAAGGACCGCAACATCGCGATGGTGTTCCAGAGCTATGCGCTGTTCCCGCACCTGACCGTTGCGCAGAACATCGCGTTCGGGCTGAAAGTGCGCAAAGTGCCGGCCGCCGAGATCGAGCGGCGCGTGCTGGCCACGACCCGCACGCTGGAACTCGATTCCATGCTCGACCGGCTGCCGCGCGCGCTGTCCGGTGGCCAGCGCCAGCGCGTTGCGCTGGCACGGGCGCTGGTGCGCGAACCGGCCGTGTTCCTGCTGGACGAGCCGCTGTCCAACCTGGACGCGCGGCTGCGCCAGTCGATGCGGATCGAGTTGGCGCGGCTGCACCGGCAGCTGGGCGCCACGATGATCTATGTGACGCACGATCAGGTCGAGGCGATGACGCTGGGCCAGCGCATCGTGGTGTTCGATCGGGGGCGGATTCAGCAGATCGACACGCCGCTGCGCCTGTACCAGCAGCCGGCCAACCGGTTCGTGGCCGGATTCCTCGGAAGCCCCGCGATGAATTTCCTGCCGGGACGCCTCGCCGAGGCCGGCGCAAACCTGGCTGTCGGAGCGCAGATCCTGCAACTGGATGGCGCGGCGCGAGCCCTGGCGCGACCGGCCGGCGCAAGCGGCCGCGACGTGGTGCTCGGAGTGCGCCCGGAGCATGTCCACGTCGTTCTGCCCGACACGGCCGACACGGCCGCGCCGGTGGGCCCGAGGCTGACCGCCACACTGGAGGCTATAGAGCCGACGGGCTCCGAACTCCACCTGGTTTTTCGCTGCGGCCCCTACCAGCTGATCGCCCGGGTCGCTCCCCGGCCGCTGCCGGAACCCGGTGCCCTGCTGCAGCTTCGGCTGGCGCTGGACCACCTGCACTTTTTCTCGTCGGAATCCGAGGGACGCCGGATCGGCCCGGTCGTCTAAGAGCGATCGGCAGGCGTTTCGACGGCCGCTTCGGTTCCGGAAGCTGCCGTTCTCAGCGTGGCCTGTGCGCAACAAATGCCCCCGTTTTGCGGCAGCGCACATTTCATTGGCATTGCGCCGCTGATACATTTTTATGGAAACGTTTACATACAAAAAAGCACGCGAGCCCTTTCGAATGAAGGAGGCTCCGCGCGTCGGGAGACAGGTTGGCAGCGACCATCCGGGACGTTGCACGGGCCGCGAACGTATCCGTCGCCACCGTCTCGCGCGCGCTGAACGAACACTCCAACGTCTCGCCGCAGACCCGCGCGCGCATACAGACGGTTGCGCGCGAGCTCGGATTCGTTCCGAGCGGAGCCGCGCGCAGCCTGATCACGCGACGCACGCAGACGATTGGCGTGCTGCTGCCCGACCTGCACGGTGAGTTCTTCTCGGAACTGATCCGCGGCATCGACACCGCGGCGCGCAGCCACGGCCTGCACCTGCTGCTGTCGGGATCCCACGGCGACCGGGCGGAGGCGGCCGCGGCCATCAAGGCGATGAGCGGTCGGGTCGACGGCCTGCTGATCATGTCGCCGCACCTTGACGCCAGCGCGCTGGCCGACAACCTGCCGCGCGCTCTGCCGGTCGTGCTGATGAACACGCGGGCCGACGGCGTCGAGGTCCCTTCCCTGACGGTCGACAACTACGGCGGCGCCTATGCGATGGTGCGCCACCTGGCCGGGCGCGGCCACCGGGCGATCGCCTTCATCTCCGGGCCGGAGCCCAATTTCGAAGCGCAGGAGCGCCTGCGCGGCTATCGCGAGGCGCTTGCCCAGTTGCTGCCCGGATCCGATCCGCTGGTGCTGCCGGGCGAATTCAATGAAGAGTCCGGCTGGCGGGTCGGCAACCGGATCATCGCGACGCAGCCGCGACCGGATGCGATCTTCGCCGCCAACGACGCGATGGCGATCGGGTGCCTGTTCTGCCTGGGCGAGGCCGGGATCGAGGTGCCGCGCGACATCGCGCTGGTGGGGTTCGACGACATCCCGCTGGCGCGCTTCGTGAATCCCCCCTTGACGACGGTGCGCGTGCGCATCGCCGAGCTGGGCTCGCTGGCGTTGGAACGTCTGGCGCTTTCGGTCGAAAACCGCAATCTCGCGAGCGCAAAGCCCCAGACGCTTCGCTCCGAGCTCGTGGTTCGCGGCTCCTGCGGCCGGGCGCAGTCGCCTGCGGTTGCAGTCGTGTCTCAGAAGCTCCGATAGAGGTCCCTGCGCGAAACGAAGCGTTTTGATGGAGGAGGAGCAAACGATGAAATCGCGTTCGAAGTGGCAGATGAGAATCACAATCGTAGTCGCCGCATTCGCGTGCGCCTGCCTGCCGATGTGGCAGCCGGCGCAGGCGCAGTTGAGCACGGCGACACTGCGTGGCTGGGTGCAGACGGCCGCAGGGCAGGGCGCCGCCGGCGTGGAGGTGTCGGCGACCAGCACCGAGAGCGGCTTCGTGTACCGGACGAGGTCAAATTCGGACGGCAGCTACGTGCTAAGCGGGCTGCCGCCGGGAACGTACCAGATCCGCACCGGCACCGAGGCCGGCCAGAAGCCGCAGACCATTACGGTCGACGTCGGCGAGACCGCCTCGATCGACCTGGTGTTGCCGGCGGTGCCGATCGAGCAGGTCCAGATCGTAGGATCGTTTCAGCGCGCGGACGTGAAGGACTCCGAGGTCGCCACCAGCGTGTCGCCGACGCAGATGCAGTTGCTTCCCCAGGTGACGCGCAATTTCCTGTCGTTCGCGGACCTGGCGCCGGGCGTGCGGGTTACCCAGGATCCGGGGAGCGGTTACGTGACCTTGCAAAGCGGCGCGCAGAACCAGGACAACATCAACGTCTACATCGACGGCGTCAGTCAGAAGAACTACGTGCTGCGGGGCGGCCTGGTCGGCCAGGACAGCTCGCGCGGCAACCCGTTTCCGCAGTCGGCCCTGAGTGAATACCGGATCGTCAGCCAGAACTACAAGGCCGAGTTCGACCAGGTCTCGAGCGTCGCGATTACCGCGGTGACCCGCTCGGGGACCAACCAGCTGCACGGCGACGCGTTCGTCGACTACACCGGGAACGATTTCGTCGCCTACAGCCCGTTCGAGGAGAAGAACCGGAATCTCGGGATCAAACGCCCGGGCTTCGATCAGGAGCAATTCGGCGTTAGCCTGGGCGGCCCGATCATCCAGGATCGGATCCACTACTTCGTGGCGTACGAAGGCAAGAATATCGGGTCGTCGCGCGAGGTCGGGCTGGGTGATCACGCCTATCTGGTCCCCGATGCGGGCTTGGCGCACACGCTCAGGGCGCTGCAAGGCACGGCGACCGACAAATTCACCGAGCACCTGGTGTTCACCAAGTTCGACGCCGAGGTTGCGGAGAACCAGCGAGTCGAACTGAGCGCGAAGATACGCCGGGAAGACGACCTGGTGCCGGAGGATCCTAATATAAGCGCCCCCGACAACCAGAAGGACCGCAAGAACAACGAGAATCACGTCGACCTGAAGCACGAGTGGACGCTTGGCGATTGGCTGAACGAGGCGCGCGTCGGCTACCAGGACGCCGAGTGGAACCCGCATTCGAACAGCACCGCTCCGCTGATCAAATACAACATCTCTCCGCCTCCAACGCCCAGCGAGAACAACATGTTCGGAGTGATCGATGTGGGCGGCTCCCCCGACGCGCAGGACCGGATCCAGAAAGGCTTCTACCTGCAGGACGACCTGACCTTCGGTGGCGTCGCGGACCACGCGTTCAAAGGCGGCTTCAAGGTCGACTTCATCACGTTCAACCTGTCGGGGACGGCATTCAGCGTCCCTACCTTTGTCGAGCTGCTCGATCCGGTGACGGGCAATCTCACCATGCCTCCCACCGGTCCCGCCAATCCTTTGGCGGACAGGACCATCAACGCGGCGGCACCGACCGATGCCAGCTTCAAGGATACGATGCTCGGCCTGTACTTCCAGGACGACTGGGATGTGACCCACAAGCTGCAGCTGAACCTGGGCGTGCGCTGGGACTACGAAACCAACATGCTGGACAACGACTACGTGACGCCGGCCGACCGCGTGAACGCACTGCTCGGTCCCGACTCCACGCGCTACAACATTGCGCCGGCGCCGGGTCAGACCTATGAGCAGTCGCTGGCGCTCGGTGGCATCCATATCCGCGACTACATCAGCAACGGGTCGAGCCGCAAGCCGTTTACCGGCGCGATCCAGCCGCGCGTGGGCTTCTCGTACGATCTATGGGGCGACAAGCAGACAGTGTTTTTTGGCGGCTACGGCCGCGCCTACGACCGCAAGGTGGCCACCAACGCGCTCGACGAGAAGCAGAAGAACCAGACGCCGGGGAAGGGCGAGATCTGGCTGCTCAAGAACGATTTCAAGGCGCCATACACGGATCAGTACGGCGTTGGCGTGCGCCAGGGCGTTGGCACATGGAACACCGAGTTCGCCTATACCTACTCGTACAGCCACCACCAGTTCAACTGGTTCGGCGGCGATCGCGACCCGCACGGAGGCTGGGACACCAAGAGCATCATCGATCCGCTGTTCAGCGGCCCGGTCGGGTACGGAACCCTGGTGCTGGGCGACTTCATCAGCGAGGCCAAGACGCAGACGCTGTATTTCAAGGCCGACAAGCCGTACACGCCCTCGTCGGGCTGGGGCGCAACGGTCGCCTACACCTACTCGGACGCGTTTACGACGAACCGTCAGTGGAGCAACGACATCTTCAACTGGACCTACGGCAAGCCCGGCGTCGGCTGGTATCCGTCGGTCGACGTCGAACGCCACCGGATCGTCGCGACCGGCATCACCGACCGGCTGCTGCCGCTGGGCATCGTGGTGGCAGGCAAATGGACGTATGGGTCCGGGCTGCCGTACCAGATCACCGACTGCCACCTCGACTTCAGCCATTGCATCTACCTGAAAGGCGACGGAGGTCACTTCGATCAGACGGACATCAGCCTGTCCAAGCGCTTCGGAGTCGGGTTCGGCGGGCTTACCGTGCGGCTCGATATCCTGAATATTTTCGGCATCGCCAATTACGGCGGCTACGATGGTTTTGCCGGTGGGCCGACCACTAATCCCGTAAACCGTTATGGCGGCGACAACGCGAACGTCGGCCAGCCGAGCAAGATTGTCGGCCCGATGCGGACCTACAAATTCGGCCTGCGCTACGACTTTTGAGCGGATGGCCGTACTGCTCTGCCTTGCCTGACTCCACCAGCATCGCCGACCCCGGCCGCGTCCATTCCGGGCGCCGCCGGCTGCTTGCCCTGGCCGGTGCGCTCGCCTGCGGTTGCGCCGGCACGTCGCCCGGGCCCCCGCCGCCTCCGCCTGCGCCGGTCGCACCCGGCGAGCCGCTGCTTGACGATGTGCATCGGCGCACGTTCGATTTTTTCTGGCAGACCGCCAATCCCGCCAATGGCCTGGTGCCGGATCGCTACCCGACGCCGTCGCCGGCCAGCATCGCGGCGGTCGGCTTCGCGCTGACCGCCTATCCGATCGGAGTCGAGCGCGGCTGGATCACGCGGGCGCAGGCGCGCGATCGGGTGCTGGCGACGTTGCGTTTTTTCTCCGAGGCGCCGCAAGGTCCGAATTTCTCGGGCGTCGCCGGATACCAGGGTTTCTTCTATCACTTCCTCGACATGAACAGCGGCCTGCGGTTCCGGCACTGCGAGCTGTCGACGGTGGACACCGCGCTGCTGCTGGCCGGAATGCTGTTCTGCCAGAGCTGGTTCGATCAGGCCAACGACGACGAAGCGCGGATCCGGCAGCTGGTCGACGCCATTTACGCCCGCGTGGACTGGACCTGGGCACAGCCGCGCCCGCCGCTGGTCGCGCTGGGCTGGATGCCGGCAGACGGATTCATCAGGCTCGACTGGCGCGGCTACGACGAAGCGATGATCGTCTACCTGCTGGCGCTGGGCGCGCCGGTGCACGCGGTCGACGCATCGGCGTGGCCCACCTGGTGCTCGACCTACGACAAGTCCTGGGGCGCGTACCGGGGCTACGAGCACCTGGGGTTTCCGCCGCTGTTCGGACACCAGTACTCGCATGTGTGGACCGACTTCCGCGGCATCGCGGACCCGTACATGCGGGGGCGCGGGATCGACTATTTCGAGAACAGCCGGCGCGCGACCTATGCGCAGCAGGCCTACGCGATCGCGAACCCCGGTGGCTGGAAAGGCTACGACGATCGGGTCTGGGGCCTGACCGCCTGTGACGGACCGTACGAAGGGTCGCGGGACTACGCGGGCTCCTCGCGCCGGTTCCGGGGCTACGCGGCCCGGGGCACCGGGCTGCTTCGCACCTTCGACGACGGCACAATCGCGCCCACGGCGATGGTTTCGTCGCTCCCGTTCGCCCCGGAGATCGTGCTGCCCTCGTTGCAGGAGATGGTCCGCCGCCACAGCGCGCTGATCTACTCGCGCTACGGCCTGCTGGACGCCTTCAATCCGAGCTTCGAGTACTCGGGCAAGCTCGCCTATGGCCGGGTTGTCCCCGGCCTCGGCTGGGTCGACAACGATTACCTGGGCATCGATCAGGGTCCGATCGTGGCGATGATCGCGAACTATCGTGACGGCCTGGTGTGGAACGTTATGCGCAACAATCCGTATCTGGTCCGCGGGCTGCGGCGGGCCGGGTTCACCGGGGGATGGCTGGGCTCAGGGTAGGCTGTGGGATGACGGTCCGTGTGCGTTTGCTGGCGACGGCGCTTGCCCTGATGCTGTGCGCCTGCTCGCGCCCTCAGAACGAGCTGACGTTCTGGGCGATGGGCCGGGAGAGCGAGGCCGTGGCCGGGCTGCTGCCCGAGTTCGAGCGGACCCACCCGGGCGTGCACGTGTCGCTGCACCAGCTGCCCTGGACGGGCGCGCACGCGAAGCTGCTGACGGCTTTCGTCGGAGGCGCGACGCCGGATGTGGCGCAACTCGGAAACACCTGGATTCCCGAGCTGGCCGAGCTGCACGTGCTCGAGCCGCTGGGGCCGCGGGTGCAGCAGTCCGCGGCGGTGCAGCCGTCCGACTATTTCGACGGCATCTGGAACACCAACCTGATCGACGGCGTGCTGTATGGCGTGCCCTGGTACGTCGATACGCGGCTGCTGTTTTATCGCACGGATCTGCTGAAGAAGGCCGGATTCGATGCGCCGCCGGAAAACTGGAGGGAATGGCGGCGCACGCTGGCCGCGCTCAAGGAGCAGGCTGGCGCGCAGCGTTTCTCGATCCTGCTGCCGCTGAACGAGTTCGAGCCGCTGACGGCGCTGGCCCTGCAGCAGCGAGAGCCGCTGCTGCGCGAGGGCGGCGGTCGCGGAAATTTCGACAGCCCCGGCTTCCGGAAGGCGCTGGGCTTCTACGTGGAGATGTTCGACCGCGGCTGGGCGCCGGTGGTGTCCGAGGCTCAGATCTCCAACGTCTGGGACGAGTTCGGGCGCGGCTATTTCGCGTACTACATCTCCGGTCCCTGGAACATCGCCGAGTTCCGGCGCCGCCTTCCGCCCGAGCGCAGTCACGACTGGATGACCGCGCCTCTGCCGGGTCCGGACGGTCCGGGCGCCTCGATCGCCGGCGGCTCCAGCCTGGTGATCTTCGCCGCCTCGCATCGCAAGGAGCAGGCGTGGCAGCTGATCGAATATCTTTCCCGGCCCGAGGTGCAGGAGCGATTCCGCGCCCTGACCGGCGACCTGCCGCCGCGCCGCTCGGTCTGGAACCTGCCGGCGCTGGCCGCGGACCCGTATGCGCGGGCCTTCCGGCAACAGCTGGAGCTCGCCAGGCCGGCGCCGCAGGTGCCGGAATGGGAACACATCGAGGATGAATTGCGGCTGGTCGGCGAGCTCGCTGCAACCGGGCAGATCACGGTGGAACGGGCCGCGCGGGAACTGAACCAGCGCGTCGATGCGATCCTGGAGAAGCGACGCTGGATGCTCGCGCGCGCCGCCTCCCGTCACATGCGGGCCGGCGAGTGAGACTCGGGGCCGGGCGGCCGGGATGAAGTCGGACCTTGCCGGGTGGTGCTTTGCCGGTCCGGCTCTGCTGGTGATCGCAGTCTTCTTCGTTGTTCCCGTGGCGGCAGCTCTGGCGCTGAGCCTGACCGATTTCGACATCTACGCGATCGCCGATCCGGCCAATTTGCGGCTGGTCTGGCTGCACAACTACATTCAACTTCTGAAGACGCCGCTTTTCTGGACCGCGCTCGGCAATACGCTGTACTTCGTGGTGGTCGGCGTTCCGCTGTCGATCGCGGTCTCGCTTGCCACCGCGGTGCTGCTCGATTCGGAGCTCGCGCGCTTCAAGGGGGTGTTTCGCACCGCGCTGTTTGCGCCGGTCGTGACGACCGTGGTGGCGGTCGCGGTGGTCTGGCGCAATCTGCTTCACGCGCGTTACGGCTGGATCAATCATGCGCTGGGCGCCATGGGCATCGCGCCGATCGACTGGCTGGGCGATCCGCACTGGTCGATGCCCGCCATCATCCTGTTCGCGGTGTGGAAGAATTTCGGCATCAACATGATCATCTTCGTGGCGGCGCTGCAGGCGATCCCCCGCGACCTTTACGAAGCGGCGCGGATCGAAGGCGCCAGCGCGGCGCAGCAGTTCTGGCACGTCACGCTGCCTCTGCTCGGCCCGACCCTGCTGATGGTGGGAGTCGTGACGATGGCGGGCTACTTCCAGCTGTTCGCCGAGCCGTACGTGATGACGCAGGGCGGGCCGCTGCAGAGCACCGTGAGCGTGCTGTACCTGATGTACGAGGAGGGCTTCAAGTGGTGGAGCCTGGGCCTGGCCTCGGCGATCGCGTTCGCGCTGTTTGCCCTGATGCTCGCGTGCACCGCGCTGCTGCTCAGGGGAACGCGCGGCAAGGTTGCAGCGTGAACCGGCCTGCCACCTTCGCAATCAACGGCCTGCTGCTGGCCGCCGCGATGATCAGCGTGGCGCCGCTGCTGTGGATGCTGTCCGCCTCGCTGATGCCGGCCGGCCAGTCCAACACGTTTCCGCCGCCGTGGTTCCCGGCGGCGCCGACCCTGGGCAACTACCGCGAGCTTTTCGCCCGTGCCGGAGTGGGGCACTACCTCTTCAACAGCGTGGTGGTGGCAACGGCCGGCACCGGCCTGTCGCTGCTGTTCAACGTCAGCGCCGGCTACGCGTTCGCCAAGCTGTCGTTCCCGGGGCGTGAACGGATCTTCCGGTCGCTTCTGGCAGCGCTGGTGATTCCCGCCCAGGTTGCGATGCTGCCGCTTTTCCTGATGCTGCGGGCGATGGGACTCGTGAACAGCTACGGTGGCGTGATCGTTCCTGCGCTGGCCAGCGTGTTCGGTATCTTCCTGGTGCGCCAGTACGCGCGCTCGATTCCGGACGAAATTCTGGAGGCGGCGCGCCTTGAAGGAGCGGGCGAAGCGCGCATCTTCGTCCACATCGTTCTGCCGCTGTTGAAACCGATGCTGGTCACGCTGGCGATCTTCACGTTCCTGAACATCTGGAACGACTTCATGTGGCCGCTGATCGTGCTGACGGACAGCCGGCTGCAGACGCTGCCGGTCGCGCTGGCTCTGCTGTCCCGGGAACACGTGCAGGACAACGAGCTGATGATGGCCGGTTCGGTGGTCACGGTGCTGCCGCCGCTTCTGCTGTTCCTGGGCCTGCAGCGCTACTACATCCAGGGCCTGCTGCTGGGGAGCGTGAAGGGGTAAACATCTCCCCTCTCCCGCTTGCGGGAGAGGGGTCGGGGGTGAGGGTTGCGGCAGAGGGGTCCGAGGGGCGTGAGGGAGTCCGGTGCGTGGGGCATGGCGCTGCGGGCAGCGATGGGCGCAGCCGTGCTCGCCTGCTGCGCGACGGCCTTGGCCGCGGAGTTGCCCGTGGCACGGGAGGCGCTCGGATCGGTCTCGGACTGGGTGGCCGGTGCATCGGAGCAGGTCCAGGCCCAACTTCGACCGGTCGATGGCCCGCATGGTCCGGGTATGTGCCTGGACTTCGATTTCGGAGGCGCAGCCGGTTACGCGACCGTACGCCGCGCGCTTGCGTTGACGCTCCCGCCCGATTTCGAGTTCGACCTGGAACTGAGCGGCGAGGCCGCCGGCCACGATTTTCAGCTCAAGTTGCTCGACGCGACCGGCGAAAACATCTGGTGGTATCGCCGCGCCGAGTTCGACTTTCCGCGCACCTGGCAGCCACTGCGGATCCGGAAGTGGCAGATCAAATTCGCCGGCGACTCGAAGCTCGACCGCCCGCTGCGCAAGGCGGCCGCGATCGAGCTGGCCGTGGCGAAAGGCACCGGAGGCGCACGCGGTTCGGTCTGCGTCGACCGCTTCGATCTGCTCGAGCGAGCGGTCGCAGACCATCCACCGCCGCCTCGCGTGACCGGTTCTTCGCCGGGCGCGACAGCCGCTTCGACGCTGGACGCCGAGGGGCGGCTGCAGCCGCCCTGGAGCAGCGATCCGGCACAGGGACCGCGGCAGTGGGTTCAGATCGACCTGGGGTGGCGGCGCGAATTCGGCGGAATCGTGCTTCAATGGACCCAGGACGAGTACCCAAGTCGCTACGACGTTCAACTGTCCGACAACGGTAACGACTGGCGGACCGTACGCGAGGTGGTGCGAGCCGGCGGTCCCGAACAGGTCGTGCCCCTGCCGGATGCCGAAGCCAGGTACCTGAGGCTCGGCCAGGTCGCGGGAGCCGCCCGAACGGTTCGACTGATCGGTCTTCAGATCCAGGATCCGCAGTTCGGTTCCGATCCGAACCGCGTGGTCGAGCTGCTCGCTGCGCGGTCGCCGCGCGGCCGTTATCCGCGCAGCTTCTGCGGCGAGCAGACCTACTGGACCGTGGTCGGTACCGGCGCCGGCGTCCCGTCGCTGCTGTCGGAGGACGGCGCGCTGCAGGTGGGCAAGAACGGCTACACGATCGAGCCGTTCCTGCTGGCACCGGAGGGCCTGATCGGGTGGGCCGACGTCGAAGTCGAACAGTCTTTGCAGGACGGCTATCTGCCGATTCCTCAGGTTCAGTGGCAATTCCGCGACCTGATGAACCTGCAGGTGCGCGCCTTTCCGATCTCCGAGGCGGGACGCTCGTCCGTGCTGATGCGATACACCGTGGGCAATCGGTCGGCGAGCACGGTGAAGTTGAAGCTTGCGCTCGCGGTGCGTCCGTTGCAGGTCGATCCGCCGACGCAGTTCCTGAACGTCCCGGGAGGTGTGCACCCGATCCACGATCTCGGCTGGGATGGCGACGTCGTCACGGTGGACGCGGTGCCGGGGCTGCGTGCGATGCGTCGCCCGGCGGCGTTCGTCGCCTCGACGTTCGATGCCGGCTCGATCGTGGATCGGCTCGCGGAACGCAGCGAGTTGAAGACGGAAACGAAGGCCCGGTCGCTGCACGATCCGGCGGGACTGGCCTCGGGCGCGCTGCTGTTCGATCTGGCCGTGGCGCCCGGTGGCGAGCAGACGGTCGACATCGTGGCCTCAAGCGGCCCCGGGCCTGTGCCGCCGGCGCCGCGGTCGAATGCGTCGGACTGGTCGACGCTGCAGCAGCAGGCGGTCGTGGCGAGCTGGCGTCAGGAGCTCGGGCGCGTATCGCTCACGCTGCCGCCGGCGGGACAGCCGATCGCCGACACCTTGCGCAGCGCGCTGGCCCAGATCCTGGTCTCGCGCGACGGGGCGCGGCTGCAGCCGGGAACCCATTCCTATGCGCGATCCTGGATCCGCGATGGCGCGATGATGGTCGAGGCACTGCTTCGGATGGACCATGGCCGCGAGGCAGCCGACTTCGTGCGCTGGTACGCGCAGCAGCAGTTTCCGGGCGGCAAGGTTCCGTGCTGCGTGGACCGTCGTGGCCCGGATCCGATCCCGGAAAACGACAGCAACGGCGAGTTCATCTTCGCGGCGGCCGAGCTGTACCGCTATACGAACGATCGCGACGAACTGCTCGCGCTGTGGCCGCACGTCGACGCCGCGGCGCGCTACCTGGAGACCTTGCGCCAGAGCGAGCGGACCGCTGCGGTCCGGGCTGACCATCCGGAGCGATATGGACTGCTTCCGGCCTCGATCAGCCACGAAGGCTACTGGTCCAAGCCGATGCACTCGTACTGGGACGACTTCTGGGCGCTGAAGGGGTACAAGGACGCGGCCTTCCTGGCCCGGGTCGTGGGCGACGAGCAGGCGCTCGCGCGGCTCGAGGGCGCGCGCGACGAATTTCGCAGCGACCTGATCGAATCGATCCGGCTCGCGGCCGGCCAGCACGGCATCGACTTCATTCCCGGCGCCGCCGAGCTGGGCGACTTCGATCCGACCTCCACCACGATCGCGCTGGCGCCGGTCGGCGAGCTGGCCAATCTTCCCCGGGATCTGATCGAAAGCACGTTCGAGCGCTACTGGCGCGAGGCCGAGGAGCGCCGCCTCGGCGAGCGCGCCTGGGACGATTACACGCCGTACGAGCTGCGTGCCGTGGGCACTTTCGTCAGGCTGGGCTGGCGCGAGCGGGCGCTGAAGCTGATGCGCTTTTTTCTCGCAGGCCGCAGGCCGGCCGGCTGGAACCAGTGGGCGGAGGTGGTCGGCCGCGAAGCGCGCAAACCGCGCTTCGTCGGGGACATGCCGCACGCGTGGATCGCCTCCGACTTCATCCGCTCGGCGCTCGATCTGTTTGCCTACGAGCGCGAGTCCGACCGCTCGCTGGTGCTGGCGGCCGGAATTCCCGCCGGCTGGCTCGACGGAGCCGGAATTGCAGTGCAGGGGCTGCGGACCACGTACGGCGTCTTGAGTTACCGGATCGGGCGCAATTCGGACGGCTGCACGATCTCGATTGACCCGGGCATCCGGATCCCGCCCGGCGGCATCGTGTTCGAATGGCCGGGGCCGGAACCGCCCGAGTCGGTCTGGATCAACGGCCGGCCCGCCGTGTGGGAAGGCGGCGCGCTGATGATCCGTAGTCTTTGAGACGTTTCAGAGCAGGCTGCGAGACTCACTGCAGCGTGGCGATCACCGGCGCGTGGTCGCTCGGCTGCTCCAGTTTGCGCAGGCCGGCATCGATCGTGCAGCCGGAGCAGCGCGCCGCCAGCTCGTCGCTGATCAGGATGTGGTCGATGCGCAGCCCCTGTTTACGCCGGAAGGCCAGGTTGCGGTAGTCCCACCAGGTGAACATACGGCCAGGCTGGTCGAACAGACGGAAGCTGTCCTTCAGGCCCAGGTTCAGCAGCGCTCGGAAGGCCGCCCGTTCCGGCTCGGAGAACAGGACCTGGCCCGCCCACGCTTCCGGGTCGTGGACATCGCGGGGCTCGGGCGCGATGTTGAAATCGCCCGCCGCCAGCAGGCGCCCGTACTGCTTCAGTTCGCTATGCAGCCAGTCGTGCAGGGCGGCAATCCATTTGAGCTTGTAGGAATACTTTTCGGTGCCGATCGCCTGGCCGTTCGGAACATAGGCGCATACGACGCGGATGCCGTCGATGGTGGCTGCGATCAGCCGGCGTTGCTCGTCATCGATTCCCGGCAGCTGGGTCTGGACGTTTGCGACCTCGTGCACGGTGTCCTGCCTGAGCAAAATGGCCACGCCGTTGTACGTTTTCTGCCCGGAAAAAAGGCTGCGGTAGCCGGCCGCGGTCAGCGCCGCCACCGGAAAATTCTCATCGATGAGCTTGGTTTCCTGCAGGCAGACGATGTCGATCGGCTCGCCCTTCAACCATTGAAGCAGGTGGCCGAGGCGGACGTTCAGTGAATTGACGTTCCAGGTCGCGACTTTCAAAGCCACGCCGAATCTCTATCGTGGGCCGCCGGAGTCGGGCGCTGTTGGGTCCTGGGTAGCCGCAGCCTGCGCGGGTTTCGGTTCGGTCAGCGGCTTTGGCTCGGGCCACACCCAGTCGACCGGCAGCTGGCTCGCGCGGGGATACCCGGCCAGGTCGAGCGCTTCGTCCCAGCTCGCGCTGTTGAAGCCGATGATGGTCCGGGCGCCGACCCGGAGCACGGGCAACTGGTCGGAGCCCGTCAGCTGCTTCAGGGTCTGCACGTCGGTGGAATCGCCGACCGTGCGTTCTGCAAACGGCAACGCGCGAGCCCTCAGCAGCGAGCGGCCGGCGTTGCACCCGGCGCAGCCGGCCATCGTGTACAAGGTGACCGGGAAGTCCCTGATCGTGCTTTGCAGCTGGTAGGGAAGGGCGGCCTGCGGATCGCGCTTTACGCCCTTGACGACACCTTCCAGCCGCTCGATGTCGTGGGCACCGGCGGGCGGCTTGTCGCCGTAGCCGACCCGGCCGCTGGCGTCGACCCACTTGAACTGCGCGCCGGCCAGCGGAGCGCAAACAATCAGGACGATAGCCAGCCAGCCGGAGCGCATGGCTCCATTATCAACCGAACCGGCCCGTGATGTAGTCCTCGGTCTGCCGGCGCTGTGGCCGGGTGAACAGCTCCGCGGTGGCGCCGAATTCGACCATTTCGCCCAGGTACATGTAGGCGGTGTAGGTCGACACGCGCGCGGCCTGCTGCATGTTATGGGTCACGATCACGATCGTGTAGTCGTTCTGCAGGTCCGACAGCAGCTGCTCGATGCGCCCGGTCGCGATCGGGTCCAGCGCCGAGGTCGGCTCGTCCAGCAGCAGCACCTGCGGGCGCAACGCGACCGCGCGGGCGATGCACAGGCGCTGTTGCTGCCCACCCGACAAACCCAGGCCGCTGGATTGCAGCTTGTCCTTGACCTCGTCCCACAGCGCTGCTTCCCGCAGCGCCTTCTCGACCCGATCTTCCATCTGCCCGCGCGACAGCTTGATGTGGTGGCGCAGCCCGAAGGCGACGTTCTCGAACACCGAAAGCGGGAACGGCACCGCCTTCTGGAACACCATGCCCACGCGGGTGCGCAGACGGTTCAGCGAGTAGCCCCGATCCAGGATGTTTTCTCCGTCCAGCAGCACTTCGCCAGTGGCCTCCAGGCCGGCGTAGACCGAGTAGATCCGGTTGAAGACCCTCAGCAGCGTGGACTTGCCGCAGCCGGACGGCCCGATGATCGCGGTGATCTGGCGCTCCGGGATTTCCAGGTTGACGTTTTTCAGTGCGTGGTAGTCGCGGTAGTAAAAGTCCAGTGCCCGGACCACGATCTTGGTGCGGGCCGGACCGGCCGCAACCCCGGGCAGGGCGCCGCCGTCTTCGCCGGCCGCCGGATCGAGCAGCGTGGCTTCGCTAGGCATTCTCATCCATCCGGTTCTTCAGCAGATAGGCGCGCGCCCCCACGCTGAGCACCAGCACCACCATCGTCACCACGAATGCGCCGGCCCAGGCCAGCGAATGCCAGGCATCGTACGGGCTCATCGCGAACTGGAAGATGACCACCGGCACGCTGGCGGTCGGACCGTTCAGGTCCGCGCTCCAGAACTGGTTGTTCAGCGCAGTGAACAGCAGCGGCGCCGTCTCGCCGGTGATGCGCGCCAGTCCCAGCAGCACGCCGGTCAGTATGCCGGGCAGCGCGGCCCGGTACAGCACCTGCACGGTCACTTTCCAGCGCGGTATGCCGAGCGACAAGGCGGCCTCCCGCATCATGTTCGGCACCAGCCGCAAGGTCTCGTCGGTCGTTCGGACGACCACCGGGAGCACGATCAGCCCCAGCGCGATGGCCCCGGCCACGCCGGAGAAATGCCCGACCTGGCGCACGTAGATCGTGTACACGAAAAGGCCCAGCACGATCGAGGGCGCCGACAGCAGGATGTCGTTGACGAAGCGGACCGATTCGCGCCAGACCGGACGTCGCTCCGCGAACTCGGCCAGATACGTGCCCGCCGCGATGCCGAGCGGGGCCCCGATCAGCACGCCCAGCAGGCTCATCAGCGTGCTGCCGACCAGCGCATTGGCCAGGCCCCCGTCGGAGCCGGGCGGGGGCGTGATCTCGGTGAAGATGCGAGGGCTCAAAGCGCGCGCCCCGTTCAGCAGCGTGACGATCAGGATCCAGATCAGCCACGACAGGCCGAACAGCGTGGCGGCCGTACCGAGCAGCTTGGAGATCACGTTGCTGGCGCGCCGCCTGAAGATCAGGCTCCGGGGCGACTGCATCAGCGGCCCTCCCGCCGCGCCAGATTGCTCAGCATCAGGCGCGCGATCGCCAGAACGATCAAGGTCACGACGAACAGCAGGAAACCGAGCGCGATCAGCGACGACAGGTAGAGGTCCGAGTCGGCCTCGGTGAACTCGTTGGCGATGGTCGCGGCGATCGAATTGCCGGGCATCAGCAGAGAAGCGCTGAGCTGATGCGCGTTGCCCAGCACGAAGGTGACCGCCATCGTTTCGCCCAGCGCCCGCCCCAGACCGAGGAAGATTCCGCCGACCACCGCGGATCGGGTGTACGGCAGAACCACCTTCCACACGACCTCCCAGGTGGTCGAGCCCAGCGCGTAGGCCGATTCCTTCAGTGCCGCGGGCACGGTGCGGAATACGTCGCGCATCACCGACGAAATGAACGGAATCACCATGATGCCGAGCACGATCCCCGCGGTCAGCATGCCGATGCCCAGCGGCGGGCCACGGAACAGCACGCCGATCCACGGCACCGGCCCCAGGTGATCGTTGATCCACGGCAGCACGTAGTCGGACATGAACGGGACGAAGGAGAACAGTCCCCACATCCCGTAGATGATCGACGGAATGCCGGCCAGCAGTTCGATGGCCGCCGCGATCGGCGCCTGCAGCCAGCCGGGCGCAATCTCGGTCAGGAACAGCGCAATGCCGAAGCTGACGGGCACCGCGATCAGCATCGCGATGGCGGAACTGGCAAGCGTTCCGTAGATCGGTACGAAGGCGCCGAAGTGGCGGCCGACGGGGTCCCACTCGTCGCTGACGATGAAGCGCCAGCCGAACGTTTGAAACGCCAGGCGGCCGCCCCACAGCATCGAGAGCGCGGCGCCGCCCAGAACGATCAGCACCACCGCCGCCGCGCCGAACAGCATCCAGCGGAACAGGTTGTCCTGCCGCGTTTCCGCGGCCGAACGATCGCGCGCGCCCACCGCCTCGACACCGATCGCCGTCGATGCGGTAGAGGAAACCGTCATTTCGTTCCCATGTGAAGGAGGCTGCGGCGGCATTGGTTGCGGCTGCCGCGCGTGCCGCGAACTCTACTTGATCGTGCTGGCCCAGTACGCTTCGATCTGCTTGACCAGCGCATCAGGCAGCGCCACGTAGTCCAGCGCCTTGGCCTGCGCCTGGCCCTTCTCCAGAGCCCATTTGAAGAACTCCAGCGCGGTCTTGCTGCGTGCCACGTCCTTCGGCTGCTTGTACATCAGCACGAAGGAGCTGGCCGCGATCGGCCAGGAGTTCGGGCCCGGCGCGTCGGTGATAACGAGGTAAAAGTCCTTCGCCTTGGTCCAGTCGGCCGAGGCAGCGGCGGCCTGGAACGTTTCGAGGCTCGGTCCGACGAAATTGCCGGCGCGGTTCTTCATCGCGGCCCAGGCCATCTTGCTTTGCAGCGCGTACGCCAGCTCCACGTAGCCGATCGAGTTCTTGATTTGCTTCACATACTCGGCGACGCCCTCGTTGCCCTTGCCGCCGACTCCGACCGGCCACTGGATCGAAGTACCTTCCCCGACCTTGGATTTCCATTCCTCGCTGACCTTGGACAGGTAATTGGCGAAGTTGAACGTGGTGCCCGAGCCGTCCGAGCGATGCACGACGCTGATGGCTGCCTCGCCGAGCTTCAGACCCGGGTTCAGACCGGTGATCGCCGGATCGTTCCATTTCTGGACCTTGCCCAGGAAGATGTCGGCCAGCACCGGGCCAGTGAGCTTCACCTGTCCGGGTGCGACGCCTTCGATATGGACGACCGGCACCACTCCGCCGATCACGATCGGAAACTGGGCCAGGCCCGCCTGGGCCAACTCGTCCGGGGGCAGCGGCTTGTCGGAGGCGCCGAAGTCGACCGTGCCCGCCTTGATCTGGGCGATGCCGCCGCCGGATCCGATCGATTGGTAGTTGACCTTGACGCCATTGAGCACGCTGTAGTCGGTCGACCATTTCGACAGGACCGGATATGGAAAGGTCGCGCCCGCGCCGGTGATATCGGCCGCCAGCACCGGACCGGCCATCAGGGCGCAGGCGGCGCCAACGCCCAGCAACCGGGGTATCCGCTCAAACATGCTGACCTCCTCTGATTTTTTCGGAATGAAACCGATCAAGACTAGAAGTCGAATGTGTCCACTCGGTTACATTGCGGTGCAGCACCCATCACGAATAGCTCCTTCCACGGCATTCATGTCAAGCTCGGGCACGCCGGCGCGCCTAGCCGGTAATTCCGTTATGGCGCAACAAGGCCTCGATGCTCGGCGCGCGGCCCCGGAACGCGATGAACGATTCCATCGCCGGGCGACTGCCCCCGACTGAAAGAATCGTCTCCAGGAAACGCTTGCCCTGGGCCGGGTCCATCACGTCACCCAGTTCCTCGAACGCGGCAAAACAGTCCGACGACAGCACCTCGGCCCACAGGTAGCTGTAGTAGCCGGCCGCGTAACCGCCTGAAAAGATGTGCGTGAAACTGTTGGCGCCGCGGTGCTCGGCGGGCGGGAACACCACGGCGACCTCGGAACGCACCTCACGCGCCAGGGCCTGAAGCGCGGCGGCGTCGGCCCGCTCGGGATCGAAGTGGCTGTGCAGCCTCAGATCGAACAGGCCGAACTCGAGCTGCCGCGCCAGGTGCATTCCGCTCTGAAAGTTGCGGGCAGCGACGATCCGATCGAACAGCGCGCGCGGCAGCTGTGCCCCGGTCTCGGCATGTTCGGTGAGCATCTGCAGCGCCTGCCACTGCCAGCCGAAATTCTCCATGAACTGGCTCGGCAGCTCGACCGCGTCCCATTCGACCCCGTGGATACCCGCCACCGGCGGCTCGTCCACGCGCGTGAGCATGTGGTGCAGCCCATGCCCGAATTCGTGCAGCAGCGTGAGCACTTCATCGTGGGTCAGCAGCGCCGGGCGGCCTTCCGCGGGGCGCGAGAAGTTGCAGGTCAGGAACGAAATCGGCGTCTGCAGGGACGTCTCGTGCCGCCAGCGGCCGCGAGCGTCGTCCTGCCAGGCGCCGCCCTGCTTGTGATCGCGCGCGTACAGGTCCAGGTAGAACTGCGCCATCAGCTCGCCACCGAGCGTCTCGATCCGGTAAAAGCGCACGTCCGGGTGCCACACCGGAGCCTGATCGGAGCGGATCCGGACCGAGAACAGGCGCTCGATCAGCTCGAACAGGCCATCGAGCACGCGCGACAGCGGGAAATACCGCTTCAGCTCCAGCTCCGAATAGTCGTAGCGGGCCTGCCGGAGGCGCTCGGCCGCGAACGAGATGTCCCACGGCTTCAGTTCCGTCAATCCGAGCTGGTCGGCGGCGAACCTGGCCAGGTCGGCGATCTCGCGTTGTGCGTGGGGCCGTGCCCGGCGCGCCAGGTCGCGCAGGAATTGCGCGACGTCGTCCACCGACTGTGCCATCTTGGGCACCAGCGACAGCTGGGCAAAATTTCGATAGCCGAGCAGCTGCGCGTGCTCGCGGCGCAGCGTCAGCAGTTCCAGCATCAACGGCGTGTTGTCCCACTCGGCCGGACCGAACTCGGAGGCTCGCGTCGTGTAGGCGCGGTACAGGCGCTCGCGCAGGCTGCGATCCTGCGCGTACTGCAGCGCCGGCAAATAGCTGGGCGCATGCAGCGTGAGCTTGTAGCCGGTGCGCCCGTCGGCGCCCGCCGCCTCCCGGTACTGCTCCAGCACGTCTTCCGGGATGCCGGCCAGCTGCTGAGCGTCGTCCAGAACCAGCGAAAAGGCGCCGGTGGAGTCGAGTACGTTCTCGGCAAAGCGCGTCGCGATCTGCGACTCGCGCTCGCGCAGCGACCGCAGCCGTTCGCGCTGCTCCGGCGGCAGCTCCGCGCCGCCGAGCCGGAAATCGCGCAGCTCGTTTTCGACCGTGCGCCGGCGCGCCGGGTTCCACTGGCCGAACTGCGGCTTGCCGGCGATGCTGCGGTACTTGTCGTACAGCGCCAAGTTCTGCGACAGCTCGGTCCAGAACTGCGTCAGTTTCGGAAGGTTGCTGTTGTATTGCGCCCGCAGCGGCGGGGAGTCGGCCACCGCGTTCAGGTGCGACACGGCGGCCCACGCGCGCGAGAGCCTCTGAGTGTCGTGCTCCAGCGCCAGCACCACGGGCTCCCAGTCGGCTGGCGTGGCCGGGTCCGTGACGCGCTCGACGGCGCCGCGACATTGCGACAGCAACAGCTCGACAGCCGGTGAGACGTTGTCCGGCGCGATCCGGTCGAACGCGATCGATTGGTCGAACTGGAGCAGTGGATTGGCGGCGGGCTCGACTGGGCCTGCGTGTGGCATGACGGCACCGGAAGAGGGCGGTTCGCAGTCGCGGCAGTCTACCCGGGGAGAGTTTCGCTATATAAAATACAAACCCACCCTTTGAAATTCACCCGGAGCGCTGCTAGAGTGACAAAGTCCGCTCCTTCGGCGCCGCGCACCGTGGCGTCGCGCAGCTGTGCGAGGTGACCCGATGTCCGCCAATCCGATTGCTGTGGCCGCCAACGACCCCGATGCCGTCGAGACGCAGGAATGGCTCGACGCGTTGGACACGGTGATTGAACGGGAAGGCCCTGAGCGCGCCCATTACCTGCTCGATCGATTGATCGAACAGGCCCGCCGATCGGGCGGCGACATCCCGCTGTCGGCGACGACCGCGTACGTCAACACGATTCCGCCGCACCTGGAAGAGCACTCACCGGGCGACCCTGCCCTGGAGGAGCGGATCCGCTCCTACGCGCGCTGGAACGCGATGGCGATGGTGGTGCGCGCCAACCGCGGCGAGGGCGATCTGGGCGGGCACATCGCCAGCTACGCGTCGGTGGGAACGCTGATGGAGGTGGGCTTCAATCAGTTCTGGCGCGCGCCCAATGCCGAGCACGGCGGCGACCTGATCTACATCCAGGGTCATTCCTCGCCCGGCGTGTACGCGCGCGCGTTCCTGGAAGGCCGCATCAGCGAGGACCAGCTGATCAATTTCCGCCGCGAAGTCGACGGCAAGGGCGTGAGCTCCTATCCGCATCCGAAGCTGATGCCCGACTTCTGGCAGTTCCCGACCGTTTCGATGGGGCTGGGCCCGATCCAGGGGATCTACCAGGCCCGCTTCCTGAAGTACCTGCATGCGCGCGGCATCGCCGAGACGGAAAAGCGCAAGGTGTGGGTCTTCTGCGGCGACGGCGAAATGGACGAACCCGAGTCGCTCGGCGCGATCGGGATGGCGGCCAGGGAAAAGCTCGACAACCTGATCTTCGTGGTCAACTGCAATCTGCAGCGCCTGGACGGTCCAGTACGCGGCAACGGCAAGATCATCCAGGAGCTCGAGGGCGTATTTCGCGGCGCCGGCTGGAACGTGATCAAGGTGATCTGGGGGTCCTACTGGGATCCGCTGCTTGCCCGCGACACCGACGGTCTGCTGCGTCGGGTGATGGAGGAAACGGTCGACGGCGAATACCAGAACTACAAAGCCAAGGACGGCGCCTACGTCCGCAAGCACTTCTTCGGCAAGCATCCGCAGCTGCTGGAACGGGTGTCGCGGATGACCGACGAGGACATCTGGCGGCTGAACCGGGGCGGGCACGATCCGCACAAGATCTACGCCGCGTATGCGGCGGCCTCGCGCCACGCCGGGCAGCCGACCGTGATCCTGGCCAAGACGGTCAAGGGCTACGGAATGGGCAAGATCGGCGAGGCCAAGAACCCGACCCACCAGTTGAAGAAGCTCGACACCGAGGCGGTGCGCGAGTTCCGGGACCGGTTCCGCATTCCGATCCCCGACGACAAGCTGGAGGAGCTTCCGTTTTACCGGCCGGACGAGAATGCGGCGGAGATGAAGTACCTGCATGATCGCCGGCGCGCGCTCGGCGGCTACCTGCCGCAGCGGCGGCGGCGCGCCGATGAGACGCTGAAGGCGCCGCCGCTGGAGACGTTCTCGGCGTTGCTGGAGCCGACCTCCGAGGGCCGCGAGATCTCCACCACGCAGGCTTTCGTGCGCTTCTTGACGCAACTGGTGCGCGACAAGGCGCTGGGGCCGCGCGTGGTGCCGATCATTCCGGACGAGGCGCGCACGTTCGGCATGGAAGGCATGTTCCGGCAGCTGGGGATCTTTTCGCAGCAGGGCCAGCTGTACGAGCCGGTCGACCGCGACCAGGTGATGTACTACCGCGAGGACAAGGCCGGGCAGATTCTGGAAGAGGGCATCAACGAGGCCGGTGCGATGAGCTCCTGGATGGCCGGCGCGACCAGCTACTCGAGCAACAACCGGATCATGGTGCCGTTTTACATCTTCTATTCGATGTTCGGATTCCAGCGGGTCGGAGACCTCGCGTGGGCCGCCGGCGACATGCAGGCGAGGGGATTCCTGCTGGGCGGAACCAGCGGGCGCACCACGCTGAACGGCGAGGGCCTGCAGCACCAGGACGGGCACTCGCACATCCTGGCCTCGACGATTCCGAACGGCGTGTTCTACGATCCCACGTTCGCATACGAGGTGGCGGTGATCCTGCGCGACGGCCTGCGCCGGATGGTCGACGAGCAGGAAAACGTCTGGTACTACGTCACGCTGCTCAACGAGAACTACCCCCACCCGGGACTGGCGCGCGGCCAGGAAGCCGGCATCCTGAAAGGCATGTACCGGTTGCGCGAAGGACCCGCCGGCAGCGGCCAGGGCCGCTCGATCGCCCGCGTGCAGCTGTTGGGGTGCGGGTCGATCCTGCGCGAGGCGCTCGCCGCGGCCGAGCTGCTGGAGAAGGACTGGGGAGTGTCCGGCGACGTCTGGAGCGTGACCAGCTTCACCGAACTGCGGCGCGATGGGCTGGACGTCGAGCGCTGGAACCTGCTGCATCCGGCCAGCCGTCCGCGCAAGGCGTACGCCACCGAGGCCCTGGAACGCACGGCAGGCCCGATCATCGCGACGAGCGACTACATGCGGCTGTTCGCCGACCAGATCCGGCCGCTGATTCCGCAAGGACGCGCCTACAAGGTGCTCGGGACCGACGGCTTCGGCCGCTCCGATACGCGCGAGAAGCTGCGGCAGTTCTTCGAGGTCGATCGCTATTACGTTACGGTGGCCGCGCTGAAGGCGCTCGCGGAAGAGGGCGCGGTCGCGGTCGGGCAGGTGGCCGAGGCGATCAAGCGGTACGGGATCGATCCGGAGCGGCCCAACCCGTGGCTGGTGTGAGTGTTTGCCGCTCAGCGGGAGACGAATAGTCGAGAGTGCCCCTCTCCCGCGTAGCGGGGGAAGGCGTAATAAAGAGTGCCCCTCTCCCGCGCAGCGGGAGAGGGGCCAGGGGTGAGGGCCGAAGCAAGACTCGGGGGAAGCCCATGGGCAACATGGTCGAGATCAAGGTTCCCGACATCGGCGATTTCAAGGACGTCGAAGTCATCGAACTGCTGGTGGCACCCGGCGATCGCGTCAAGCCGGAGCAGTCGCTGATCACGGTCGAGTCGGACAAGGCCTCGATGGAGATTCCATCCCCGATGGCCGGCGTCGTGCGCGAGCTGAAGGTGAAGCTCGGCGACAAAGTGTCGCAGGGCACGCTGATCCTGGAGCTGGAGCCGAGCAACGAGGCCGCCGCCTCCGCCAAGGCTGCGGCGGCCGCGGCGCCCGCGCCTTCGTCCGCCGCCACGGCGCCGCCGGTTGCGGCCCCCGCGTCGGCCCCCGCGGTAGCGCCTTCGGCCCCCGTGGCGCCCGCCGCCAGAGCGCCGGTTGCGGCGCCCGGCGGATCGCCGCCTTCGACCGCGTTCGCGGTCGAGATGGGGACGCGTCCCGATGCGGAGCAGCTCGCCCACGCGACGTCCCCGCGCGCGCACGCCTCGCCCTCGGTGCGGCGTTTCGCGCGCGAGCTGGGCGTGGACCTGAGCCAGGTCAAGGGTTCGGGGCCGAAGGGCCGGATCCTGCCGGAGGACGTGCGCGCCTTCGTGAAGACGGCGCTCGCATCGGGCGTTCGCCCCGCTGCCGCGCCGGTTGTCGCCGGCATCGGGCTGAATCTGCCGCCGTGGCCGCAAGTCGATTTCGCCCGGTTCGGCCCGATCGAGCGGGTCGAGCTGTCGCGCCTTCGCAGGCTGGCTGGACCGAACCTGCATCGCAACTGGCTGTCGATTCCGCACGTGACGAATCACGAGGATGCGGACGTCACCGAGCTGGAGGCGTTCCGGGTCCAGCTGAACAAGGAAAACGAACGTTCGGGCGCGAAGCTGACGATGCTGGCGTTCCTGATCAAGGCATGCGTGGCGGCGCTGAAGAAGTTTCCCGAATTCAACTGCTCGATCGATCCGGGCGGCGACGCGGTGATCGTGAAGCGGTACTTTCATATCGGCTTCGCCGCCGACACGCCCAACGGCCTCGTGGTGCCGGTGGTGCGCGAGGCCGACCGCAAGGGCCTGCTCGAAGTGGCGTCCGAGACCGCGGCACTGGCGGCCAAGGCGCGCGAGGGCAAGCTCACGCCCTCCGAGATGCAGGGCGGCACGTTTTCGATCTCCTCGCTGGGCGGGATCGGCGGAACCTACTTCACGCCGATCATCAATGCGCCCGAGGTGGCGATCCTGGGAGTGTGCCGGGCCGCGACACGACCGCTATGGGACGGCAAGCAGTTCGCGCCGCGGCTGATTCTCCCGCTGTCGCTGTCCTTTGATCATCGGGTGATCGACGGGGCCGGGGCGGCCCGCTTCAATTCGTACCTGGCGCAGGTGCTGGCCGACTTCCGCCGCGTACTGCTATGACGGTGGCGATCGTGCCGATCGAATTGCGGCACGTCGAGGGCTTGAATGAGTGCGTGGCGGAACTGGCACGGGAGCGGCGCTTCCTGTCCATCGTGGAGGGTTTCACGCTGGATCAATGCGCGGCCTGGGTCGCGGCGGACCGCGTGCGCGCCAACCCGTTCCTGGTGGCGCTGGACCAGGATCGGGTGGTCGGCTGGTGCGAAGTGCGTCGCGACATACTGCCCGGCCGTGCACACACCGGGCTGCTGGGCATGGGGCTGCGCGCGCCGTATCGCGGGCGTGGGCTCGGCCGTCAGCTGATCGAGCAGGCCCTGCGGGCGGCGCGCGAGCGCGGCTTCGAGCGGATCGAGTTGCTGGTGCGAAGCCCGAACGCGCGCGCGATCCGGTTGTACTCGCAGGTGGGATTCCAGGAGGAAGGGCGCAAGCGCGATGCGGTGCGCCTGGACGACGGTTCGGAGGACGAAGTGCTGATGGCGCTGCACCTGCGGGAGAAGAACTGATGGCCGAGCGCGTGCTGGTCAAGGTACCCGATATCGGCGACTTTCACGATGTCTCGGTGATCGAGATCCTGGTGAAGCCGGGTCAGGCGATCAAGGCCGAGCAGTCGCTGATCACTCTCGAGTCGGACAAGGCGTCGATGGAGATTCCATCGCCCATGTCCGGCATCGTCCGCAACGTGCTGGTGAAGCTCGGCGACAAGGTGTCGCAAGGCTCGCCGATCCTGGAGCTCGAGCCGGCCGAGTCCGCGGCAGCGGCCGCCTCCGCCGCGGCTCCCTCCTCCGCCAAGGCTGCGGAGGGCATGCCCGGCGCGGCTACGGCGGCCGCGGCCGGCGAAGCCTTGGCGAGGGCGGCGGCCCCGACGCCGCAACCGGCGGCCAGCGCGCCGGCCCCGGCTGCGGCCGCGACGGATCCTTCCGAACTGGAGTGCGACATCCTGGTGCTTGGCGCCGGGCCCGGCGGCTATGCGGCGGCGTTCCGTGCTGCCGACCTGGGCCGCCGCGTGGCGCTGGTCGAGCGCTATCCGACGCTGGGCGGCGTGTGCCTGAACGTGGGTTGCATTCCGTCCAAGGCGCTGCTGCACGTGGCCGCCGTGATCGACGAGGCGGCCCACTTCGACGCGATCGGAGTGCCCTTCGTTGCGCCGTCGATCGATCTACAGAAACTGCGCCGCCACAAGGAGCAGGTGGTGGGACGGCTGACGGGCGGGCTGACCGCGATGGCGAAGATGCGCAAGGTGACCGTGCTGCGCGGTTCCGGCCAGTTCGTGGATGCACATCACCTGGACCTCGAGCTGACCGTCGGTCGCGGTCGCGACGGCAGCGGAGAGCGGCAGCGGGTGCGGTTCGAGCAGGCGATCATCGCAGCGGGCAGCGAAGCGGCCTGGCTTCCGTTCCTGCCCGAGGATCCGCGCATCGTCGATTCGACCGGCGCGCTCGAGCTGCGCAACGTGCCTGCGAGCCTGCTCGTAGTCGGCGGCGGCATCATCGGACTGGAAATGGCCACCGTGTACGCGGCGCTGGGCAGCCGGATCGAAGTGGTCGAGATGACCGGCGGCCTGATGCCCGGAACCGACCGCGACCTGGTCAAGGTCTGGCAGAAGTTCAACGACAAGCGCTTTGCGAGCGTGATGCTGAACAGCCGGCTGGTCGCGGTCGAAGCGCGCCCGGATGCGCTCGTGGCCCGCTTCGAAGGGGAGCAGGCCCCTGGCGAGCCCCGGCCGTACGACGCGCTGCTGGTGTCGGTCGGCCGCACTCCGAACGGAAAGCGGATTGGCGCCGAGCGCGCCGGCGTGCGCGTGGACGAGCGCGGATTCATACCGACCGACAGTCAGCGCCGCACCAACGTGCCGAACATCTTCGCGATCGGAGACATCGCCGCCGGCCCGATGCTGGCCCACAAGGCAACGCACGAAGGCCACGTCGCGGCCGAAGCGGCCAGCGGCCTGAAGTCGCACTTCGATGCCAGCGTGATTCCGTCGGTCGCTTATACCGATCCGGAGATCGCCTGGGTCGGGGTCACCGAAGACGAAGCGCGCGCAAGCGGGCGCAGCCTTCACAAGGGATTGTTTCCGTGGGCTGCGTCGGGCCGGGCCATCGCGAACCGGCGCGACGAAGGATTCACCAAGCTGCTGTTCGACCCGGAAACACATCGAATCGTGGGCGGAGGCGTGGTCGGCGCGCATGCCGGCGACCTGATCGCCGAAATCACGCTGGCGATCGAGATGGGCGCCGACGCGGTCGACATCGGCCGCACGATCCATCCGCACCCGACGCTGAGCGAGTCGATCGGGATGGCCGCCGAGGCAGCCGAGGGCGTCTGTACGGATCTGCCGCCTGCCAAGCGCTGAAGGCAGACGCCCGCTCGAGTCGGACCAGGCGTAGACGGTGCTCTATGCCATTACTTAAGCCGCGCGCCTCTGCATCTTAAGGATCTGTAAGTACCCTTGCCGCACTTCAGCGAGCTGCGGGCCCGGATCGGCCATTTGCTCGATCGCCGCAAGCCCTTCCAGACCGCCTTTGTACGGGAAACCCTCGACAAGCAGCTGCTGGAACGTCACGGGCGGCGCGACGCAGGCAGGGTCGCCGGCCAACAGGTCTTCCAAAGTGATGTCATCGATGCCCATCGCATCTGGATCTTCGGCATGAAATGGCCGGCTTTGATCACGTATATCTGGGGTACTGCGGATGGGGGGCGGGATCCCGCCCTCGTTAGCCGGCGATCGGGGCTGTCGGGCGTCGCCGCATCCGCATCCTGTCCAGCCGGCGGGCTGCCCTGAGCCGGCGCGTCCAGCGGTTGGCGCGGCCGCCGCCGGCGGCCATATCCGCGCGCCACTGCAATATGTGGCGGCGCATCGCACGCCATAAAGGATGCTCTTCGACCTGGCGATGTACCCATACGCGCCAGCGCAGCACCGCCGCATGCAACCGCACGAACCAGCGCACCCGCATCAACGCGGGCCGCGTCAGCACGAACACGCGGGCAAACAGGGCAGTGGCCGCAATCTTGGCGGCCAGGATCACGCCGGCGCCGCCCAGGAAATGGCCGGTCGCGATCATCTTCACAGCGAACAGCTTGATCGGCAGGATCAGCGTCGAGGGCGCCAGGAATACGACCGCGGCCCAAGCGGGCGGCAGCACGGAGATCCAGCGTTCCAGGCGGCGCAGTCCCGGCAGGCGGCCCAGCAGCGCCATCACCTGCTTCAGCCGGTTCCACAGCCATTCCTCGATCAGGAAGAGCAGGGCGACGGCGCCGATGAACCAGGAAGCCACCCAGCGTTTGAACCGGCTTGCAGTCATCTGTCTATCATGCCGTTAAATTGCCCATCCGCGAAATGTTGTCGGAACCACCCCGGGCGGGAGCCTTCTGCCGCCGCCTTCATCGCGACCTTTGGCTCCCCTGTCCCGCTGGCGGCAGAGGGGTCGGGGGTGAGGGTGGCGCCAGAAAGAGGGGACGAGGATGCCGGAGTTGGCATCGCAGGACGATCTGAAACGGGCCGTCGCGCTGGCCGCGGTCGAACGCATCTCGTGCCATTTCGGTACTTCGGCGGTGATCGGCGTCGGCACCGGATCGACCGCGGACCTTTTCATCGACGCGCTGGCTGCCCATCGTGATTCGATTGCCGCGACCGTCGCAAGCTCCGAACGCAGTGCGGCCCGCTTGCGCGAGCGGGGCCTGGCGGTGGTCGACCTGAACGACGTGCAGTCGATGCCGGTGTACGTGGACGGCGCCGATGAGATCGACGCCGGCCTCTCGATGATCAAGGGCGGGGGCGGGGCTTTGACGCGCGAGAAGATCGTGGCGGCCGTGGCCGAGCGTTTCATCTGCATCGCTGATGCCAGCAAGCGGGTCCAAGTGCTGGGCCGCTTCCCGCTGCCGGTCGAAGTGATTCCGATGGGCCGCGCCTACGTAGCGCGCCAGTTGACTGCGCTGGGCGGCACGCCGCGGCTGCGCGAGGGCTTCACGACCGACAACGGCAATCAGATCCTGGATGTACATGGCCTGTCGATCCGCGACCCGATCGGGCTGGAGGATGCGATCAACCGGATCGCCGGCGTGGTGACAGTAGGCCTCTTTGCGCGGCGTGGCGCCGATGTGCTGTTGCTCGGCGGGCCGGAAGGGGTCGCGGAGTACCGGCGGGCGCCTTGATGGCCGTTCGGAGTTGAGCGGGGCCCGGCCGGCGGACGATTTATCATTCGCTGATGAGCGCAGATCTGGAAACAGCGTTGCGGGCGCGATCGGCCGCGCCTGCGAGCGACGCCGGGACGCTTCAGTCGCAGCGGCGCCGTGCGCGCGAGCTGCTGGCGCAGCACGATGCGGTGCTGGTTGCGCACTACTACGTGGACGGCGAGCTGCAGGACCTTGCGCTGGAAACGGGCGGCTGCGTGGCCGACTCGCTCGAGATGGCGCGCTTCGGTCGCGATCACCCGGCGCGCACGCTGGTCGTTGCCGGCGTGCGCTTCATGGGCGAGACCGCGAAGATCCTGTCTCCCGAAAAGCGCGTGCTGATGCCGGATCTGGAGGCGACCTGCTCGCTCGATCTCGGATGCCCTGCCGAGGCGTTCGCGCGCTGGTGCGATGCGCATCCGGACCGCACGGTGGTCGTGTACGCGAACACGAGCGCTGCCGTGAAGGCACGTGCCGACTGGATGGTCACCAGCTCGTGCGCGCTGCCGATCGTGAACCACCTGAAGGAGCGCGGGGAAAAAGTGCTGTGGGCTCCGGATCGACACCTGGGCCGATACATCCAGCAGCAGACCGGGGCCGATATGCTGCTGTGGGACGCGACCTGCGTCGTGCACGACGAATTCAAGGGCATCGAACTTGAATTGCTGCGGCAGGAGCACCCGCGCGCCCGGGTGCTGGTCCACCCGGAGTCGCCCGAGAGCGTTATCCAGCAGGCGGACCTGGTCGGATCCACCACGCAGTTGCTTCGCGCGGTGGTCGAAATGCAGGCCGATGAATTCATCGTGGCCACCGATGCGGGCCTGTTTCACCGGATGCGCCAGTTGGCACCGGGCAAGGCGCTGTTCGAAGCGCCCACCGCCGGGGCGAGCGCGACCTGCAAGAGCTGTGCGCACTGCCCCTGGATGGCGATGAACAGCGTGCGCAAGCTGGTGCAGTGCCTGTCCGATCAGGCGCAGCCGATCGAGCTCGATCCGGGCGTGATCCGGGCCGCCCGCACCTGCATCGAGCGGATGCTCGATTTCACGGCGCGGCACCCGAATGCGACCGCGGTGCCCGCGACCGGCTTCGTACCGAACCTGGGCGCGGCCTGAGCGGCACCGCGCCGGACCGGTTCCGGGGCAACCCGATGTTTGATCGTAACGAGACTCTGGAAGATGCGCGCGCGCGCAACGTGCGCGATGCGCTGGCCGAGGACATCGGTCTGGGCGACTGGACCGGCCGGCTGATCCCGGAATCGCAGCGGCTGCGGGCACGCGTCATCGTGCGTGAGGCGGCTGTGCTGTGCGGGCAGCCCTGGTTCGAAGAGTGCATTGGCCGGCTCGATGCGGCCGCACGGATCCAGTGGCGCGTTGCCGAGGGTGCGCTCACCTCGCCGGGCGCCGTCGTGTGCGACATCGAGGCGCAGGCCCGCGCTCTGCTGGCGGCCGAGAGGCCGGCGCTGAACTTCCTGCAGTTGCTTTCGGGCACGGCGACCAACACTCGCCGCCACGTGGATGCGATCGCCGGAGCCTCGCGCAATCCGCGCGGCTGCTCGATCCTGGACACGCGCAAGACGCTGCCCGGTCTGCGCCTGGCGCAGAAATACGCGGTCCGGACCGGGGGCGGAAGCAATCATCGGCTGGGGCTCTACGACGGCGTTCTGATCAAGGAGAACCACATCGCAGCCGCCGGCGGAGTGGCGGCGGCGTTGCGGTCGGCGCGCGCTTTGCAAAGCGGCGTCGCAATCCAGATCGAGGTCGAGACGGTGGCGCAGTTGCAGGTGGCGATCGCCGCCGGAGCCGCCGACATACTGCTCGACAACTTCACGCTGGAGCAGATGCGCGAGGCGGTCGCCGTCTGTGCCGGGCGCGCGCGGCTGGAAGTGTCCGGCGGAGTCGAGCTTGCCCAGGTGCGCGACATTGCGGCCACCGGCGTGGACCGGATCTCGATCGGCAAGCTGACCAAGGACGTGGCGGCGGTCGATTTCTCGATGCGGGTGATCGGAACCGTCTAGATGTCCATGGATGCATCGGAATGGCGAAGCCACTGGTAACCGGGCTGGGATTTGTCTGCCTGTTGCTGGCGGGGGCCTGGGCGCAAGCCCCCTCTACGCACGAGCACAGCTTCAGCGGCGCGGAACATTGGGCCAAGGTGTTCGATGACCCTGCACGCGACAGCTGGCAACGGCCGCATGAGGTGATCCAGGCCCTTGCGCTCGCTCCGGACTCGGTGGTGGCCGACATCGGCGCAGGAACGGGCTACTTCACGATTCGGATCGCGCACATGACCCCTGCTGGGCGTGTCTACGCGGTGGACATCGAGCCCGACATGATCCAGCACCTCGCCGTGCGGGCCCGCCGCGAAAATCTGCAAAACGTCACGCCGCTGCTGGCCGAGCCGAGCGATCCGATGCTGCCGGCGCCGGTCGATCTGGCGCTGCTGGTCGATACGTATCACCACATCGGCGACCGCGTAGCCTACTTCCGGCGTCTGAAAGGCCATCTGAAGCCGGCCGGCACGGTTGCGATCATCGACTTCACCGCGGATTCGCCGATCGGCCCGCCTGCGGCAGGGCGCGTGGCCCCGGACGAAGTCAAGAAGGAAATGAGTCGAGCCGGCTATGCGCTCGCGTCGGAGCACAAGTTTCTGCCCAACCAGTACTTCCTTGTTTTTCGCCAGCGGGCGGAATAGACGCCGCAGCTTCGGGCTGTCCCTGTTCAAGCAGGAATACCTGGGAATCTGAACCGAGCGATTCGAATCCTATTGGCAGCGTCGCTGCTGCCCGCCGCTGCCGCGGCGGGCGAGGAGCAGCTCGCGCTCCGGTTGGCTTCCGGCACGCAGGTCCACGTGCGTCTGCTGCGCGCCTCCGACCGCGCGGTTCGGCTGCCGGCGATCGTCGTGCTCGGCGGCCTTGAGCGCGGATCGGGCGTGGTCGATCTGATTCCACGCACGACCGATGCCGTGCTGGTCGGATTCGACTACCCGCTCGCGCTGCCGCAACAGTTGCGCTGGTCCGAGGCATTGCCGCTGGCGCGCCGGCTCGAAAAGGGCATCCTCGAAACGATCGAGGCGGTAGGGCGCCTGCATGCGTTACTTGCCCGACGAGCGGATATCGACCCGGATCGGCTGACCATCGTGGGAGTCAGTCTGGGCGCACCGTTTGCCGTGATCGGTGCGGCCGAGCAGGATTGGCGCGGCGTTGTGATCATCGACGGCTTCGGAGATCTGCCGCGCACGCTGCGCCATCAGTTCGCCCGCCGCTGGCGGCAGCGATACGGAGTCTTCGCCGAGGCGCTGGCGTGGCTGGCGCAGAGGGCGGCGATGCTGCTGATCGATGTGCCCGAACCGGAGGACTCGGCGCGGCGGCTGCGGCGGAACCAGCGCGTCTACATGATCAACGCCGAGGACGACGAGTTCGTGCCGCAACGATCGCGCCAGGCGTTGCAGGACGCATTGCGTCAGTCGGGCGCGCAACTCACTTTCGAAACGCAGCCAGGCCGCCACGTGCGCGCCCGCGACCAGCCTGTGATCGCGCAGCTGTACTCTCGCGCGAGCGAATGGATGGGGCGGCAGGGGCTGGTTGACTACGATCGTGCAAGGCAATAATGCATAGCCGTGCGGCGAGCCGCTCGACTGGCGGCTGCCGCCGCCGTCCCGCCTCGGCCGCACCCGGCGGGTGTACTGTTCAACGTAGCGACCTCGAGACGCCTGTCGAGGCTCCCGAATCGGACCTGCTCTGGGCAAGTGGTCGGCCTGGAGCGTGCATGGAGGGGTGTCTTGTCGGCACCAAGCGCGATGACAATCCTGGCCCACATTCTCAATTCGAAGCCTGACCACACCGTCTATACGATCACACCCGCGGCGTCGGTGTTCGACGCCGTCAAGCTGATGGCAGAGAAAAGCATCGGCGCACTGGTGGTCCTGGAGGGCGAAAAAATCGTCGGAATGATCACCGAACGCGATTACTCACGGAAAATCGTTCTCTTGGCGCGGTCATCGAAAGAAACGGCCGTGCGCGACATCATGACGACGTCGGTGATGTATGTGCTTCCCAATCACACGAGCGAGGAATGCATGGCGCTGATGACCGAACACCGGCTGCGGCACCTCCCCGTCATCGACCAGGGCAAGCTCATCGGCCTCATTTCCATCGGCGACCTGGTCAAAGACATAATCTCCGAGCAGAAATTCATCATTCAGCAGCTCGAGCACTACATCGCCGGTGAGCGTTGAGTGCCATTTGCGGGCGACGATTCCGAGCCCGACGCAGCCGCGTATCCATGGTTCAGCGTCCGCGTAAAGCAGCATCTCGTCATCCCAATCGATCCGCTGCACCGGAACCCAGAGCGGAGCACACAAAGTGAATGGCCGCCCGCCCGACCGTCCTCGCATCGTCGCTGATGCGCTGCGGCCCCGCCGGCGGCTGGCGGGCGTCTTCCTATTCGCCATTCTGGCCGTCGCCGTGCTCGGCGGCCGCGCGGCCGTGTCGTACTACGTCAATGCACTCTGGTTCGAGTCGCTCGGTTACAGCGCCGTGTTCTGGACGAGGGTCCTCATCCAGGCCGCTTTGTTCGGCGCGTTCGCTCTGGTCACGTTCCTGGTGCTCTTTGGCGCGGCCTTGGCGCTGAAGCCCGCCCGCGTCGCCGAAATGATTGACGGGACGATTCTCATCAATGGACAGCGAGTGAAGTTGCCCGTTGACACCGCGATAAAGTGGGTCGCGCTCGGGCTGAGCCTCGCGGTGGCGGCCGCCAGCGGCGCCGGCATGATGGCTCGCTGGGCGACGCTGGCCCTGTTTTGGCATGCGCCGAGTGGCGCAACGGCGCCCGACCCCATCTTTGATCGGCCTTTGAGCTTTTACCTGTTCATTCTGCCAGCCTGGCAACTGATATCCGGCTGGTTGTTGACGCTGGCCGCACTCGTTACCGCGATCGCCGCTCTTTTGGTCGTCGTGGCTGGCGGCGCCCAGGTCCTGCCCAAGGGCCGCATTGGCGTTGCGCAGACGCGACTCTGGCGCGGATTGTCGATCAGCGTCGGCGCATTGCTCCTGATCCTCGCGGCGCGCGTGTACTTGGGACGTTTTGAGCGGCTGTTCCAGGACGGCACGGTCTTCACCGGTGTTACGTACACCGACGCTCATGTCACCCTGACCGGCACGCTGCTGGTGTGCATTGCGCTGCTCGTCGGCGCGGTCATGGCGGGCGTCGGGGCCATTTCGGCGCCCCGCCTGCGATGGCTTGCGGCGTGCGTCGCTCCGGCCCTCGTCTGCGCCGTTCTTGTCGGCGCGGTGGGCTGGTACGTCGGTAGCTTCATCGTGAGGCCGAACCAGCTGGTGCGAGAGCGTCCGTTCATCGCGCATAACATCGAGATGACACGGCGCGCATTTGCGCTCGACCGGATAGAGCCGCACGCGTTTCCCGCGGAAACCGGGATTGAGGCAGTCGAAGCGGCCAATAATCAGACGACGCTCGAAAATATCCGTCTGTGGGACGTGCGCGCTCTGCAGGACACGTTGCGGCAGATTCAGGAAATTCGGACCTATTACGAGTTTCCCTCCATCGACATCGACCGATACGAGGTCAGCGGCTCGGTCCGCCAGATGATGCTCGCGGCGCGCGAGCTGAACGTCGACAAGCTGCCGGTCAGCAGTCGCAACTGGATCAACGAAAAGCTCATCTACACGCATGGGTACGGCGTGACCATGAATCCAGTGAATGGCTTCACGCCGGAAGGTTTGCCGGCTCTCGTGTTAAGCAACATGCCGATCCAGAGCACAATCCCCGGTCTCAAGGTGATCCGGCCGCAGATCTACTTCGGCGAGCTGACCAATACCGATGTCTACGTCAACACTCATCAGAAGGAATTCGATTATCCGCAGGGCGACGCAAACAGCCTGACATCGTACGAAGGCGATGGTGGCTTCCGCCTCGGCGGTCTCCTGCGCCGCACGCTGATCGCGTTCGATCGCGGTGATGTCGCGAAAGTACCTTTCAGCGATGACATTGGCTCCGAGAGTCGATTACTGATGCGTCGCAACGTGCGCGAACGCGTTCAGGAGCTCGCGCCGTTCCTGACCTTTGACCAGGACCCATACATCGTCGTGGGCGAGGACGGCCGCCTCTATTGGCTGATGGATGCCTTCACAACGGCCGACACCTACCCCTATGCGCGGCGCTACCGGCTCGGTTACGAGCCGATCAACTACGTCCGCAACAGCGTCAAGATATTGATCGACGCTTTTACGGGCGCGACGACGTTCTACGTGTTTGACACCCAGGATCCCATCATCGCCGCCTATCGAGCGGTCTTTCCCGCCCTGTTCGCAGATGCATCGGCAATGGCACCTGCATTGCGCAAGCATGTGCGCTATCCCGAGCTGATGCTGCGGATACAGGCCGCCGTCTACGGCCTGTATCACATGAGCAATCCCGACGTGTTCTACAACCGCGAGGATCTTTGGAGCGTTGCCACGGAAGCAGGGTCGACGGATCAGCGCCAACACGTCATGGAACCGAACTTTGTGCTGATGAGGTTGCCGGGCGAACGCGCGACCGAGTTCATAGAGATCCTCCCGTTCACACCCGCCAATCGCAATAACCTGATCGGGTGGATTGCCGGCCGCAGCGACGGCGAACACTATGGTCAAGCGGTCGTCTACGATTTTCCAAAATCCAAGCTGATCGACGGACCGCTTCAGATCGAAGCGCGCATCGATCAGAACGCACAGTTGTCGGGACAGCTGACGCTGTGGAACCAGCAGGGGTCGCACGTTCGGCGCGGCAGCTTGATTGTCATACCGATCGGCCGCGCCCTGCTCTATGCGGAGCCAATTTACCTGCAAGCGGAGCACAGTCCGATGCCGGAGCTGCGATTGGTCGTGCTCGCCGTGCAGGATCGCCTCGCTTACGGGCCGACGTTCGAATCGGCGATGGCGGCGCTGTTCGCTGGAGCGGAGTCCTCGGTCAGCGTCCAAGCCTCGGCCGCCCCGCCCGGATCGCTCCAAGCGAGCAAGCCACGCGCTGGCCCCGAGGACGTCAACGCGCTGATCGCCGGCGCGGCTCGGGATCTGTCCGACTATCAGCAACTCACGGCGGAGGGAAAGCTGGGCGATGCTGGACAGAAGTTGGAGGCCTTGAAGCGCAAGTTGGAGGCGCTACAGAGACGTCGCTAACTCGTCCGGGAGCGATGATGCGGTACGACGCGACGCGGGCTGCGCTGCTGCACCCGGAAGGGCAGGCGACGCTGTTCTCCCCGGGCCAGAACTGGTCGATCGAAGGCGTGTGCGCCGAATGTTCCCGGCTCGCGTACGTTCGCTTCGAAACGGACGACCGCAACAAGGCCGCGCTGACGGAAGCGATCGCCTGCGCTGGGCTCGGCGAGCCGGGGTTCTTTTCGGACCCGGGTACCGGCACTCAGGCATACACGGCGATCGATACCCAAGGCTCGAGAGCGTTCGTCGTGTTCCGAGGGACTCAGCCCGACGATCCATCGGACATCGGTACCGATGCGCAAGCCGTTCTGGTCGATTGGCAGGCGCAAGGCAAGGTGCATCTGGGCTTCCGGGACGCACTGCACAGTGTGTGGGGCCCCATTTCAGAATGGCTGCTGGGAAATACGGGGCTCGAGGCGTGGGTCACCGGTCATAGCCTGGGAGCCGCGCTCGCGACGCTGGCCGCGGCTTTGCTGCCGGGGTCGCGCCTCGTCAACTTCGGGTCGCCGCGAGTCGGGAACGACGTCTTTGCCTCGCAATTCGAGGGTCGGTTCGTCAAGCGCTACGTCGATTGCTGCGACCTGGTGACACGTCTGCCGCCGGCTTTTCTTGGCTACGTCCACGTTCCGGGCATGATGTATATCGATCGGAACGGAAAGGTACAGCCTCAGGCGACCGAAGCCCTGATCGAGGCAGACACCGCCATCGCCAGGCGCGAATACCTCATCAACGAGAGTTGGCGGTTCGGCAATGCCGGGGTGCGGGAT
>WNFO01000723.1_pt1 | contig 38442 bp, 37 predicted proteins | sample 5400251 | NCBI WGS metagenome assembly WNFO01 (sample SAMN13153354, study PRJNA577476) | soil metagenome | isolation source: 100 cm saprolite under Madrone tree | place: USA:California | collected 2016-06-14
GCGCAAATGGTGAAGCTGTTCGGCATGGATATGCCCAAATTCGGTGTGCTGAACATTAACAACGCGCATGACATGGAACACTACGGCAATCTGGTCACCTACATGCGGCTCAAGAACATTGTTCCCCCGACGAGCGAACAGCCTCCGGCGGCACAGCAGAAAAAGTAAGCGGCGGGCGGCCGCGCCTTAATTCCGAACAACGCCCTTGGGACGACGGGGACGGGGAGCCGGGGACGGACGGGACGTTATTCTACCTGACTGGCGCGCACCTTCGGTCTCCGCTGCCGTGCCCCTACACGGGAAGGCGGCGTCGAGCCGCCGCACTTCAAAAAAAGAGCCGGCTGGAAGCCGGCGCTACGAAATAGCGGACGCGCTAAAGCGCGCCCCTACACGGATGGGAGCAGAGGGCGGAGCTTGCCTGCGGCGAGATCTTTCAAGGCGCGGAGGCGTCCGTCGAGTTCGGCCGGGGTCAGGCGGCCCTGGCGGTAGAGGGTGCGGAGAAAATCCCGGGCCGGACGGTCACCCTTGCGCGTGTTGCATTCGATACAGCAGGAACCAGGTTGCGGTAGGAATTGCGTCCGAAGCGCACGCGGGGCACAAGGTGATGCAATTTCTTTCGGCGGGACGGTACATTAGGAGTGGTAGTGGACGGAAAAGTGACGCTGTATGGCGGGAAGAAGGCAAACAAGCCGCTGAGCCGGAAAAAGGCAAGGGCGTGAGGAACGAGAATAGAGGCAAAGAAGAACGGGTCTTCACGGTGTGAATCACCGGGACACAAAAAACGTGAAAGACCCGCCACTACAAAATAGGCGCGGGGCTAATGGCAACTGGGGTCGTCGGCAAAGGCGCCGCTGACGAGCATGGTATTCAGAAACTGGCCGCAACTGCGGATTTTGACCGCCGCCGGGTCGTTCAAGGCGTTCGGATCCACGGTCATAGCGCCATTGAGTGCTTGGCGCGCCGCGAATACACCGTCCGCCCAGCTCGCCAGCTTAGCGGCTTCATTTTCGAGTAGTTGGAGAGCGTGCTGGTCGTCCTCAGTGGTGGCAGCTACTTCCGCCTGCCGGAGGCCTGTCATCACCCGCCCCTGATCCTCCTGAGCCCAATTGTCGCTGACAGCCAATCCGTAAGTGATCATTGTCCGGACAGCTCCCCGCATCTCCCTCATTTCCGCTAACGCGGCGATCGCGGCGGATGCAAAGTTGCGAGAGAGCCCTGGTGGCGGTTGAGCGGGAGGGGCATTGGCAGGTGCGGCGCTGGCATCGGCGGGAGCAGGAGCGACAGGGGCGGCATCGGCATCGGCGGGAACGGCAGTTGCGGGAACGGCATTGGCTGGAGCGGCGCTGGCCGTAGCGCCGGAGTCCGAGGCAGGTATTGTCAGTACGATCCGATGGCGCTCGATGGTAACGACGCCGTTAGTGACCTCGGCCAGAGTTTGAATATCGACGTAGGAGCGGCCATCGATTTGCCGGACCCTAGACCAAATCCCAGCGGCAGGAGGAATCGAAAATTGCCATGTTTGTTCATCATGCGCGGTTCACCAGCATTTCCGCTTGAACTTCCGAAGCAACTAACATTATACGCCGGCGCGCTTTTTATCAGGTTCAGCAATGTGTTGACAGAGCCGGGGGAACTTCGCAGAAATCGGCACCCCTAAAACCGAGGGGTGCGCACCCACATCCTGCCGATCACCTGCTAGCGCCGAGCGAATGTAGTTGCGTTTTGTCAAACCAACTCGATGGTGACTCGGCGTCCGACCATGGCCGCCGCACGTTGCAGGCTGGAAAGGGTGATATCGTTTTTCGGGCTGAGGAGGCGGTCAACCTGGGTGCGGCTTGTCTTGAGCAGTTTGGCCATCCTATTTTTGGAAATTTTGCGTTTCCTCATGGCTTCGTCGAGCTGCCACGCGACGACTTCCTTGATCGCCTGTGCCTGGGCCTCCTCAAAGATGCCTTCTTCCTTGAGGAAATCGTCAATGCTCGAACCCATATGATTCTTGCGCTGCTTTCGTTTCTTGCTCATTGTTTTAACTCCTTCTGGCGCTTGCGCGCCAATGCCAAATCGTCATCCGGCGTCGCGCGCGTTTTCTTGATAAACCCGTGCAGCGCGACGAGGTGCCCATGGTGAAGGCAGAGCAGGACACGCGCCGTCCGTTTTGTCGGCAGGTCCGTGCGGACCTCCCACAGCCCGCTTCCCAAAGACCGGCAGAGCGGCATCCCAACAGGCCACCGCCATTGCGCACGCAACAGGTCCTTCCCGATGGCATGACGTTCGACTTCCGGTAATCCCTTGAGCCACTCCCGCACGGGCTCATTCCCTGGCCGCAGGCGGTAAAAAATCAGCGGGATTTTTCGCGGCTGCTGGTTTTCCGCCATGCTGCACCTTATATAGTGCTAGTGTACCTTAGAATGTACAGGCGGGCAAGCTGTCTTCTCCCTGGCTGTCTCTTCGCCGCCCGCGAGAAGTTTGAGGAAGGCTGGAATTTGCCGGGGTGCGCGAGCTATGCTGTCGGGTGGCGGCGGAGCGGTAAGGGCCGCCAGAAGTGAGGAACAGAATGGTTACGCGACGCGAGTTTCTGGATGCATTGGCGGTGGGAGCGGCGGGGCTGGCGGTGGGAACAACGGCGAAAAGCTATGGGCGGATCGCGGGCGCCAACGACCGGCTCAACTTTGCAGTGATAGGACTGAATGGGCGAGGGTACGCTCATCTCTCGTCGCTGAAGGCGAACAAGAGCGCCGCCCGCATCTCGCACGTCTGCGACGTAGACGGCAATATTTTGAAAAAGTTCGCTGAGGCCGCGCGGCGCGAGATGGGCGAAGCGCCGGCGGCGGAGAAAGATTTTCGCGCGATCCTCGAACAGAAGGACGTGGACGCCATCACGATTGCCACGCCCGACCATTGGCATACGCCGATGGCCATCGCGGGGTTGCAGGCGGGCAAGCACGTCTACGTGGAAAAGCCATGCAGCCACAATCCGGCAGAGGGAGCGATGCTGGTGCAGGCGCAGCAGAAATATGGAAAGCTCGTGCAAATGGGGAACCAGCAGCGCTCTTCGCCACACAGCATCGAGATCGTGGAAAAGATTCATGGAGGCATCATCGGGAGGCCGTACCTCGCGAAAGCCTGGTACTGCAATGTGAGGAAGTCGATTGGCACCGGGAAAGAAGCGCCGGTGCCGGCGCAACTGGATTGGGAATTGTGGCAGGGCCCGGCGCCGCGCGGCCCTTACAGGGACAACGTGCATCCTTACAACTGGCACTGGTTCCGAAACTATGGCACCGGCGAGTCGCTGAATAATGGAACGCACGAGGTGGATGTGTGCCGATGGGCACTGGGCGTGGACTATCCGAAGCGGGTCGGGGCGTCAGGCGGGAGATACCACTTCAAAGACGACTGGCAGTTCTATGACACGCTGGTGACGAGCTTCGAGTACGAAGACCGGATGCTCACCTGGGAAGGTACGTGCTGCCAGGGAATGAAATGTTACGGGCGCGACCGCGGCTCGGCCATCATGGGAACGACCGGCACAGTGGTTTTGGATCGCGACGGCTACGAAATCTACGACCTCAAGGGGAACAAGACAAAAGAGTTCAAGGCCGGCAGCACAACGTCATCGGCCGACCTCCGAGGAACCGATTCCATGACGGACAGGCACTTCGCGAACTTCATCGAGGGAATCCGGAAAGGCGAGAAGCTGAACGCGCCGATCTCTGAGGGGAACATCGCGGTTACGATGCTGCAGCTTTCCAATATCGCTTGGGAAGTGAACCGGGAGCTGCTTCTGGATACGAAAGACGGGCGAATCCAGGGCGATGTGGAAGCGATGAAGATGTGGGGGCGGGAGTACCAGAAGGGCTGGGCACCGCGTGTCTGAGGTGCGGCGGCGCGATACGGGTGATGATCTGCGAATGAAGGACCTTTTTCCCCGGCGCGACTTCATTCGCTCTGGTGCGCTGGTTGCGGCGGCGTTGGCAGCTTCGAAGGACGCATTCGCAGCGGCGGGGGGATGGACGGCGGGAGACGAAGGATCGGCGATTCGATTGGGCGTGGCTAGCTACACGTTCCGCAACTTCAGCCGGGCGCAGATGATCGGCTTCCTGAAGCAACTGAACGTGCTAGCGCTGAATGCGAAGGATGTGAAAGATCATCTCCCGATGGACCCGCAGGAGGAGGGCACTGCGCTGGCAGAGTATGCCGCGACGGGGATCAAGCTTCACGCTGCCGGAACCATTTATTTCTCGAAAGATGAAGATGCGGATATCCGGGGCAAGTTCGAATACTGCAAGCGGGCGGGGATTGGCGTGATTGTGGCGGGCGACCCCGCGCCGGAGACTTTGCCGCGGGTTGAGAAGTTCGTGAAGGAGCACGACATCCGCTTCGCGATCCACAATCACGGGCCGGAAGATAAGATCTGGCATTCACCGTTGGATGTATTGAAGGCGGTGAAGGGCATGGATCCGCGGATGGGGTGCTGCATTGATGTCGGACATACAGTTCGCGCGGGGACGGACGTGGTTCAGGCGATCCGCGAGGCGGGCGCACGGCTGTTTAACGTGCACATGAAGGACCTCGCGAACTTCCAGAGCAAGGAGAGCCAGGTGGCGGTGGGGGAGGGCCTCATGCCGGTGAAGAAGGTTCTTGAGGCGCTTGGCGCGATCAAGTACAAGGGCTTTGTGGATCTGGAGTATGAGATTCATGCCGACGATCCGATGCCGGGAGTTATCGAGAGCTTTGCTTATATGCGAGGCGTGCTGGCGGGGATGGGGTAGGCGGGGCAGAGCTGAGAGGTTCGGTGGAAGACTCTGCAGGTGGAAAGCACTTGGCTGATTTATGTGTTTATCAGGGATGTGAACGCCAATCTCCACAGTTCTCATTTGTGTTTGTGCTTGTTTGATTTTCTTGTGCGAAGTTTCAGGAATTCCGGCTCGACCCAAACAGTATCTAACCGCTTCGGTTGAAGTTCTACGTTTCCATACCTGTCGAATCCTCGAACCGTGTAGACCTTTCCGAGCATGCTTTTGAATAGCTTCTCAGTGCCCAATTCATCCTTTACGCCGGGCGCGAACGTCACGGGCGACATGCCGACAACCTTCACTTTGTCTCCAATCCGAAACTTCTTGTTCATCGCTAAGTACTTTAACCTACTTTTTTGATAACTGGTCGACGACTCTACGGCGAGGCGCAGCATCGCTTAATTGATTAGGCGTGGGAGAGCGCGGGTTGCTTGTGTTCGGCGACGGAGGCTAGGGCGGACTCGATTACGCCGAGGCCCTCGTCGAGCTGCTCATCGGTAACGACAAGCGGGACGAGGATGCGGATTACGTTGTTGAAAGTTCCGGCGGTGATGGTGATGAGGCCGTGCTCGTAGCAAAACTTGGCGATGGCTTTGGTTTCGGTGTCGGCGGGCTCGCGGGTTTGCGCGTCGCGGACCAATTCGATGGCGCACATGCCGCCGAGGCCGCGAACTTCGCCGATCAAAGGCCATTTTTTCTGCCAGGCTTGGGCGCGCTGTTCAAAATGTTGGCCTATAGCGGTGGAACGGGCGAGTAGGCCGTCTTTCTCGATGGTTTCGATGGCGGCTAGCGCGGCGGCGCACGAGGCAGGGTGGCCGCAAAAGGTTCCACCGAGAGCGCCCACGCCGGGTGCATCCATGATTTCGGCGCGGCCGGTGACGGCGGCGATGGGCATGCCACCACCGAGGGATTTCGCCATAGTGATCATGTCCGGCTCGATGCCGAAATGTTCGGAGGCGAACCATTTGCCGGTGCGAGCGAAGCCGGATTGCACTTCGTCGGCGATGAAGAGAATGCCGTGCTGGCGGCAGATGTTTTGCAGCAGCTTGAAATAATCGCGCGGGGGAATGACGAAGCCGCCTTCGCCGAGAACGGGCTCGGCGATGACGGCGGCGACGGATTCGGGAGCGACGGAACGCTTGAAGGCGTCTTCTAGATGATGCGCAAAAGATTCCGCGGTGGCTCCCTTTTCGGCGCGGTAGGGATAGGCGAAAGGAATGCGGTAGATGTCGCTGGCAAAGGGCGCGAAGCCGGCTTTATAAGGATGCGTTTTGCTGGTGAGCGACATGGTGAGAAGGGTGCGGCCGTGGAAGGCGTCTTCGAAACAGATAACGGCGGGGCGCTTGGTGTAGGCACGGGCGATCTTGATGGAGTTTTCGACGGCTTCGGCGCCGGAGTTGAGGAGGATGGTCTTTTTCGGGAAATTGCCAGGAGCCAGGGCGTTGAGTTTTTCGGCGACGGCAACGTAGCTTTCGTAGGGAGTGACGGCGAAGCAGAGATGCAAATGCCTCTCGAGTTGTTCGCGGATGGCGGCGAGCACGCGAGGAGAGCGATGGCCGATGTTGAGGCATCCAATGCCGCCAGCGAAATCAAGATAGCGATTGCCGTCGACGTCCTCGATGGTGGCGCCGTCCGCGCTGGCGGCGAAAATTGGAGTGGCATTCGAAGGGCCGCGTGGAATGGCGGCTTCGCGGCGGGCCATCAAGGCGCGGGATTGGGGGCCTGGTATTTCGGTGCGAATCTGAATGGTGTTCATGGCTTCCGTTTCTCCATTTCCAGCGAAAAGCAGATTCCTCCCGCCGCGGCGGGCTCGGAATGACAAAGTGATTGTCAGTACCAGCCGATCGGGGTTTCGTCGAGATTGACGAACACCTGTTTGGTTTCGAGATATTCCTCGAGGCCCCAGGGACCCAGCTCGCGGCCGAAGCCGGATTGCTTGTAGCCGCCCCAAGGCGCTTCCACGTAAGTGGGTTGCATGTGATTGACCCAGACGATGCCGGCACGAAGGGACTTCACGACGCGGAAGGCTTTGTAAATGTCGCGCGTCCAGACGGCGGCGGCGAGGCCGTATGGGGTGTCGTTGGCGATGCGAATGGCTTCCGGTTCGCCTTCAAAGGGAATCACGGAAGCGACGGGGCCAAAGATTTCTTCGCGAGCGATGCGCGCGCTGTTATCGACGTCGTAGAAAATGGTGGGCTCGACGTAATAGCCCTTGCCAAATTGTTTGGGGCGCCCGCCGCCGATGGCGACCTTGGCTTCTTTCTTGCCGAGTTCGAGGTAGGAACCGACGCGGTCGTATTGTTCTTTGCTGACCAGCGGACCCATCTTGGTTTCGCGTTCAAGCGGGGCGCCGAGCTTGATGCGCTTGGCTTTTTCGGTCATAGCTTCGACGAACTTTGAATAGATTTTTTTCTCGACGAGAATGCGGCTTCCCGCGGAACACACTTCACCTTGATTGATGAACACGCCGAAGAGCGCGCCGTCGACGGCGGCTTCCCAATCGGCGCCGTCGAAGAAAATGTTGGGAGACTTGCCGCCAAGCTCGAGGGTGACGCGCTTGAGAGTGTCCGCAGCGCTCTTGACGATGATTTTTCCGACGGCCGCGCTGCCCGTGAAGGCGATTTTGTCCACACCGGGATGTGCGACGAGCGCAGCGCCCGCGGTTTCGCCAAAACCGTTGACAATGTTGACGACGCCGGGAGGGAAGCCTAATTCTTCAAACCAGCCGGCGACTTCCATCACGGTGAGGGGCGTCTGCTCGGCGGGCTTGAGGACGCAGGTGCAGCCGGCGGCGATGGCGGGAGCGAGCTTCCACGAGGCCATGACCAGCGGATAGTTCCAGGGAATAATTTGGCCGGCGACGCCGACGGGTTCGCGCAAGGTGAAGCTGAGGGCGTTTGCGGGCACGGGATTGACGTGGCCGAGAACTTTGTTGGCGAGGCCGGCGTAGTATTCGAAACAGGTGGCGGCATCGGCGATGTCGAATTCCGCTTCGACAATGGGTTTGCCGGAATTGCGGCATTCCAGTTCGGCAAGGGCGGCGGCGTTGGCGCGAATTTTTTCCGCCAGCTTGTACAGCAGGCGTCCCCGTTCGGCCGCGTTGGTCTGCCGCCAGGGGCCGGAATCAAAGGCGGCGCGCGCGGCTTTCACGGCGCTATCGACATCCGCGGCGGTGCCCGAGGCGACCTGCGCGATCACTTCTTCGGTGGAAGGGTCGTAGACGGGAAACGTCTCGCCCGAAGAGCTTCTGACCCACTGCCCGTTAATGTAGTTCTCATAAGATCGAACGATCGTTTTCACACTGCTCGACATAACTGCCTCCCAAATTCAGTTCACACAACCGAGGCGGGCGCCGCTGCCAGCTTCCGCGCGGCCTTGCGCCTACCGTACACAAAGAAGAAAAATGCGGCGAGGCCGACGAAAAAGAGCGTGCCGCCGAACATCCAGATCTCATAAGACAGAAGCGATCTGATCTGCTGCGCCGGAAAAAATGCCAGTGCGATGCCCAAGCCAGTGGTAGTGAACCCGCTGAAGCCAGCAAGAATCAGTGTCGTTTTGCTGTAACGCCCTTTTACGAAAGAATGGCTGGCGGCAATTTTCAGCAACGCACCGAACATATAGAGGAAGGGAATCAGTTGAAGCACGACGGCAAGGGAAAGTAATTTCTGAAACGTTTCCTGAACCCCTGCGCCGGTAAATGAGAAATTGATCACCACCAAAATCAGCGATACCGAAGCGTGGACGATGAGCGCGGCGTAAGGCGTGGTGTACTTCGGGTGGACCTTGCCGAGCCAGGAGGGCATGTAGGAATCGAGGCCGGCAACGAAGGGAATACGCGCGGAGCCACCGAGCCAGGCGGAGCCAATGCCGGCAATGGAAACGCTGAGCATTAATGCAAAGGGCGCCACGATCCAGCCAACGCCAACGCGGCCGGCCATGTGACCGACGGCCTGCACGATGCCTTGCAGGACGCTGATTTCGTTCTTGCTGACGGCGACGAGAAGCGTCAGCGTCGCGCCGATATACAGCAAACCGGAAAGAAGACCTCCCCAGGCGACGGCACCAGGAAGAGTTTTTCGAGGATTTTCAATCTCGTCACCCATGACGGAGGCGAGTTCCAGACCTACGAGGCCGAAGCAGATCACGCCGAAGGAATTGAGAACAAAACGAGGATTGGCGGGAATGCGAAAATCCGCCGTGGTTACGGATGCGCCAAAGCGAAGCCAAATCACAATTCCCAGGCCGATGAGGACAGCGGCGGCAACAAACGTTCCGATGGCGCCGAGATTGTTGAGCCACTTGCCAACGCTGAGACCAAGGACGTTCAGGAGCACGAGGAGGAACAACAGGACCAGGGAAGCCGTTAATGTGAAGGATTTGTTGTCGGCAAGGGATTCATGTCCGGCTCCCAGGACAAAAACGAACACGCCGACGAAATAAAGCATGATGGTCGGCACATACATCATGTTGTTCGTCCAATAGCACCAGCCGGAGAGGAAGCCGTGGAAGTCTCCGAAGACTTCCTTGGCCCAAAGATAGACGCCGCCCTCGCCCGGGTACCGATGCGCGAGCTCAATTACGGCAATGCCCTGCGGCCAGAAGAACAAGATCAGCGAGATGGTCCATAGCCAGACGGTTACGCCGCCGTTGGCGGCGATGGATGGAACGACATTGAGATTAAAAACGGCAACGACGAAAAGCAAAACGAGGTCCCAGCGCCCCAGCACGCGGCGCAGGTGCGGCGCTTCGGGCTTGACGGGCGCTGCAATTGCAATGGTGGCCTCGTTCGCCAAATTTGTTTTCTCCCAGATTTCGTGGCGCGGGATTGCCGGCGGCTGAAAAACACGCATGCCGGGCTAAACCCCAGTCCGTCAATGCTGGATCCTAGTGGCCGGCGGCTCCGACAAAAGCGGCGCCGCGCTCCTGCTGTGCTTTTGCGAGGGCAGGACCAACTTCCTCGAAGACAGCGAGGTGCTTGTCAATATCCGCTTCGGTGTGTTGAACGGAGATAGTCCACTGCTCGTCCCACCAATAGGGCTGGGCGAGCACGCCGCGATTGACCATGGCGAACCAGTAGTGACGCCAGAGATCGACGTCAATCTTGGTCCAGTCGCGATAGTTCTGAATTTCCCTCGGATAAAGCATCAACGCGCCGTTGACACCCGCGCTGGCGACGTACGCTTGTAGGCCGGATTTCTTGACGATTGTGCGATAGCCTTCGGTTAGTTTCTTGCTGAGTTTGCCCACGTGCGTGTAGTTTTCGCGCGTCAGGACTTCCCGGAACGTTGCAAGGCCGGCGGCCATGGCGGCGCGGTTGGTGTTGTAGGTACCGCCGTGGAAAACTTTGTGCTGGGAGATCAGATCCATCACCGCGCGGCTGGCGCCGAACGCTCCGAGCGGCAAACCGCCGCCTATGGACTTGGCCAAGCAGATGATGTCCGGCTTCACGCCGAAGAAGTCACTCGCGCCGCCCCAGGCGAGCTTGGCGCCGGTTTTCACCTCGTCGAAGATCAACAACGCACCGTTCTTGGTACAGATGTCGCGCAGCCCTTGCAGGAAGCCGGGCTGTGGCATGCAGAGGCCGACGTTCATCAGGATGGGCTCGAGGATGATTGCCGCGATTTGTCCAGGATATTGCTTGAAGCGATTTTCGACGCTCTTCAAATTGTTGAAGCTGGCAACAACAACATTTTCGAGCGAGTTCTTCGGTATGCCAGCGCCGCCGGGAACGGAAGTGGGCGCGTCCGGATCACCGTAGTCTTCCGCCTTGGGCTTGACGCTGACGAGCGCCGTGTCATGCAAGCCGTGGTAGGCACCTTCGAACTTCAGAATCTTGTCGCGGCCGGTCGCGGCACGCACAATGCGGCAGGCGTGCATGGTGACTTCCGTGCCGCTGGAACCGAAGCGCACCATTTCCACCGGATAGCGCTTGCAGATTTCTTCCGCAAGTTCCCATTCCTGCTCGTGCGGCATGCCGAAAGTGGTTCCTTCATGCAGCTTCTGTTCGACGGCTTTGACGACGGCGGGATGGCAATGCCCCGCCATCAGCGCGCCGAAGCACAGGTTGTGGTCGATGTATTCATTGCCGTCCACGTCGTGAATGCGGCTGCCCTTGCCGTCCTTCACAAAGAGCGGATAAGGCTCGTAATGACGGTAGTTGCTGGCGACTCCGAGCGGGATGCGTTCCAACGCCCGCTTGTGCGCTGCCGCCGACTTCGGCGTACGCTTTTCGTAGGTGGCGATTTCCTTTTGTAGTGCGTCGTGCATTTGCTTACTCCCTGGTAGGTTGGCCGTTTTCGGTTACCCGTGGCAGGTCTGTTCCCTGCGGTCAGTGTGCTAGGAATTTCTCGAGCCGGTGCTCCACTCTGATTTTATCAGACGTGCGAGAGCGCGGCCCTCGCGAGCCGCGCCGTTTGAAGTCTTTCTGATAATCTGCGAGTGCTCTTTTTCAGCGTCTTAGAAAACCAGTTTCAGCGCGAATTGAAACAGCCGCGGATCCCGCACTTTCTGCGGCTGGCCGAAAGTCGGGTTAGCAGAGCCGCCGTCCACACCATAAAATTGGGCGTGGTTAAAGACGTTGAAAATCTCCGTCCGGAATTCCAACCTTGTCCTTTCTCCAATCGGGGTCTCCTTGAAGAGACCCATATCCCAGTTATTGATCGGCGGATTGCAGCAGAGGGTGCGCGGTGAATTGCCAAACGTTCCCAGCGCGCTATCCGCGAAAATCGTGGGATCGAAGACTAAACCATCCTTGCGAGGATTGTGGGTCGTGAACTTACCGGTTATATCGGGCTTGCCAGGACACTCGAAGCCCAGCGTGCTGCCCTCCAACTCAGCATCGTCGCAGTTGTTGATCAAGATGGGGAAGCCACTCTGGTAGGTATAGATGCCAGAGAGCTGCCAGCCATTCAGCACCTTTCCTTTAAATCCTTGGTACTTGGGAACCGGCAGTTCCCAAACGTAGTTGAGTACGAAGCGGTGACGCGCATCGTAGAGAGAAGGCGAGTAGGTCGCGTTAAAGTTCGTCGGGTTCAGAATCTCCTCGAAGCTCGAGGCATTGTCCAGCGATTTGCTGTAGGTGTAGGAAGCCTGAAACTGTAGGCCATGTGAGAAACGCTTCTCGAAGAGGGCTTGTAGCGAATTGTAATTGGAATGTGCCGCGTTATCTTCAGCAAAGATACTGTTAAAGATTTCGGTCCCGTCGGCGGGGCATCCGCTGGTCAGCGGATCGGCACTGGTGGGATTGCAATTGGGGGAAGCGTAAGGACGTATGCCGACCAAGTTGATCGGTGTACCCGTCCCCGGAGCGCCCGTAATGGTGCACGCAGCAGGGGTCGTGCCCACGATCGGACAGGGGATATTGGGAACTCCCGGCGTTGAACCTCCAATGTAGGGCATGTGGAGAACCTGGCCGGGCCCGAGAGTAAACTGATACTGATTGTCTTCGGAGAAAGGCCCGCAGCCCTGCCCAAGATTTGCCAGGTCGAGGCAGGTCTGCGCATTTGCGGCATTCTGATCGTGAATGGCGAGCAGCCGGTGCCCTTGAGAGCCGACGTAGCCCACCTGAAGAAGGATGTTGCCGGGCAGCTCGCGTTTAATCGTCAAATTGTACTGCGCGGAATACTGTGGGCGTAGTTTGGTCGGAAACTGCCCGAAGAGCACAATCGGACGATAAAGCGCCCAATCCACGGGTTGGTTGCGCGGAGGGTTCAGGAAAGCGTCAGAGACGTTCGGGAATGTTGCGCCCTCTTGGCTAACGAACGGGGCGCTAAATAGTGGATTCGACACGCCGTTGCTGATGCCGAAGGGCGGCTCGGCGCTGAACTGCTCGAGCACCAGTTGTTCGACGGGATTGTAGACGAGACCCCAGCCCATGCTGACGGTGGTTTTGTTCGGACCACCCGTGAGCTTGGCGAGCGTTCCATCTTTCCAGCTGGGGCTCCAGTTCAAGCCCAGCCTCGGGGCAAACGCGTTGTAGTAGGTGCTGACCAGTCCACCGGGAACGCCTTTATCACCCGGCACCACCAGTCCGGTGGGAGTGGTCCCGGTATTCGCGCAAGTCGGCGTCGGGTTGGTAGGCGACTGGAAGAAAGAGACACTCGAGCTCGGGAATCCGGTGGAGAGATCACAAGGGAAGATCGTCGAGTTCTGGCCCGGGTTGAACCTCTGAACCTTTTTACCAATGTCGGTCAGAGGTGTGTTCGTCTCCCAGCGAAGACCATAGTTTAGCGTTACGTTGGATTTAATCTTCCAACTATCTTGCGCGAAGAGATAGACAGAGGTGCTGCGCACCAGTTCCGTGTTGGCGGAGCCCTGCGAATACGAGAGTGGGAGACCTAGGAGATAGTTTGCAAACGGATCCCCAGCGCCCGTATCATTCGCACCCCCGGGCCCGAAGATGTACTCTCCATTGACGTTGAAGAATAGCTTTTGGTCGAATTTCTGATACCGGATATCCCCGCCAAATTTGAAGCTATGGTTGCCGATAATCTTGCTGTAGTTGTCGTTAAATTGAAAGGTGTTGCCGGTCTGCGGCAATTGGCCTTCAAAGTTGTTTCCAAAAAGTCCGAGCGTGCCATTCAAGGTGACATAGGGTACACCCTCGAATTTCGAACCGAGTCCCGGGTGAATCCCGCATCCAAAGCCCGGGCAAACAGGCGTATTGGGATCGGCCGCCGTACCGAGAGGTGCTCCGGTAGCGTCAACGAGCGGCGTGTCAGTGCTTCCGCCAAAGCAAAGCGCAGCCGAAACAGCGCTGCCGCAAGATGCCGTAACGGCATTGGTGACGGTGGGCGTATAAAACTGCGGCTGGGCCTCGCGGAAATAGGTGAAGCGGAACTCATTCACAGCGGTGGAGCCGATGGTCCAGGAATGGCTGGCGTTGATTTGTTGCGCATGAGTGATAATCCTGCCCGGGAAATTGCCGAGCGAACCGCCCGCCAATTGGAAGATGGCAAAAGGATCTAACGTGTTGTCATTATCGTAATAATAATAGAGAGAAAATTTTTGGTCCTTGTTTAGGATTTGGTCGAAGCGAAGCTGGAACTGGTCCGCGCGGTCCGTGGATTTGACCACGTCCTGAGTCTCGGAGCTGCTGCCTCCCGATCCTGGCAAGAACTTCACCAGGCTGGCCGCCACGGGATCAAAGCATTGCGTGGGGACCACGCTGCCCGCAAATATGTCACTGTACAGCTGGGGGGTGCCGGCAGCCGCTGCGTCCAGATTGGTTTGGCCGGAGGGAGTGAGGTTTGCCCTGCACCCCGTGCGATTCTCGAAGATGTTGGCAACTGTAGGGTCGTTCAAAGTGCCTGTAAACGCGCCGATTCCAAAGTTACCAGCAAGGTCGCTCCCCGTCGGCACGGGCACCTGCTGTGAAACGATCCCCCGCACGATGCGACGGCCTTCATAGGAGCCAAAAAAGAAGGACTTGTCCTTCTTGATGGGCCCGCCAAGAGTTCCGCCAAACTGGTTTTGCTTGAAAGGCGCCTTGGGTGTCGGCTGAAAAGTGAATCCGTGGGAATTCAGGACGTCGTTGCGCAAAAACTCATAAACGCTCCCATGGAGGTCGTTCGAGCCTGATTTGGTGACAACGTTGACGACCGCGCCAGAGTTGCGCCCATATTCGGCGTCGTAGGTATTGGTGATGACGCGAAACTCCTCGATGCTATCCGGCGAGGGCTGCACGGCCGGCAGGTTAGCGAAGAGGTCGTTGCTGTCGCCTCCGTTTACGGAGTAATTGTTGGAGCGACCCCGGCCACCGTTGACAGTGACGACGCCCGGTTTGTCAGAACCATAGAAAAGATTGTTGCCGATCTGGGACTGGACGCCGGGCTGCAATTGCAGGAGCTGGAAGACATCGCGCGTGCTGAGGGGCAGTTGCGTCGAGGAGCGCTCGTTGACGACGGCTCCCAGCTGCGTCGACGTCGTATCCACAACAGGAGGCGCTCCCGTTACCTCGACCACGTCCGTCGAACCACCAAGCTGCAGGGCGATGTCAACGGTGAGGACCTGGTTAAGGTCCAGGGCGACCCCCTTGCGGACATATTTCTTGAAACCTTGCACGGTGAGATCAATTTCGTAACTGCCGACCGGCACCTCAATGAAGATGTATTCGCCATTCGCGCCGGACTGCACCACGCGGGTCGCGTGAGTAGCCTCATTGATCAGAGTGACGGTGGCCGAGGGCACCGCGCCACCGCTGGGATCCATCACCGTGCCGCGGATGCGGCCGCCGGTGCTCTGCGCGCCCGCAAAAGGCGCCGCGATCAGCATTGCGGCGAGACAAAAGAGCACTAAGAGAATACTTCGGCTGCACAACGGACGAAACTGGCGGAAAATCGCGTCATCCTTCATAACCTCACCCCTTGCCGCGAAGAATTTCTTGAGAACTCATTCTTCGTGGTTGCTGTGCCCCTGAAACCTTACTATAATCTTGTAAACTTAGAGAAAGCCGGGTGCCGTGTCAAGCAGAAAGAATTTATCCAACGCATCGGCGTCGCACCAGCCGGCGCACACGCTGCGCATCAGCGAAGTAGCGCGCCGCGTGGGCATTTCCTCGTCCGCGTTGCGCTCCTGGGAAGCCTTGGGCCTCGTTTCGCCGCAGCGTACGCGGAGCCGCTACCGCGTCTTTACCGAATCCGATGTGCGCCTGCTGCAACGGGCAATCTTCCTGCGCCGCGCCCGCGGACTCAATCCTGCCGCCATCGTCCACGTGCTCAAGCGCCAGGGAGTTGTTTCTGCTCCGGCAAAAAGTTCGCTCCTCCCCGGGCAGCGGTTCCGCCGCTTGCGGACCCGTCGCGGACTTTCGCTTGCGCAAGTGGCTCGCGCCACCGGTGTTTCCGTCGGCTTTCTCAGCGCCCTCGAGCGCGGCCAGATGCGCTCCTCGATTGCCACGCTGCGCCGCATCGCCCGCTTCTACCGGACGAACATTCTATCCCTCTTTGAAACTGCTGGCGATAATCCGCGGCTGGTGCGTCCCAATCAGCGAAAAATCCTGGAGACCACCCCGGAGGTGCGCATGGAGCTGCTCGCGTGGGGAAACACGGTGATGGAGCCGCATCTTTTCCGCATCAAACCCGGAGGGGGCAGTGGTGAATCCTACTCGCATGAAGGCGAGGAATTCCTGCATGTCCTGCGTGGAAATTTTGAGATTTGGCTCGACTCGCGGGAACATTATGTTCTAAAACGCGGCGACAGCCTCTATTTTGAGAGTTCGACTCCGCACCGCTGGAAGAATCCCGGACGGACGGAAACCTGGCTGCTATGGATCAATACGCCGCCAACATTTTGATTCGCAAGCCGGAGTACGCGCAAAATTGGGTGCGGACAACTGGGAGGAGCGATGAGAGCTCGCGCGATTCTTCTGGGTATTTTGACTCTTTCCTTGGCGTGCGGCGCTTGCAGAAAAAAAGAGGAATCGCTGAACCTGCTGGTTTGGGAAGGCTATTCCGACGATTCCTTCGTACGAGCATTTGAAGAAACACATCACTGCAAGGTCAGCGCATCCTACATGGGCTCCAGCGATGAACTGGTGGCGAAACTACGGGGCGGCAGCGCATCGAATTACGACGTCATTTCTCCTTCCAGCGATGTCGCCTCCTCCATCGCGCGCACGGGACTGGCTGCGCCGCTCGATCTTTCGAAACTGCCGTCCTACACTCAACTCTCTTCTAAACTCCGGGACCTTCCTCTTGTCAAAGCGAACGGCCAAGTCTACGGCGTCCCATTCATGTGGGGACCAAACCCGCTCCTTTACGACACTACCCTTTTTCCGCAACCTCCGGATTCCTGGACTATTTTTTGGGACCCGAAATACAAAGGCAAAATCTCCGTCTGGGATGATCTTTCCACCGTCTACCTCGCCGCTCAGATCCTCGGCTTCGACAAGCCGGACCCCTCGCGACTTTATAATCTGACGGACGACCAGCTCGCCGCCGTCAAGAAAAAACTGATCGAACTCAAGCCCAACATCCGGAAGATGTGGGCCACCGGTGGAGAACTAACCAACCTCTTCCAGAACCACGAAGTGATTCTAGCCATGGGTTGGCCGCTGAATACCAATGACCTTCGCAAGCTGAATTTCCCCATCGGCGAGACGATTCCGAAGGAAAATACCACCGGATGGATCGACCACCTGATGATTACCTCTGCCAGCAGCCACAAGGAATTGGCGCACGCTTTTCTCGAATACATGATTGAAGCGAAAACGCAGAAGTTGGTCACCGATCGGACGCACTACACTCCCGCGAATCCTGGGGCGTCCCAGTTTTTGACCGCCGATGAAATCAAAGGTCTGCACCTCGATAACCCTGAGGCCTACATGCAGCGAATCTATTTCTGGCAGGATGTTCCGCGCCGCGCGAAGTACAACGAAATCTGGAACGAGGTGAAGGCTGCACAGTGAATCCTTCTGTTGCTAGTTCGGCGGAGACGGCGTCTCCCGCGGGTGAAGTGTTGCTTGAAGTGCGCGGGGTGGCCAAGAGCTTCGGTGCGCGTGATGTGCTGAAGGACATATCTCTGAATATAGCTTCGGGGGAATTCCTTACATTGCTTGGCGAAAGCGGTTCCGGCAAGACCACGCTGCTTAGACTGGTCGCGGGATTCGAACAACCCACTGCAGGCGAAATCTGGATGAGCGGCGAGCGCTTGGGCACCCTTCCGCCCTACAAGCGCCGCGTGAACACCGTGTTCCAACATTACGCACTTTTTCCGCATCTGAGTGTGCGCGAGAATGTCGCATACGGGTTGCGCGTCAAGAAAACTTCCGCAGCAGAAATCGGCGGCCGCGTCGAGGAAGCGCTTCGAATGGTGAAGATGCAGGAATTCGCAGAGTCCCGCCCCTCCAAATTGAGCGGCGGCCAGCAGCAGCGGGTGGCACTTGCGCGCGCGCTCATCAATCGCCCCCTGCTTCTTCTGCTCGACGAGCCGCTTTCCGCGCTGGACGCCAATCTGCGCAAGGAAATGCAAAGCGAATTGAAAGCCCTGCAGCGCGAGCTCAGCATCACTTTTCTGTTTGTCACTCACGACCAGGAAGAAGCTATGGCGCTCTCCGACCGCATTGCGCTGCTGCGCAACGGCTCGCTGGAGCAAGTCGCTTCTCCTCGCGAGATCTACGCGCATCCGGCCACGGCATACACCGCACAGTTCATCGGCCAGACCAACTTATTACGGGGCGAAATTGTGGATGGCACGGCCAGATGCGGGGCGCTGCAATGGCCCGCGCAAGGGCCGAGTGGTCCCGCCATTTTCTCGTTGCGCCCGGAGGCTATTCGTTTCGCGTCCGACGATGTGGCTGCGCCGGGAACTGCGCGATTCCGCACTGCGGTGCAACAGCAGTTCTTCAGCGGCGCGAGCGAATTGCTCGAAGTCAATTGCGGCGGCCAGCTCTTGCGCGTGCGCATTTCAGCGCGAGGGCCGCTCTCCGGTGAACACAACTTTGTTTTTTCGGCCGCGGACGCCATCCGCGTCCAGGAGTAATCGCTTTTATCCAGGCCCATGTACTCGCGAACGTACAAGACGCTCGTCTCTCTCCCGCCTCTCCTTTGGGTCGGTTTATTCCTCCTGCTTCCCTACGCGCTGATGTTTGCTCATAGCTTCTGGGCGGTCCATGACGGAGTTGTGGTCCACCAGTGGAACCTGCACAACTATTGGACTCTCTTTTCCAAGCCCGTCTATGTCGAAGTCCTCCTGCGCACCATGCGCATAGCCGCCTCGGTGACGCTGTGTTCCCTGCTGCTTGGTTATCCGCTGGCCTACTACCTCTCGTTTCATGCGGGCGCGCGCAAAGAATTGCTCTACCAGCTCGTCATCGTGCCGTTGTGGGTGAGCTATCTGGTGCGGGGTTACGCGTGGAAAACCTTTCTTGGCAGCGAAGGCGTCCTCAATGGCTTCTTGCAGTACCTGCATCTCACCCACGAGCCTTTGGCGTTCCTTCTCTACAGCCCTTTCGCCGTCGTCCTCATGCTGACGCACATCTACACGCCTTTCGTTTTTCTGCCCATCTACGCGGCCCTCGAGCACATCCCTCGCCCGCTCGTCGAAGCATCGCATGACCTCGGCGCAGGTTCTGCTCAAACATTTCTGCGCGTCATTCTTCCTCTTTCGATTCCCGGCCTGCTCGCCGGGGCAACTTTTGCTTTCGTTCTCTCTCTTGGCGATTTTCTGGCGCCGCTGCTTGTCGGCGGCCCTTCCGGCACGATGATCGCCAATGTTGTACAGAGCCTCTTTGGCGCAGCCCTTGACTGGCCTCTCGGCGCGGCGATTTCCGTTTGCATTCTGCTCGTTATCATTTCCCTGCTGTTACTCACCGAGCGCCTGGAAAAACGGTGGTCCTTCAAATGAGCGGCAAGGCGCAAACCCGCAGCGCTTTGCCGCTTAGCATTTATGCCGCGCTAGTTTTCATCTTTATTTATTTGCCCGTTGCCGTTCTCATTCTTTACTCTTTCAATCACGACGGTGTCGGCGGCTTTCCGCCCCGCCATTTCACGCTCGATTGGTACCGCCAGCTTTTCGCCGACGCCTCCATCTGGGACGCCGTCGAGAACAGCCTGATCGTTGCGGCCGGCAGTGTTGCACTGGCCCTGACCCTGGGGTTATTGGCGGCGCTGGCGCTTGATCGCGCCGCCTTCCCTGGCAAAGCGCTCTTCCGACGGCTCGTCCTCTTGCCGCTAATTCTTCCCGGCATCATCACCGGGCTTTCCTTGCTTATGTTCGCCGTTTTTGCCGGAGCCCAGCTCAGCCTGCTCACCGTTTTTCTCGGCCACGCCACGGCGCTCATTTCTGTTGCTACCACTGAACTCTTCGCAGGCCTGCAAAAAATGGACCGCGCGCAGGAAGAAGCTTCACTCGACCTTGGCGCGACACCGTGGCAAACCTTCTGGCGCATCACTCTGCCGAATCTGAGGCTTTCTCTCATTGCCTCCGGCCTGCTTATCTTCACGCTCTCCATGGACGAAATCGCCGTCACTTTCTTCCTCATCGGCCGGGACAATACTTTGCCACTCGAAATCTGGGGCCGCCTCCGCCGCGGCATCACCCCGGAAATTAATGCTGTCTCCACTCTGATCTTTGCCGTCTCCGTCGGGCTCATCCTCATCTGGTATCGCGTGCGCTCGCGCAGCCTCGGCGCCGAAGCTCAGGAACTTCTCGAAAGACCCTAGGAGGCTGTATGGCGCCATCACGTCGTGAGTTCATCAAGTTCGTTGTCGCGGGTTCCGTCACTGCCGGCTGTCCCATTGATGAGACAGTTTTCGCCGCGCCGGAATCGAAATCAGCGGCCGCCCCGCTCGTTCACGGCGAACATTTCGAAATCTGCCACCGCCTCCGCGACGGCCATCAATTCGATCGCCCCGACGCCACGCGAAAGGTCGGCATCGTCATCGTCGGTGGAGGCATTGCCGGTCTTTCCGCGGCCTATTTCCTCGGCACCAAGGATTGGCTGCTCCTCGAAAAGGAACCTCAATTCGGCGGCAACGCTCTTCAGGAAGAGTTCGAAGCCCAGATCTATGGCACGGGCTCAGCCTACGCCTATCGCGGCGATGAAGGCGATCAACTCGCTTCCGAGATCGGCCTGAAATTGCCACTCGTCAACACGCCTGACCCCACGATCGTCAACAAGACGTACGTTCCCGACACGTGGAAGGCCGGCCTCGATCAGTTCCCCTATCCGAAGGAAGTGCGCGAAAGCTTCAAAAAATTCCGTGACGACATGATGAAAATCAAGGTCCGCGAGAAAATGGCTGAGCTTGACTCGCAGCTCTTCTCCAATTTCACCGCCGCATACGCCCCCGAAGTTCAACAATGGTGGGACGCCTTCGGCCCCTCGAACTGGGGCGCGGTCACGGAAGAAAGCTCCGCTTTTGTCGCGCTGGCCAACGTGCAGGATCTCATCAATGGGGGCGACGCCAAGCGCGTGATTCTTCCCGGCGGACTCGGTTGCATCACCCACAAGCTCGTCGAAGTCCTCCAGCCGAAATTTAAGGAGCGTATGCTCGACAATGCTGCCGTCGTCGCCGTCGTCCAGGACAAAGACGCGGTCCGGGTCACTTACCTCCACGAAGGAAGACTCATCACCGTTTCCGCCAAGGCGGTTCTGATTTGCACGCCGAAGCACATCACCTCCCGCATCGTCATGGGCCTCCCCTCCGAACAGAAATCCGCTATGCGCCACTACCGCTACGCGCCATACCCTGTCGTCAACATCATCTTTGACAAGCCCATCTACAACCGCGGCTACGACACCTGGTGCCCCGGAAACTCCTTCACCGATTTCATCGTCGCCGACTGGACCATCCAGAAGAATCCCGGCTACAAACAGAAACACAACATCCTTACCTTTTACACGCCGCTCCGCGAACTCCAGCGCTCCACGTTGCTCGGCGAGAGCGACTGCAAGTCTCTCGCCGCCCGAGTTCTCGCCGATTTCCAAAAGCTTATGCCCGAATTCAACGTCGACCCCGTCGAAGTGCGCATCTACCGCCGTGGCCATCCGATGTTCATGGCCGTGCCCGGCCAATACACCAAGATTCGCCTGGCCGCTTCTCACCCCATGGACCGGATTTTTTTCGGCAACGCCGATTCCGGCGGCCCCGAATCGACCACTAGTGAAGCCGTCCGCCTCTCGAAAGCTGGCGTGGAGTGGGCCGAACTCCTCCTAGCTGGAAGGCCCGGCGCGAGAGACTCAGCAGTGAAAGCCTTGCAAGCAGTTCCAGAGTAAAATGCCCAGCCAGCCCGGGCCTCGAAATAAATTGTGTCGTGGACGAAGCGAGGATCAGCGAATGACCAACGGTAAGCTTCAGCAATGGAAGTCTATGTTTTTGTCCCTGATTCTGCTCTTCGGCCTCGCACCCATCGAGGCTCGCGTGCCCGCACAATCTTTCGATATTGTCATCACCAACGGCCACATCATCGACGGCACGGGCTCGCCCTGGTATTCCAGTGACATCGGAATTCGCGCCGGCAAGATCGCGGCCATCGGCAATCTCAGCGCCGCGTCGCGCGCTCGTACCATCGACGCCCGCGGCAAAATCGTTGCTCCCGGTTTCATCGACATGCTCGGACAGTCGGAGTACACCATCCTCGTCGATCCTCGCCTGCCCTCGAAAATCTATCAAGGCATCACCACGGAAATCACCGGCGAGGGCGAATCGATTGCCCCGCTGAACGACGCCATTCTCCGCGCCGACCAGGAGCAATACGATCACTATCACATTCAAGTCGACTGGCGTACGTTTCGCGAATACTTTTCTCGCCTCGAAAAGCAGCGCATCGGCATCAATATTGCCAGCTACGTCGGCGCAACGCGCGTCCGCCGCATCGTGCTCGGCGATAATGACGTGCAGCCTACGCCCGCTCAGCTTGAGCAAATGAAAGACTTGGTCAGCCAGGCCATGCGCGACGGCACCGTCGGGGTCTCCACTGCTCTCGAATACGCTCCCGCTCCCTACGCCAAGACCGAAGAGTTGATCGCCCTCGCCGCGGAAGCCTCCAAGTTCGGCGGCATCTACGCCACGCACATGCGCAACGAAGGCACTGGCATCTTATCGGCCATCGACGAGGCGCTGCGGATCGGCCGCGAAGCACACATCCCCGTCGAAATCTGGCATCTGAAGACCGGCGGCAAGCCCAGCTGGGGACGCATGCCCGAAGTCGTCGCGAAAATCAACGTGGCAAGAGCGCAAGGAATCGATGTTAGCGCCAACACCTACGCTTATACCGCATGGTTCAACGACTTTTCTGCTTTCATTCCTGCCTGGGCGCATGACGGCGGCAATGCCAAGCTCATCGAGCGGTTGAGAGATCCTACGATGCGTGACCGCATCCGAAAAGACATGCTCACTGCTTCAGACCAGTGGGATAACGAATGGCAGGAAATTCCTGGCCCTGAAGCAGTCCTCATTGGCGTCGTCCACAATCCGCAATTGCTTCCGTTGCAAGGCAAGACTCTCGCCGAAATCGCAAAATTATGGAATAAGGACCCGATGGACGCTCTCTTCGATCTCCTGATCGAAGACCATGCGCTCACTTTCGTCGCCGTGTTCGGCATGTCCGAGCCTGATGTTTCCCTGGCTCTCCAGCAGCCCTGGGTTTCCATCGACAACGACTCCTCCGGCACTTCGCCCGAGGGCATCCTGGGACAAGAACATCCGCATCCTCGCGCGTACGGCACGTTCCCACGCATCCTGCGCAAATACGTGCGCGAAGAACACAAGCTCACCTTCGAAGATGCCATCCGAAAATTTTCAGCGCTCCCGGCGCAGCGCATGCGCTTGACGGACCGTGGCGTCCTGAAGGGAGGCATGTGCGCCGACATTGTCATCTTCGATCCCGCGAAAATTCACGACGTCGCCACCTTTGAGAATCCCAACCAATTGTCTGAAGGAATGGAATACGTGCTCGTCAACGGGGTTCCGGTCATCGACCATGGCAACATGACTGGCGCGTTGCCCGGCAAGGTGCTTCGCGGTCCCGGTTACGTGCCCTGAGTTACGTGCACAAAGTCGCGTCGCCCTGGCGCGCCTCCCTAACAGGTTGCCCGAAGTTGGCTCATAATAGCGGCACGGTTGGTGCGTTGGAATATTTTCTTCGGAGGAATCATGGCCGATCGCCTGGAAGATTTCCAGAAATTTCGCGCCGACCTGAACGAGGAAATCCTCGGCTATGGCCACCTCGGCATCAAGCGTTTCTTCGCACTCGACCACCAGGCTTACGAACCCGGCCCGCTCGGCACCAAGCAGAAAGAATTGCTCGGGCTGGTGGCTTCCGCGGTGCTGCGCTGCGATGATTGCATCACCTATCATTTGGTCCGCTGCGGCGAGGAAGGCTGGAAGCGCGAAGAGGTGATTGACGCGCTGAACGTGGCTTTGATCGTCGGGGGCTCGATTACCATCCCTCACGTACGCCGCGCCTTTGCACGCATGCGCGAAATCGGCGGCCTGCAACCGTGAGATCCAATCCCGCGCTTTCCCAGCAAGAGAGTTTCGGCAAACGCCTTCGTCATATTGCCGTTGGAACTCTGTTCGCCCTGGTGCTGCTCATTCCAAAAATCCTGCACGCGCGCCGCAACCCGCGCTCTTGGATGCTCTTCCGCATTTTCTTGGGAGTTGCCGGAGCGGCGCTGGTAATCGTTCCGCTCGGCTCCTGGAGCAGCTACGCTCCAGCCGTCGTCGGCTTGACCATGTTCATCAGCGCCATTCTTCTGCCATCCGCAAAGCCCGCTGCCGATGCCGGCGACAAAACCCGCGTACTGGGCGCGCTTGTTGTTGTCAATGGCGGACGGCTCAAATTAGGAGACGCATCGTCCTTTGCCGCACAACTTTTCGTCGGTGCCGAGCGCATCTCTGTGCGCGACTCGCAGCTTCAATCGTTTCTGGAGATCCCGGTCAGCGAAATCACATCGGCGCAGGCCGAGGGATCCCATGGCCGCTGGTTCTTGCGCATTAACTGGGCCGATAAGACAGCGGCATTTGCCTACGACGGTGTTTTCGCCGAGCATCTAGCGCGCGTCGCCGAAACCACCATCCGCAGCGTTATGCGCCCTGCTCTCCCTGTTCTTCCCCAGCGCCGCGCCGCCGGCGCCTGATATTCTTCTCGCCGTCTTTCCGTATTGATTCGCCCGCGATTTGCACAATTTTGTGTCACACTATATTTATGGCGCGAGGCTGGGAAAGCAAGGACGTCGAATCGCAGGTCGAAGCGACGGAAGCACCGAAGCAGAAACCGAGTTCGGGACCCAAAACTCCGGAACAGCTCCAGCGCGAACAAGAGCGCAAGGATCTTCAACTGTCACGCACCCGCATCGCCAACGATCTCGCCACCGCCACCCATCCCAACCATCGCAAGTCCCTCGAAGCCGCTCTCGCCCACCTCGACAAAAAAATCGCCGATCTCAGCTAGCCTGCCCGGAGATCGTTGCTGGTTACGTGAAGTACCACCATGGGAAAGGCGAGACCATGAGTGCAAAGAAGGTCCAGGTGGAGATTGGCAAACCAAAAGCCATGCGAATAGATGTTACCGCGGCCCAAGAAAGGGGAAGTGAGATGGCGATGTAAGACGGAATGGTTATCTTGAAGAAGCTCTTGTACCACCTGCTAGACGCTTCAGATCCTCTCGCAATTTTGGTGAGTATCCGCGCGATCACCCATGGAAAACACAGCGGAACAAAGAACCAGCTGGGCCCACCGTGCCCGGAATACGTGAAATTGAGGCCAGGAACGATCGCCAAACCAAACATCACCATTGGAAAGCTGTATAGCCTTACGACTTCGCGCCAAAAGCTGGGAGAAGGGCTGCTGTCAGTGGGCACAGCCGAAGGTGCATCAAGGCTCCTAGGGGCGCGTCGCCAAACGATGAATCCGGCGACAGCGAGGACGATTGAACCGAAAAAGGAGACCAACCCTGGAAGTAATAGGGGGTAGTTTTGTAGGACAGCTCGATAGCCGTCTTCTTTGAAGTCTGAGACGAAGTAACCGGGGTGTGGAAAACTGGCTGAGATGAATATGCGATTCCCAGGCGACAGGGAATGCGTCGTTTCAAATCTCACGCCTGACGACAAATTGGTGCGCACACAGTCAAATTGAAAATGGGAATCCGTACCAGTATCCGCACTTACTCCAGCCTCCTTAGGAAGTTCTCCAGGGAAGTTCAATTCAACTGTGGCTTTTTCGATAGAGACCGGCCATTCACCGCTTATGTTCTGATTAAGATCTTCAGAATTCTTGTAAATGGAGAATTGATGCTTAGCCGTATAGCCGAGCTCAATTACATGGTTATCCCGTGACAGAGTGCCGGCCTCAGTCGCAATTCCGATATCGAATACATTCCCATCCTCGTTCGTGCGAAGCACGGCATCATGTCCGTCAACTTTCGCGCCGACCGATTGAAACGAACCCACCTTCAACCGCTGAGGGCTGATGGGTTTAATCCGCAATTGCCGATGAAACCCGTTATCGAAGATGCCGCTGCCGTTGACAATTTCAAATCTTTCCTCAACAAGGTCCGATCTCTGTCCACTGTAATCTGGGAATCAAAGGTTCGGATTTGATCAGGCGTTTGTGCTCTTGCGATTCCGACGCAGAGGAGACTACTGTAGACAAACAATTTCGCAATCAAATACAGCCTGCTCGGTCTCATTTGGCAGAAGCCTATCACATGGCCCGCTATACGCGGAGTTTGAGAGCCAGTAAGTGGATGAACTTGACCGCCATCCCGTTTCCTGTATACCACCCGACGCACTCGGAAACGAACCACTGGGTTGAATAAAGCGCTTTCCGGAACATCGAATGGCGGCTAGAGGCGGCCATCGCTGAAACTGGCGTACCAACCAAAACCCGCGCGGCTCAGGTGCTCACATTTCCAAACCTTCGTTATTGCCCCTTCTCATCAGCGGATAAAATCACCCGCCAGCCCCCAGAAATCATTCACGTAATAATGTGACAGCACGTTTCCGAACAGGTAGCAAATCCCCTGGCACGGCGGAATGTCTCCATAAATTTTCTTCCCACGTGCGAAGATCTTCTTCAGCGAGCCATCCCGCAGCAAATTACCGGCAACTCTGCGCAGGGGCTCGCAGGGATAAAAAACGTCGCCATTCGGATACACCCGTGGAAACATCGTCGGATAGCACTGAAAATCACCGAAGCGCAGCAGCGTCTCGATGGTCCGCGGCGTACCGTTGATCGGCTGCATGCCTTTCCGTCGCCGCTCGATAATCTTGTCCACCAGCGCCTGATACTTAGGGTTTTGCAGCAGCGCCAAATTCGGCATTTTCTCCATTTGCGCGGACTGCGCCGCAAACACGAATCCTTGCTCTCCGCACCAGTCCAGCAATCGTTCGACTTCGCCGACGTTCCATTGTTCGATCACCGTACTGATCGTGATGCGCCGCGGGCTGCCCATCTGTTCCTTCGCGAGCTCCAGATTTTCCAGCACTTTCGGCAGCGCCGCCGGTTTCGAGAGCGGGTTCGTCGGATCGACCGCCAGCGCGTCCAGGCTCACCACCAGTCCCGTCACCGCCCCCAGAATCCGCGGCTTGCGATCCAACAACGTGCCGTTGGTAATCAGTAGCAGCGAGCGGTACTTGCATTCGAACCGCGCCGCTTCGACCAACTCCTCAATGTCTGCCCGCAAAGTCGGCTCCCCGCCCGTAATCACGATGGAATCCGTCTCTCTGCGGATGCGCTTTAGCAGGTGAATCGTCTCTCTCGTTGGCAGCTCGTCGCTAAAAACGTCCGGCTCTTTTTGCGTGCAGTAACTGCAATCCAGATTGCACTTATGCGTGACGTAAAACGTAACCGCGTAAGGCGCCACGACTTTGGTCCGCAAAACGTGACGCCGCCACGCGTTGCGAAAATAAAGCTGAAAATTCTTCGCCACAAACGGCGCCTGCCGCACCAGTCCGCGCAGCAAATCGCGCTTCGAGGGCGCCCGCTTATCCAACGCACTGACGGGAACGAAGTTCGCTTTCTTCTCAGCCATGGGCATTCTCTCAGCCTACAGGAGCCCCACGCTCAAGCCAAGAAAACAGTAGGGGCGTCCACGGCCGTGGACGCCCCTAAGAGAAACTCAATTGAATTGGGACTCGGATTCAGTCGGTGAAAACAACGCCCACCGCAACGTGTCCTTTTTCTGGTCCCTCGTCGATCCTCACAACGTACCCTCGCAAGTTCATCGATTGCACGCCGTCCCCGCCAGGCGCTTCCATGGTGACTTGCAACTCCGATTGCAGCCGCGGCAAATGCTTCAACGAAATCAGTGCGCCCTGCAGCGAAATATCCCGGACGACGGTCTCTTCCTCAAAATCCTTCCCGCCTTCGGTTACCCCGCAGACTTTCGCGTGGAATTGCGCTTCGCGCCGCAACGCTGTCCGCGTCCCGGGCATGTGTGCCTGGACCGGGTCTCCCGGCGCCCCGATTGTGATCACCATCCCTTCGCTCGCCGCGAACACCGAATCAAACTCTTCCCTCGCCTGCCGCAGGATCGAATCCACCATGCGATCCGTCGAATCGGGATCATGGTGAAACAGCACCAGGGTCTTCGCCCCGGCGTGCCGCGCAGCCTTCACGCCCTCGAGCCAGGAGGAGTGTCCCCAGCCTTTTCTCGTTGTCTCGAGTTGCTCGGGTGTAAATTGCGCGTCGTTAATGAGTAGGTCCGCGCCGGCAGCCAGTTCCCGCAGGCTCTCATCCATTTTCGCGTCGCCCGGCTCGTTGTCCGTGGCATAAGCCACCGTGCCCGCCGGCGTCTCGATTCGAAAGCCCAGGCATCCTTGTGGGTGATTCAGCCAGCGCGCCGTGATTTTGTTTTCGCCAACCGTAAAAGAATCGCCGCCGTCCACTTCCTTGAACTTCCGCCTGGCGCTCATTGCGGACATATCCACCGGAAAATATGGCAGAGCCATTTGTGCTTCGAAGACTTGTTTCAGGCTGTCTCGTCCCAGAAATTTTGACCGGAAGCTGTAGAAATGAAATTCGTTGTTTTCCACATACAGCGGCGAAAAAAATGGAATCCCCTGAATGTGGTCCCAGTGGTAATGCGTGACCAAAATGTGCGTCCCGGGAGCTTTACCGCCGTTCGGTGCGGCCCACCTGCTCCCCAGCATGCGCAGCCCTGTGCCGCAATCCAGAATGATTTGCGTGCCGTCCGGGGCGATCAGCTCGAGGCAAGGTGTGTTCCCGCCGTACCGCCATGTCGCCGGGTCTACCGTCGGCGTTGACCCGCGTACGCCCCAGAAACTCAATTTAGCGATGGGAACCGTCATTGCTCTACGCGCAAAACCCCTGTGTAAAGGCTCGTTACGCGCCAACACGCGGGTAACGGGAATCCTGTTTCATGGTCGCAGTCGAGGCACGGAGCGTCAATCTATTCACGGAAGCGAAGTGTCATAGTGCGTAATAAGCACTGGAAGGGCTGCGCCTTCGCCATCGAGCGCGTAGAATATGGCGGATGGCCGCCCATTCCCATGAGCGCGATCACGCCGGTCATTCGCATTTCAATGACCGCGGCGACGCTGGCCTCAGTCATGCGGACCACTGTCACCCCACGCTGAGCCCCTCGGTGCTGGGCTGGGCTATGGTCGCCACTCTGGGTTTGGTGGTAGCGGAAATTCTTGGCGGCATTCTTGGCCGCAGCGTTGCCCTTTTAAACGACGCCGTTCACAATCTTTCCGATGTCCCCGCGCTCGGCATTTCCTATCTCGCCATGCGCTGGGCCCATCGCCCCGCCGACAGCGAAAAAACCTACGGCTATCATCGCGCCGGCACGCTCGCTGCCTACACCAACGCTTTCGTCCTCGTCCTGCTGTCGCTCTGGCTTGGTTATGAAGCTGTCGAACGCTTCCGCTCCCCCGTGGAAGTCGTCGAAAGCTGGATGATTTGGACTTCTGTAGGCGCGCTCGCCGTAAATGGCGGCATCACCCTCGCTCTTGTCCGCGCGCGCGGCGACCTCAACCTACGCAGTATTCTCGTTCACAATTTTGGCGATGCGCTTTCCAATATCGCCATCATCGCCGGCGCGATCATCATTCATTCAACCGGCGCTCGCTGGATTGATCCGCTTCTCGGCCTCGCCATCGGCTTGCTCGTGCTGTGGTCCAGCATCGCCATCTTGCGCGAGTCCTCGCACCTTCTGCTGGAAGGCCGCCCGCTTGATTTGCGCGTGGAAGACGTAGCCCGGGCTATCTTGAAGATTGAAGGCGTGCAAGAAGTCCACGATGTGCATCTCTGGTCTCTCGGCGGCGGCCACAAGGCCCTTAGCCTTCACGCGCGCATCCCCGATATGCACCTCGACGAGTGCGAGCGCTTGCTCTCTTCCATTAAGCAAGTCGCCGCGAAGGAATTTGCGATTGACCACGCTACCGTGCAGTTGGAGCGCGCCGGCTTGCCGGCAAAATCCGGCTACGTCATGCCGGAACCCGCGAAAAACTAGCCTTTACGCCGGCGATCGAAAATTCAATCCACGTTGTTCGTTGAACTGTTGCGTCGCGCCCATATCGAGCGCATCCTGTTTAACCGTGCGGCGCAAACCCTCGCTGGTCACGTAACGCAGCGTGCCGTTTTCCCAAGAGTAGGCCACTGCGAAAAACACCGTTCCGTCCCGCCGCACAAATACAAATTCATCGTTCTCGGGCGGCGCTGCCTTGGTCATCTCAACTGCGGGCGTCGATTCCGGTGCCGGTGCTGCCGCTTGCAGGGAGGCTCTGTACCGGCGGCTTCTCTCACGGCTTTCGGCCTCTGCAGCCTCTTGTTGAGAAGCTTCCGTCGTCGAACCTTCTTCTACAGCCGCGCTGGTTCCCGGCACGAAAAATCCGCCATCAAAAAACGGAAAGAAGAATGGCACCTGAAGCCCGCGACGCCCCGAGTCCACTGCACCTCCGCATACTGCTGCCTGGTGCACCGCATCAAACCCTAATCCTGGCGCCGAGTTGCAATCCTGCCTAGAATTAATGTCTTCGTCCTCGAAACGCCTTCGCGTGGTTGCCGACCGCCGCGTCCCTCGTATGGCCGCCATCCCCGTTTTCGGCCGCACCCCTCCGCCCCTCACCACAATTCGCGGCGCAGGCATAGCGTGTGAAATTCCCACGTGCGGCGGAGCCTGCACCACTACCCTGGGTGCAACGCCGACAGCATGGGAAACTGGCGGCATCATTCCGCGCCCTTGCGCCTGCGCGCTTACCGGAAGAACGACCACAAAACTTGCGAGGATTATCTGGCGGACCATGGTTCCCACCTAACGGCCCGGCCTGCTGAGCCTTGGCCCCAACTACCTTGTCCACTTAAAAGGATGCGCCCGGCTCCCCATAGGTTTCAATCCAATTCGTTCAGTTCCTTAAAATCTTCCCTTGTCTCGCCTCAAACACCCCCATTCCCTCTCCTCTATTCCTTCCCATTGTGCTATAACCATCCCGCCGTGGAACACACCGCGAAGGGGGCGCTAGCCCGGGTCCAGGCCGAGCCGGCACAGGCCGCAGTTCAATCCACGGTGTCTTTGCAGCGTGCTCACAGTCCCGCTGCAGGTGCCGAAGATCCTTCGCGGTATTGCCCCGTCTGCTCGCAGCGGTTGGAGTCGCGGCGTTGCAAGTTGATCTGTTCGGTGTGCGGCTATTACATGTCCTGCGCGGACTATTATTAGCCGCCCGGCCATTTGACCCCTGCCCGGTCTTCGATTACGATTCATCGCTCAGGGATCAGCCATATATTTGATAAGCTTAAGGGTTCTGGCTCGGGTTGCCGCCGGAACCGCTTTCCGACGAGGAGGAAACTAACGTGGCTTTGAAGATGACCAATCGCGAAGTGGATGGCGTGTCCGTCGTGGCGCTGGACGGCCGCATTGTGCTCGGCGAGGAAAGCAACGCCCTGCGTGAAAAGGTAAAAAGCTTGATGGCCGAAGGAAAAAAGAAAATTGTCCTCAACATGGACAACGTCACTTTTATTGACAGCGCCGGGCTAGGCACGCTCGTCGCTGCCCATCACAGTGTCAAGTCCCAGGCCGGTTCCCTGCGCCTCTGCCATCTCGGCAGCAAGTTCCAGGAAGTGCTCCAAATCACCAAGTTGCTGACCGTCTTCGACGTCTACAACACCGAAGCCGAAGCCGTCTCCAGCTTCTCCAAAGGCGCCGGGGCATAAGCGTCCGACCTGGATTCCTACTGCCGCACACACTGGTTTTGCGTCTGTGACCTGCTGCCACCCTGTTTTTGTGCGTGAACCTTTGCCGGCGGGCGCCGTCCTCTTTCATTTTCTAGCTACGCCCGCAGCCGAAGTTCCGCCACTAGGCGGGGTCCTTGCCTTCTAATTTCGAATTTCTAATTTTCAATTTCCCTTTTCCTCGATATTATCCTCCCCCCCGGAATGCGCCATGAAGCCGAAGCCCAAACTTGTCGCCAAATCCTTCAAAGCCACCCTCGAGCGCATCCCCTCGAGATTCAACTTGGTCATTATCCGCATCCCGTTCGACGTCTCTAAAGTCTGGGGAACCCGCGCCAATGTCCGCGTCAAAGGCGAAATCAACGGGTTCGCTTTCAGCGCTTCCGTCTTCCCCACCAGCAAGGGCTATCACTGCATGCTCATCAAAAGGAGCATGCAGACCGGCGCCAACGCTACAGTCGGCGACACCGCGCAATTCCGCCTCATACCCGACCCCGCAAAACGCGTCGCCACCGTCCCTCCCGAACTCCAGCGCATCCTTAACGAAGACCGTTCCTTCCGCCGCTGGTTCGACCAGCTCACGTTTTCCATGCGCAGCTGGATCTGCTATTGGATCGTCAGCGTAAAAAGCCCCGAAGCCCGCATCCGCCGCGCCGAACAAGTCGCCGAACAATTGCTCTCCACCATGGAAGCCGAGCTCGATTTGCCCCCCATTTTGAAACTTGCCTTTGCCCGCGATCCCCGCGCCTACCAAGGTTGGCAGTCCATGACTCCCTCGCAGCGCCGCGGTTGGTTGCTCAGCATCTTCTATTGCCGCACCCCCGAATCCCGCGACCGCCGCATCGCCAAAATGCTAGAAGACTCCCTCGCCCGCCTCGACCGCAAACCAAGAACCAAAACAGAGACCAAAGCAGCCCGCGTAGAGGCGGCCCACGAAGAACTCTGGTAGTGGCCGGTCTTCAGACCGGTGCTTTTGTCTTTGTAGAGGCCGGTCTTTCGTTTGCAGTACGCCTCACGTAGCGGCGACCTTCAGGTCGCCATCTTGCTTTTGACTTTCTGCTTTCCTTTCTGCTTTCCTCTCTGCTACGTTCTAATTTCTGACTTCTAGTTTCTAGTTTTCCTTTACTGGCCTTTCCTCTTGACTCGTGCCATGCGCACTCGTAGGCTCCGTGCTACGGTTCCTTCGGCCCCTTTCGATTTACGACATTCTGGCGATTGCTCGCGGAGGATTCCGATGGGAAAAATCAACTTAGCGCGCGTGTTTCTCGGTGGCTTGCTGGCCGGCTTGATCATAAACATCTTCGAATATGTCTTAAACGGCGTTGTGTTTGCCTCCCAATGGGACGCGTATATGAAAGTCCTCGGCCGTCAAATGCGTCCTTGGGCCATTCCCTTTTTCGTCGTTTCTGCCTTCGTGGCCGGTATTGGCGTGGTTTGGTTGTACGCCGTAGCTCGGCCTCGTCTTGGAGCGGGACCCAAGACTGCCGCCCTCACCGGGATTGCCTACTGGTTCTTCGCCTACGCGATTCCAGACGCCAATAGCATCGCCGCCAACGTGGCCCCGGGGCGCCTCACACTCACTATCAGTCTCATTTTGCTGGTCGGCGTCATCATCGCTTCCGTTTGCGGCGGCTGGGTCTACAAAGAGCAGACCTAATCCCTAATTTGCGTCGGGCGTTTACCCCGATTTTGTCGGGGCATCCCGGTTGGTTTTACGGGACCCACCTTCGCCGCATCCGCAAGTCCCACCCCGCTGTCATTCCGAGCGAAGCGAGGAATCTGCTTCTCTCTTCGAATTTCTCTGCTCGCTGCTCGCTGCTCGCCACTCGCCACTGAATCACTGCTTTCCTCGCCACTCGTCATTCGCCACTAATCACCGCTTTTCGACCCCGCGCCAGCCGCTGCCGCCCGCGAAGCGACATTCATCTCCGCCTGCTCCGCCGCGCCCCTCTCGATTTCGATCGAACCTTTGAAGTCCGCGCCGTCTTCGATCATGATCTGCGCCGTCGTCAAATTCCCGATGATCGCCCCATCCTTCTTGATCTCGATCCGTCCCTTCGCGCGCACGTTTCCTTTCAAGTAGCCGTACACCACCACGTCGCGCGCGTCGATGTCCGCCGTTACCTTCGCCGTCGTTCCCACCGTCAGCTTCCGCTCGTCCAGATGAATCCGTCCTTCGACCGCCCCGTCGATCTGCAGATCCTCGGTGCCGGTGATTTCGCCTTTCACCTGCAGGCTCGACCCGAGCCACCCCGTCTCGTGCTCCGCTGTCGCATCCAATGGACTCATCTCATCTGTGTTCTTCTTTCCCCACATAGAAACCTCCTTACGGTGTGTCTCGGGGACGGCTGGGCGGGTTCCTGCGAGATGCAGCGTGCCCAGAATCCTACTCCTGCGAAGCGGACGCATCAAGCCTCCGCGCTCGAAGAAGCAAAACACCTCCTGCGGTCATCTCGCCACTCCACTCGCCACCGTGCTCATCTGCCTTCTAGTTCCCCTTTCTCCGCGCCTTCAAATCCCCCATCAAACGCCCAAACGTCTTCCGATAACGGCTTCGCGGTAGCTGGAATTGACGCTTCCCTCAGAATCTAATTTTTGATAATTGGAAAACTATGGGGCCAATTCACCTTCAGGTCAGGTACCGGCCGATCAGGATCGTCTGGTGTGGGCTTCCGCTCAAAATTCCGTACCCACGTGAGTCTCATAATGCGCGTCAAAGGCTGTCACTTCACCCGGCCTGAACGTTGGCTACTTTGCCTTAAAGAAGCCCTCACCTAGCCAATAGGCATGAGGGCTTCCAGCCGGTAAATTCATCGTCTGTGGGCAGTTTCTCTGCGGACACCGGAAATTCTCCACTTTTGTTTCCCGGTGGAAAGACTCAAGGAACATTGAGTACAGATGATCGCCGCATATCACCTGTGTAGCGTTCCTGCTTATCCGCAGACTCGAAGAACCCGTGACATTCCAGTGATCCTCGTTCCGTCCGATGGTGAAGTAACCGAAGGTTGGAGAATAGTGTTGCGGGCATCCATCTACAAGGCATTCGCAATCGTGAACTTCGACCGCGTCCAAAGCTATTCGTCCAGAGCGCCGAAGCCAGGTGTCGGGACTCGTTACATCTAGTAGGACGGGACCGACGGACATTATCTCGTAATGCGTTGGGCAGAGAGGACGGAAGTAGTCTTGTTCTTGATTGGTCATGACGCCGAAATATTAGTCGGCAGGCCACTTTCCGTCAATCAGATCCAGAATATGCGCTGCTCGTTCGATTGATTTCTTGGTGTAAATTTCGGCCCAAAATTCCGTACCCATGTTTGGCTGGCCCGCATGGTCGTCATCTTCGAGAAGTGGCTGTAGTCTTCGCGCCGTCAAGATCACAGTCGCAAGCAAGAAGGTGTGTTTCGCTCTTCGGTCATGGAGTCCCCGCAGTTTAGGATTGAAATGCGGTAGAGGCAGGAGGCAGGATTCTACACACTATCCGGCTGATGATACACTTTTGCTGCTGACGCTATTTGCTAATCTAAATCTCTGATCCCAAACGGGTGCCGAATTGCCTGAGAGAGAATTTCCGAAACTGCCACGCCCCCCTCTTCGTGAGGCCCTTGTAGACATTCGATTGCGTGAAGAGCTTCCGGCCTCTGTCCTGCAAAAGTTTGAGGCGCCAAACGGCTTTCCCCTGAAAAAGAGAATCAAACACGGTCAATTCCAGTTCCAGGTGGAAGAGGACAAGCCATTTGCGGCCAAGGTCTTAACGGAAGAAGCCTTGGGAATGCGCTACGAGAGGGAAGATGCATCAGAAGTGGTTCAACTGCGCAGGAACGGTCTGACGTATAGCATTCTGAAGAATTATCCAGGTTGGGAAGTGCTCAGGGAGGTAGTTCGCCGTGAGTGGGAACGCTTTCTTGCAATCTCCGGTCCTGTCAACGTCAGTAGGCTGGCCGTAAGATACATCAACGCAATCAATATCCCCGTGGGTGCGGATTACGATGAATATCTGACTACAGCCCCGCGAGTCCCGAAATTAATTCCTCCGATCGTGTCGAGTTTTATCCAAAGAGTGGTTGTCCCATTTGAAGAGGACAGAGCGAATGCAATAATTACGCAAACACTGGAAATGCCTGCTCCTGCAGCCTTAGATATAGATGTGTTTACCGAATGTTTGCTGGAGGGAGCATCCGCTGATATTTGGTCGAGGCTGGAGAAACTGAGGAACATCGCGAATAGGATCTTCTTTTCGTCCCTGACGGAGAAAGTGTTAGAATCATATACATGACTGTATATTGTCCTACGGCTGATACCGCGTTGGGGCTACGTTATTGGCCTAGCACTGGCGTCAGCGAAGAGGCTCGCCTGGTCAAGGAGTCAGTTGAAGAATCTTTACACCATTTCTTGGGGCTTCGGCTCGACCGTCTTCTACCGGAAATTGAGAGTCTTGGGACCATTTCCGATGAAAATCTAATCCCTGTTGACGCGGCCACGATTGATGCAGCGACGCAATTTGCGTACTCTTTGCCTCGGTTTGGACCTCTACCCGAAGTATCGGCTGACCCTGACGGAGAAATTTCATTTGACTGGATCGCCCCGTCTGGCCAAATGTTTTCCGTAAGTGTCAATAAGCAGAATCGGCTTGCATATGCCGGTTGGTTTGGGGAGAAAAGCAGGATTCATGGGATTGAGCAACTGGCTGAGGGCTGTCCTCAACAAATTGTGCGTGGGATTGAGAAGGCGACCCGCTGACGAAGAAATCAGCGGCGGCCCTCAATATTCCCTCTTGGCTAGATTTATCTTTCAGAAAAGCCACTTCAGCAAGACCCAGTCGAAGCCGAAACAAGGTGCCTTTCTTCCGGATCCCTCGATTCTGAAAATTTCAGCCCTTTGGAGAGATGGACTTTCGGAACAGAACATCTGGAAGGTCGGTGATTCGCTCGGGGAAGTGCGAGAAAAACAACCGCGAGCGCGCGCCGAATTTGACCAGGAGGCTGTTTCAGAAGCCAAGTTGAAAATCGAGCCCGACCCAAAGCCACATCCAAGGCATGTCAACCTCTGCGGATGGCCAATTGACAAAGCTGAGCAGAAATCAATTGCGTTGTTCTTGTGTGCTAGGTCGACCCTCATAGTACGCCCTGTCCAAACGGATTCCACCTAACCTCTGCACTGGCGCAGGCTCGAAGCCATGAGTCCGTGCAACTCGAATGCAACAGCCGCTTTAAGCCCTGCAGTTACAGCGGAATGGAGGAGAGTAACGGTCGCAGCGTCCTGCGCTCACGAGGCCCGTTGAGAATTGCATAGGCATTGCGGCCTCCTAGGCCCTTTGCCTTTTCCACGGATTCCCACAATTCTTTCGAATCCCGCCCCTCCCGCAAGCCCTTTCCCTCGGCCAACGTGAAACCCACTGTGTCAACCCTGCCGTCGCAGCGACAGCTTGCCCTCTTCATGCTAAAATTTCGTACAAGAGGGTACTAGCGTGAAGCCCAGAAGAAAATTCACTGTACTGATCGAGCAGGACGAAGAAGGCTATTTCGTCGCCACTGTTCCCGCCCTTCGCGGTTGTCGCACCCAGGCCAAGAGTCTCGACACCCTTATGAAACGCGTGCGCGAGGTCATTGCGCTTTGCCTGGAAGACACCAACAATCACGTCGGTCCGCTTGAACTCGTCGGGATTCAGCAAATCTACGTATGACACGTCTTCCCCGCGCCAAGGGAAGAGAGATAGTCCGCGCCCTCGAAAAAGCTGGCTTTGAGCTCCATCGGACGCGCAGCAGTCATGTCTTTCTCAAGCACTCGGACGGCAGAGCCACTACTGTCCCCGTGCACTCCGGCGAAACGCTAGGTCCCGGCTTGCTGCGTGCCATACTGCGCGACGTTGAAATGTCCGTGGACGAACTGATCGATCTCCTCTAGCAAAGAAGGGGGGCCCACCTTTTCCACGGATTTCCACAATTGTTTCGAATGCCGCCCCTCCCGCAAGCCCCTTCCCTCCGCCAACTTGAACCCCACTGTGTCAACCCTACGGCCATCCGCCTCTCGCAAACTCTTCCCCGCTTCAGAGTTTCTCCGGCCACTTCCGCGCAGCGTGAAACACCCGCAAGATTTCCACTGCCTCGCCCCGCACCCGGTAGGGCACGAGGTACGGTGTTCCCGCAACCACCAGCTCCCGCGTCCCTGCAACTCGTCCCGCCCGCCCCATGGCTGGATTCCTCTTCAGAAGATCCACGGCCCGCAAAATCCTCAGCACTACCCGCCCCGCCGCCGCTGGGTCGTCCACCGCAATGTACTCCGCCTCTGCGTCCAGGTTCGCCAGCGCTCTCCGCAGCCATCTAACGCGCACGGCGAATCCACTTCTTCGCCACGTGCTTTACTTCGCTCTCGCTTGCAAAGTCTCCCCGGTCCGCCTCCGCCAGCCCCTTGTGAATCTCTTCAATCTGCCAGCTATTCAGCTCCACATAGTCCCGGATCGCTTCCGCCGCCAGGAACGACCGTGACCGTCGCGTCGCCGCTGCTAGTTTGTCCAGCTTTCCCCTCAGCCCTCCGTCAAGTCGTAGCGTAAGGATTCTCTCCCCTGCCATCACGGCCTCCTGATTACATCTGCATACATTGTACTCATTCCGAAGCATTTGTGAAATCCTGACCGTGCATGGGCCACATTTAACTCTTTCCACAGATTTCCACAATTCTTTCGAATCCCACCTCTCCTGCAAACCCTTTCCCTCCCCCAGCTTGAACCCCACTGTGTCAACCCTGCCGCCTCCGTCACGTTGGGGCTATCAAAGCGCTTGCAATGAATCCATGCATTCATACCTCGGTTCTCCGCATCCGCGGGACGCGCGTGCGGAGATTCTTCTCTGTGCATGGTCGCGCTTCGGGAGAGCAATCAGCGTGGAGGGATTTCAACCACAATGCAGGTTCCGGGTCTTGCCGCGTTCACCGCCTTGGCAATTTCTTGCATCACGGGACGCACCAGGCTCCATCTGTTCTTGCTGAGAATCACAATCGCCAGCTTGCGGCCTTCCAGATTT
>WNFO01000548.1_pt1 | contig 38432 bp, 34 predicted proteins | sample 5400251 | NCBI WGS metagenome assembly WNFO01 (sample SAMN13153354, study PRJNA577476) | soil metagenome | isolation source: 100 cm saprolite under Madrone tree | place: USA:California | collected 2016-06-14
GCTCGATGAATCGCCTTGCCTATCTGGCCAAGCCGGATCTTTGGTCCCTGCACAACTTCCGCGATGTTTTTCACGCGAACCGGCGTACCGTTCTGGGTCTTCAGGACGGTTTCTTTAATATCTTCTACGGTTCGAATCAGTCCCAACGCGCGCACATTGATCTGCTGCGATCCCTGCTCGATGAAACTTCCGCCTCCGTTCGCATTGGCGTTGGTCAGTTGCGTTTCGATCTGTGCCAGATTCAACCCGTAAGCAATCAGCTTGTCCGGGTTCACCTTGACCTGATATTCGCGAGTGATGCCGCCAAACGATGAGTCGTCCACCACGTCCGGCACCGACTTCATATACTTGGCAATCACCCAGTCCTGCAGCGATTTCAGCTCCATCGTGTCGTACGCGGGATTGGTGCTCTTCAGCGTGTACCAGTAGATCGAACCGATTGGACTAAAGTCCGGACCGATCTGCGCGCTCACGTTCGCGGGCAGCGTCACCTGCGCCAGACGCTCGAGAGCTTTCTGCCGGTCCCAGTCATTATCGGAATCGTCGTCGAAGATCAGATTCACCACCGACAATCCCGCCAGCGACGACGATCGCACATGCTGCAGGTGCGGGATTCCGTTCATCTGAATTTCTACCGGAATGGTAATTTGCTGTTCGACTTCTTCCGCCGCGCGGCCCGGCCATTGCGTAATCACCTGTACCCAAGTGTTGGCCACGTCCGGATAGGCTTCGACCGGGAGCGTCTTGAAGGCAATCGCGCCCCAAAGAAAAAGCAGTACCGCAATGCTCAGAACGATGAAGCGATTGTTCAGCGCTTTTTCGATCAGCAGTCGAATCATTACTGCTCGACCGTGTTCTGGAATTCCAGCGCGTTCCCAACTACCGTCTGGCCCGCACTCACTCCGCTAAGGACTTCCTGCATGCCGCCCGGCAGTATCTCGCCTCCGGTCACTCTCACGCGGCGAAACTTTTTTCCTTCCAGCGGGACGTACACCCAATCCTGGTCATGTAAATGCAAAATTGCCGTGGCCGGCACCGTCGCGTACGGTTCCTCAGATTTGCCGTGGAATATCGCCGTAACAAACATCCCGGGCCGCATCACTCCCGGGTTGCGAACCTCTACCCGCACTTTCGCTGTGCGTTGGCCGGGATCCAACACCGCACCAATATTGCTGATCACTCCGGTGAACAGTTTGTCGGGATACGCGTTCAACCGGATGTCTACTTTTTCTCCCAGATGCACGTTGCTCAAATCGTTTTCGAAGACGTCGCAAAGAATCCACACCGAGCTCAAGTCTGAAATGGTGAAGGGGTTTGGCGCGCCCAGCCCCGCTACCCCGCTCGCGTTAGTCACCTGCTGATCGGTAATCACGCCGGAAATGGGCGCGTGTATCTCCACGATGGCCCCGGGATGCTCGATGTTTCCGCCGAGCACGCGCACGCGTTCCGTGGTGTTCTCGACATCCACCTTCGCTTTTGCGTCCGCGTCTTGCGCCACTTGCAGGTCATTCAAGGAGACGGCGCCCTTTTCGTACAGGTCCTTGGCACGCGCAGCTTGCGTGGCAACCAACCGTTCATCCGCCACCGCTTTGCGATAATCGGAAAATGCCCCAGAAAGATCCGCGCTCTGCAAGCGCAGCAGTACTTGCCCCTTTTTTACGGTGTCTCCCAGGCGCGCATTAATCGCCACCACTCGTCCCGTCGCCACGGAGATCACCGGCGCACTCCGCGACACGTCCGGCGCCACCGTGCCCGTTACTCGCAATTGCCGCGCGGCCAGGTGCTGTCCGGCGGTTACCAGCGCAAACTGTTCAGGACGGTCCGCTGCAAAAACATTTTCGTCCGCCGCTGACTGCACTTTCAGCGCGGGAGGCGCTTCCGCATTTGGGTCGCTCTTGCCGTCGCAACCGGCCAGCGCCTGACAGGCGCAGAGCGCCCAGCCGACCGCAACTAGCCTGATTGGCTTCATCGCCCTACCTCTTGCCCTTCTGCGAATTTTCACTCGTTCACCGCTTACAAGGCGGCAAAATCCCATATAGCAAGACCCATTTTGGGCAACGGGCAAACTGCGGCAACCTGACGCCCCTGTACCTCGGCCGCACCGGGTATTGAACCTTACCAACATCAACGGCTCGTGACAGTGGAATTTTATACTATACAGGGTATAGTATATCAATAGGCACATCCGTGGCACGTCAAGGGAGAGCAAATGGCACACACCGTTCAGGAACGCCGCAAGCTTCTCGCCCGCGTCAATCGCATCGAGGGCCAGGTCAAAAGCATCCGCACCGCGCTCGAACAGGAGCGTGAGTGCGCCACGGTCCTGCAGCAAATCGCGGCCTGCCGTGGCGCCATCAACAGCCTGCTGGTCGAAATCGTCGACGGCGAAACTCGCGCCGCCGAGGACCTGGTTGAAATTCTGCACCGTTACATCAAGTAACCGCCCGCCCCAACCTCCCAGCCTTTTTCCGCGCTCTTCCCTGCTGGTTCAGACTAGGAAAGCCCGCAGCATCGGTCATTCCAAGCGCAGCAAGAAATTTCTCTTGCACGCGGATCCCAAAAGGAGAGATTCCCCTCGCTCAAGCTCCCCGGAATGACGGCTGAAACCACCTTTTTCAACCCCCTGTTGGCGTATTGCATCTTTGCTATTCTGCTAAATCATGGCCACCCGCCACACCGCGAAGCGCACCATAGGGTTGCGCATCGTCTCGCTCGCTCCATCCTGCACTTCGATCCTTTGCGCTATCGGTGGCAAGAACCAACTGGTCGCTGTAACGCCGTGGTGCGCGGATGTTTGCTCCGTCCGCGGCTTGCCCGCGGTAGGAGACTGCTGGCGCAATGCGTCCATCGAGAAAATCTCCCGCCTTCGCCCAAACCTGATTGTCGGCTCGGTTCCCTTCCATCCGGAAACGGTGGCGCGCATTCTAACCATTCCCGCACAATTCCTGGCGTTGAATCCTCGCTCGCTCGCTGATATCGAATCGGACATCCAGACTTTGGCGCGCATTACGAATCGCTCCACGCAAGGCGATCGCCTCCTTGCCAGCATGCGCAGCGAGTTCGGGCAGATTGCACGTCTGGCCGGCACCCTTTCACGCCGTCCGCGAATCTATTCCGAAGCCTGGCCCAATCCCAGGATCAGTTCCCCGCCCTGGGTTGCCGAACTGATCGCGCTTTGTGGCGGCAAAATGGTGGTTAAGCCCGGCGCGCGCGTCTCCGATCAAGAAATCGCGTCAGCACGTCCGGATATCATCCTGCTTGCCTGGGCCGCCACAGGAAATCGCGCCAATCCACGGATGACATTTGCCAATGCGGCGTGGAAAGATGTTCCTGCCATACGTCAAAAGCGGGTTTTCGTTGTGCGGGACGAACTTCTCAATACACCGGGGCCGCCGCTGATCGCAGGCGCTCGCGAAATTTCTCGTATTCTGAAAGAGTTCGCTGGAGATTCCGCATGAGCATTCAAGTGGTTACTGCCGTGATCGAGCGTGAGGATCGCCGGGTGTTGATCTGCCAGCGCCGCCGTCAAGACTCGTCTCCCCTGAAATGGGAATTTCCCGGCGGGAAGGTGAAAAACGGTGAATCGCTCAAACAGGCACTGGCCCGCGAGCTTCGCGAAGAACTGGATGTGACCCTGTTACGCGCGGTCTCCATTTCGCGCGTCGAGCACGAATATGGCGGTGCAATGGGTTCGCTCACGATCATTTTCTTCGCCGTCGCCATTCTGGAATCGGAACTGCGTCCCGGCCCGTTTGAGCAAGTTGCTTGGGTTCTGCCCCGGGAACTTAGCCAGTACGACTTCCTGACCGCCAACCGCCGGCTCATCGCTGAACTCGCCACTGGCCGCATTAAGCCGGCTGAACTTCTTGCTTCAGCTTCGTCGGATTTGCCGCCAAGTGCGTCTCCAGACAGCCATTAGCGGACTCGCAACGTCATACTTCACAGCGCTTGCGGGTATCGCGCCGCCGTATTATTTTAAAGTTCGAGGGTTCGTCTCTGGAGCGCCCGCGAGGCCTATGGCTCGCTGCGACTCCGGACGCTGCTAAAGCCTCGATTTAGCCCGGCTCTGCTATGCTCAACGGAAAACGCATTCTCGTCGTAATGCCGGCCTATAATGCCGCGAAGACCCTCGAACAGACATATCGCGAGGTCCCCAAAGACTTCGTGGATGAAATTATTCTTGTGGACGATGGCAGCCACGACTCCACTGCGAGAGTCGCTGCCGAACTTGGCCTCACTACCTTCGTCCATCGCCAGAATTTAGGCTATGGCCGCAACCAGAAAACCTGCTACCGCGAAGCTCTACGCCGTGGCGCCGACATCGTCATCATGCTGCACCCCGACTATCAGTATTCTCCCCATCTCATCGTCTCCTTGGCCGGAATGATCGCTTTTGGTGAATACGATGTCGCGCTCGGCTCGCGCATTCTCGGTGTCGGTGCACTCAAAGGCGGCATGCCGCTTTACAAATACATATCCAATCGCGGCTTAACCCTCATCCAGAATCTTCTGATGAAATACAAACTTTCTGAATATCACACCGGCTATCGCGCTTTTTCGCGCACCGTGCTTGATGCGCTGCCCCTCGAAGCCAACACCGACGATTTCGCTTTCGATAATCAAATGCTGGCGCAAATCATTTTCTTCGGCTACCGCATGGGCGAAGTCTCCTGCCCCACTCGGTATTTCCCTGAAGCCTCCAGCATCAGTTTCTGGCGCAGCGTAAAATACGGATTCGGCGTCCTGGCCACCTCGCTCCAGTTCCGCCTGCAAAAATGGGGGCTGGCCAGCTTCCGCATCTTCAGCAATGAAGGCCACAAGCTGCTGCCCGACTACTACGTCATGGTGAAAGAGTGAGTTCTTCGGCCCTCTCGCTCGAGACCGCCTCCGACCCGCCTAAAGAGTTATCTGCCGCGCAAGTCGACGACACAACCTCGCCCTGGCTGTTGGCTCTGCTGCTTGTCGCGATCACGTTATTTTCCTACTGGCCCACTTTTTCGAATGGCTTCATCGGTTACGACGACAACGGTTACGTCACCGAAAATACTCATCTTCAGCCAGGCTTAACCGCCGCCAATGTTTCCTGGGCTTTTCGCGCCACCATCATGGCCAACTGGCATCCTCTTACCTGGATTTCCCATATGGCCGACATCCAAATCTTCGGGCTGCATCCCGCCGGACATCACGGCACCAGCCTGATTCTTCATTGTGCAAACGTGGTGCTCCTGTTTTTCCTGTTGCGCGCCGGCACTGGTTTTCTCTGGCGTAGCGCCTTCGTCGCCGCGCTCTTTGCGCTGCATCCCTTCAACGTTGAGTGCGTCGCCTGGGTCGCTGAACGCAAAAGCCTGCTGTGCACACTCTTTCTGTTTCTCGCGCTTTTCGCCTACGGTTGGTACGTCCGCAAACCCGGCATCGGCAGGTATGCTCTCGTGGCTCTATGGTTCGCGCTGGGCCTGGCGTCCAAACCCATGGTCATCACTCTGCCCTTCGCGCTGCTGCTGCTTGATTATTGGCCGCTCAATCGCTTGCCTGTTCCCAGCGGGCCCCAGGGCGTTTCCAACTTTCTAAAAAAGCTGTGGCCCCTGGCGTTGGAAAAACTTCCGCTTTTACTTTTATCCGCCGCCAGCGCTTGCATCACCGTGATCGCCCAGTCCAACGCCATCGCACCGAATCAAATTCTTTCCATGCCGATTCGAGCAGCCAACGCCTTCTGGTCTTATCTCTTGTATATCCTGAAAGGTTTCTGGCCGCTGCACCTGGCCATGTTTTATCCGCATCCCGAATATCATCTCGGTGTTTGGAAGCCGCTGGCCGGATTTGTTTTTATTCTTCTGTTTACGTATTTCTGCGTACGCCGTCTGCAGCATCGTTACTTGATTGCCGGGTGGCTCTGGTATCTGGGCTGTCTCGTGCCAGTGATTGGGTTTGTTCAGGTCGGCCGCCAGGCTTTGGCCGACCGCTACGCCTATACTCCGCTACTCGGCATTTTTGTGCTTATTGTATGGTGGATTGCAGACCACTCGGATTGGCTTCCGCATCGCTCCGAAGTGCTTGCCGGCGCGGCCGCGATCTTCCTGATTTTCTTTGGCGCGCTCACTTGGAGGCAAACCGGCTTTTGGAAAGACGACTTGACTCTGTTCGGTCATGCGCTGCAACTCACTACCGGAAACTTCATCGCGGACAACAATCTGGGTTTAGCCTATCTGCAAGCCGGCCGGTCCGACCGCGCTTACGACTATTTTCTTCGCGCCACGCAGGAGAAGCCCAATTTCGGCCTTGCTCATTACAATTTAGGCGTCATATTGCTGGGACAAAATCGCCGCTCCGACGCGCGCAAAGAATTTGAGATTGCCATTCGTTTCGGCCAGGAAAAATCCGAGATCGCTTCTTCCTACCACAATCTGGGCATTGCCATGCTCGAAGATAATCAGCTTCCAGATGCCATAAAAATGTTTTCGCAAGCGCTGCAACTGGGTCCAGACAAACAATCGAGCTATTTGGCGCGAGGCATGGCGGAGTTTCACCTGAACAATTTCGCCGCGGCCGAGTCCGATTTTATCGCTGGGGCCAACATCGCTCCCGATGCACCGGCTTGTTTTTGGGTAGGCCGCGCTCGCGAAGCGCAAGGCAACACCAGCGGAGCCATCGAAGCGTACCGAAAGAGTCTCACGCTGCAACCCGACCGAAAGGATGCAAAACAAAGACTCGACGCGTTGCTCTCCGGCCACGCCGTGCCGTTCGACAAATCAGAGAATTAGATCGCGAGCGTATTTGCTGCGGACATTCCCGTCGGCGCGCAGCCCTGCTGCGCCGCACTTTCTTGCGTGATGTTCAATTCTAAAGCGTCTTCTACCTAATGAACTGGCAGCACGTCCCTACGCAACACCGTGGGACGCGCGTCACGACACCACCGGATTCGGCTTGCTCTTCACAATCCCCAATTCTTCGATCGCCTTATCCACAACCTTAGCATCAACCTTTCCGTCGGCACTCAATTCGTGCAGCGTCGCCAGCACGATAAACTTGGCGTCCACTTCGAAGAAATCACGCAATGACGTGCGCCCTTCGCTGCGCCCGAAACCATCCGTGCCCAGCGCCGCCAGCCTGCGCGGCATCCACTTGGCAATCATGTTTGGCAGCGTCTTCAAATAATCCGAAGCCGCCACCAGCACGCCCTGTGCATCCGCCAGGCATCGCGAAACATACGGCGCTCGCGGCTTCTCACCGGGATTCAAACGATTCCACCGCTCCGTTTCAATCGCATCGACATACAATTCTTTGTAGCTGGTCACGCTCCAGACGTCCGCGGCCACGCTGTATTTCTGCTCCAGAATTTCCTGCGCGCGCAACACTTCGTTCAAGATCGCTCCGCTGCCAAACAATTGCGCTTTCAGCTTAGCTTTCTTGTTTACTGAAGCGCGGTACTTGTACATGCCTTTCAGAATTCCTTCGCGCGCTCCAGCCGGCATCGGCGGCATCGCATACTGCTCATTCATCACGGTGATGTAGTAGAACCAGTTTTCGCCGTCCTTATACATGCGGCGAATGCCGTCCTGGATGATCACCGCAATCTCGTAAGCAAACGCCGGATCGTACGCCTTCAGATTCGGTACCGGCAGCGCAAGAATGTGGCTGTTGCCGTCCTGATGCTGCAGTCCTTCGCCCGAAAGGGTCGTCCTTCCCGCAGTTCCTCCTAGCAAAAATCCTCGCGTACGCATATCCGCCGCGGCCCAAATGAAATCTCCGATACGCTGAAATCCGAACATCGAATAATAAATAAAAAACGGAATGGTATTGATTCCGTGGGTCGCATACGCGTTGCCCGCCGCAATGAACGAAGCCATCGATCCCGCTTCCGTAATTCCCTCTTCCAGAATCTGCCCGTCTTTGGCCTCGCGATAAAGCAACAGCGTATTCATGTCCACCGGGTCATACTTCTGCCCGCCGCTAGCATAAATTCCCACCGTCCGGAACAAAGACTCCATACCAAACGTTCGCGCTTCGTCCGGCACGATTGGCACAATCAGCTTGCCGATTTCCGGATCCTTCAGCATTTTTCGCAGCATGGCCACGAACGCCATGGTCGTTGACACTTCGCGTTCGTCGCTGCCCTCCGTGAACTCCTTAAACAATTCATCATGTGCGGCCGCAATGGGCTTCGAACGAATGCTGCGCTTCGGCGTATATCCGCCCAACCCTTCCCGCCGCGCCCGCAAATATTGAATCTCAGCGCTATCTTCCGCCGGCCGGTAAAACGGGACCGTCGCGCAATCTTCATCATTCAGCGGAATCCCAAATCGCGAACGAAACTCGCGCAATTCATCCTCATTCAATTTTTTCTGTTGGTGAGTTACGTTCTTTCCCTCGCCCGCTTCGCCCAATCCATATCCCTTGATCGTGCGCGCCAAAATCACCGTCGGTCCGCCCTTATGCTCCACCGCAGCCTTATAAGCGGCATACACCTTGCGCGGATCGTGCCCGCCCAGCCGCAAACGCCGCAGCGCTTCGTCCGGCAGCGGCTCCACCAATTTCAGCAACCGCTCGTCATTTCCAAAAAAGTGCTGCCGCACATAAGCGCCCGACGACACCACCAGCTTCTGGTATTCGCCGTCCACCAGTTCGCCCATTCGCTTAACCAGCAAACCTTCCGTATCGCGCTCCAGAATTGGATCCCACTCGCTGCCCCACAGCACTTTAATAACATTCCACCGCGCGCCGCGAAACGCCGATTCCAGCTCCTGAATAATCTGACCGTTGCCGCGTACCGGACCGTCCAACCGCTGCAAATTGCAATTCACCACAAAAATCAAATTATCCAGATTCTCGCGCGAAGCCAGAGTAATCGCGCCCAATGACTCCGGCTCATCCGTTTCGCCATCGCCCAAAAACGCCCACACTTTCGCGTCTGTCGGTGGCTTCAGTCCGCGATTTTCCAGATAACGGCTGAACCGCGCCTGATAAATCGCCATCAGCGGGCTCAATCCCATCGACACCGTCGGAAATTCCCAGAAGTCCGGCATCAGCCAGGGATGCGGATACGAAGACAATCCTCCGCCCGGCTTCAGTTCACGCCGGAAATTCTCCAGTTGCTGTATGCTCAGTCTTCCTTCCATGAACGCGCGCGCATAAATTCCCGGCGCTGCGTGTCCCTGGAAGTAAACCGTGTCGCCTTCGAACTCTGCCGTCCGCGCGCGGAAAAAGTGATTGAAGCCGACTTCATAAAGCGTCGCTGCCGATGCGTACGTCGAAATGTGTCCGCCAATGTTGTGTTCTTCGCGGTTCGCGCGTACCACCATCGCCAGAGCGTTCCAGCGAATCAATGACTTAATGCGCCGTTCCAATTCCTGATCGCCCGGAAACAACGGCTCCAGCCGCACTGGAATCGTGTTCGCGTATGGCGTATTCGCTGTGAATGGCAGGTCAATCCCGTTCACCGTCGCGTGCGCCCGCAACCGCTCCAGAATTTCCGATGCCACTTCCGGCCCGCTCGACTCCAGCACCGAATCCAGCGACTCCAGCCACTCCTGAATCTCCACATCCTCGATGTGGTGTGGCTGAGTGTAAGTCTCGTTATCCATGTTTACGTTGTCCCTCGTCGGAATCGCCCTGTTGTGCGCAGCCATCTTTGTCTTCCTTATTGCAATCTTCTTATCGCAGAATAAGCAAATAGAATACACTGCCGCGCGCCTGTTCGCACTTCGCTATTTCGGAGGCGATTCTTGTACGGCCCGCGTTACAACACACTCTCGTTCAAGCAAACAAAGAGTAACGCCGCGATATTGCTCTGGCCTTGTAGCAGCCGGTTTACCATGACCGTCTTTCTTTTGTATTTTTCCCGCAGGGGGCAAGCGAGTCCCAGGCGCAGGCGCTTTTACCTTTTACACTTTCAAGCCACCCGCCCGCCATCCACCACCAACGTATGCCCAGTCAAAAAGCCCGCCGTCGCCAAATAGATCACCGCATCGGCAATATCCGACGGCTTCCCGGTTCTTTGCAACGGAGCCAACTTCACATATTCCTGCTCCCACTCCGGCGGATCACCCGGCATGGTAATCGTCCCCGGCGCAATCGCATTCACACGCACATCCGGAGCCAGCGCCTTCGCCAGACATTTCGTCAACATCACCACTCCCGCTTTCGACACCGAATGCGACACATACCCCGGCCAGCCCAGCAATCCACCCGTATCCGCAAAATTGACAATCGAACCCTTCGACCGCCGCAACATCGCGGCCGCTGCCTGCGCGCAAAAAAATGGCGCTTTCACATTCGTATTCAGTGAAGCATCCCAAATCTCTTCCGTAGTAGAAATCACGCTGCCCGGCAAAAAATTTGCAGCGCTGTTCACCAGCAAATCCAGCCGCCCCAGTTCGTTTCCCGTCTCCAAAAAAAGTTTGCGTATCTCATCTACGCTCCGCAGATCCGCGCGAATCGCAACAGCTTTCTGCCCCATCTCCTCGATCTTGCCGACAACTTCCGCGGCGTGCTTCGCCGACTGGTGATAATGCACCGCCACATCCGCGCCCTCGAGCGCCGCACGCAGCGCCACCGCCCGCCCAAGCCTCTTGCCCGCCCCCGTCACCAGCACCACTTTGCCTTGCAATTTTCCATTCATGGTTTCACAAGGTAGCACAACAGAACGCCGCGCTCATATGGAGTGCGGCAGTCCTGCTGCCGCTTTTACGGGCGTGATTGCTTCATAGTCTCCAGGCGGGAGCCCTGCTCCCGTACTCGATCTATGGGAAACAAGTCAGGAATCTGGAGTCTCTAGTCACGACCGACCAGTCACATTTACAATCTCCGTGCACCTTACGAGGTAAACATGATCCTAGACCTTCTAGCTATCGCCGCCCACCCCGACGATGTCGAACTCACCTGCGGCGGCACACTCCTAAAAGCCAACGCGGAAGGCTACAAAACAGGCATCCTCGATCTCACTGCAGGCGAAATGGGCACTCGCGGCACTCCCGAAATCCGCGCCAAAGAAGCCGCGCTCGCCGCAAAAATCCTAAAAGTATCCTGGCGCGGGACCATCAACGTCCCTGACTCCGACGTGCAACCCGCCCGCCAGCACAAACTTGCTCTCGCCCGAGTCATTCGCGAACTCCGCCCGCGCACCGTCATCGTTCCTTACTGGAAAGCCCGCCATCCCGACCACTACCACGCCTCGACTCTTGCATACGAGGGTTGCTTCCTCGCCGGTCTCAAGCAGCTACCCCTTGAAGGCGAACCCTTCCGACCCTTTAAAATTCTCTACTGCACCTCATTCGAAGGCATGCCGCCTACTTTCATCGTGGACATCACCAAGCAATACGAAACCCGCCGCCGCGCCATCCTCGCCTATCGCTCGCAATTCCGCGCCGCTAAAAGCGAACGCAAGCAGCGCGTCTTCCTGGCCATCGATGAATTGGATTCCAGAATGGATCTCCTCGCCCGTCACTACGGCAACTTGATTGGCGTGAAGTACGGCGAACCATTCCTGCAAAAAGAACCCATGCAAGTCGAAGACGTGGTCAAGCTTCCCGTCCGCTCGATCTAGACAAGCACACGTGAACGCACCTGCCAAATGCCAGGCCTGGCTCGCCCCAAAACGGCCGTATCTTGACCCTTTTCCCTTCAGAATCTCTCATCCTCCTGCGCTGGAGAAAATCCAATTAACGTCTGCCCTTCCGCCGTCCGCTCCACTTTCACCCGCACCAGCGCCTCAGTCTCCGAACCCGATTTCCGCAGCGTCGCCAGCGTACTCAACGCCTCCGAATACACCCGCGTCACCAGATAGGTATCCCCGGTCCCATCCTTCTTCCACAACTGCCCAATCTGTATTTTCGATACGCTGTTTGCCATCTTCTCGACTCTATTGTCCCCACCTACCACTGTCAACCGCCGCCGCACTCGCTGTTGTGGCTTCTTAAACCTCACAAAAATGGCTGACACATTCCAGTTTCAACGAATTGACGCCACACTTCACGTCCTGTAATTTGAATGAACTGTGTGGCTTCCGCATCCAGGCAAGCCCTGGCTTGAACGGGTTTCCGGTTTGTACTTACAAACCCTGAGATATTCGGGTTTCAGGAGTTGTACTTACACACCTTGAGATATTCGGGTTTCAGGGGCTTGTACTTACAAGCCCCGAGATATTAAGGAGATCGTCTTCATGGGTTTTGCCACCAATGCCATCCACGTCGGGCAGGAGCCCGATTCCGCCACCGGCGCGATCGTACTCCCGATCTATCAAACCTCCACCTATGTTCAGGAAGAACTCGGTAAAGACAAAGGCTTCGATTACGCGCGCACCAATCACCCCAATCGAAAAGCGCTGGAAAAAACCATCGCCAAACTCGAAGGCGGCCACGCCGCTTATGTTTTTACCTCCGGAATGGCGGCCATCGACTCCGTTTTCCGCTTGTTGCGCCCCGGCGATCACGTCGTCCTTTCCGAAGCCGTCTACGGCGGCGTCTATCGCATCGCCACCCAACTTCTCGTTCACTTCGGGCTCGAATTCAGTTTCGTTGACACTTCTTCGCTCGATCTGGTCCTCGCCGCCATGCGCGCCAACACGCGCATGCTGTACATCGAAACGCCCACTAATCCCACGCTTCGTATCACCGACATTGCCGCCGTTGCCAAACTAGCCACCGAGCGCAATGCCATGCTCGTCGTGGACAATACTTTTCTCACTCCCTACTTGCAAAGTCCCATCGCTCTCGGTGCCCACATCGTCGTCCATTCCATGACCAAATATCTCAACGGCCACAGCGATTGCACCGGCGGCTGCGTAGTAGTCACGCGCCAGGAAGACGCCGAAAAAATTTATTTCATCCAGCGCTCCGCCGGAGCCGGCCTGTCCCCCATGGACTGCTTTCTGGTTTCACGCGGCCTCAAAACCCTCGCCGTGCGCATGTTGCAGCACAACGCCAACGGCATAGCAGTAGCTCGTCACCTCGACGCGCACGCCAAAATTCGCAAAGTCTACTACCCGGGCCTCGCATCCCACCCGCAACACGATATCGCCCGCAAACAGCAACGCGGCCCCGGCGCCATGCTCAGCTTCGATCTAGGCAGCCTCGAAGCCGCCCGCCGCTTCCTCAATCAAGTAAAAATCTGCGCGTTGGCAGAAAGCCTCGGCGGCGTCGAATCCTTAATCTCCTTGCCCGCGCTGATGACCCACGCCTCCATGCCGAAGGAAGTCCAGGGACGCATCGGCATCACCGAAGGCCTGGTCCGTCTCTCCGTGGGCATCGAAGACCTCGAAGACATCATCGCCGACCTAGACCAAGCCCTCCTTTACGTCTGATGGTTCTCGATTCGAGTCAGAAAAACAGTTCTGGCGAAACGTGGAATGGCGCAGCCAGTCGCTTGAAGTGTTCTTTGTTCATCGTGTCCGAGGTGCAAGCGAGAATTGTTCGGCGTGGCAAAAAATGTCGGCGAGATCTTGCTGCAACAGATTATGCTGTCGCGTCAGGAACCTCATTCCATCAGCAGGCTTCGAGCGCGGCAGCTGATAAGGAGCTTCGCTGCAAAGTCTTCAATCAACAGTGTCAATAGCTCCGCCAAGTCTCCTCTCTGCTAGCGACAACATCTTGCTGCGTCGTTCGAGATCATGAAGAATCTGGGAGTATGCTTCATTCTCTCTCTCGGCCCGAATTATCCGGGGCGGGACTTTCCTGAGCAGCGCGCTATATTCTGGACTCACCATAAGCTTGCTCATGTCCTTGGCCCTTCCGATTCCCGGGCCAGCCACTCCAGATAAGTTTGCGAGCCAGAATCCACTGGCAGCACCAAAAACTCAGGCACCTCATAACTGTGCATCCGCGCGATCTCTTTCTCCAACTCCTTGAGCCGTCGCGCCGTAGTTTTAATCAGCAACAGGAATTCCTTGGCACTCTCGACTCTTCCCTTCCATCGATAAATCGACTCCACCGGCGCCGACATCACATTAACGCAAGCCGCCAAGCGTTTCGTCACCACCGCGCGAGCAATCTTCCGCCCCTCCGGCAAACTCCCGCACGTAACCAGTACCAACCGCGCTTCCATCCTCATCTCCGTTGTCTCCCAATACTCTTTTTTATTTAGCGGCGGGTTTATCCGACCGTCCTTGCCTTTCTCCTGCGAATCTCAGCGTCGCACTGCAGGAGCGCCGGCAACTTCTTGGCTACTCACTACACTCTATCCCCTGATCCCTCTTCTCAGCGCACTCCGACCGGTCTACACTACACTCATCATGAGCGCTTCTCCGAGCATCTCCGCTTCTCCAATTAAATTTGGCACCTCCGGCTGGCGCGGACTCATCGCCGACGATTTCACATTCGCCGCCGTCCGTCTTGCCGTCACCGCCATCGCCGAACACGCCAAAGCCAAAACTCCCAAGCCCGCCATCCTCGTCGCCTACGACACTCGTTTCTACTCCGAAGAATTCTCCGCCCTCGCAGTCGATATTCTCCAGCAGCACGGCATCCGCGCTATTCTCTGCGATACCTTCACTCCCACTCCCGCCGTCGCCTACGAAATCCAGCGCAGCAAACTCGATGGCGCCGTGAATTTCACCGCCAGCCATAATCCCGCGCAATATCACGGTCTAAAATTTTCTTCGGCCGACGCCGGCCCCGCTCTCCCCGAAGTCACCAAAGACATCGAAGCCCGCGCCGCAAAACTGTTCGCCGCCGGCGGCGTGCCTCCTGTAAAAACTCACTCCGCGCCCGCCGAAACGACCAATCTCCGCGCGAATTATCTCAAGCGCCTCGAACAACTCGTAAAATTCGACATCCTCGCCAATTCCAAAAAGAAATTCGCCGTTGACGCTCTGCACGGCTGCGGCGCAGGCTACCTAAACAAAATTCTCACCGACCACGGCGTTCCCGTAGAAACCATTCGCGCCGATCGCGACGTGCTCTTCGATGGCACTGGCCCCGACGTCAGCGAAGAAAATCTCGCCCCCCTCCGCAACGTCATTCTCTCTTGCAAAACCACCGCCGGTCTCGCCACCGACGGCGATGCCGACCGCTTCGGCATCGTCGATTCCGACGGCGCCTGGATTCAGCCCAATCTCATCCTGGCGCTGGTTTACGACTATCTCGTCGAATCGCGCGGATGGAAAATGCCCGCCGCCCGCAGCGTCGCTACCTCCGAACTGGTTGACGCGGCCGCAAAATTCCACGGCCAAACCGTCCACCAAACTCCTGTCGGCTTCAAATACATTGGCCAACTTATCCGCGAAGATAAAATCGCTCTCGGCGGCGAAGAAAGCGCCGGCCTCACCATTCGCGGCCACATCCCGGAAAAAGACGGCATCCTCGCTTGCCTGCTCGTAGCCGAAATGATCGCCGCCCGCAACGCTTCTATCGGCGAACAAATTCAGCAACTCTTCAAAAAAGTCGGCCGCTCCTTCACTCCCACGCGCGAAAATCTGCATCTCACCGACGAACAAAAATCCGTCGCCATCCAGAAATCCAAGACCGACGCATCGTCTCTTCTCGGCCGCAAAATAAAGTCCATCGACCGCACCGACGGCGCAAAGTTCGCCTTCGAAGACGGCTCCTGGATTCTCCTTCGCCTCTCCGGTACGGAACCGCTACTTCGCCTCTACGTCGAAGCCGAAACTCCAGCCGCTTCGGCTAAACTAGTCCGCGAAGCCACCGACTGGATTCTCTCGTCCTAGCACGGCCCAGGAGTGGCTGTGCGGCAGCGTTAACAGCGGCAATATCAGCCCCTAACCCGAAACCTCATCCAGATCGCACTTGACTCTGCCCGGAATATTTCTTTAACTTCAAAATATCAATCGCATGGCCGAGCAAACAAAACTCGCCGCTATCTGGACGCAATACGGACGCTCCATCCTGGTACTCTGCGTCTTGGCACTTTTCCTTCACGATGTCTTCGGCGCTCACGGTTACCTCGCCATGCGCCGCACCAAACAGGAAATCGAACGCGTCCAGTCCAACATCAATCGCCTTGCAAAGGAAAACGCCGACCTCTCCGACGAGGTAAAATCCCTCAAGACCGATCCCCACAAAATCGAATCCATCGCCCGCGACGAACTAGGTCTGGCCAAACCCAACGAAGTCATCATCAAAATCCCTCAGTCCCAACAATCCAAGCCTTAAAGCTTTTGTAGGTCGGTCGCTTCTTTCTCTGTTCTCTTGTTTTGGTTTTTTCTCTTTGCTCCTTATTCTCTACTCAGCGAGCTTCTGCGTACTCAGCGTCTCGGCGTTATCTTTTTCTTGGTCTTTTATCTCCGCTCTCTATCCCACCAACTCTCTCCGCGCACTCCACCGCGTCCGCGCCACCGACAATCCCAGCATCGCCACAAATATCACGCACAAACCCGCCGTAGCCGCCGCAATCCCGCATCTCCCCTTCGGCAATATCGACAATCTCCCATACACAAATTCAATGTGCACCCAATACACCAGCAGCGAAGTTCGCCCCAACTGCTCCAGCGGACTGAATCCCACCTGCCCCCATCCCCACCGGCACCACGCATACGCCGCGCACAAAATCACCACGATCACTCCGCTCCGCGCCAGAAAAAAATTCGGACTCGTATGCCAGTAGTCGTACACCGCATATATATCCGGCCCCCAGCGATCAAGCGCCAGGGCCGCACAAAACGCCGCCAGCCCCGCCAAAGCCAGCGTCAAAAATCCCAACTCCTCGCGCCGACGCGCAAGATCCGTAAACAACCAGAACCCAGCCGCCAACCCCACAAATGCGAACGCCACCCACGGAAATATCGGAAACAGCCACACCTGCGGCTTATCGAAAATGTGCACGCCATTCACATACGACTCCACTGGCCACGGCAAAAATTTCGGCCGCCAAGTAGTCCACATCGCTGGAGTCGCCAAAGCCACAGCAGTAGCCGCCGCCAGCGCCAAAACCAAGTTCCGCATCCGCACAACGGCCGCTATAGCCGAGCCATCGCCTCCCGCCACCCAACACAAAACTCCCAGCAAAATCATCGACAGCCCCAGAATGTTCAGTACATCCACGCGCAACAAATCCGTCCACGGCGAAATCGGTATCCCCAAAATAAATTCCTGCGCGCGAAACAGTATCCCCAACCCAAAAACCTCCGTCCCACGCCACATCACCTGCTTCGCAATCGCGCCTCGCGCAACTCCCTTCCCGCGCAGCTTCTCCGTCACCAGCGCCACCGAAATCCCTGCCAAAAATATAAACAGCGGCGCAGGCAGCGTTCCGCCCATCTGCGAATACCGGAAAAATTCCGTTTTCTTCGCCTCTGTGCTCAGCCACGAGTCATAGCCGTGCGTCTCAAACATCAGCACGCAAGCCAACCCGCGCATCCAGTCAATGTATGCAATCCGCCGCTGCAAGGAGGTCATCGGAAATCGTTACGATACAATATGCGCTTGCCCGCCGCGCGCCAACTCGCCCTTTACCCCATGCTCGGCCTATGGGCCGTTCTCGTCGCGTTCTTCACTCTTTTCGCGCTCTTCGCCACACACGATTATTCCCACGGACGCGCCCTTGTAGCCACACTCCTCACCTTCGCTTTTCTTCTAGCGGTAATGCTGCTGTTTGGCGCGCGCGATCTCCCCGAACGAATGGCCGCCATCGCTGGTCCTTCCTCCGGCTGGCTACTGGGCGTAATCATCTTTTTCATTTTCCTGGTCTACGCCCTCGGCACCGGCGCCGCATCTTTCGCGCGCCTGTCCGCCGTCGCCGCATTCATCTTTCTTCCATTGGCGCTCCTCTCCAGCGCGCAATCCTCAGCCCCCGGCTCCTGGCAAGACCTCTTCATCCTCGTCGCCATCTGGGTCACAGTAAAATTCGGCCCCTCACACTGGTTCTGGCCCTACCCCGGCGGCCGCCTCGCGTACATCTTTACGGTGATGCTCGCCGTCAACATCGCCATCGCCGGATTTCTCCTCTTTCGCCGCACCAAAGGCGTCGGCTACAACATCGCCTGGGGCACGAACTGGACCCTCTACATCCTCGGCACACTCATTCTCATCGCCGGCATCGTCATTCCACTAGGCCTCAGACTCCACTTCCTCATCTACTCCCCGCACCTTTCCCAATGGAAATCCTTCTTCCCTCTCTCCGTCGCCATTCTCTTCTTCACCGCTTTCCCCGAAGAACTCCTCTTCCGCGGCCTCCTGCAAAATTTTCTCTCTAGCGCCTCCAACAGCGACACCGCCGGTTGGATCGCCGCCTCCATCCTCTTCGGCTTCTCCCACATCACCAACACGCATTTCCCCAACTGGCGCTACGTCCTCCTGGCCTCCATCGCCGGCTTCTTCTACGGCTGGACCTGGCGCAAAACCAATTCCATCTTCGCCTCCGCCTTAGTCCACGCTGGCGTAGACATCCTCTGGCACATCCTCTTCCTAACCCCCTGAATCCTAACTACCGCGCCTTGTCTTGCTTTTCTCGCCTTCGTAGCGGCCGACCTTCAGGTCGGTTCTTCCCTCCCCCCGTGTCCTCCTCTTCTACCTCCTTCCTCTGCTGTCTTAGCGGCCGCCTTCCGAGGCAGGCCCCTCTTTCTTTTCCCTCGTCACTTTTCTCTTCCGCCGTCATTCCGAACGGAGCGAACTCAGCGAGGAATCTCTCTTTCTCTGCTTGTACCGCACCCCTTCCACCCGCGCCCACGCCTTACTTCCGTACTTCTACTCTTAAACTTTTGCACTCTTACACTTTGCACTCTTTAATTCCGTCGCGTCTTATGGCACTCTACTGAACATGGGAAACCGAGACAGACGTGGCCGCGAAAAGAAAAAACCAAAAAAGCAAGCCCCCAAAGTAATCCAAGCTCCACCCAGACGCGAAACCCATCAAGTCACCACGCCTCCAACCGCCCCACGCACCCCAGAAAATCAATAGCAATCCTTCTCTGCGCACTCTGCGTCTCAACGTTATCTTTTCTCCTCTAGCCCAATTCCCGAATTTCGCAGGCCGTGTCTCCGATGTATGGTTCACTGATGAAGTACAATCCCGCCGACTCCACTAAGTTTCGCGCCATTTGTACCTGCACTTCCGGAACCCAACAACCTTTCATCTTCTCCTGCAGTAGCGGTAAGCCCGATTGGCTCCAAATCGTCTTCGCGCCCAACTCTTTCGCGGTCGCGATAATTCCCGGAAGTTCGACCAGTGGCCGATACGAGTAAATCAAATCCGCGCGCTCCGGCGGACAACCTGTGCGACGCTCCGTGACTTCTCCGTTGTTCACTTCATAAGTCGAATAGTCCTCTGGCCCCGGTCCGCCGCGCACCACTACATTCAGTCCTGCCCTTGCCAGCAATTTCGGCACTTCTTTCGTCGGCCAGTCGATCACCAACACCGTCTCAACACCCTTTAATACACCTTTCGCATTCATGACTTGCCCTGCTTCATCTGAAGCAGGCCATTACGGCGATCGCCCCGGACCAGGTAATTCATTCCGAGCGATCCTGGGCTGCTGTGCTCCAGGACCCAGAAGGCCACAATATTCTGCTTTTTCAGCAACCAGCCTGATTTGTCTCAGCGGGGAAGATCGCATCGCCGCCAAGGAGCCCGGTAGCCTGAATACCGATTGGACAGACTTCCCTGGCCCTGAACGCGAACGGCAAAACACGCTTCCTAGTCATCCGTGCTTCCCGTACCCACTGCGGTCCCTTCATCAACGTCTGCCTGACGCAGCGTTTCGGGAGTAGAATGCAACCCTCTGCTTCGCAGGCACATACCGACTCAAAGGAGATTCACCCATGGTTGACATGACTCCCGAACAAGGACACTTCCTGCTCCACAACTTTTTTCTCGGCTCGCTCAAAAACGAAAGCCGCACCACCAAAAAAATTCTCGAAGCCGTCCCGGTAGACAAAGTGCACTATCAACCCGATGCTTGCGCCAAAACCGCCAACGAATTGCTTCGCCACATCGCGGTCGCCGACAACATGTTTCTCGTAACCGTCATCAACGGCGTCTTCAGCCCAACCGCCGTCGCGATTCCAGAAAACGTGAAAACATCGCTCGAAGTCGCCTCCTGGTACGAACAGACTTACGCCACAAACTTTGACGCCCTCACCAAACTCACTGGCGAGCAGCTCGTCAAAATCGTGGACTTCCGCGGCATGATCCAGCAACCCGCGGTCCTGTTCCTCCAGTTTGGCCTGGTTCACACCATTCACCATCGCGGCCAGCTCTCCACCTATCTCCGGCCCATGGGCAGTAAAGTCCCCGCCATCTACGGCGAAAGCTACGACTCCGCCCTGGCCAAAAAAGCCGCCCAAGCCCCGGCATAGGCACGCAACAAGCAGCAGCCAATTTCGGATTGAACAGAGAGGAGGCGGGCATTGCGATTGAAATTATCACTAGCCATCACCATCCTCCTCTCCTGTCTCATCGTTGCTCCGGCGTGCGCGCAAACGCCAACTCTGTTGCCGGCTCCAATACCGGGCTCGTTTCTCAATGTTGAGAACGGGAAAATCTACTACGAAGAATGCGGCGCCGGGCTGCAAGCCGTCGTCCTTCTTCACGATGGCTTGACGCACTCCGCCATCTTCGACTCCGTATGGCCCGCGTTCTGCAAATCCTTTCACGCCATTCGCTATGACCGCCGCGGCCACGGCCGTTCCCCGGAATCCACCGCCTGGTATACCGAAACGGAAGATATCGCCACTCTGTTGCGGCACCTGAAAGTTTCTAAAACGGTCTTGGTCGGAAGTTCGCACGGCGGCGAACTCTCCATAGATTTCACCTTGCAATATCCGCAGATGGTGCAACAACTCGTTCTGGTCGGCGCTGTCGTCAGCAGCATGCCCTACAGTGATCATTTCCTGAATCGCGGAATGGAAAACTCCAAACCATTCGAGAAGAACGACAAGGCCGCCGGTGTCGCAAATTGGGCCAATGACAAATACGTCCTCGGCGCCGGACATGAGCAAGCACGCAAGAAACTATTGCAGCTTCTGACGGACAATCCGCAGGATTTGACCCACAACGATTACGCTCGACCAACGCAAGGCGCGCTTCCTCGCCTGCACGAAATTAAACTTCCAACCCTGATCGTCACCGGCGATGCCGATATCCCCGACGTGCATGCTCACGCCGGAGCCATCGAAGCCGGCATTCGCGGTTCGCGCAGAATCGTCCTCAACAACGCCGGCCATCTTCCCTATCTGGAATTGCCCGACGAATTTACAAAAGTTGTAATCGGATTTATTCAGGCCAACAGTGCTTCGACAGATGCGCACTAAGTTGCCTCACAGTTCCGAAGTCCGCGCCGCGCAAAAAGGAAATCCCATCGAATGTGGTCGTCTTCCTCTTCGGATGTAGGCATGGGAGAGATTCGTAGCTGCGCTAGAAAATTCCGGATTTGAGCAGAACGTTCGCGCGCTAACGCACAACGCCAGTGAGAGGAGACGAAGCAGAAGCGTAAAGTTTTTTCGGCATGCGGCCGGCGAGAAACGCTTTGCGGCCGGCGATGGTCGCGTCGCGCATTGCTTCCGCCATCAGCACAGAATCTGCGGCCTCCGCGATGGCTGTGTTCATCAGGATGCCGTCGGCGCCAAGTTCCATCGCCACCGCCGCATCGGAAGCGGTTCCGACGCCGGCATCCACGATCATCGGAACTTCCGTAATCCGCTCGCGCAAAATTCGCAGCGCCGCTGGATTCTGAATGCCAAGTCCCGATCCGATCGGCGCAGCCAGCGGCATCACCGCAGCGGCGCCCGCATCAATCAGTTTCCGCGCGGCGATCAAATCGTCATTGGTGTAAGGAAGAACAACAAATCCTTCCTTCACCAGAACGCGTGTCGCTTCAATCAGTTGCTCGGTATCCGGATAAAGAGTCTGCTGGTCGCCAATGACTTCGAGCTTTACCCAGTTGGAAAGGCCGCACTCTCTGCCCAGTCGCGCAGTACGAATCGCTTCGTCGGCGGTGTAACACGCTGCAGTGTTCGGCAAAATAAACATTTTGCCGCGCGGAATAAAATCGAGCAGCGATTCCTTCGTCTTGTCTGTAAGGTTCACGCGACGCACCGCGACCGTAACTATGTCCGCGCCGGAAGCGGCATGCGCGCGCGCCATTTCCTGGAAGCTCCGGTATTTTCCGGTGCCCACAATCAGCCGCGACGAAAACGCGCGGCCCGCTATCACCAGCTGGTCAGACATTTTGACCTCGGTCAAAGCACAGAAAGAACTGCTAACAAAATTGTAGAACGCCGCTGCGCATAGAACAAACCAGGAGGCAGCAACCCGTCCAGACAGCAGTTGCACGGCCGCCAATCACGGGTCAGTCGTCACCGTGGCTAGTCCACTAGTTACCGGCCACTAGTCACTAGTCACTTGCCGTGGCTCGGCAACATCGGCGTAAAGCGATTCGATCACGTCGCGATACTGCTCTTCCACCACGCGGCGTTTCAGTTTCATGGTGAAAGTCAGCGCGCCGTTGTCGAACGTGAAATCTCCGGGCAGCAACGCAAACCGTTTGATCGTTTCATAGCGCGCAAGATTTGCCGTGAGGCGCTGAATCTCCGCATGAATCAAAGTGCGCGCGAAAGGATGGGCCGCAACTTCTTCGCCGGAGCTGATGGTGATGCCGTTTTCCGCGGCTTTGGCCGAAATGGTTTTGCAGTTTGGCACCACCAACGCCACGATAAATTTTCGCCGGTCGCCAACCACCATCGCATTCAGTATGTATGGACTATTCTTGAGAGAATTTTCAATGGGCTGCGGCGCAACAAATTTTCCCGCCGAGGTTTTCAGCAGGTCTTTCATGCGGTCGGTAATGAACAAATAATTGTCTTTGTCCACATAGCCGATGTCGCCGGTATGAAACCAACCGTCTTCATCGATCACTTCGCGCGTGGCTTCCGGCCGTTTGTAGTAGCCCTGCATGATCATCGGGCCGCGCACTAGAATTTCGCCGTCGTCCGCGGCTTTCACTTCGCAATTCGGAATCGGCAATCCGGAACTGCCCACGCGATTGCGCGGAAAATTGCTAGAAACGATGGGCGAAGTTTCCGTCAGTCCGTAACCCTGGTAAATCGGAATGCCCACGCTCCAGAAAAATTCCGCCAGCGATTTCGAAAGCGGCGCGCCGCCGGAGGAAACAATGCGCAATCGCCCGCCGGTGCCTTCGCGAATTTTTGCAAAGACCAGTTTGTCCGCTAGCGCCCATTGCATTTTCAGCAACGGACTTGCGGAGGAATCTCCGCAACGCCACGAAGCCGCGCGCTCGGATACATTGATGGCCCACGCGAATATTTTCTTCTTGATTCCCACGGCCGCGCTGCCCTGCTCCATCAACTTCGCATAGATTTTTTCGAATACGCGCGGCACTGCGGCCATCACGGTCGGTTTAATTTCCTTCAGCGCCTGCGCAACGTTTTCCACCGCTTCCACGTAGGCGATCGACACTCCCTGAAATAAATAAATGTAATCAAGCGTTCGTCCGTACACATGCGCCAGGGGAAGAAATGAAATCGCCACATCTTCACTGGAACTCAAAGCGAAATCGCAACCCACATCAACCGTGTTGGAGCAGAAATTGGTGTGCGTCAGCATCACGCCCTTGGGTTCGCCGGTAGTCCCTGACGTATAAATAATCGAGGCGAGTTGTCCCGGCAAAACTTGCGAAGCGCGCATGCGATAGGAAGCAACTTCTGCTCCACCCGCCAGCGCGATCAAAGTTTCGTATCGCAGGCAATCGGGCGGCAGCTGATCGCCTGCATCGGCAACGATGATGTGTTCGAGTTGCGGAAGTTCGCCGCGAATCGCAAGCAGTGAAATCAATTGGTCGCTTCCGGCGACGAATGCTGCTTTGGCTTCAGAATGTTTCAAGATGTAGGCAGCGCGTTCCGGCGACTCCTTGAAATAAACCGGAACGGTGATTCCGCCATTTCCGGTGATGGCAAAATCCGCGGTATGCCACTCCGGCCGGTTGCCGGCGAAGAGGCCGACGCGATCTCCGGGTTTCACGCCGAGTTCGAACAGCGCTTGGGCTAAGCCCGCCGTTCTGCGGAGTAGTTCATCGCTGGAGATATTTTGCCAGCCCGCTGGGGTATGAAACATTTGCGCGCGTGGACTGGGCCACGTATCGAGCGCGTGCAGGAACTTCGAGGGAAGCGTTCCGTAGTTCATTGGCAGAAGCGAAATGGTTCCAAGCGAAACTGTAACGTATAAGTGCCGCAGTCGCAATGGAATGCAGGAAGGATGAGTTACTGATCGCGACTAGAACTCACGCGCTTGGAGGATCCGGACGGTCTGTTTGGCATTCCACTTTTGGCTCGATTTGGCAGTGCGACAAGCCGTCCAGGCTGGTGTCAATCTCGCAGAACGCCATTTTTGGCAGGGTCAGGGCAGTTATCCGATTGTGCGATGAATCAGGCGAGGCAAGAGGTTGCGTCAGAAGCGTAGGCTCTGACGCAGGCACTTGGGCAAGAATGTTATGCGCTCTAACGTCGTGGCTGCCGCACTTGCGCCGAGCGAGGCGGCGGCTTCGATCACGAAGGCAGCAACTTTTCAGGTTGCGAAACCTGATGGCAGTAGCCAGGATGGCGCGAACGCACAGCACGGCGAGTGCCGGGCGGCCAGGTGAAGATTGCGACGCGATCGGGATAGCGTTGCTATCAACCACACTTTTGGTCTATGCTGCGACCTCGGCGTGACGTCGGCGTAGTCTCTTGACCGCCTGTCGCGTTTGACTGGAACGCGAGGGCCCGGAGAAAACTCTGAGCTGAACTCACGCCTGCTCCGTCCGGCTTGGTTCTGCATCGTATCTATATCCGAGGATTGGCACATACTCCACATTCAAAGCGGATCGCGAACGGCATCGGCGAAAGACGCGCAAATGAAATTTAGCGCGCTGTCGCCTGCGGCTTGTCGAGTTACGCCCGCGGCCCGGATTCGGCAAAGATTCCTGGTTTTGCAGGCGTGAGCCGCATTTCTCCGTTTTGTGTTTTGCCGCTTTTCTTTTAGTGAGAGCTCCAAAAATGTTTAGCTATCGACCGAAGTGGAGGCTCTACCGTTTTCGCCGCAAGCCCAAGCTCCACGCTCTAAAAGGATCTGTGGTGTCGTGTGGCAGGCTGCTCGGCATGCTGGTCGGGGCGAGCACTGCGGCAGGTTTCTGTTCCTCCCCTAGGCTCTTCTCGTCTGCTATGCGGGCACAGCAGACTGATCCGCCTCGTGTGGTGCAGCCGGGTGCGCCGGGTAAGCCGAGCAGGACGTTGCCGCCGTCGACAAGGGCCAAGCTGCCGCCACGGTCGCAAGGGGATGTAGAGTTCATGCAGGGGATGATCATGCATCACGCGCAAGCTGTGGAGATGACGGCGCTGATTGCGTCGCATACGGAGAACAAGGATCTGCGGTCGCTGGGGGCGCGAATCAGTAGCTCGCAGTCGGACGAAATAAAATTCATGCAGCGGTGGCTGGCTGCCCGGGGAGAACCAGTTTCGATGGCCGTGTCGCGGGCGACGCCGGGAATGCCGGACATGGATATGCCCGGGGCTCTTATGCCGGGTATGCTGACGCCGGGGCAGATGGTGGCGCTGCGCAAGGCGCAGGGCGCCGAGTTCGACTACTTATTTTTGACCGGGATGATTCAGCACCACGATGGCGCGTTGACAATGGTGAAGAATCTGTTCGACACCGCCGGCGCGGGGCAGGATGCCGAGGTGTTTAGCTTCGCGACGGATGCTGACAATACGCAACGGGCCGAGATCAGGATTATGCAAACTATGTTGGAGAAAAAACCGTTAGAGGAGAAACGATGACCCGAGTGCCCAGCGTTGCTTTTCGTGTGGTGGTGGCCGCGATTCTTTTATTTTTCGGTGTGAGCCGGATGAAGGCGCAGGAGCCTGCATCGGCTCCGCCGCAACAGGTGGCACCGAAGCAGGAGCCAAGCAAACAGGAAGCAACTAAGGAGGAAACGGGGGAAGAGGAAGAGAATCCATTTGCGCCGCAGCCGGCTCAGCCGCTGCCGGCAGGAATGACGGGATCGGATACGATCGATCTACGCTTCAAGCTGACGCCAGGGATGTATGACGCGGGTGAAGCGTCGATGGGCATGAAGCACCTGCTGTTGCTCAAGAAGCCTGCCGCTTTTCAACTCGGGACCGCTGAGCCTGATGATCCGAAGGTGGAAAAGACGGTTCGCCAGCTGGGTGTGGGTAATATCTCGAAGATGCCGAAGCCGCTGCAACTGGTGATCGCGCAACTCGCTTTCGCGAACTCGGACCTTGCATTTCAGGGTAGCCACCTTTTCCAAGGAAACTTTTATGGCGTGAATGTTTATGACATCTCGACTCCCGCGAACACAACGCTGCTGACTTCGATGGTGTGCCCGGGCGGGCAGGGTGATGTGTCGGTGTACAAGAACTTGTTGTTCATGTCGGTAGAGATGCCGAATGGACGCCTGGATTGCGGCGTGGAAGGGTTTCCGCCGGAGCCTGCGCCGGCCGCGGGGCACGAAAAAGAACATCACCCGCCGGCTGCGCAACGGGAGCGTTTTCGTGGCGTAAGGATTTTCGACATTTCAGACATCAAGAACCCGAAGCAGGTGGCAGCGGTGCAGACCTGCCGCGGATCGCATACGCATACTCTGGTGCTGGATCCGAACGACAAGGATAATATTTATATCTACGTGTCGGGCACATCGTTTGTGCGTCAAGCTGAAGAACTGGCAGGATGCTCGGGCGAAAAACCGGACAAGGATCCGAATACGGCGCTGTTTCGCATCGAAGTGATCAAGGTTCCAGTGGCTGCGCCGCAGGACGCGAAGATAGTATCCAGCCCGCGGGTATTTATCGATGCGCGGACGGGCGCGCTGAACGGCCTAAACAACGGCGGCACCCACGGCAAGGGCGGGGAAAAACCGGAGGACACCAACCAGTGCCACGACATCACGGTGTACTCGGCGATTGGATTGGCGGCGGGCGCGTGTTCCGGAAATGGAATTGTGCTCGACATCAAGGACCCGGTACATCCGAAGCGTGTGGATGCGGTGAACGATCCGAACTACTCGTATTGGCACTCGGCTTCGTTCTCGAACGATGGGAGCAAAGTCGTGTTTACCGACGAGTGGGGCGGCGGTCTGGGGGCGCGGTGCCGTCCGAATGACCCGAACAAGTGGGGCGCGGATGCGATCTTCAGCCTGAAAGACAACAAGCTGAGCATGGCGAGCTACTACAAGCTGTCTGCTGCGCAGGCCGACACTGAAAATTGTGTGGCGCACAACGGCTCGCTGATCCCGGTGCCCGGCCGCGATATCGAAGTGCAGGCCTGGTACCAGGGCGGCATCTCTGTTATGGACTTCACCGACGCGGCCCATCCATTCGAAATTGCCTACTTCGACCGCGGGCCGATTGATCCGAAGATGCTGGTGCTGGGCGGCGAGTGGTCGGCGTATTGGTACAACGGCAACATTTACGGTTCGGAGATTGCGCGCGGCCTGGATGTGTTTGAACTGACGCCGACCAAATTCCTAACGCAGAACGAAATCGACGCAGCGAAGGCGGTACGAGTTCCTGAGCTGAATGTGCAGAACCAGCAAAAAATCGAGTGGCCCGCACAGTTGGTCGTGGCGAAGGCGTACGTGGACCAATTGTCCCGTTCGCAGGCCTTGTCGGCAAACCAAATCGCAGCTCTGCAGAAGGCCATTCAAAGCGCGGAGAGTTCGCACATGAACCGGAGCAAGCTGGGGAAGTTGAAGGGCATGGCACCGTCGTTGGAAAAGAGCGCCGCCACGGCGAAGAGTCCGGCTGACTCGGCACGGTTGCATGCTTTGGCAGATATCTTGAAGCATCCGTCCGCGTGACCACATCGCGAACCGGCTCGGTTTTCCGTTTAGCGCGAAGAGCCGAGGATCCAGTGAGTCTGGCAAACCAAGCCGCTTAATGACGCTGGCATAGCGGGGTCGGAACGCAGGGATGACCAGCCGGGATACCGAATGACGGGGAGGAGTTCCGGGTCTTCGTCGGAAACGGCCTGGTCGAGATATTCGAAGCCTTTCTGGCCCTCGCCGGCAACGGCATAGGCCACGGCGAGGTGCGCCGCGAAGGCCCTGTTGTTCGCGAGCATCCCCTGAGATAACCCTGAGCGTCAGGGTTCCAGGAACCGGCGGCCGAATTAAATTTTTGCATCTCAGCCACCGCGTCCGTGAAATGCCCTTCCATGGCGCAAAACTCAGACTGATACAGGTGGGCGCCGAGGAAAGAAGGATCGCGCTCAACGAGTTTCTGAAATTGGGCCATCGAGGCATCGCGCTGTCCGGCGATCCTAAGGGCAATGGCGTAATTCAAATTCATGATGGGAGAGAGAGGATGGAGCGAGAGCGCGGTGCGAAATTCCTTCGTGAACTGCATAAGAAGAGTGGAAGCAGCGAGTGCCTGGCCGCTAGATACCTGACGCTTGGCGGGTCAGAGGATTCGCGAAGCCACTTCTCGCAGCGGTATTCCGCGGCTGTAAAACCGGCTACCGCAAGAAGCACAACGATAAGGGCGGATTTGCAGAACACGCAGGAGATATCGTTCTACGATTCCACGCCGGTGGGATCGGGAAAAGCGCTGGTCGCCGCAAGTGGGACACGTCTTGCGGCTGAAGTGCAAGAATTCCATGGAAGCCACCCGTTACGCTACCGCTCGAGAGAATGCGGCCTGATCTTGCCCTCGCAGAGCACGAATGACCGCCAGTTCCACGTCCGTTGCGTACCAGGGAGATCGGATAACGTCGAAAGCGCCCTTGCCCGTCGCTTCGAAGTAAAGTTCCCATTCTCCGTTTCGTGTAGTTACTACCACGCAGGGAATTCCGTGATCAAGGCCGGATGAATGAATCAAGTCGCAGTACGAACCGTCCGGCAGATGCTCATCGCAAAAAACAATCTCAACCGCCTGCCTCGAAAGCACTTCCTCGGCTTGCGCTCGCGTCGAACATACAATCACGTCGACGGATAAGGCTTCAAGAGTGCGAAGGAGCGGGCGACGGACCTCCATGTGAGGAGAGACAAGCAAAGCGCGGGCGCGCTGCAACGGTATGGCAGCGCTGCCATTGGTTCGATTCCTAAGTCCAGAGGAGGGCCGAGTTTGAGTTGAAAGGGAGGCCACGGGTTAAGACCTACGCACGCTCGATCGAGCCGGGACTTAGGTTAATAAGAAACTCTCACTTTCTTGTCAATACAGGAGTTACTGTAGAACGCCAGCTGCAGCGACGCGCGTGGAATTCCAAAAAACTTGGCCAACTTAATTTAGAAACTTGCTAGGACGTTTCCGTTGGCAATTCCAGCTCGGCTTCGTCCGCTGCTTCTTCGGCTCCGACACATTCGGGATGCCCGCAAGGACAGGAGCTAGAAATTGCATCTTTCGCGTCGGCGCATGCCGGACTGCAAAACTGGTCTTCGACTTCGACCAGGCACCGGCAAGAGCCATGGACGCACTTGATAAGATTTTCCGATTGCATCTGTTCCTTCGACGGCAGGCGCTGATTGCCGACGATCAGCGGCTGATATTCTCAAGTTTCGATATCGGCCTGCCCAGCGCAATCATCGCGGCCAACTCGGCCAAAGCCTTCTCGACACCCATTTTCTTCAACAGTACTCCCAAAAGATACGCTTTCGCGCTTGCGGCCACGTTGTTTGCATGGCTGATTGCGGCTGCAATGACGCCGTTTGCTGGCGGCCATGTGGTTTATCTTATTCTTCCTGCCGCTGTGGCTTTCTCGGCCTCCTACTGCGGACTCGCACCCTCGGTCCTTGCGATTGCGGTCGCGCTATTGGGCTTGCGCTACTGGTTTATTAGTCCGTCCCATTCATTCAGCATCCCTGACGGCACACAATTAATTGCCATTCTCGCGTTCGTGCTGGCGTCAAGCGTCATCGTGGCCATTGGAGAGAGAAACCGGCGTAGCCTGAAAACGCTGCGCCAGGCTCACGAAAACCTGGAAGAGCGACTGCGCGAGCGTACCGCGGAGCTGGATGTAGCAAACCAGGGACTCGGCGACCTCACCGCCAGGCTGCTGCAATTGCAAGACGAGGAGCGCCGCCGAATCGCTCGCGAATTGCATGACAGCGCCGGGCAATCCCTGACGGCTCTGGCGCTGAATCTGTCTAACCTGGGAACGGAGATCGAACGGCTCACCAAGTCAGCCAAGACTGTATCGGACAGCGTCGTCCTGGTGAACGATATGTCCAGGGATATTCGCACCATTTCCTACCTCCTCCATCCCCCGCTCCTTGATGAAGCCGGGCTGGCATCGGCTCTTCAGTGGTACATCCGAGGATTTACGGAGCGCAGCGGAATCAAGGCGGACCTGGAACTGCCGGAGGATTTTGAGCGTCTGCCGCGAGATATGGAGACAGCGATTTTTCGGCTGGTCCAGGAGTGCCTCACAAACATCCATCGTCATTCGGAAAGCCCAACCGCAACCATCGGCATTATTCACTCGAACGGCGAAATTCGGATTGCAGTGCAAGATCAGGGTAAAGGCATACCGCCTGACAAGAAACTTGAACTCTTGTCGGCGGGTACGCCGGGAGTGGGAATCCGAGGGATGCGGGAAAGACTTCGCCAGCTCGGTGGCACGTTGGAAATCAATTCTGACGGGAACGGCAGCGGAACGCTGGTGGTAGTGCGATTGCCAGTTGCCAACGTCGCCGCGAACGTAGCGGTCGCAGCAAGCGCAGGTTCGACCGATTGATGCCGGATGCGTTTCGTTTCGGAAACCAATCGAAAGCTGATTTTGATTCTCGCCGGGCTCGGCTACCTGATCCCTTTTACCATTTAACGTTTACCCTTCTTAAGGTTCAATGACTTTTCCCGGTTCGCTTCGACAAAGAGATTTAACTCACCGACTGCAGCGGATTGCCGGAATTTTTCTGCAACCTGATAAGATGGCCGGAGGATGGGAGCGGAGAGAGAGCGATGAGTACGCTGAAAACAGTGGCCGAGACGGGGCTTTCGAAGGGGCCGTTTCGCGCGGCGCGCGGGACGGAAATTTCGTGCAAGGGATGGCAGCAGGAAGCGGCGCTTCGAATGCTGATGAACAATCTCGATCCGGAGGTCGCCGAAAAGCCGGAAGATCTGGTGGTATACGGCGGCACCGGAAAAGCGGCGCGCAACTGGGAATGTTTTCATGCGATTGTGAAATCGCTGCGCGGACTGGCGAATGACGAAACGCTTTTGGTGCAATCAGGAAAGCCTGTCGGAATTTTTTGCACGCACGAATATGCGCCGCGTGTTTTGCTTTGCAATTCCAACTTAGTTGGACATTGGAACAATTGGGACAAGTTTCATGAATACGATCGCGCGGGATTGATGATGTATGGGCAGATGACGGCGGGAAGCTGGATTTATATCGGGACGCAGGGAATTTTGCAGGGGACTTACGAAACGTTTGCGGCCGCGGCGGACAAACATTTTGGTGGGGATTTGAAAGGGAAATTGGTTGTTACTGGCGGAATCGGCGGAATGGGTGGCGCGCAGCCGCTGGCGGCAACGATGAATGGCGCGGCGTTTTTGGGAATTGATGTTGATCCGGAGCGAATCAAGAAGCGTTTAAAAACCGGCTACATTGACGTGATGGTGACCAGTCTGGATGAAGCACTGCGCATTGTGAAGAATGCGGTGCGCAAGGGCGAAGCGACCTCGGTTGGATTGGTTGGAAATTGCGCGGATTTAATTCCGGAACTGGCAAAGCGCGGCGTGGTGCCGGATTTGTTGACGGATCAGACCAGCGCGCACGATCCGATTGGCGGGTATGTGCCGAACAAGATGACGCTTGCAGCCGCGCTGGAGCTGCGGGCGAAAGATCCTGAGGAATATAAGAAACATTCGATGCCGGCTATGGCGGAGCACGTTCAGGGAATGTTGGATTTGCAAAAGCTGGGCGCGGTGACGTTTGATTATGGAAATAATATTCGGACCTTTGCGTTTCAGCAGGGAGTGAAAGACGCGTACAACTTTCCGGGATTTGTTCCGGCGTATATTCGCCCGCTGTTTTGCGAGGGAAAAGGGCCGTTTCGCTGGGCGGCGCTTTCGGGAGAGGCTTCTGATATTGCGCGGACGGACCGGCTGGTGCTGGAAATGTTTCCGGAGAATGAGCACCTGAAGCGGTGGATTACTTTGGCACAAAAGCGGGTGAAGTTTCAGGGATTGCCTTCGCGGATTTGCTGGCTGGGGTATGGCGAGCGGGATAAATTTGGATTGGCGTTGAATGATCTGGTGGCGCGCGGCGAATTGAAGGCGCCGATGGTGATTGGGCGGGATCATCTGGACTGCGGCAGCGTGGCGTCGCCTTATCGTGAGACGGAATCCATGCTGGATGGATCGGACGCGATTGCGGATTGGCCGTTGCTGAATGCGCTGGTGAATACGGCGAGCGGCGCGTCGTGGGTGTCAATTCACAACGGCGGTGGAGTGGGGATTGGATATTCGCAACATTCGGGGCAGGTGACGGTGGCGGATGGAACCAAGGAGATGGCGGCGCGGATCGAGCGGGTGTTGACGAATGATCCGGGGATGGGGGTGATCCGGCATGCGGATGCGGGGTATGCGCAGGCGATTGAGTTTGCGAAGAAGAGGCATGTGAAGGTGCCGATGGGGTGAGGAAAGGTACAAGAGCACAAGCTGCTGCGTTTTGATTGTGGCGCGGGCCACACCGCGCGCAGCGAGAAGTGGCTGTGCTGCCGAAGATCGGAGAAAGATAAAGCGGAGAAGCAGAGTACGCAGAGACTCGCGCAGAATTCCGTTTGCGGGATGGCCCGGAATTTTTTGCGAACGGGCGCGGCGGAGTAACGACACCGGCATCGGCGCCCGCCTCCCGAAGGCGGACGCTACGGCGCAGAAAGAAAGCGCAGCGGCATAAAGCCGTGCTACATGAAGAAAGACGGGGGAGACGACATGTACGTGGTGCTGGGAGCGACGGGGAATACGGGATCGGTTGCAGCGAAGAAATTGTTGGAGCGGGGCGAAAAAGTGCGCGCGGTGGGCCGGGACGCGGGCAAGTTGGCGCAGCTTTTTCAATCAGGGGCAGGATTGGGAGCGGAAACGGTTACGGCTGATGCTGGTGATGTGGTTGCACTGACAAAAGCATTTGCCGGGGCTGCGGCCGCGTATGTGCTGTTACCGCCGCGGGCGAAAGATCCGGAGTTGCTGGCGTCCGGCGACACGATGAGCTCGGCGATTACCGAGGCGATTCGGGCTTCGGGAATTTCGCATGTGGTGCTGCTGAGCAGCATTGGAGCGCAACACGCGAACAAAACGGGGCCGATTCAGGCTTTGCATACGTTCGAGGAAAAGCTGAAGCAGGTGCCGAATCTCAATGCGCTTTTTCTGCGGTCCGGACTGTTCATGGAAAATTTTCTGCTGTTGATTCCGCTGGTGTACTCGATGGGATTTCTGGCGGGCGGGATTGACGGCGATCTGAAGATGCCGATGATTGCCACGCGGGATATCGGAGGCGTTGCGGCCGACGCGCTGTTGAAACGAGACTTTACGGGATTTTCCACGCGGGAATTGCATGGTCAGCGCGACTTATCGCACGACGAAGCTGCTAAGGCGATTGGCGGAGCGATGGGAAAGCCCAAATTGTCGTACAAACATTTTCCAGCGTTTTTGATCGAGCAGGGGATGAAGCAGATGGGAATCCCGGGGAAGACCGCTGCGCTGATGAGTGAGATGAATGAAGCCGCGAACGACGGGCGGCTGAAGCCGCTGCAAACGAAGTCGGAGAAGAATACGACGCCGACCTCGATTGAGGATTGGGCGCAGGAGGTGTTTTTGCCGGCGTACCGTGCGAAGGCTGCGGGGGCGTGAGGGGATAAGTGGGTAGTGAGTGGTGAGCGTTGGGTATTCGGACGGATACGCTTTCAGTCACGAACACGCCGAAGAGAGATTCCTCACTGCGCTTCGCTTCGCTCCGTTCGGCTGACGGTGTTTGCTGATGCCGAGTCGAAAGTGACGGCAATCCTTCATGTGGAATTGGAATGAATAGAATAGGCTTTTCGATGCCGGCTCGAGATAACGATGATTCTCTAAGCACAAATTCGCGTATGCATTGGGAGTTTCGGGCTTTGTGCAAAGTGAACGGTGATTAGGCATAATACGGCGCGGTGGGCAATTCCCTTCTAATTTGCGGAGCTGCAGAAGTTGTTACGGTGCGGGGGCGCGGGCCGCGGCGTGGCGATGCGCTTTCCAACATTGGCGTAATTCGCGATGGGGCGATTCTGGTTCGCGATGGAATGATTGTTGCAGTTGGTCCTTGCTCTAAGATTCAAAGACTTACAGAGAGCAAGAAAGCAGAGAAAGTGGATGTGGGCGGGCGGGTGGTGCTGCCCGGGTTCGTGGACGCGCATACCCATCTGATTCATGCGGCTAGCCGCGCGGAGGAGTATGAATTAAAGATTCGCGGTGCGAGTTACGAGGAAATTGCGCGCAGGGGTGGCGGGATTCTGAATTCGGTAAAGAAGTTGCGTGCGGCTACCGCGGAAGAATTGAAGACTCGCGCGCGCGGGTTCTTGGGACAGTTTGCGGAATATGGAACGACAACGATTGAAGCGAAGAGCGGATACGGGCTGGATATAACGAGCGAACTGCGGATACTGTCGCTCAATAAGGAACTGGATGCGGCGCAGCCGCTGGAAATTGTTTCGACGTTCCTGGGCGCGCATGTGCTGCCGGAGGAGTTTCGCGGGAGGTCCGATGGAACGCTGCGATATGTGGAATTGCTTACGGAAGAGTTGATTCCGGAGGTTGCGGAAAGCGGGCTAGCGGAATTTTGTGATGTGTTTTGCGAGCGCGGCGCATTTTCAGTGGGGGATTCGCGTCGGGTGCTGGAGGCGGGAAAAGCGCGCGGGCTGGTGGCGCGCGTACATGCAGAACAGCTTTCGAATACGGGCGCGACGCGCATGGGAATTGATATGAACGCGGCGAGTTGCGATCACCTGGAATATTTGAAGGCTGCTGATATTCGTGCGCTGGGAAAATCGCGGACGGTGGCGACATTGTTGCCGGGATGCGATTTTCATTTGGGATTGGAGCGGTATGCTCCGGCGCGGGAGTTGCTTGCTGCGGGCGCGATCGTAGCACTGGCAACGGATTTTAATCCCGGGACCAGTCCGACGTTGAGCATGGCGATGATTTTGTCGCTGGCGTGTTCACGGTTGCGGATGACTCCGGCGGAGGCGATTGCGGCGGCGACGATCAATGCGGCGTATTCGTTGGGGCGCGAGAAAAAGATTGGTTCGATTGAGAGTGGCAAACAAGCGGATTTGGCGGTGTTCGAAGTGGCGGACTATCGGGAAATTCCCTACTATTTTGGAGTGAATACGTGTTGGATGACGATGAAGCGCGGGGAGATTGTGTGGTTGCGGGATTGAAGCTGAGAAATAAGAAAGCCGGAATTTAGCACAGAAGACACAGAGACCGAGCAGAGGGAGAGGGACAAGGGTCAGGAAAAGAAAAAAGCGCCCGCTTCGGAAAGCGGAAAAAGCGCGGGGGCGTAAAAGCGGCTGCTACAAAAAGAAGAGCCGGGCCAAAGAGCGGCCGCTAGGAAACCGGTTTAACGGCAAGCGTACGAGACTACGAGGCAGAGCGACAGGATATGAGACGACTGATTGAGTGTGTGCCGAATTTTAGTGAGGGGCGCGACAAGGCGAAGGTGGATGCGCTGATTCAGACGATGAGCGGCGTGCCTGGGGTGTGGGTGCTGGATCATGAGATGGATGCGGACCACAACCGCTGCGTGATTACTCTGGCGGGAGAGCCTGACGCGGTGGCGGAGGCGGCGATTCTGGGCGCGGGCAAAGCGATGGAATTGATTGACATGAATTTTCATAAAGGGGCTCATCCGCGAGTGGGCGCGACCGACGTGGTGCCGTTTATTCCGGTAGAGGGCGTGACGCTGGATGACTGCGTGGCGCTGGCGCGGAATGTGGGAAGTGAAATCTGGAGACGCTATTGTGCGCCGCGGGCAGTTTGAAGGGATGAAGGAAGAGCTGAAGAAAAATCACGAGCGGCAGCCGGATGTGGGCGAGCCGAAAATGCATCCGACGGCGGGCGTGACGGTGGTGGGAGCGCGGAAATTTCTGGTGGCATACAACGTGAATTTGAATACGTCCGAAGTCAGCGTGGCCAACAAGATTGCGAAGGCGATCCGCTTTTCCAGTGGCGGGCTGCGCTATGTGAAATCGATGGGCGTGGGATTGAAGGCGCGGAACCTGGCGCAGGTGTCGATCAATTTGACGGATTACGAGCAGACACCGATGCATCGCGTGTACGAGATGGTGAAGCGGGAGGCGGCGCGGTACGGAGTGGTTCCGGTGGGCAGCGAGATTGTTGGGCTGGTTCCGAAGAAGGCGATGGAGATGGCGGCGGATTATTTTCTGCAACTGGAAAACTTTTCGCCGTCGCAAGTTTTTGAGAATAAGTTGGCGGCGGCGCTTTCTGGCGCTTCATTGATAGAAAAGAAGGGTGGCAAGCTGGCGGCTTTGGCCAGACCGTTTGTAGAAGCGGTGGCGGAACCGGCGGCGACTCCCGGGGGTGGAAGTGTTGCTGCGTTTGCGGCGGCGCTGGCTGCGGCATTGGGACAAATGGTGGCGGGGCTTTCGCGCAAGAAAAAATCGCAGGCGCAGCACGTCGACAAACTTTCGGAGCACCTTGAGGCAATGCGGAAGGAAGCCGATGCCTTGACTGAGGCGATCGATCGAGATGCAGCATCGTACGATGCGGTGATGGCGGCGTTCAAAATGCCGCAGTCTGACGCGGCGGAAATTGCGGCGCGCGAGGAAGGAATTCAATCGGCTAGCAAGGGCGCGGCGGACGTGCCGATGCAGGTGGCCGAACAGGCAGTTGCACTATGCGCACGTCTGGGACAACTGCAGGCTATCGCGGCGGCATCCATGAAGTCAGACTTACAAGTAGCGAGATTGATGGCGGAGGCCGGCGCGCGCGGAGCCATCGCCAACGTGGAAATCAATCTGGACGGAATTAAAGATGAGAAGTACGTGGCGGCGAAACGACATGCCATCACGGGACTGCGCGACAAGTTGAGTGCGACGGCGATAGCATGAGTGGGTGCGTGCCGGGCGGCGGAATACAGAGAGATTCCTCGCTCCGCTCGGAATGACGGACACCGGGCTTTTTGCCAAATTCTGAAGTCGTGCCCTCCCGGAGAAAAAGTAAGACATTTTAGAAAGAAAGCAAGGAGCAAGAAATGAGAATGAATATTGGGCGGCTGGCAGGCGGTATAGCAGTGGCTGCCGCGATGTTATGCAGCGCACAAATTTCCAGCGCGCAAAGCCTGGGGGCGGATACGATTGCCCTTTTTCCCAAAAATGTTGGTGAATTTGCGTATGCCAACCTGAAGCAGGCGCGTTCGCAGAAATGGTTTCCGCAATTGCAGGAGCAGATGCTGCCGGAGCGGTTCAAGCAGTTCGAAAAGTTTCTGGCGTCGGCGGGAGTAGATCCGAATTCGCAGGTGGAGGAACTGGCGTGGGGATTGGTGGCGGAGGGCGTGACCGACAAGACCTCTGGAACAGGTTCGGCGGCGGTACCGACGGGCGAAGAGGTGGTGGGTGTGGCGCTGGGAAGCTACAACCCGCAGTCTACGGAAGCTTATTTCAAAGCGCAAAAGTTGCCGACGTTCAAGTCGCACGGGTTTACGATGTACGCGTTCGGGAGTGGAGCTGGCGCGAGCGATCTGTTCTTTTTGTTTCTGGATTCGAACACCGCTGCGTTTGGGCACAGGAGCGAGCTGGAGAAGATGCTGGACGTGCGCTATGGCGGAGCGGAAGGCCTGCTGCACAACGACAAAATGTATTCGCTGATTAACGATGCGAATGGAACCGGTGTAGTGTGGGCGGTGTTGAATCCGGCCTACACACGGCTGGCGATGCAGCAGCTGGCGCCGCAGATTCAGCAATTTCCCGAAGCTGCGAAGCTGGTGACGCGGATGCAGAATTTGATTGTCGGCGTTCAAGCAAGCGGCGGAATCGACGGAAAGTTTCAAGCGATTTGCGGATCGGTGGACGACGCGAACACATTGGCGCAATTGATGACGCTGGCGTTTGCGTACCAGCAATATCAGGCCAAGCAGCAGAATCCAGACTTGGCAGATTTGCTGGGGCACGCGCAAGTGAATCCCGCGGGCGACCGGGTGGTGCTGCGGCTGGCGCTGACGGACGATCAGATGACGGCGTTGATCAGGAAAAATACATTTGCGTTGAAAATGTAGGGACGGCAGAAGACGGAACTAATTTACGGACCGAGGAGGGCGGGCTAATTGCCTGCCCTTTTTGTCTTTGTTTGCTTTGAAGTCGGAACGGAAAAAGAAAGACGGCGCCTTCCCGGTGAAGGTCGGGACGCAAACGACAGGAAAGCCGCCGCTATAGGCTAAAACCTAGCTCATCGAGGGTCAGGTATGGGAGTTCACGGAGCGGGTTAGGCGGATGGCGGCGGCGCCGGCGTTCGAATCGACGACGACTTCGACGCGGTCTTCGAAGCGGC